>Ga0126381_100005705_pt1 | contig 13739 bp, 10 predicted proteins | sample PanSoiMetPlot_28_FD_96465 | JGI IMG/M metagenome (GOLD analysis project Ga0126381, IMG submission 96465) | Tropical forest soil microbial communities from Panama - MetaG Plot_28 | ecosystem: Environmental > Terrestrial > Soil > Tropical forest > Bulk soil | place: Panama | collected 2016-02-17
ATTCAATACCAGATTCAATACCAGATTCAATACCCCCCACCAGGTTCCATAACAATGGAGAAGCTTGCGCGAAAAGGGGAATCGGCGGATAAACAATCCATGTGAGTCCGACGCGGGCCACACATCGGATGCGCCGCTTCCGGTGGAGGCATCACGCAGGGGGTAAAAAAAGCTGCCTCTAAGCCTGCCATGAGACTGGACGCGCGTGAGTCCGGTCCCCCTTCCTGGCAAAATCTGGGAGCCGAGGGAACCAAGGAGCATAGCGAGCCACGCGGCTGATGGGTTGGGGGTGGCCCCGTGCCTACTGGGAGCGTGGTAGGCGCCATTGCTCGTCGAACAGACCGGCGGTGACGAGGTCGGGGACGTCGGCGCCTTCTTTGGCTTTCACAATGGCGTAGTCGCCCCATTGCGGCATACCGTAGTCCCCGTTGTACTCCCGGTCAGTAATGGTAAGGCCAGTGTTCAGTACTACGTAATTGGCGGGGTGCAGCGGATTGGGGTAGATGAGCGCGGGATAGTTCTCGCTGGCCGGATAGTCCTGACCGGCGAGTGATACGGTCTGGCGCGTCCACTTCACCGGTAGCTTTGCGAGTAGCCTGGCCATCACGCGATTACTGCCGGGATCACCGAACAGCACGACGTGATACTGCGCCATATCGGCATCGGTGACGTCTTTGTCGTCTTTCACGAAGGGATGGCCGCGGAAGAACTTGGCCCAGAGGCGGTCGAAGCGCGCGAGCGTGCGCAGGGCCTGCTGGTTGACGGCGCCGTTCCAGGGCGTGCCTGTGGGGCGGACGAGTAGGAAGGGGTCGAGGAAGGCGTCATCGATGGGACCCTGCAGGGCATGGGTCTTATGCAGGCCGGAGAGGTGCGCGCGGTCCACCTTCCACGTGCCGGCAGCTTTCTGCAACGTGATTTCGGGCGAAGGTTTCACCTTGAGGCTCTGGCCGTCGACGCGGATGGCGGATGCGTGTGCAGTCTCGGCGAGGTCAAGCCGAGCTACGTTGTGCGTCTTGATTTCGTACCGCGCGCCGTTGTCGCTGCGAACGGCATCGACGTCGGCGCGCTCGTAGTGTTTGTCGAGACCGTCGACGGAAATCCAGTAATCGCTGTTGTAGCGGGTGGTGTAGGTGACGAAGCGAATGTGGTCGGGTGAGGTCTCACCCTTGTCGCCCCATTCCTTGAGGAACGCGTCGAGGCGCTGGCGCACGAGGGGGCTAGTGCCGTGGCCGGTCTTGAGCGAGAGCAGGAAGATGGCGGGTGTGCCCTTCATGTGGAGGAAATCGGGATCGCCCTCGGGCGGGAAGCCTTCCTTTTCGAGTTGGGCGCAGGTGCGCAGCGAGGATTCCAGTTGGCCGCGCGTTTCGGTTCCGGGCGGCGGGCCGGGCAAGGAAGCGATCTGATTGTCGTTCTCGCCGTCGTGCGCGGCTAGGGGCAGGTTAAACGCGTTGAGCGCCCACTCCTCCATGTTTTCCCAAATCCTCAGCGAGGCATATTGGTAGGGCTGGAGTCCGGGCGTTTGCGAGCGGCGCGACCATGTGCCGGCGCCGATTTCCGCAGCGGCGAAGCGGTCGGGATGATGGAGCGCGACATGCCACGCGCCCTCGCCGCCCATGGAAAAGCCGCGCAACAGGATGCGCTTCTCGTCGATCTTGAAGCGCTTGGAGACGGCCTGAATGCCTTCGAAGACGTCGGCCTCGCCGGCCCAGTGCCAGCCAGCGCCATTGATACGGCCGAAGAGATCGAGCGTGATCTGCCCCTGGTCGGCCACCGGCGGATTGCCGGGACGGAACGTCTGCTGGGCGAAGAGGAACTCGGTCTCGGTCGTGTTGTTGGAGCGGCCGTGCATCCAGACGTAGAGGCGAGCGGGTTTGGCGGGGTCATAATTCTCGGGCAGGGTGACGGCGTAGGGCTGCACGGAGCCGTCGATGGCGGAATAGTAAGCATGAATCTGCTTCTTGCCCTGGTTCCAGGGCGATGCGCCGTCGCTGAGTTGGCGGCCGCGGGCGATGCCCTGATCGAGAACTGTCATGGCGTGATCGATGGCGGCTTGGGTGATGGTCAGTTCGGGAAACGCCACCAGGAAGCGGGCGGCCTTGGCGTAGATCTCGACGTCGGCGACGAGGTCGGGATCGGTGTGCTTCCTCTTGAGTTCACGGACGGACGCTTCGATGCGGTCGCACTTCTCACGGATCTGCGCGAGGTCCTCGGGCTTTGGTTGGATGGGTGGGGCGCCGCGGCGCTGGCCGCAGAGGAGGGTGAGGGCCAGCAGGATGAGGATGGAGGTCCAGAGGAGGCGTTTCACGGAGAGAAGGATATCAAACAAACACCGGGCTAAGATTTCACCGCGGAGGAAAGGAGAAAACGGAGGTTGGCGCGGGAAGACCCGACTTGATCTCCTCCGCGTCCTTCCTCCGTGCGCTTCGCGCCTCCGCGGCGAATCAAAACCGTGGTTGGACGAAGCTGTAGGCGGTGTAGCGGATTTCGCTCCAGGCGAGGTCGGGGAGCGGGTGGGAGGGGAAAAGCGGGATGGCGACGGGCGTGAATTTGATGCGGACGCGGATGGAGGAGCGGCCGGCGGTGAGGGTGCGCGGGATGAGAAATTCGTCGTCGCGGTAGCGGCGGTTGGAGGTTTGTACGGTGTGCTGCGTGGCGCCGAGTTCGTCGGCAGGCGCGGACAAAACGCAGGTATTGGATCCAGCGAGATACCAGATGCCGGCGGGTTGCCATTGGTTGCTGCCGGGGGCGGCGATCGAGACTTCGGCGCGCTGGTTGGGCAAGGCATAGTCGAGCTTGCGACGCAGCAGCACGCCGAGATTGCGCGCATCGATTTTCACCGTGAACTCGGAGGTGGTCTTGGTGGTGCGGCCGCGGTCGGTGTGCGGCGGGTAGATGATTTCACCATTCAACGTGTCTACTCCCCACTCATAGCGCGACGTGATTTCATAGGGCGGGGAAGCGTCCGGCGAATTGTAATGATGGCGGCGTTCGCTATCCGGATCGCCGACGGAGAATTCGTCGGTCTTGACGAGCGAAGGCGCGGGCAGGCCGTACCAATAGGCGACCGTTTCGTAGTGCTCTATCGACTCGTCCGTGCCGCCGTGTTCGAGTTGAATGCGGGCATTCTTGCCGAAGGGCATGAGGTCGGCCAGCAGGAACCGGTAGGCCGCCTCGATTCTGTCCTCCGGGCTGACGGCGTCTTTGGCGCTCTTGGCGCCGGTGGGATGCCCGGCGAACGGCAGGGTCATATTGAGGCCGCCCCAATAGTCGCCGCCTCCGCCCCACTCTTCGGTACCGGTGCCTTGCGCCTGCGGAGTCTGGATGTCGTCGAAGAAGAAGCGCGGGTCGCCTTCGAGCGTGTTGAGCACGGCATCGTGGGAAAAGATGAACGACGTGCCGACGAAGCTGCCGGACCAGTCGCCGCCGCCTTCGGTTTGGGTAGTGTCGAGCAGGACGAGGTCGTGGCCGCGCTGAGGCGTGAGGTGATCGCGGTAAGTGGCATGGAAGTAGGCGAGTTGGTTGGGTGGATCGTGGAGAGGGACATAGCGCACCCTCCATTTGATGCCGGCGATTTCGGTACCCGATCCAGAGAGCTCGATGCGGGCGGAGCGGAAGAAAGGCATAGGGAAGAAGCAGCGCAGCACGACCCGGTCGGAGTCATAGCGCACCACCATGGGAAAGCTCTTGACGAGGAATTCCTTATTTGCGCGGTTGTAGAGAATACCGGCGCCGAAAAAGAGGGCGGCCGGTGCGTCGATGGAGGGCCGCTTGCGGCCATCCCATGTGATGCGCAGGCGGGTGTTGGAGAATTCGAACGCACGATTGCGCGGCACCGAGAATTCGATGAGGCGCAGCATGGAAGGGGCGCGGTGGCCGGTCCAGACCGTGACCGTGCCAGCTGCCGGCAGGGTCAGCTCGCCGGCATCGGCGGTGACGCCGGACGTGCCCGGCTGCGGGGCGATGTCTTCGCCCGAGCGCGCGATAAGGTCGAGCACGTCCTGGGCGGGCGGCGTCTTGGCGTCCCAGGCGGTGATGGACCGGGAGAGTTTCGTGCCGGCGGCATACTGCTGGTAGATGTAATAGCCGGTGCCGTAATGCGTGCGGGAGTATGCCATACGGAAGGATTTTTCGAAACCGATAGGAACCCAGGAGAGGTCGGCGCCTTTGGTCTGTGCCCACGTCATGGCGAGCGGATTCGGGAAGAGATCGGCGGGCTGGAAGACGGAGTTGGGTGCGGGATGGCGCGGGTCGGCCGTGCTGGATTCCTGGATGACGTGGTCGGCGCCATCGACTTCGTAATGCCAGGGGCTGCCGTGCCAGTGGTTGTAGCGGACGAAGTAGAGTATGCCTGGGCCGGCGACGTCGAGCGTCACGTTGAAATCGTCGGCTGTCTGATAGAGAAAGTGGGAGGCGTCGGCGCGCTCGTTTCCGCCGGCGCGGTCGTAGGTACTGCGCATGTAGCCGCGGGCGCCGATGCGCTGGTAAGGCCAGCGGTCCCACATGCGGTAGGCGTCTAGGCCCACGGGGATGGGGGGCGGATCGGCGGCCGAAGCTGTGAGCGCGAGGGAGAAGAGAAGGAGGGTGAGTTTCATTTGCGCTAATAGATGGACCAGACACCCGGCGTGGCGATTTCGAGAAGGTGCCGGTCGGGATCTCGGAAGTAAAGGCTCTGGCCGCCGCGTTCCCATGTGCGGTGTTCTTCGATGGGAATCTGGTTGGCAGCCAGCCAGGCTTCCCATTTTTCGAGTTCGGACGCGGCGATGGAGAAAGCGACGTGCAACTCCCCGTCGCCATCGTGCGGCGAAGTGATCGCGAGCGAGCCGCCTTTGCTGAAAAGGAGAAGGACCTGGCGATGGCCGGCTTCCAATGCACAACCGCGCTCGCCAAAGTCGCTGATCATGCGGAAGCCGAAGATCCGGGTGTAGAACTCGATGGATCGCCGCAAATCGCTGACGTAAAGCGAGGATTCCAGTAGCCCTTCGGTTTTCGGATGCATGCGATGCTCCGTCCTTTACGCTAACACCGGCAGAGCAGGATCGTCGTAGAGCGCGCTGGGCTGCTGGTTCCTCCAAAGCTAACGTCTTCCTGATGTGGGGCAGGCTGTTAACCTGCGGGCCGAGTGAGACTCGGCCCGCGCGGCGATGGACAATCGCCGCGCAGGATACCATCCTGTCCCACAGTGCCCTACCGCGTGGGCTTTCAGTAGTACACTTCGCATATGTCTTTGTCTGGCGGGGCGTTCACGGCCGTTTTGTGGGCCGGACTGGCGGTAGCGCAAGAGCACGTGTTCTTTCCCACGCAAGATGGCGGACGCATTTCCGCCGATCTTTACGGCACGGGTGCGCGCGGCCTGGTGCTGGTACACGGCGGGCGCTTTAATAAGGAGAGCTGGGCCAAGCAGGCGCCCGTATTCGTGAAGGCGGGATTCCGCGTGGTGGCGATCGACCTCAGGGGCATTGGGCAATCGACGGGTCCCAAGCAGGACGACCAGTACACCGCGCCGCTGCACTATGACGTACTGGGCGCGGTCCACTATCTGCGGCAGCACGGCGCGAAGAGCGTTTCGGTGGTAGGCGGGAGCATGGGCGGCAGCGCGGCGGCCGACGCATCCATCGTGGGGCCGCCGGGCGAGATCGACCGTGTCGTGCTGCTGGGCGCGGAGCCCAATATGTCGGCGGACAAGCTGAAGGCGCCGATGCTGATTATTGTGGCGCGCGATGATTCCAATGGGGCGGGACCGCGGCTGCCTGACATTCGTAAACAGTTCGACAAGGCCCCAGAACCGAAAAAGCTCGTTGTGCTGGAGGGGTCGGCGCATGCGCAGTTCTTGTTCGAGACGGACCAGGCGGACCGGGTGATGCGCGAGATTTTGCAATTTCTTGAGGCGCGGTAGGGGCGGCGCGGTCGATCTGATACAACGTTACTGATGAAGATTCTTTTCGTAGGCGGGACCGGCGTCATCAGCACGGCGTGCACGCAGTTGGCGGTAGATCGCGGAATGGACCTGACAGTCTTGAACCGCGGTAGGCAGGCGTCGGATCTGCCGGCGGGCGTCGAGCATCTGAAGCTGGATATGGACGACGCAGCGGCCGTGAAGGCGTGCCTGGCGGGTCGCTCATTCGACGCGGTGGTCGACTGGATCGCCTTCGAGCCGGCCCAGGTGGAGCGCGACATCGCCCTGTTTCGGGGCAGGACGCGCCAGTACATCTTCATCAGCTCGGCCAGCGTCTACCAGAAGCCGGCGACTCAATACCTGATTACGGAATCTACTCCGCTGGCGAATCCTTACTGGAGTTACGCGCAACAGAAGATAGCCTGCGAGGAGCAGCTTATGCGCGAGCACCGGGATAACGGGTTTCCGGTGACGATCGTGCGCCCGTCGCATACTTACGGCGATACGCGGGTAGCGCTTGCCATCAGTAACTCCGCGAAATCGTATACAGCAGTCGATCGGATCCGGCGCGGTAAGAAGGTGATCGTTCCGGGCGACGGGTCTTCGCTCTGGGTGATTACTCACAATTCCGACTTCGCCAAGGGACTGGTCGGTCTGCTGGGCCGCGAGCAGACGCTAGGTCATGCTTTCCACATTACGAGCGATGAAGTGATGTGCTGGGACCAGTGGTATCGCGAGACAGGACGGGCGGCGGGAGTTGAGCCCGAGCTCATTCACATCCCGACGGAATTCATCGCCCAGTGTATGCCGGAGCTGCGCGGCGGCCTGGCGGGCGACAAGGCCGTGAGCGTGGTTTTCGATAACACGAAGATCAAACGGTTCGTGCCAGGCTACTGCGCGACCATGCCGTTCGCGGCGGGCATCCGGCGCACGATGGCGTGGTTCGACGCCGATCCGGCGCGGAAGGTGATCGACCACGAGGCCAATGCGAAGTGGGACAGGTTGATCGCGGCGTACGAGCGGGGCGCGGCGGAAGGGATACGGAGTTTTCGCGGGTAGGTGACAGACTGCGAGCTTCGATCGCATGGGCCGGATGGCACCCGGCCCGCAGGCTACCAGCCTGCCCCGCGGGCGCGTACGATGGCGCCTGAGCGGGCGGTAGTGAGTTGGCCTTCCTCCACGGCAAGCTTGCCGTTCACCATCACGAAATCGAAACCTTGAGAATACTGGTGGGGCTTGACGAAGGTCGCTTTGTCGTCGACGCGGGCGGGGTCGAAGATCACCAGGTCGGCGGCCATGCCTTCCTTGAGCAGGCCGCGGTCGCGGAGCCGGAAGGTCTGGGCCGGGAGCGACGTCATGCGGCGGATGGCGTCCGGCAGCGTGATCACGCCGCGGACGCGCACATACTCCGCCAGAACGCGGGCGTTGGTGCCGTATGACCGGGGATGCGGGTTGCCGCGCCCCATTTCGGTGACGCTGCCATCGCTCGCCACAGCGGTGTAGGGATAGCGCATGATTCGTTCGATGTCGGCCTCGCCCATTAACCGGTAGATCATAGAGGCCCCGCCGGCGTTCATCATTTCGAAGATCGTCTCGATGTCGCCGTCGACGCCCGCCGGGCGGTGCTTCAGAGCGGTGATTTCGGTGATGGTCTTGCCTTCATACTCTGGAGTCGGCGCGTATCGCGCGACTGTGGCGAAGGAGTAATCGGGTGCGCCCATTTCGACCAGGTTCTGCTTCATGGCGTCGGCAATCTTGCGGCGCGTTTCCGGATCGGCGAGGCGTTCCTTGATCTTGCCGTCTGCCAGCGCCCACGACGGAAGGCGAATGCCGAGGTTAGTGGCGGCGCGGTCGTATGGATACTGGTCGGCGGTCACCTCGACGCCTTCGCGGCGGAACTTCTCGATGAGGGCGAGCGACTGATCGCTGGCACCCCAGACGCTGGGGCGGTCGATCTTCAGGTGCGAGATCTCCACCGGCATGTGCGCTTCTTTGCCGACGTTCACGGCTTCGGTGATAGCGTCGAGTTCGTGGATGCCTTCGTCGCGCATGTGGCTGGTATAGACGCCGCCGTGTGCAGCCGCGGCCTTCGCCAGCGCGACGACTTCAGCGGTGTTGGCGAACGTTCCCGGGATGTATTCCAAGCCCGTGGAGAACCCGACCGCGCCGTCGCGCATGGCGCGATCGACCAGCGACAGCATACGCTTGATTTCGTCGGGGGTGGCCTGCCGGTTGGCCGCGCCCATCACTTCGCGCCGCACGCTGTTGTGCCCAACTAGCGAGGCCACGTTGATGCCGAGCCCGAGCTTCTCGATTTTGGCGAACCACTGCGCCAGGTTGAGCTCCGACGAGCCGCAATTGCCGGTAATCACGGTGGTGACGCCATCGAGCAGGAAATTGTCGGCCCGCGGGTTGCGCTCCACGTTGCCCTCGATGTGGACGTGTACGTCGATGAATCCGGGCGCGACCATTCGCTCGCGCGCGTCGATGGTGCGGGATGCGGAGGCGTCGTGAAGATCGCCCACGGCGGCGATGCGCCCGTCCTTCACCGCCACATCGGCACGAAACCACGCGTTACCGCTGCCGTCGATGACCCGGGCATTGCGGATCACTATGTCGTAGTTGGCGGCCGCGGCGGCGAGCGGCAGAAGGAGAAGCAGGGTGCTGTTCATTTTTATCTACCTATGTTCCTCCAAAAAACAACGGAAAGGGGCAGGCGGGCCGGAGCACTACTCGCAGCGAAGAGCGATGATGGGGTCGACCTTCGACGCGCGCAGGGCGGGGATGAGACAGGCTGCTAACGCAACGATGGCCAGCAATGCTGTTACCGCCGCGAAGGTCAACGGATCGGTGGGCGCGATTTCATACAGAATGCCGCGCAGAACGCGAGTGAGCGCGAAGGCGGCGATGAGCCCGGCGGCGACGCCGATCGTAATTTGCTGTGCACTCTGGCGCAGGACAAGCCGCGCGATGTCCTCCGGCCGGGCGCCGATTGCGATGCGCACTCCGAATTCATGCGAACGGAGCGCGGCGAGATAGGTGGTAACGCCGAATACTCCCATGAGCGCGATTCCCAGCGCGGCGAGGCCGAAGGCGAGAATCACGCTGCCGCTGAAACGCTGGCGCCAGAGGGAATCGCTGAGAAGCTGATCCAGGGAGGAGATATTGGTTAAAGCCAGGTCTCCGTCGATTTCGCGAATTCGCTGGCGCACACCGGCGAGCGCGTGGCCGGGTTCGAGCCCGCAGTCGGCCGCCAGCGACAGATTGCGCCAGACTTCCGCGCCGTCCTCCTGCTGGGCCATAGGAACCCACGCCGCCGGGTCGGGCGCGCGATCGAGCGCATACATGTGAATGTCGGCCACGACGCCGACGATGGTTCGCGGCGCCGAACCCGGCAGCGATTCGGCGTGGCCGATCCAAATCTGCTTGCCAATCGGGTCTTCGGCGCGGAACTGTTGCCTCGCCAGGGTCTCATTGATCACGGCCACGGGGAGCGCACCCGGCGCGTCCCGATCTTGCAACAACCGGCCGGACCGCAGGGGAATGCCTAATGACTCGAAGTAACCAGGTGTGACCACGGAATAGCGGACCAGCGGCAATTGCGAAAGTGCCGTGAGGCCTTTGGGATCGGTGGGGGTGAGCGCTTGCAGCCAACGTGCGCCCGAGGCGAACGGCAGCGATTGCGCCAGTCCCACCTGGATCACGCCAGGGGCGTGCTGGACCTGCTCGCGGATGCGCTGGGCGAGCGCGGCGATTTCTTTCGGCCCGTCATATTTCCCGCGCGGCGCCAGAAAAGAAAGCGTGAGCCGATGCGCGGCGGCGAAGCCCGGCGGCACCTCCAACAGGAGCGCGAAACTTCGGAGCAGCAGCCCCGCGCCGCACAGTGGCACGAGGGCCAGTGCAACCTGGGAGGCAACCACAACGGAGCGCAGCCGGCCGCGGACTCCTGCGACACTTGTGACCGCTCCGCCGGATCCCAGGTAGCCCGCGAGAGCCGAGCGGAAGACGCCGAGAACCGGCAGCAGTCCCGAAACGAGAGCAGCGGCGAGCGTGATGGCGATCGAGCCCGACAGTACGCGACCGTCGAGGGGCACATACAGCCATTGCGTCTGGCCGGCGGGGACGAGCCATAACAGGAGGTGAACTCCGAGCGGCGACAGCTGGACGCCCGCGGCTCCGCCGATTGCAAACAGGAGAAGCGTTTCCAGGAACAATTGGCGGACCAGGACGGCGCGGCGCGCGCCCAGCGCCAGGCGTAAGGCGAGCTCCTTCTTTCTGGCTTCGAGAGTCACTCGCCGGAGATACCCGATGTTGACGCACAACAACAGCAAAGCGAACGCCAGGGCGCCCGAGAGTGCGATGAGCGGCACGCGGAAGTCGCCGGCGACGGCTTCGCGCACCGGCACCGCGAGCGAGCCGTAACCGCGGTCTTCCGGATAAGCCGTCGCGAGCCGCGCCGTGATCAGGTTCATGGCCTTTTGCGCCGCCTCTGCCGTTATGCCCGGCCTGAGTTTGGCCGCGACCCGGTACGATCGTCCAGCGCGCTCGCTGGAGTTCAGCATGGCTTGCGGCAGCGCGGTCCAGACGTCCGTTTGCTGCTCGGGGGGAAAGGCGAATCGGGGAGGCGCAATTCCAACAACGATGTGGCTCGCGCCATTCAGGCGGATGGTTTTGCCGGGGAGCGCGGGGTCGCCGCCGTAAGCGCGCTGCCAGAAGTTGTAGCTGAGAACGACATGGGGCTGCGTGCTGGCGCTATCCTCCGGCGTGAAGAACCGGCCGGCCGCGGGCGTCACTCCTACGGCCCGGAAAATATCGGGTGAAATGACCGCCGCGCTGACCGATTCTGGGCTTGCGATGCCTTCTCCCGATGCCGCATAGGTCCAGGGAAGCCAAGCCACGACGTCGGAGAAGATTTCAGAGCCGGCCTGTGTCCAGTCGCGGAAATTGGGCATCGAGACGCTGATCTGATTCAGCGTCTGTGCGTTGCTGCGGTGTTCCCAAAGATATACCCACTCGTCGGCCCGCAGCAGACCATAGGGCCGCAGCAGAATCGCATTGACCAGGGACGAAACCGTGGCAACGGCTCCGATGCCCAGGGCGAGCGTCAGAATGGCGAATAGCGTGAAACCCGGCTTCTTTAAGAGGAGGCGAGCGGAATAACGGAGATCTTGAAGCACTCCCTGCAATAGACTACTGCGGAACAGGTTTGTTAGCAATCGTTCGCTCGGCCTCGCCGCCCCCAACGACAGGGTATTCGGGTGGTCCTTGCTTTTCACTCCGAGAAGTCCGTCAGAATGCTCCGCATCATAATCAAAGTTCATGAGGGGATGTGCAGCGCGACCGAGATGCAAACGTGATTTGCCACTAAAATCGGCAAGCCGCTTGCATCCGAATTGCTAACGACCGAATCGGGAGGGCCTTCAACGTGCGTTGGACACCTGGCGGACAAAGCCCTGATATCGAAGATCGGCGCGGACAAGCGGGGGGAGGGGGCGGTTTCGGCGTACCGGGAGGCTTAATCGCTTTGCTGCTTGCAACCTTCGGCCGCCGCATGGGCCTCGGAGGGCTGCTCCTTTTAATTGGCCTCAGCTTTCTCTTTCGCCACTATTTTGAGCCGCAGTCTGTAAGCCCCGGCCAGAATGTCGCTCCATACGGCACTGCAAACCGTGAAGCGGAAGGCGGCACTCCGTCCGAGAATAGGGAAGTGCAGTTCATATCGTTTGTCCTCGACGATGCGCAGAACACCTGGGCACGACTCCTGCCCCAAATCGGAGTTCCGTATCGTCACGCGAAGCTCGTGCTCTTTCGGGACTACACAGTCTCGGGATGTGGCACGGCCCAAGCCGCCACCGGCCCGTTCTATTGTCCCGTCGACGAGAAGGTATACCTGGATCTCGGTTTCTTCGACGAGTTGGCAAATCGCATGGGTGCTCCCGGCGAGTTTGGCCAAGCCTATGTAATCGCTCATGAACTGGGACACCACGTACAGAAACTGCTTGGCATCGAATCGAAGGTGCGCAACCTGCAACAGGCTGATCCCTCGATGACCAACCCGCTCTCCGTGCGTTTGGAGTTGCAGGCGGACTGCTTGGCGGGTGTGTGGGGTCACTCCACGGAGGAACGAAATCTGATCGACCAGGCTGACGTTACTGCCGGTCTCAACGCCGTGGCAGCGGTTGGAGACGATCGCCTTCAGAAGATGGCCCGGGGATACGTCAGTCCCGAATCATTCACGCACGGAACGTCGGAAGAACGAGCCGATTGGTTTCAGCGCGGCCTGAGTTCGGGTGATGTTGGTTCCTGCAACACCTTTGCTAAGTAAGCTTCAGGCGGCTATTTCAAAGTAAATGCAGTCCCCAGAATGGCTTTGGCCGTTGTCCGCCTTGCCGGCGCATACCAATTGAATGAAGATAACAACATGGCGACGACTCCCGATCAGCCAAAGCCAAGTCTGCATGTTTCGATCATGATCGAAGCCACCTTCGGTAGCGAAATTCAACGCGATGTGTCGCTTAAGGTTCTGAAACAGTTTCTCGGAGCGTGGACGCAAAATGTGCAGGCCGCTCACAAGAACAACAGAGTCACCATCACGGTGAAGGAGGGACCCGCCTCAGATGTAATTCAATGAGATCGCTGACTCGATTTTTGCCGGCATTCACCTGGCGGGCGCCCTAAGGGCTGATGACGGGAATCGAGTGGTGGGCCCGCGGCGACTCGAACGCCAGACCTCTACCATGTGAAGGTATCAGTGAGCCTTTGTACCCGGTCGATGAATCCGCAAGCGATTGATTCCATTGAATTGTGAATAAGCCAAGAACAAAGCCCAACTTGACGTTCCGACATCGTTTACGCCAGATTGAGACACCCAATCCTGGTAGTCTATGCGCTGGAATCCGGGCGTAACCGTTGCGTAGAATCCTAGGCATTCGTGTGAAAGCGATATGAGGGTGATGGCCTCAGGATCTATCCGGATGCTTGTCCTTTCCTGGTTCGTTGTGGAGGAGCCGCCTCCAGAGCGCTGCCCCAGTTTTTGTTGGGCTCCGGTCCCCCTGGTCAGTATTAAGCCCGGCCCCAGGGACCGCCATGCTGTGATAGGTCCACGGCTGATCGATCAGGAACGGGTCCAGGGATTTCGTCGTGAGGAAAGTAACATTACCACGGGCAGGGCACGGCCCTGTCGGCGATCTCTTGCAGATCTATGCAGATCGATTTTCCGGACACTGCCAGGTAGAACTCATCTCATAAATGGCGAAGCAAGATCAGGGCGCAGGCGAGATGGACCATACCGGTGAAGTTGTCGAGGGAATGCTCGTAACGCGTAACCAGGCGGCGAAAATTCTGGAGCCACGCAAACAGCCGCTCGATCTTCCAGCGCCGACGATAGCGTCGCAGTGGTCGGCCGTCCTGCGTCCGCATCCTACGGTTGCTACGATGCGGTGCGATCATTTCTACGCCGGTCTCCGCCAGTTTACGATCCAGCCGGTCGGAGTCGTAGGCATTGTCGCCGATCAAGCGCTGGATCGGTTCTTCCACAAAGATCTCGGCCAGCGTTTGCTGCACCAGCTTTACTTCATGCGGCTGGCGCTTTCGGTGCAAATGGAGACGGGAAGACCATTGGCGGTCGGCCGCTGCCATGATCTTGGTCCCCTTACCGGGTTTGGTTTTGCCCACGCCGGGGCCCCTTTTTCGCAGGGGCGAAACTACCATCGATGAACGCTTCTTCGAGATCGAATCCGCCGCGGGTGCGCAGGTCCTCGGCCAGAGCATCCAGTACGCCGCGCATCACACCGGAGCGAACCCACTGCTGGAAACGCCGGTGACACGTCTGGTAAGGAGGATACCGCTC
>Ga0126381_100005706_pt1 | contig 13738 bp, 13 predicted proteins | sample PanSoiMetPlot_28_FD_96465 | JGI IMG/M metagenome (GOLD analysis project Ga0126381, IMG submission 96465) | Tropical forest soil microbial communities from Panama - MetaG Plot_28 | ecosystem: Environmental > Terrestrial > Soil > Tropical forest > Bulk soil | place: Panama | collected 2016-02-17
CTCTTTGCGGTCGGCAATTGGTTCCGGCGCCAGCGGGCCGCGCCGCCACGGTCGGCGGCCGGGCGGTACCTGGCCGAGCGGCCCCGACTGTCGCGGCGTCGTGTCGGCTGGTCGATCGCGATCCTGCTGGCGGTGATCTTCTCCAAATCTTTCTATACCACCAGCCTGAACAGCTATTACACCTTCTACCTGATCAGCCGGTTCGACCTGCCGATCGAGACCGCGCAGATCTACCTGTTCGCCTTTCTCGCATCGGTGGCCGTGGGCACGTTGATCGGCGGTCCGGTCGGCGACCGCATCGGCCGCAAGGCGGTGATCTGGGTATCGATCGTCGGAGTGCTGCCGTTCACTCTGGTGCTTCCGCACGCGAACCTGTTCTGGACGGGCATTCTGACCGTCGTGATCGGGATGACCCTGGCCTCCGCCTCTTCGGCGATCATCGTCTATGCGCTGGAACTGGTGCCGGGCCGCATCGGCATGGTCGCCGGGCTGTTCTTCGGCTTGTCGTTCGGCATGGCGGGCATCGGCGCGGCGGTGCTCGGCCGGGTAGCCGATGCCACCAGCATCGACACCGTCTATCAGTTGTGCGCGTTTCTGCCGGCGATCGGTCTGCTGACGGCGCTGCTGCCGGATCTCGGCCGACCTAAGCCGATTGCCGCGCCGAAATTACGGACGGCCGGATAGTAGGGACAGCGTTTAGGTGGCGCGCGGTGGATCGTCTTCGCGCGTCGCGGGCAGCTTCTCGCCGCGATGAAAGTCGAGTGCCGCTCCATTCATGCAATAGCGCTGCCCTGTGGGCCGCGGGCCGTCATCAAAGACGTGGCCGAGATGGCCGCCGCAGCGGCTGCAATGCACTTCGGTACGGGTCATGAAGAAACTACGGTCGGTCTGCGTCTCGACCGCCTGATCTACCGGAGCTGAAAAACTTGGCCAGCCGGTTCCGCTGTCGAACTTGGTGTCGGATGCAAACAGCGGCTGGCCGCAACCGGCACAGTGGTAGATGCCCTCGCCGTATTCCTTGTCAAACGGGCTGGAACCGGCGCGTTCGGTGCCATGCTCGCGCAACACCCGGTACTGCGCGGGAGACAGTTTGCGCCGCCACTGCTCCTCGCTCAGCGCGACCGCGAATTCTCTCCCTGACGCGTGTTTTCGGCCGCCGAGGCGGCCCAACAGACCCTCTGCCATGAATTCCCCTCTCCGGATGCGGAGTGCAACACACGCGATTTTTGCAACGGCGATTCTTTGCGGCGCCGAGAACTCAGTGCACCCGCTCACCCTTGCTCGGGACCGGGCGGAGCAATTCCGCAGTCGAACGCGCGATCCAGCACCACACGACACAGGTCAGCTCGTCGTCGCCGCGGCGCAACCGTTGCGCCTCTTGCTGCGCAATCTCCGCGGCAGCGGCACCGTGCCGGCGGACCAGGAGCAAAGCCGCCTCCCAGATCTTGCGCTCGTTGGTCATCATCATCATCCGGGACATCATAACTGCAAAGCCTCGCGGATCACAGAAGTTCCCGCAGATTTACCGTGTTCGTGGGGCAGTCTCCCAATCTATGCAATATGTAGTGCCGTTAGCCTCCGGCGACACCGGATGCTGCTTGCGCAGACTTTGACCATCCTTATATTCGCGCCATGCCAGATCTCTTTGATACGCCGATCCCGCGAACTCCTGACAGCTATTCTGCAAAGGATATCGAGGTTCTCGAAGGGCTGGAGCCGGTGCGCCGTCGCCCCGGCATGTACGTCGGTGGTACCGACGAACGCGGGCTCCATCACCTCGCCGCCGAAGTGCTCGACAATGCCATGGACGAGGCCGTCGCCGGCCATGCTACGCGAATCGAGATCGAGCTCGCCGCGGGCGACTGGGTTACCGTTCGCGACAACGGCCGCGGCATACCGGTCGATCCTCATCCCCGCTTCCCGAACAAATCGGCCCTCGAGGTCATCCTGACTACCCTGCACTCCGGAGGCAAGTTCGGCGGTGAAGCTTACCGGACCTCGGGCGGCCTGCACGGCGTTGGGGTGTCGGTCGTTAACGCGCTCGCCGACCGGCTCGAAGTTGAGGTGGCACGCGATCGGCGACTGTGGAGCCAGAGCTACCGTCGGGGCGTACCGGAGACAGGGCTCGTCGATCGTGGGCCGGTGAACAATCGGCGCGGTACCACCTTGCGGTTCCACCCCGATCCCGAGATCTTCAACGGCATCGGATTTCGCCCCGCAACGCTCTACCGCTTGGCGCGGTCCAAGGCCTATCTGTTCCGTGGCCTCGAGATTCGCTGGGCCTGCGATCCGGCATTGCCGCGTCCCGAGGGGGTGCCGGCCGAGGACCGGCTGCACTTCCCGGGCGGCCTCGGCGACTTCATCTCGGCGAGCCTCGACGGGCGGACGACGCTGACGCCGCGGCCATTCCTCGGGCGCGTGGATTTTGCCGAAGGGGGTGGCGTCGAGTGGGCGGTGGCGTGGCCCGAGGAAGAGGAGGATGGCTTCAGCCATTCCTATTGCAACACCATTCCGACACCCGAAGGCGGGACCCACGATGTCGGGCTGCGCAATGCGCTGCTGCGCGGGGTGAAAGGGTACGGCGAACTCGTCGGCAATCGCCGCGTCGCCCAGGCAACCGGCGAGGACGTCACCTCGGGCGCAGCCCTGCTGCTGTCGCTCTTCATGCGCGATCCCCAGTTTCAGGGGCAGACCAAGGAGCGGCTCGCCTCGACCGAGGCGACCAGGCTCGTCGAGAATGCCGTCAAGGATCATTTCGATCATTGGTTAAGCGCCGATCCGGCGACTGCGCGGCTGCTTCTCGACCGTATCGCGGAACGCGCCGAAGAGCGTCAGAGGCGGCGCCAGCAACGCGAGCTGGCGCGCAAGTCCGCGACCCGTAAGCTGCGCCTACCAGGCAAACTCGCCGACTGCACTCGCGACAGTGCATTGGGCACCGAGATCTTTCTTGTCGAAGGCGACAGCGCCGGCGGCTCGGCCAAGCAAGCGCGCGACCGCGAGACCCAGGCGATCCTGCCGCTGCGCGGCAAGATCCTGAACGTGGCGAGCGCGTCCGCCGACAGAATGCGCGCCAACCAGGAGCTCTCCGATATCATCCTGGCGCTTGGCGCCGGCTCGGGTTCACATTACCGCGAGGATGCGTTGCGCTACGAACGCGTGATCATCATGACCGATGCCGATGTCGACGGGGCGCACATCGCTTCACTGTTGATGACGTTCTTCTTTCGAGAGATGCCGCTCCTCGTCGAAAATGGGCATCTCTTTTTGGCCCTCCCGCCGCTTTATCGTCTGACCCAGGGCGAGGTGACCCACTATGCCCGCGATGATACGCATCGCGAGGAACTGCAGCGAACCGCCTTCACGGGGCGCGGCAAGGTCGAGGTCAGTCGCTTCAAAGGGCTCGGCGAAATGCCGGCACGCTATCTCAAGGCGACGACGATGGATCCGATGCGGCGGACATTGCTCCGGGTCACGCTACCGCCCAAAGCCGACCCAGCAGCGATCGAAGCGCCCGCAGACGAGCTCGCCCGCACGCAGGCGCTCGTCGAAACCCTAATGGGGCGGCGCCCCGAGCTGCGCTTCGAGTACATTCAGAAAAACGCTCGCTTCGCCCGCGATCTTGACGTGTAAACACTACTTGCGCAGATCGGCGACGCCGCTTAACTAACACGCGTCGACCCGTTTGAATTCGGCTTCCCGGCCTGCGGGCGTTTGCAATCGTCCGACCGTGTCTCCCGAGCCAATCGATGTCCGATGCGTCGCGCTCGCGCGGCGGCCTAGATACTACTTGGAGTCTTGCTAATGGCGACCGGTACGGTCAAATGGTTTAATGCGCAAAAGGGTTACGGGTTCATCCAGCCCGAAACTCCCGGCGCTGATGTCTTCGTTCACATCTCCGCCGTCGAACGCGCGGGGATGGATAACCTGCGTGAGGGCCAAAAGCTAAGCTATGAGCTCGAGCAAGGTCAGCGCGGCCGCGTTTCTGCGGTGAATTTGCGCCCGGTCTGAGGAGAGGGCGGAATGTTACACGGGGGCGCTGCGGCGCCCCCGTCCCTTTGTCGAGGAGATCTGTTTGGCCAAGGAAGACCTGATCGAGTTTGATGGCACCGTACAGGAGCTACTCCCCGACGCCCGCTTTCGAGTAAAGCTCGACAATGGGCACGAAACTCTTGCCTATTCGTCCGGTAGGATGAAGAAGAACCGCATCCGGATCCTCGCCGGCGATCGAGTCACCGTGGAAATGACGCCCTACGACCTGACCAAGGGCCGGATCAACTTTCGTCACAAAGACGAACGCGCAGCACCGCCAATGGCGCCTCGTCCCCAATATCGCCGTCGTTGACGCTCGTTTCTGATCTATGCCTCCTTTTCTGGTAACGAGATTTGTCCTGTTCGACGAGCATACTCATACCCAAAAAAATGTTTGACATTTCCTGTGTCGAACCCAAATAGGGTATAAGCTACAACATCGGTAATTGTTACAAAAGGGTTACAACTTTTTGATGGGTTTTTCAGAACTTGGTTTGTCGCCCGAAGTTCTTCGGGCAATCTCCGACGCCGGCTACACAATCCCCACTCCGATCCAAGAACAAGCGATCCCCCACGTCCAACGCGGTCGGGATGTCCTCGGTTGTGCGCAGACCGGAACCGGCAAAACGGCGAGCTTTGTGCTGCCGATGATCGATAAGCTGGCGGCCGGACGCGCGCGAGCGCGGATGCCGCGCTCGCTAATCCTCGAGCCGACGCGCGAGCTTGCGACCCAGGTGGCGGCTTCCTTCGAGCTATACGGCAGGTATCATCGGCTGACGATGGCGCTGCTGATCGGCGGCGAAAGCTTTGTCGATCAGGAGCGCAAACTCGATCGCGGTGTCGACGTGTTGATCGCTACCCCGGGGCGTCTTCTCGACCTGTACGGCCGCGGCAAGATCCTGTTGTCGGACGCACGCACCCTGGTGATCGATGAGGCGGACCGGATGCTCGACATGGGGTTCATCCCCGATGTCGAGCGCATCGTCGGCCTTCTGCCGGAGCCTCGGCACACGCTGTTTTTCTCGGCCACGATGCCGGCGGAGATTCGCAAGCTGGCCGACGCGTTTCTCCGCAACCCAGTGGAGATTGCGGTAGCTCCGCCCGCTTCACCTGCCGCCACCGTCGTGCAATCCCTCGCGGTAATCCCCCCCGAAGACAAGCGCGAAGCTTTGCGCCGTCTGCTTCGATCTGAAGACGTCAAGAACGCACTTATCTTTTGCAATCGGAAGCGCGACGTCGACATCCTGTTCCGCTCGCTCTCCAGACATGGCTTCGACGCCGCGGCGTTACACGGCGACATGCCGCAGCCGAAACGGACAGAGACGTTGGAGCGCTTCCGCAAGGGTGAGATCCGGCTGCTGGTCGCCAGCGATGTCGCAGCGCGCGGACTGGATATCCAAGGTATGAGCCACGTTTTCTGCTTCGACGTGCCGGGCCACGCGGAGGACTATGTTCACCGCATCGGCCGCACCGGGCGCGCCGGACGGACCGGCCGGTCCTTCATGTTGGCGGCACCAGAGGACGGCAGATCCGTCGCCGCGATTGTCAAGCTGATCGGTAAGGAGATCCCGTTGACGGTCATCCCCGGGATCGACGACGCCGAACTCGAATATGATGAGCGGCCAAGGCGCGTCGGGCGCCACACCACTCGGACCGATGATCGCCAGCTCACCCGCACACGCGATGCCGGTCGCCTTCCGGCGCCAGCCGCGGCTCGCCCGCCGCGCCGGGATCGCCGACCAAACGCAATCGATAAGCCGGTGCCAAACGCGGCCGGATCGAATGTGACAGCGTTTCCGAGCGCGGGCCAAGTTCATCGAGCGGGGCGACGGGAACGCGAAGGTTCCAAGGTCGTTGGGTTCGGCGATCATCTTCCGGCCTTTCTATCGCGCCCGCCGCGCATCGTCGCGCGTCCCTGAAGGCCAAAGGCGAGCCGATGAATGGGGACGACGCGGGCTGGGTGCGAGCAGCCGGACGCGCCGATTTGGCCGAAGGCGAGGTTCTCGGTGTGGAGGTTGCGGGCCGTTCGATCGCGCTCTACGGCGCCGATGACCGAATCTATGCAACGGATAATATTTGCACTCACGCCTACGCCTGCCTGTCCGACGGCTGGCTCGACGGCGAGGTTATCGAGTGCCCGTTGCATGCCGCGCGGTTTGACATTCGCACCGGAAAGGTGCTCGACCCGCCGGCGACTGAGGATTTGAAGACTTACGAAGTGCGGGTTGTCGACAACGTGATCCAAATCCGGATCGAGTGAGCCGGGTCGTCCGCCTATCATTCGTCGCGGCAATCGACCAAGTGGATGAAGGATCCCAAAACCGAGCCCCGGCGGAGCCCACAGGGGCCCAGATCTCTTCCGTCCGCATCCATCACCGACAGCAGCGGCTCGTCTGTGCTGTGATAGACGACCGTCGCATAATGAAATTCGTGCCCGCGAAAGTGGCTGCCGGCCGCCCCGAGCGGCCCGTCGGCGAGCACGGTCGCACAACGATAGCCAAGATGAAGCCATCGGTCGGCGAAGCTTGTCGCTAGCGGCAACAGTCCCGCCATCCGCTGTCTGCGCCCCTCGGCGTCGATCAAATATTCGCCGAGCACCATGTAGCCGCCGCATTCGCCGTAGACGAGTTTTCTGTCGGCCGCGGCGCGGCGCAGGCCAGCGGCAAAGGCTTCCGCGTCGGCGAGCCGACCTGCCCAAAGCTCCGGATAACCACCCGGCAGATAGACGGCATCCGCGGCCGCATCGGGCGGCTCATTCGCGAGAGGTGAGAAGAAGCTAAGTTCAGCGCCCTCGCGCCGCCAGCCGTCGATCAGCGCCGGATAGGCAAAGCAGAACGCATCGTCGCGCGCCACGGCTATGCGCCCCCCTAGTGGCGGAATGCTGGGGGTCGGCGGTGTATCATCGAGCGTCGATGATCGCGCCAGGCTCAATAGCCGAGCAATATCGAGATTCGCCCCGATCAACCCGCCGGCGCAATCGATCACCCGCTCGGTATCTCTCGACTCGGATGCAGGTATCAGGCCGAGATGGCGCGATGGAAGGATCAAGGCGGGATCCGAGGGCAGCGCACCGAGACAGACCAGATCGGGCAGGTGGCGCCTCACGGCTGCTTCGAGGACGGCGTGATGGCGTGCGCCCGCGACACGGTTAAAGATTGCGCCGACAACCGGGGCGGCCGGCTCGTGTCTGGCAAACCCGCGCAACAACGCCGCGACCGAAGCGCCTTGGCCATGCGCATCGACGATCAGCACGACCGGCCAGCCGGTTAGGCACGCGAGCTCGGCAGTCGAACCGGCTTCACCCTCCGCTCCGGTCCCATCAAACAAGCCCATCACGCCTTCGCACAAGACCAGCTCGGCCGAACCCTCGAGCTCGCCAACGAGCCCCGCGAGCGTCGCGCTCCGCATCGCCCAAACATCAAGGTTAGGACAAGGCCTGCCGCTCGCCGAGGTGTGAAAGGTCGGGTCGATGAAATCGGGTCCCGCCTTGGCCGCGACGACGTTGACGCCGAGCCCTCGCAGGTGGCGCAACAGGCCGGCCGTCACCAGAGTCTTGCCGCTTCCCGAGGCCGGGGCGGCGATGATCAGCCCCCTACCCGTACCGTGGGGGCGACCGCGATGATCTAACATGTTTGTCCCGCAGAGAAGGGGGAGCTACCATCGAACCCGAGGATAATAAACATTCCTTGATGAGGGCCGAGACGATGCGCATGAGCTTTGGCGTCAATGACATGACAATCCATCGGATCATTGAGCAGGAGGCGGGCTTCACGCCGATCCTCGAATTCCTGCCGAGCCTCAGCAAGGAATTGCTGGACGAGAACCGGTCGTGGATGGAGCCGGCAGCGCTCGACCGGGCCGGCATGGCGGTGCTGTGCTTCCAGTCCTACGTCGTCAAGACGCCGCACCACACGATCCTGGTCGATGCCTGCATCGGCAACGACAAGTCTTTCCCGCACCGCCCGAGCTGGCACCGCAAGAGCGACAGCAACTGGATGCAGGCACTGAAGGCGGCCGGTGTTACGGTCGACGATATCGACATCGTCATGTGCACGCATCTGCACGGCGACCACGTGGGCTGGAATACGCGACTGGAGAATGGCCGCTGGGTCCCGACCTTTCCCAACGCCAAATATCTGTTCTCGAAAAAAGAATACGAATATTGGGACGGCGTCCATCGCGAGACCCCCCTTGACCCGATGAGAGATAGCGTTCTGCCGATCATCGACGCGAAAAAGGCAGAACTCGTCACCAGCGATTATGCCGTCGACGACCACATCCGGCTGACCCCCACCCCCGGCCACACCCCCGATCATTTTGCTGTCTGCGCCGGGCGCGGCGGCGACCAGGCAGTGTTCACCGGCGACCTGATCCACTCGCCGATCCAGGCGCGTTATCCGGATCTTGTAATGCGGGTCGACTACGACCAGAAGCAGGCTTCGGCTACGCGCCGCGCCTTCCTCGAACGTTATTGCGATACCAGCACCCTGTGCTGCACGATGCACTTCCCCTCGCCATCGGTCGGCTACATCAGACGCTGGGGCGACGGTTTCCGTTGCGAACCTGGTGACCGTTAGCGCCGATTCGTCGAGCTGCGCAACCTGGCCGTCATGGCCGGATTTGGTTGGCGCAGCTCGCCGCCGCCTCAGCGCTGGAGCGCGACGATCTGGCGGTTGGCGAAGGTGAGACGCTCGGATTGCAATCGAATGATGTAAATGAAGAGCGCCGAAAGGTTCTCGGGTCGCGTCTTCTTCAAATCTTCGAATTCGCCGCGGCGGAGCGCCCACGCGACGGCATCGGGAGCGGCGGCCAGGCTTGCGGAACGCGGCACGTCCAGAAAAAAGCCGATCTCGCCGACCAGCGTGTGGGCTCCGAACACCCGCACGCGGAGCGGTGACAGTCCCGGCCTTTCTAAGATGACCGTAACGGGCCCCCGTTCGACAAAGATCAGACTGTCGGTTGGATCGCCCTGCCGACAAAGGTAGGAGTCGGCATCGCGCGGTGCCGGCGTCAGGTGAGCGCAAAGTTCTTCGGCGAAGTCACGCGAGCCAAGCGCCTCTTCGAGCCAAGCGACCAGCGATTGCCGGCTGCCGCAGGACTCGGCATAGGCCGCTAACAGCGCTTCCTCGGCTTCCTCCAGAGCCTTGTCGAGATTTTCATGACGCCCGACGCCGTCGCCGAGACCGGAGCTAGCGCTGAGGATGTTCGCCGCCGACGGCGATAAGGCGGCCATGACCTGACGGGAGCCATTTTTGCGCAACATGTCGCGGATTTTCGCGAAACAGGCTCCGGCCGATGAATCGATACCGGTGACCCCCGAGAAATCGAAGATCACTTCCCTCGGCTTGCGCCCCGTAACCAGCCCCGTCACGCGTTCCTGAACTGAGTAGGCAGATCCGAAGAATAGATATCCGGAAAGCTCCAGGACCTGGGCCTGCCCGCCATGCTCCGCCAACAATGCGCTCTCCTCCGTCGAGCGGATGACCGAGGAGGTTCGCTCGTCGAGGCCGAACTGGTGGCGGATTACCCGGATCCGGCTGACATCCACCGCGAAGATCACGCAGCCGGCGACGACGCCGAACAGCAGCGCCTCGAGAAACCCGCGCTCGGCCGCGATCAGGACGATGGTGAGGACGACGAGCCAATCGCGCAACGGGAGGCTGCGGCGGCTGCGGACGCCCCAATCCCAAATGAATCGGGCTCCGAGCTGGACCAGCAAACCCCCAGGACGAAGCGGGGCACATAACCCACCACTTGTCCGCCGCCGATCAGCACAGCCAGGGCGACTAGTCCAGCCACCACCCCGGACAGTCGGCCGGTCCCTCCCGCCGCTCGATTGATCAACGTACCGGTGACGTGAACGGTGCCGACGAAACCCCCGGCCAGTGCCGAAGCAACATTGGCGAGCCCCTGCATCCTGAGTTCCCGGTCGATATCCGCGTCGACTCCGGTGGCCAGCTCGATGACCGTCGAATTGAGCAGTAGGCCGAGAATCGCCATCACCGCCACAGCACCCAGGTCGCCGGCAACCGGCCACAAGGCGCGCCAATCGGCGCGGAAATATTCGCCGGTAATCAACGGGATCACCGGATGACTGTTCGCGGGCACCAAGAACATTAGTCCGGACTGCCGCACCACCTGCTCCGGCAGGTGGAGGCCGGCGAAGACGCCGTGAACCAAGAGGGTTGCGGCCACCAAAGCCAACGGCAAGGTCAGTGGACCCTTAAAACGCGCAGTGAGCAGCCACAGCGTAGCCGCCCACAGCACGGTGGTTCCCAACAGCAAAGCCGTAGGCGGCGCGGCAAAGGACAGCAGGGTCGCGCGTGAGATCGGTACGCCGGTAGCCATGCGGATCGCGCCCGACACGATCAGCCACCCGGTGGCGGCTAGGAACCCGGCGACCACCGGATAAGGAACAAAGCGAATCAATTTGCCCAGCCGTCTCCAGCCCAGTGCGAAGAGCGCCAACCCCGTCAACAGCGCTGCACCCCCCAGGCCGGCAATCGCCAGCGCCAACGCCTGGGCCGGCGGCATTGCAGACAACACTGGCGCCAAGGTGACCATCACGGCGGCCAGCAGAGCGGCCGTGTTGCCAAGGGGCCCCGCAATCGCCGACGGAAAGTTGCTGGTCAAAGCGACGAAGATAGTGGTAACAGCCGTGGTGATCAGCGCGGCCGCCACGCCCTGACCAAGAAAGGGCTGCAGCGGGCCGGTAAAAATGAGTGCCCCGTTTGAAAATGCCGAGGCCAACAACAACAGAGAGGCGATGAGCCCACCGCCGACGTTGCGCAGCGTCCGAACCATGCGTGCCTCCCCCTCTATCCTGGTGGAGGAATTGATTAACCAAGTACTTTCCAGCAGCCGGTTCAACAGGTTTCTTTCGCCGAATTCGCGGCCTGGTGCTGTTTTCCGGATCGGGCGAAGGGTTCCGCTGCGGGCCCGTCAGCGACTAGGAAATCGCGCCGTCAGTCGACGGAGGGCCAGCGACGCCGCCGGTAGGCCCCGTCCCAGAACAGCCATTCGTATTGGCAAGCGCGCACGAAGGCCGCGAGCATCGCCGCACGAGTCACCTCAGTAACAGCGGCGCCGGCCCGATCGCCGATTGCAACGGCGGTCTGCACCGCGTTGCCAAAGCGGTCGTCGGCGTAAGTGTCTATCCATGCCCGATAGGGGTTATCGGGTGCTGCCGTCTGCGCAATCGTGCACCCGACATCCCAATAGAGGCGAAAGCACGGCAGCAGTGCAGCAACCAGAACCTCCCAAGGTTCGTGGTAGGCTGCAGCGAGCAGGTAGCTGGTATAGGCCAGGCAATCCGGTGAAATTTCGGCCTCGCTGATCCCCGCGGGGTCGATCCCGAACTCGCGCAAAAATCGCCCGTGCAGAGCCTGCTCGACCGCGACGGCGCTGAGTGCCGACTGGGCAAATGACTGCATAGTGCCACTATCGGGAGCCTTGGCTGCCGCGATCGCAAGAGCGCGCGAGAAGCGGCCGAGATAGAGTGAATCCTGAATAATGTAGCCCTGGAAACGATCCCGAGTGAGGGAGCCGGCGGCTAGCTCGGTGTTGAACGGAAGCCGATGGATCGCTTCGCGCAGTCGCGCCGTGCGCTGCCAGGCTTCGTCGGAAAAGGGGATCATCCTGTGGCGTCCGCTGATTTCGCATGCTTGACGCTGTCGAGGAACTGCAGCCAATGTCCCGGGAGTCCATTTGCACGCGCCCCTTCGCGCAACAAGGTCAGGTAGCGTAGCGACGGGGTGCCATCGATTTCATTGCCGGGGGCGATATAGGCGACGGCAGGAAGCTTGCGGCCGTCACGGTCCTCGGCCTCGAACCATTGGGGCCGGTAGCCGCGTCCGGGAACGCCCTCGGTCGAATCGAGGCGGAGCAGATCGCGGCACGTGACCTTATACAATACGCCCCAGACTTCGGCCTCCGCCTCGGGCGATAAATTGGCCGGCGCCGCGCGACCCTTCGGCCGGCCTTCGAGGTTGAAGCGGAGGCGATAGCCAAGAATGCGTCCGACGCGCTGCTCGACCGGCCTCATGCGGCGCCGCTCGCGAAAGGCACGGTCGTGCATGTTGGCGCCGTAAGCGAAGTACCAGACTTGGTCCCCCGGCCGACCGGCCAGCGTCAGTCCGTGCAACCTGTAGTAGAACCACGACAGGGCCCACGATCTGGCGACAAACCGGCGGGCTTTTCCGCGCAATCTGATCATCTCTAGCGTACGCTCGGATACGGCTTGCCCTATTTGATGTCAACCGTGACTGTTCAGCGCGGGACAGACGGATTACCTTGGTGGTTGGCGCAGCTCTGGGAAGGAGACAACCGTGACGGACAACACTGCGGTCGAAACGGTCGCGATCGTCGGCGCCGGAATTGGTGGAATTTATCTTGCGGCCGAACTGGGGATCGCCGGGTACAAGTTGCGGCTGCACGACATCGACGATGCGAGGCTTGCCGACATCAGAGCCTTCGGCGGCATCGATGTTGAGGGCGAGAGGGCCGGGTTCGCCGCTGTCGAGCGCGCGACGACCGATCTACGATCGGCTGTCGACGGTGCCGATATCGTCATTATCGTGACCGGCGGCAATGCACAGGCGACAGTAGCGCGATCGCTGGTACCCGGTTTGCGCGACGGCCAAGTGATTCTGCTGATCCAGGGCAATACCGGAGGATCGCTGATCGTGCGACGTGCACTCGACGACGCCGGCTGCCGCGCCGATGTCGCGGTCGCCGAGATGGACAATTACCCGTATTCGTGCCGCCGACTCTCGCCGACCCGAATCCGTCCGATCGTCGCCAAGCGCTGGTTGCAGATTGCCGCATTCCCGGGCAATCGGATTGCAACGGTGCACCAACGCCTGGCGCCGCTGTTTCCTCAGGCCGTGGCAGCGCCAAACGTACTCTACACCGGGTTCACCAATGCCAATGCAATGCTGCATGTGGCAAACTGCGTCGCCAATGCCGCGCGGATCGAAAGCGGCGACAGCTACAAGTTCTATGCGGATGGTGTGACGCCGGCAGTCGCGCGCCTCTACCAGGCCATCAATCGCGAGCGAGTGGCGGTCGCCGCGGCGTTGGGCGCAGTTGTTCCGACTTTGGAGGACTGGTTCGATCGGGTTTACGGTGTGCGAGAAGCGAGCCTCGTCGAAACCTGCCGGCGGCTCACCTTCAACACCGACGGGCCGTACCAGGCGACTGGAACGCCGAGGTCGCTCGATCACAAATTCATCACCGAAGACGTGCCGACCGGCCTGATGCCGATGAGCGCGCTGGGGGCCGCGGCGGGGGTGCCGACGCCGGCGATCGACGCGCTCGTCGACGTCGTCCAAAGCATGACCGGGAAAGACTTCGCGGCGGAGGCCCGCTCGCTCGCACGCTTGGGCCTGAACGGGATGAATACCACCGAGATCCGCCGCGTGATGGACGAAGGCTTCGGCTGAGGAAGGCACGCGGAAGGGCGTGACGCGCCCCGGCAGCGGGTTTATCAGGGCATGCCGGGCTTGGTCTAGCCAGGCCCCGGCACTCCCGGGGGGGAATTGTCGTCGCGTGACGTCGTGGGCGGAAGAGTTTCCGCCCGCGCCGCCCATGTCTTGACCCGCGCTAGTGTTTGTCCGCCGGGTTAATCATCCCGGTCGCGGGACGTCAGGAAGTTATCGACGACAAAACCAGCAACGTCGTCGCCCAGCCGTTGACCACTCGTAAGGTC
>Ga0126381_100005707_pt1 | contig 13738 bp, 12 predicted proteins | sample PanSoiMetPlot_28_FD_96465 | JGI IMG/M metagenome (GOLD analysis project Ga0126381, IMG submission 96465) | Tropical forest soil microbial communities from Panama - MetaG Plot_28 | ecosystem: Environmental > Terrestrial > Soil > Tropical forest > Bulk soil | place: Panama | collected 2016-02-17
AGCGGCCTTCGTGGTGGCAGGCGCCGCAGCGATTGGGCTGCCGTACGTTCTCCCACAGAGCGACCTTGAATGCCTGCACATCGGCGTTGGCAGCGGCCGGACCGGTGTAGGCGTTAGCCGTCGAGGTCGCATTGCTGGTGGGCTGGTTGACTGTGGTGCCGGCACCGCCTGAGCTGCACGCCGCGAGAATCGCGAGCGGCAGCACCGCGGCGCTCAGCCGGAGCCGGTGCGAGGCGAGAAACGCGAAGCGGGACATGAAAGTCTCCCTGATCATGAGTCTCTCCCCCTACTGGCCCTTGCAGTAGACGGCGGTGTCCGCGAACACTTGCTTGAGCTTGTAGCCGTCGCTGACGAAGTTCGCCTTGATGGTCGCAACGGCACTGCGGTCCGCGGCATTGCCCGGCGCGCGGAAGCAGACCGCCTGGAACACCTTCTCGACCTGACACTGGGCGAAGGCATCGCTGCCTGCGAGCTCCTGGCCGAGACTCTTCGCGCCGTTGCCGCTTCCGGGCAGGCTTGAGGACCAGCCCAGCACCGAGTTCGGACCGGAACGCCAGCGGTTCGACCAGGAGTCATCCGGGGTGACGAAGCCCTGCTTGAAGTTGTTGGAGTTGATGAAGTACTTCGGCTGCACCGCTCCGGAGGTGTACTGGAGCGTGCCGGCCGTGGCGTCGAAGTTGTAGTACGCAAACGCCTGCGCCATCGGATCCATGCCGCTGTGGCAGCCGACGCAGGAGTTGAGGAACACGCGGCTGTCGCCGCCCGGTGAGCGCGCAACGTCCTGTCGGATCCGGTCCGTCGGGCGCGAGATGTCCTGGACCGTCTCCATGTCATGGCACAGATGATTCACCATCGTGAAGCGGAACATCGCCCGGTTGGTGCCGTTGATGAAGTACGCGGAGGCGCCGCCGTAGGTGGTCATGACGCCGGCCGTCGCCGCCGGCGGCAACCCGTAAACGCCCGACTGCGTGGTCTGCACCAGGGTCGCCTTCAAATCCACGCCGTTGGTGTCCGCGGCCTGGTAGTGATTGTTGTTGGCATTCGAGGGAGCCGGCAGTCCGGGCGCATTGCTCGTATAGAGAATGTCGGCCGACAGGACCGTGTTGAACGGAACGTCATCGCGCACCATGCCGATGACGGTCGCGGTGTAATCGTTGAGCGGCACGAACACGGTCTGATTGCGGTTGGTCCACGGCGCCACGAAGTTCTTCAAGGTCACGTTGTAGAAGTTGGGATCGCTGGTCGCCAATGCCGCGGCAGCGTTCGCATTGCCGCCATTGATGTCCGCTACCATCTGCGCCAACACACTCGGCGAGGGCGGCACGCCGGCGATGCGGTTGTAGATGCGCACGGCCTGATCGGGGACGCCGGCATGGGCGGGCACCACCGACTGGGTGGCAGCAGCGAGCAATGCGCCGGCGACAGCGATTCGCGTCGCCCGCGAGGACAGGGTTCGGGTGTGCATTTTCGTATCCATAGCGCTCGTCTAACTCCCACGATGCCGAAGCGCGGGCCGCACTATACGGTTGCGCAATCCCCGCCCCGAATGTCTCACGCAAAGGACGTCGCCAAGTGCCGACAGTTTTGTCGTTGTCGCCCTCGCTGTGTCCCTCGCGAGGTAAAGTGCGAGTCCTGTCACGGCGGTAGCACCGTTGAAGGACTACCTAGAGCACTGTTCGATGCGATCGCCCCGATGAGATACAGAACAGCTAACTGCGTTCGCATGCCGTGACCGGTTCGGCATATCGATGAACGCGAGTAACAGGGCATGGAATTACGTTACATTCGATTCGCCCGCCGCGGGGAACGGCAGGGGAACGACTCGCTTGGAGAGTGCCATGAAATGGGTAGGTGGATTCGTTCTGATCGTGGCGGCAGCCGCGGGCCTGAGCGCCTGCAGTAGCGGCGGGAACGTCGCTATTGCCAACAGCCAGTCGGCAGATCCGGCTACCGTCGACTACCCGATCTTCTACGTGAAGCGGACGATTCCGCCGACCACGGACGACCTGCGCCTGCTGCGCAATGCCGTCCTTCCGACTGCGAACGAGCTGGTGGTCCCCAAGGCGGACCTCTACAAGCGCGATAGCGCCTCACCCAGTGCGAATGAGACGAACATCACAGCGCGAATCACCGGCACGGCGACGTGGGATGTGAAGGACGTCGACGTCTCGGTGGACGGCAAGACGGTCGTGTTCGCGATGCGCGGCCCGCTCACGATGAACATGAAGCAGAAGAGCGCACCATCGTGGCGCATCTACGTGTATGACATCGCCAGCGACGCCCTGCGCCCGGCCATCGACCCGACTACCGATCAGGACCCTGCCACCGTCAACGACGTGGCCCCGCACGTGATGCCCGACGGGCGCATCATCTTCTCCTCGACCCGGCAGCGGCAGTCGGAGGCCATCCTGCTCGATGAGGGCAAGCCCCAATTCGCAGCTCAGGACGAGTCCCGCAACGAGCCGGCGTTCGTGCTGCATGTGATGAACGCCGATGGCACCGCCATCCACCAGATCTCCTTCAATCAGAGCCATGACCGTGACCCGACCGTGCTGGTCAGCGGCCGAATCCTCTGGAGCCGCTGGGACAATGCTCAGGGCAAGGACGGCATGCACCTGTATACGTCCAATCCCGACGGCACGGACGTACAGCTCTACTACGGCGCCAACAGCCACAATACCGGCACGGACACGGCCGGCACGAACATGGCAACCATCGAATTCGTGAAGCCCAAGGAGATGCAGAACGGGAGCATCCTCACGCTGGTGCGTCCGTACACAGATGTCGACTTCGGCGGCGACCTCGTGCTCATCGACGGCAACCACTATGTCGAGAACACGCAGCCGCTGCTCGCCTTCCCCACCCTCACGGGTCCGGCGCAGACACGCGCCACCTCCAACGACGTGCTCGACGTCCCGGGCCCCTCACCGGGCGGGCGCTTCAATTCCGCAGCTCCGCTCTGGGACGGGACCAATCGCATTCTCGTTAGCTGGACGCAATGCCGGCTGCTGGATAACACGCAGAACCCGCCGGCCATCGTGCCCTGTACCGACTCGCGGCTATCGGATCCGACCGTCATGACCGCACCGCCCCTGTACAGCGTGTGGATGTTCGACCCGACGCAGAACACCATTCTGCCGGTCATGCCTCCTGTCGAGGGAGTGATGGTGACGGACATCGTGGCCTCGCAGCCGCGCAAAGTGCCGAACATCATCCTTGATCAGCTGCTGCCTTCGAGCCAGGACCCCACCCTCGGCGAGCTGGACATCAAGAGCGTCTACGACTTCGACGGCGTAGACACCGCGAACCCCAACATTGCGACCGTCTCGGATCCGACCAAGACGCCTGCCGCACAGCGTCCCGCCCGCTTCCTGCGTCTCGAGAAGGCGGTATCCATTCCGGACATGACGGTGGTCAATCTCTCAAACGCGGCCTTCGGAGCCAGCAACTACATGCGCGAGATCATGGGCTACACGCCCGTGCAGCCCGACGGCTCGGTGAAGGTCCAGGTGCCGGCGAACGTGGCCTTCATGATCGACGTGCTGGATGCGAACGGCCGCAGAATCAGTCCGGTGCACTCCGCGTGGCTGCAGGTGCGGCCGGGGGAGACCCTGACCTGCAACGGGTGTCACAATCCGGCGACACCGAAGAAGCCCTACTCGCACGGGCGCCAGGGCGTATTCGCCCCGGCGTACGCCGGATTGGTGGGGGGCGGCACCTTCCCGAACACCAATCCGATGTTGGTCGCGAACAGCGGGGAGACCATGGCGGAGACCCTCGCGCGAATCAGCTGTGCTCAGGATACCCCGCGCTGCGCACAAATCGTTCCCAGCGTGAATCTGAGCAGCACGGAGATCTGGTCCAACCCGCCTGCGACCACACCCAGCATCTCGCTGCGCTACCAGGCCATGCCGGCCGGCAATTTCCCGACCTCGAACAACTGCCTGAACGCCTGGGTCTCCAACTGCCGCATCGTGATCAACTATCCGAAGGTCATCCAGGCGATGTGGGACTATGCGCGCCAGACCACCGATGCGACCGGCAACGTGCTCACCGATCACACCTGCTCGCAGGGCGGTTGCCACAGCAGCACACCGGCCAAGGGTGCCGCCGCGACCGTACAGGTGCCGGCCGGCCAGCTGGATCTGACGAACACCCCCTCGGCCACCGTGCCCGAGCAGCCGGTCTCCTACCAGGAGCTGCTGTTCACGCACAACGAGCAACAAGTTAACATGGGCTCCCTGCAGGACGTGCCGGGTCCGCCGGATGCTAACGGTAACCCGACGACGATCCCGGTTGGGCCGTACATGAATGCGGGCAGCGCCAACGGTGCGCTCTCGAGCGCGTTCCTCGGCCGCTTCGACGGGTCCGCCCCCACGCCCTCGGGTGGGGTCAACCACGTGGGTTTTCTGAACCCGGCTGAGCTACGCTTGATCTCTGAGTGGCTGGATATTGGCGCGCAATTTTACAACAACCCGTTCGACCCCAACGTACCGGTCAATTAAGGCTGTGTGCCTGCTCATCGCGTTGCTCGTCGCCCCCGCGATGGGCGTCGCGCGCGAGTATCTGCAGGTCTTTGTTACCGAGCCGTACCTGGAGTTGCGGACCGGACCCGGACGCGGGTATCCGGTGTTCACCGTAGTGGCGCGCGACGAGAGCGTCGACATACTGTTTCGGCGCACCGACTGGTTCAAGGTGCGAACCGAGCGCGGTGTCGAGGGTTGGGCCTCGCAGCAGGATATGCAGAAGGTGGTGCTGGCGAACGGCGCGCTGTTCACCTTCCCCCTGGGCGACCGCGCTGGCTATAACTCGCATCGCTGGGAGATGGGCATGTTCGCCGGCGACTACGGCGGCGCGACGCTGATCTCGGGCTACTCGTCCTTCTATCTCAACTCGCAGCTGGCGGCCGAGCTATCGCTCGGACAGTTCCTCGGCAAGTACTCCAACGGCACCACCGGAGATCTCGGCCTGGCGCACATCATTGCCCCGGAATGGCGACTCACCCCATTCCTCATGATCGGCACGGGCTTCGTGCATATCACTCCGAAGGCGACGCTGGTGCAGCCTGCCGAGCGCACGGAACAGACGGCCTACGTGGGGGGTGGCGTTCGCTACTACCTCACCCGCCGCTTCTTCCTGCGCGCCGAGTACAAGGCGCACGAAGTGTTCACCAAGCGCAATGCAAACGAGCAGGTAGACGAATGGAAACTGGGATTCGCGTTCTTCTTCTGACAGTGGCATTTCTGTCACTGCAGGGCTGCGCGGTGCGCAACTGGATCCAGCAGCGCAACGAAGCGCGCGCCGAACGCGACGCCGCCAAGGAGGAAGCGGCCAATGCCAACGCCAACCAGCAGCAGGACGACCTCGAGGCGCCCCCGCCGCGGGTCGTGGAACCGGACGTCGAGCGCCGCAAGATCACGGTGCCCAAGATCAGGAGCTCGAACGTCGAGATCGGTCTGGACTACGGTGCGCTGTCGGTCGAGGACTTCGGCACGAACCCCGTCTACGGCGTGACCGCCGCGTACCACATCACCGAGGACTTCTTCTTCCAGGGGGAATATGGCCGCTCGACGGCCGGCCGCACCAGCTTCGAGACTCTGGGCGGCAACATACAGCTGCTTACGAACGATGAGAGACGCTTCACGTATTACAATTTGTCTCTCGGCTACAACTTTCTGCCTGGCGAGGCCTTTCTCGGTCGCGGCATCGCCATGCCCAGCGCGTTTTACTGGCTCGGCGGGATCGGTACGACCAAGTTTGCCGGCGACGACCGGTTTACGGTCAATTTCGGCGCCGGCTACCGGGTGCTGCCGTCGGACTGGATCGCGGTCCACATCACCGTGCAGGATCGTGTGTTCAAATCCGACCTGTTCGGGGTATCGAAGCTGACCAACAACATCGAGGCGCGCATTGGCACGACCATCTTCTTCTGAAGCGGCCCATGGACACTAGGAGCCTCGTGAGATCATGAAGAATCGACTTGCAGCTACGCTTTTGAGCCTGTCTCTGGCGTTGCCCGTCGTGGCGGGCACCAGCTCGGGCCAGCCCGCGCCCCAGTTCAACCTGCCCTCGCGCGATGGCAAAGAGATCAGCCTGGCCCAGTACAAGGGCGATGTCGTGATGATCAACTTCTGGGCCAGCTGGTGCGGGCCGTGCCGCCAGGAAATGCCGCTGCTCGAGAGCATGTACAAGACTTACGCCAAGCACGGCTTCGTGCTGATCGGCGTGAACGTCGAGCCGGACACGAACGCCGCGAACAACTGGCTGAAGCAGACGCCCGTGAGCTTCCCGGTGCTGTATGACACCAAGAGTAAGGTGAGCTCGTTGTACGATGTCCCGGTCATGCCGAGCACGTTCCTGATCGACCGCAAAGGCAATATCCGCATGATCCACCACGGCTATGTGGCCGGGGATGAGAACGGCTACATGACCAGCCTGATGCAGCTGATGAAGGAATAGGCGCGGTTCGCCAATTTGGGGAGGATGGGGTGATGAGACTCACGAAAGTCATCATTGCAGCGGCCCTGGGCCTGAGCGTGTCCGCCTGCAGCACGATCCAGCCGTGGGTGAAGCCGTACGAGCGCGAGCACTTCGCCGACCCCATCATGTCCTTCGACCGCGATCCGGTCTCCAGCGTCTACTTGGATCACGTCTTTGAGACGCGCGAAGGCGCCCGCGGCGCAACCGGCGGCGTCGGCGGTGGCTGCGGATGCAATTGAGCGCAGGAGCGGGCTTCCGGGTGCTCCCAAGGTGCGCGCGGGCGTTGCTGGGGATCTGTCTCCTCGGGGCGCCCGCCTTTGCCGATGTGCTCCCGGATGACCGCGCCGATGTGCTGTACCACCGCTACGAAGGCGGTGGCATCACGGTTCAGGGGCCGGAAGTGCTGGTGCGCAAGAAGATCGGCAACAGCGTGTCGCTCTCGGCCAGCTACTACGAGGATCTGATCTCGAGCGCCTCAATCGACGTGAAGCTGTCGGCGAGCCCCTACACGGAGCAGCGCAAGCAGTGGACCGGCGGCGTCGAGTACATGCACGACAAAACCACCTACAGCGCGGGCGTCATCACCAGCAAGGAGCCGGACTACCAGGCGAACACCACCTACTACTCCGTCAGCCAGAGCATGTTCGGTGATCTGACCACGCTCACCATGAGCTACAAGCGCGGCTGGGACCACATCTTCCGCAACATCAAGGAGCCGAACGGGCGGATCGTGAACGATCCCACCTTCCATGAGCAGGCCGACCACCGCGGCTACACGCTGAGCCTGAGCCAGATCCTCACGCGCAGCCTGATCGCGGACTTCAACTACGAAGTGCTCACCGACCAGGGATACCTGGCGAGCCCGTATCGCAAGATCCTCGTGCTCGATCCGACTTCGGGCAAGGGCTATTCCCTCGCCGATCAGGTCTATCCGAATACACGCACCAGCAACGCCGCCTCCATCGATCTGAAGTACTACCTGCCCTTTCGCGCAGCGATCGACGGCCAGTACCGGTTCTTCTCCGACACCTGGGGAATCGTCGCCCACACGGTCACGCTCGGCTACACCCAGCCGTGGAAGCAGTGGGTCTTCGACGGCACCGTGCGCTACTACCGCCAGAACTCGGCGAGTTTCTACGCCGACATCTATCCGTATCCGGACTATGCGAACTTCATGGCGCGCGACCGCGAGCTGGCCTCGTTCCAGAGCTACACCCTGGGCGCGGGAGTGACCTACCAGTTCGGCGGCATTCCCCACATGCCCTGGATCAACAAGAGCAGCCTCAACCTGCGCTTCGATCACCTGAGGATCAATTACAGCGACTATCGCAACGCTCTGCTCATCGACGTGCCCAATCACGTTTACCCGGGGCAGGAGCCGCTCTACAGCCTCGATGCCAACGTGCTGCAGCTGTTCTTCTCCATTTGGTACTGAGTTAAGCTAAGCCCTTCGCTCGCCGCGTGCCGCAAGCTGTCGGCAGACGGCGACATTACTCGAGGGTTCATAGCATGCCCAAGCGTGTGAGTTTGTTTGCCATCGTCGCGGGCCTGACGCTTGCCGTCAGCGCATCCGCAGTGGAGGGGTCGGCGCGCGAGGAGGGCAAGCTCCTGATCGCCAGCCAGGTGCTGGAGGAGCTGCGTGCCACGCGTGATCAGTACATTCCCGACCGGCTCCTGGAGCGCGCGTACGGCATCGCCGTGATCCCGGATCTGACCAAGGCGGCTTTCTTCTTCGGCGGACGGCACGGCAACGGCGTCCTCGTGGTTCGTAACAAGGACGGCCGCTTCACCAATCCCGTGTTCATTACGATGACGGGCGGAAGCTTCGGCTGGCAGTGGGGAGTGCAGAAGACCGACATCGTGCTGGTGTTCACGAGCCGGCGCGGCGTCGACGGGATCTCCGGCGGCAAGGTGACGCTCGGGGCCGACGCTTCGGTAGCGGCGGGCCCGGTGGGTCGCCAGGCCTCTGCGGCCACTGATCCGACCTTCAAGGCCGAGGTCTACTCGTACTCGCGCAGCCGCGGGATATTCGCCGGTCTGGCGCTCGATGGCACCGTGTTGAGGATCGACGACGATGCCGACGGGGCCTTCTACAAGAAGGCAGGCGTCGGCGCGGGCGATATCATGAGCGGCGCGGTCGCAACCAGCGATGATGCCGCGAAGCGATTCCTGGCGGCAGTCGGCTCGAGCACGCGCGGTCAGGAGACGGCCTCTGCCGCCCCAGTGGCCCGCGAAGCGGCGGCGACGCCATCCCCGGCACCCGCGCAGCACTCCAGCAGCGCTGCTCAGGCATTCCCGCTGGAAGACCAACATCCGGGCAGCGAGCCCAAGTAACCGCAGACCCTGCCGCCCTTGACGGTCGTGCCGTCAAGGGCGCTGGGAAGGCCCGTGCCGTATGAGTCTCGTGGTTGCCGTCGTTGCGCCCGGCAACATGGGCGCTGCGGTGGGGCGGCGCCTCACCGAGCATTCCGTTGAGGTTCTGACGACTCTGGCGGGTCGCAGTGCCGCCAGCGCCACGCGCGCATCGACGGCCGGGATGCATATTGTCCCTCTTGAAGAGCTCGCCAGGGCGGAGCTGGTGTTGTCGATCGTCCCACCCGCCGCCGCTCCGCCCTTCGCGCAACAGCTGGCGCCCTCGCTGAGAGCGGCTTTCCGTAAACCGGTTTTCGTCGATTGCAACGCTGTGAGCCCGGCCACGGCGCAGCGGATTGCTTCGGTGATCGAGCCAACCGGAGCACCCTTTGTAGACGCCGGCATCATCGGTCCACCACCGCAAGCGGGCGGCGCGCAGCCGAGCATCTACACCTCAGGCGCGCACGCGGCGCGTGTGTCGGTGCTCAGGGCGCACGGCCTCGACATTCGCGTGCTCGATGCGCCCATTGGAGCCGCTTCGGCTCTCAAGATGTCGTTTGCGGGCATCACCAAGGGCATCATTGCCGTCGCGACCGCTATGGCGCTGGCTGCCACACGGGCAGGCACGACGAATGAACTTCGGAGCGAGCTGGCCGCGCGCGAGCCGGCGCTGCTGGCTTCGCTGGGCCGCAAGATCCCCGACATGCTGCCGAAGGCTTACCGCTGGGTGGCCGAGATGCAGGAGATCTCGAAATTCGTCATGCCTGAGGCAGGCGCCGGGATCTATGGCAGCGCCGCCGAGGTCTACGAGCATGTCGCGCGCGCGATGGCCAGCGACCCAGCGGAGCTCGAATCACTACGCAATTTCTTCAAGCCCTAGCCGCCAAACGCGTCGTTACGCAGCTCATCTGGCGCTGTCGACGATGAGGCTTGCCAGCTTGTCGTAGTCGCCGCCGAAGTGATGTCCGCCGCTCAGCTCAACGACGCGTGCGTTGGCCGGGTTCACCTTCGGGCAGATGGAATCGGCGTCGTCATCGCCGTAGACGCACAGTGCGTCGGAAGCCGACAGCTTTTTGATCTCCGGGGCCGTGGGCAGGCCGTTGTCGCCGCCCCCGAGCCAGTTGGTCACGTGGAATTCGAATGAAGCCGTGGTGCTGATTCCGATCATCGCCACGAGCTTCACCAGGGAGCGCGAGGCGGCCGGCAGCCGGTTGACCGCGAACGGCAGGACATCCGCCCCTTGCGAATAACCGATCACGAGCGCGTGCTTGCGGCGCCAGGCCGCGGAGTAGTACGTCAGGATTCGGTCGAGGTCCTTTGCCATGCCGGCGGGAGTTCGCGGGCTCCAAAAGTAGCGCAGCGAGTCGATTCCCACGACCGGGATGCCGGCTTCGGCCAACCTCGCGGCCACCTCTTTGTCGATTCCGGCCCAGCCACCATCTCCGGAAAACAACACAGCGAAGGTGTCGCTGTTGTCGCTGTTGCCGGTGCCGCTCGCCGGCACCTCCACGATGGGCAGTTCTGCCAGGGAGGCCGGCGGAAGCGGCAAATTCGACGTTGCCGCCGCGGCAATCGACGCGTAAGCGTCATCGAATTGCTGCAGCCAGCCCCTCGGATCGCCGTAGCTATGGCCAACACCTGGCAGCTCCACGAACCGCGCTCCGTGCACTTGCGCGACGAATGCCTTGGCCTCCGATATCGAGCACTCCAAGTCCTGGTCCCCATGAAGGGCTATCCAGGGTGCCGACAGCCGCGGAGCCGGAAGCAACGTTGCCCCCGCACCGTGCGGGCGCAACGTGTAGCGCAGATTGCCCGCGCGGCAAAGCGGCCTGCCAAGGTCCAGATCGACACAGAACGACAGCGAGAGTGCGCCGGCAAAGGTCCCTTGAGGAGCTTGCGCGAGCATTGCGTATGCCATGCTGGCGCCTGCCGAGTGCCCGATGAGGATGGGAGTGAAGTAGGTGGGAAGCCTGTAATACGCCTGGATGTAGCGCGAGAGGTTCTCCAGATCGCCGTCAGGAAACACGCACTTTCCCGTGTCCTCCTCCAGGCTGGTGTACAGCTGCGCCGTATCGATTCCGGCCACCAGCGTCCCCTGGCTCGCCAATCTCTTCGCGATTGTGGCCAGGTGCCTGCTCCAGCCCCCGTCGCCGGACATGAGGAAAGCAAAGTGCTGCACGGATCCGCTCGGCAGGTAGATTTCCACCCTTTTGAAACGGCCATGACTGAGGGTCTCCGCCCCCGCGGAGTCGCCCATCAGAAGCAGCGGAAGGATGAGAAGAAGCGTGAGGGCCGCCGTGCGCACGGCCCGAGAACGGGAATCATCAATCGACGCCATTGAGCCCCACTATACCAGTGGCCGCTTTCACGCCCATTTCGGGGGATGAGGCCGGCACCCTCCGCCGGGTAAGATGTGGGTTTTCCCGCGCACCGAACAGGACCGATTCCTTGAGCGAAGCCAGCCTCGCCCACTCATCCGCCACCGGCCCCGGGGATGCCCCGGCTGCTGGCCGCGAGCCCGCGCCGGAGCCTGCTCAGGCGCCCGTGGCGACAACCGCCGGTGCAACGGCAGCGTCGACCGCATTTGGCATCCTGCTGGCCATCAGCTTCTGTCACTTGTTGAACGACATGATGCAGTCGCTGCTGCCGGCGCTCTACCCGATGTTCAAGAGCGCCTACCAGCTCAGCTACGCCCAGATCGGACTGCTCACCTTCACGTTCCAGATCACCGCATCGCTTCTTCAACCCATCATCGGCTCGTACACGGACCGCCGCCCCCGCCCCTACTCGCTCGCCGCCGGCATGGGATTCACGCTCGCGGGACTCACCCTGCTTGCGTGGTCGCGGAACTTCCCATTGCTGCTGCTGGCCGCAGCCCTGATCGGCTCGGGCTCGTCCGTGTTTCATCCGGAATCCTCGCGGGTCGCCCGGATGGCATCCGGCGGCAGGCACGGGCTGGCGCAATCGGTATTTCAAGTGGGCGGCAACGTGGGTTCTGCGACGGGTCCGCTACTGGCGGCATTCATCGTGCTGCCCCACGGGCAATCCAGCGTTGCCTGGTTTTCGTGCGCCGCGCTGCTCGGCATCGCAGTCCTTTACAACGTAGGTCATTGGTACAAGGCACACGGCCTTGCTCGCCTGAAGCCCCGCGCCGTGACCGCCGGTACTCGCCCCGTGCCGCCCCGCCGAACGGTGACCCTCACGATCGGTGTGCTGCTCGTCCTGATTTTCTCCAAGTACTTTTATATGGCGAGCCTGAGCAGCTACTACACGCTCTACCTCATCCATCGCTTTCATGTTTCGGTGCAGAGCGCGCAGCTGTTGTTGTTCCTGTTCCTCGCCTCCGTGGCACTCGGGACGGTCATCGGCGGACCGCTCGGAGATCGCTTCGGTCGCAAGTACATCATCTGGATCTCCATCCTCGGCGTGCTGCCATTCACGCTGCTGCTGCCCCACGCGAGCCTGGTGGGGACCGCCGTTCTGACGGTGCCGATCGGGCTGATCCTGGCCTCAGCGTTCCCCTCGATCGTGGTGTACGCGCAGGAGCTGCTGCCCGGCAAGACCGGAACCGTGGCCGGCCTGTTCTTCGGGTTCGCATTCGGCATGGGTGGGGTTGGCGCCGCCGCGCTGGGCGCGCTGGCGGATTTCGCCGGCATCGACTTCGTCTATCAGGTCTGCGCCTTCCTGCCCGCGCTCGGACTGCTTGCCGGGCTACTCCCGAACGTCGAGGACTCCCGCCGCCGGCGTGCCGGCCAGGCGGCTCCATAGCCGCGACTTCCTGCGGGTGCGCGCTAGTGCGGCTGCGGGGCTGGCATGAGTACTTCGGCGGAAAGTCGGGTGCCGTTGGGGCTCAGCTGGTGTGGCACACAGTTCGGCCTGAATTGCACGTCGCGGGTGGAGAATAGCGGCAGCAGCTTGTGCTTGATCTGCTCCACCAGCTCGCACTGTCCGGCGTTGGCAAGCGGGTCCCCGTCGAGGCGCACCTGGACCGGCTTCCAATAAGCGGCGACGGCTGATGCATCGTTGGCCGATTCGGCTGCCGGGACCAGCACGTTCATTCGCACCCTCACTCCTGGAAAGGTCTCCGGCCGGCCGGTAGCCAGGCACCCCGTGCCCAGGACCTTGAGATCCTCGCGCCGCGCACCCAGCGACAGCAGCACCGATCTCACCTGGCTGATCAGCCCCTCACACGAGTATCTCGTCGTGAACCCCGCGTAAGTGAAGCTGGCCTCTTTCGGCGTCCAGACCGCCCGGATTTCGGCTGAGCCGGGATTCACGGATGCCGCAGGTGCCGCGACGCAGGGCATCAGCAAACCTGCGCCGGCGGCGGCGAGGGCAATCGTCAGAAGTGATCGAATGGACATGCGACACCTCCCGCCGATGCGCATGCGTGGCGTCGCACTGCTTCGTCGGGTCTTTAAATGTAGACGTGATCGCCGCGACACCCGTTCCCTTTCACTCATGAATATTTCGCTACCTGTCGTTCCCCTCGCTGGGGCCATCACCAGTCAATCCCGCAAACATTTGCTGCATGCGTGGATAGGTGAAGGATGAGGCGAAGTGTTCGCAGGACCCCGTTTCCTTCAGCCTCACGATCGCGTCCATCAGCGCCCCTGCCATCAGCAGTGCCGGGCCTCCGGCAGTGCTCACCCTGGCGACGCCGGCTGCCCGCAACTCCGGCAGCGTCGGCGAGCCGGGACGGCCCATGATGTTCACCGGCGCTCGCAGCTCTGCCGTGAGCTGCCGGATGAGGTGAACGTCGGCTAGCCCAATGGGGTACACACAATCCGCACCCGCGCCCAGATAAGCACGGCACCTCTGAATCACGTCCGTGAATGAAACCGGGTGTCCGCTCGCGGCCTGCAGATAAAAGTCCGTGCGTGCATTGACGACGATCGGCACCCCG
>Ga0126381_100005708_pt1 | contig 13736 bp, 14 predicted proteins | sample PanSoiMetPlot_28_FD_96465 | JGI IMG/M metagenome (GOLD analysis project Ga0126381, IMG submission 96465) | Tropical forest soil microbial communities from Panama - MetaG Plot_28 | ecosystem: Environmental > Terrestrial > Soil > Tropical forest > Bulk soil | place: Panama | collected 2016-02-17
AAGACCTGCACGCGATAGTTTCCGGTATCCGCGATGTAGAGATTGTCGCAGCACGATAACGCGAGACCGTTCGGCGCATCGAGTTGGCGCGGCTGGCTTCCGCACCCGCCGATGCAGGGCAGAGTGACAAACTGGCGCAGGCAGCGGTCGAAGCGTTTGATCCGGCAGCTCTTCCGGTCGAGAATGTACACACGATCCTGACTGTCGACAGCCACCCCGATGGCCTCTACGAAACCACCGAGGCTGCCGGCACTATCCAGCAGCGGCCGCTCGGAACCGGGCAAAGGCTGCAGCACAAGTTCCTTGCCGCCGCACGCAAGAACGGTATTTTCGAGACTGGCTACCTGCCAGCCTGCCAGCCCGTCCAATAGAAAATGTGGCGTCGCACTCATAAAGCCCGGTTCAGGAGCCGTAAGAGACCTGCACGTTGTGGCCTTGCGGATCGTTGTAGAGCAACTCGCCCGGGTTGATCGGAACGTCGCGGCAGAATTGCTGCAGTTGGTCGTCGAGCCAGATCAGAAGCTGGTTGTCTTGAATCCGAGCGACTCCCTCGGTGGTGAAGATCGCGCGGTACACATCGGAATAGAAGATCTCGCCGCCAAACGGCCAGCCGGTGCCATCCGTGCCGCCTTCCAGCGGATCGAAGAAAGTAGTCAGCGCCGAGACAACAGAGTTCTTCACCGTCGCGAGGTCAAAACCCGGCTGCACGATGAGCTGTACGTCGATTTTGATCTTTCGATACACCGGGCCGACGACGTACACCTCCGAGGTCAGCAGCCGGTGCGTGTTCAGGTACGCGCACACCGCCTGCAAGGTGGTCTGGTTCGGCATGGGATTGGGCGCCACCGAATCGGGCACTACGATGACGGTCACCACTCCGGGGATCTGGCCGCTGGGAAAGTTCGGATGGAACAGCGGCAACGCAAGGGCGCGGCGCACGTTGGCGCCGGGCGCCTGCATGGCGAGATAGGCGAAATCCTCAGCCGTGACTGCGCGATCGTTGCTTTTGAGTGCCTGGCTGGCACGCAGTTTGGCGTCGGCAAGGGCTTCCTCATCCGTGCCCCCGGATGCCGGATCGAAATTCGTGGCGGTATCGATGGATTGCACGAAAGACTGAATCTGGTTGATGGAATTGGGACCGACATTTCCGGCGCGGCCGCCGCCGGCGCGATACTGCCGCGCGACAACGTTGGCCGTGGGATTGGATTGGTTCGCGACGGGAATCCGCCCGTGCTCTCCGTCTCCCGCCGTGACCAGTCCTAGGTTGCGATCGATGGTGAAGACACGGTCATTCGGCCCGGAAGAAAAGAAGTCGTCCACCTCCTGCCACACCATGAAACCCTGGCCTTCATCGATTTCAAGACGAACGCTCTTGACAGTAACGGTAGTGCCGTCGGTATTCGTCACGCGCAGCGGTGTGCTGCGCACGACCACCGGAACGTTGGCGATCTGAAACGTCTGGCCAGGAGTTCCCTGGCTGCCGCCCAGCACTTCGTCGGAGAACGTGATCGCCTGCGTAGCACTGACGGTATTGGTGCGGATGGCGGCGACCCGCGGTGCAATTTCGTAGGTGGCGTTCTCGACCCGCGCGCGAATCCAATAAAAATTGCCGGCCACATTGCCGATCTGCGCCATCGCCAGATCGCTCCCGGGGCCGCGGAAGAAGATGTGACCGTTTTGCGAGAACGCGCGCGTATCGTCGGCATCGACGCTTATGGTCTGCCATTCGCGTCCATCCCAGTACTCCCAGGTCAGGGTCGCGGGCGGTGGAATCACGCCAGCGCATTGCAGAATCGGCTGCGCCAGGCTGTCCTCGAACAGCGACACGGCGAGATTGATCTGGTCCGATGGAAAAGTCACCGGGGAGGAGAAGCCCAGCAACAGCGCATTGCCCGCTTTCGGATTCTGCCCGAACGGAAAGAACCACTGTCCGGAGTTGGCATTCTTATTGGTTTCGACCGTGAACCCGGTTCCGTCGAAGCTCTGAACGGCGGCAAGCACCGCTCCAATGGCGATCAACGCCGCGTCCGTTTCGAACACGATCGGCGTGCCGGTGGCGCCCGCGGCCGCAATCTGCGTGCCCAGGGGGACGATCGCGGTGCTGACATCGGGCCGTGTCACCGTGAATGTGATCTCGGCCGTGGCGGGCTGCGCGGGCTTCAGCTCGATCCCGATCAACTGCAGGAACTTGATGTAATTCAAGTCCGGCACTTGGTTCAAGCGATAGATGATCATCTCCGTCAGCCACGCGAACAGCTCGATCAGCGTGATGCCGGGGTCGCTCTCGTTGAAGTTGGTCCACTCCGGCGCATACCGCGGAATCAGAGTTTTGGCTTCCGCGACAATATCCGCGAATTGCCGGTCGTCCAGGTTTGGCGCTTGGAGAGGCATTGCTATTGCCCCGCTCCTTCCGTGATATAGAACGGATACACCAGGTTGCCGAATGTGTTGTTGGACCGGATGCGATAATCCACGCGAATCAGCATGGTGTTCGGTTCGGGCGCATCGACATTCACGTCCAGCACGTCGATCCGCGGCTCCCACTCGGTCAGCGCATCTTTCACCAGATGGGCCACGTTGCCCTGAGTGGCGGGATTATTGGGAGCGAACACCAGGTCGTGAATTCCGCAACCGAAGCGAGGCAGCATCTGGCGTTCTCCCCGCGCCGTGGCCAGAATGATCCAGATGGAGTCCTCGACATTCTGCTCGCCCGCGGAGAAGGTAAGCTGGCCTGGCGGGCTGACCTGTACCGGAAATTTCCATCCGGTACCGATGTAGACTCTACTTGGACTCAAGGCCATCTCTCATTCCTCCCGCGACCTACGGCAGCAGATCCGCTGCCTGTTGAAGCTCCAGCAACACCTTGTCCAGGTTCTTGAGCGCTGTGTTCAGATCCTTCGCCGCCGAAACATCCTGAAACGACGGCAGCGTAACCGATACCGGGCCGAGCTCGATGATGGGCTTCAGCATCTCCATCAGCGGCTCGATCACGGAAAGGGCTTGCATGAGCTGCGCCAGTGACGTGCCGGCATTTTTCTGCGCACAACTCAGAGAGGCGAGCATCACCGGATTGCCCTGGGCTGCGTTCAAATCGATTCCGGCCTGGAATTCCAGTATGCTTTCCACGGCGCGGATGAAACACCGCAGGTACGCGATGATCAGCCGCAGAATGTCGCCGATCATCGAAGGGATGTTCGTAAAAACGTTGAAGCATCCCAACATCTTGTTGATCGCGGTGACCAGTTCGCCGAAGCTGCTCACCGGGTTCGGACTGGACGCGACATCCTTCAGGGCCTTGATGACGCTTAGCACGTTCAGGAAGCAGGTCATCCCGCCCAGCGTGGGCATCAGTTGGAGAACCAGGCTGTGAATGAGTGCGCAATCCGTGGGCGGCCCGTCGGCGAAATTGGCGAACGATTGCAGCGCCCCGCCGAACGGCAGGCGGATCTGAAACTGCCTCGTCTGCGGGATCTCGACGCACGGGATAATGGACGGGCTGGTTGCCACGAATCGTTCTCCTCAGATGTTCCCGGCGGACGGCAGCACCAGCCGCCCGTTGATCGTCACGCTCGGCGCCTGGATATCAATTGCCGTGTCGCTGCGAACCGTAATGCCGCCATTTGCCACTTCGACGATGTTGACCTTGCCGTCGCCGCGAGCATACTGGATGCGGATGAAGCCCTCATCCCCGCCCGAGACGTCCGGATCGTAGAAACGAATTTCGTGCCCGTTGACCGTCTTGATCACGCGCATCCGCACGTCTGTCTCGGGCGGCGTGTCCTCGCCGTTCCAGAGATAGCCGATTATGTAGGGGTGACCCACGTCATCCTGGTTGAACGCTATCAGCACTTCGTCGCCCTTCTCGGGCATGAACCAGGATCCTCGCCCCTTGCCGCTCATCAGCGTCGCCACGGGCGCCCAGGTGCTCTGGTTTTCGCCGCCCATAAACGGCAGGCTCACTTGTACGCGCCCCTGTCCGTCGGGGTCGTCCGTGTTGACCACCTTACCCGTCACTACGCCTTTCATCTGCCCCATGCCGTGTCCCCTATGAGCCCTCGCGGCGCACAGAGAAATCCGTGCGGTATCCGCTTTCGCCGATCGTGTGTGTGCTCTCCTTCACGTAATATTTCCCGTCGAAATCGATGACACCGGCGGGGTCGATATTCGCGCCCGGCGGCGGACCGAAGCCGCTGATGAACACAATGCTGCCCGCCCGCAAGTCCGGCAGCCCGACGGTGGATGCCGTAGCTTCGATGAGCTTCTTGTCGGTATCCTCGAGGATCGAACGCGCCATTTGTTTCGCCTGCTGTTTCGTGTAGACCGGCTTATCCGTGACAACTTCAGTCCGGTTCCCGTATGCCTGCGCGATCAACTGCCGCCGTGCGATCTCGCTTTGCGACAGGTTCTGCGCTTTCCAAAGCTGCTGGAGTGTGAACGACTCTTCGATGGGGCGATTGGCTTTCCGATCCCATCCGCGCACTGTGACTTGCGCCACCTGCTTCGCCGTGGTCAGGCTGGGCTTGAAACTGATCAGCGACTTGCCCCACTCCAACTGATAGACCGGCGCCTGCGCCTTGCTTTCTGAGAGCCCGAAGTACAGTTTCTGTTTGCCTTTGATGGTTTCCAGGTAAACCTCGTATCCGTGGCGCCGCGCCCGCTCGAGCAAGAACACGATGTCGTACTGGTTGTTCATGAAGACTAGCGGGTCGATTGCTTCGTCCGCCGCGGGATTCGGCCGCACCGGAATGCCGAGGCCGGGTTGTCCCTTCTTCACCGGCGCAGCGCCCAACTCCTGCGCGATCTGTGTATCGGTCTTTCCCTGCTTGCCCTGTTTCATCAACTCGTCATTGAGCCAGGAGTATGTATGCTGCTCGGTGCGGAACTGGTGCAGCTCATTCAGACCTCGAACCGAGAGTGTCGGCGCCGACTCCGAAAAATTCGGTTCGAGCGACGTCACCTGCCCGCGCATCATCATCCGCAGATTGTTGGCATAGCCCATCCACAACTCGATGGGAGCGCCGGGATTGAAGATCCCCACGAAATCTTTGCTCACCGGCGGTGTGAATTTGAACGCGCGCTTCTCTGCGTCCCAGTTGTTGATCTCAATATTGAAAGAGTCGATCTCGTTGATGCTGTCCTTGTAAGTGACCTGCCGGATATCGTTGATGATGTTATCTTTCAGCTTCTGGCCGCGGATATAGACCTCGATCGCCGGAACATAGAACGTCTCCTTCTGATCCGGGCTGTAGAGTGGAATAGGTGCGGCCGCCATTCTGTCTACCTCAATGTCGGGATTACGAGCACCACTCCGGGCTGGAGCGCCAGCGGATCCGTGAGGCTGTTACCGTCGGCGATGGCGCGCCACTGTGAGGGATCGTTATAGACCGAGTATGCGATCTGCGCCAGCGTTTCGCCCGCCGCCACGACGTGCGTATGCGTGTGATCGGGCGAGGTCTTGTTTATCTCGTCAATCTGCTCTTTGAGCGTTTTGTACTCTTTGAGCGAGACTGTCAGCGTGGCACGCAGCGGCACTCCCTGCGTGCTGAAGAGTGTGAAGCGTTGCCGCACGCTTTCCACCACGCATTTGAAGCCATGCCGCTCCTGTCCGCCGGTAGCACCAGGAAACGAATATGGCCGGTGCCCTGGAAACGCGTTGCCCCACGAGAAGAACAGGATCGGCGGCGCGTGGTTCTTTCCCTCGATTTTGATGAGTTGATAAAACTGGTCGGTTGTCGTCGTTACAGATATGGCCGTGTCGCCCACGCCTTTGTCGGTGCTGTCGAAGAACAGATCGAGCGAGAGCGTTTCCGTCTGGCCCCGGACGAACTGCAGGATAGGCGAATCGAGCCCCGGGATGGGAACGTCCGCGAACAGAGCGCCTTTGTTCAGGGTGTACTCCGTGGGGTTGAAGCTTACCGGTAGAGGGTCGCCGACGAGCGTTCCTTGATTGCTCACCCTTTGAAATGTCGCTTTGAGTGGCTGGGGCATGATGTCTCCCGGTTTATGACGAAACGCCGGTTGTGACGCGGCTTTCCTCTGCAATCCGCTTGTCGCGCTGCAGGTCTTCCTTCACCGCCGCCACGCACAGTCGCACGATCTCCCGTCTTATTTCGGGATCCATCAGTACGTCGGAATCAGTTGCGTGCACCCTGCTCTCTACCCGATTAATCCGCATTTCCATAGGCGTTCCTCAATCTGCGTTATTGCAACAACTCCAGCCCTTCGTGGGCGATCTCCAGTTCCTCGATGGCAACCTGGTTCTGCGCGGCATTGAGGCTCGGCCCCGTCCACTTCACCGGCAGCCCCCGAGTAAACCTCCAGACCTTCACCGGGTTGTGCTCTTCGTCCTGCAGTGCGATCAGACCGTCGCGCCGCTGCACCTTTCCCTGCGTGAAGGCGTAGTGCCAGAGCCACAGATCGTCCGACAGCGCCATACCCCGCTTCAGGCGCAAGTTGGTCCACTTCATTCGCGAGGGGAAATGGAGGACCGTGACGTTATTTCCACCCTCCCGGTACTCCTCGATATCCAGGCTCATTTCGAGGCCGCTGCACTCGCTGAAGCCGCCTTGCGTGGCCGTCGTGATTGCGCTTACGATGCTGGTCAAGGCCGTGGTCGTATCGGTCAGCCGGATCAGGAAATTGAATGCGCGAAACGGATCGATGCGCAACGCTGCCGCCAGGGCGCTCATTCGGTCACCTCCAGCGAATCCGCCGTGCTGCCGATGCGGAAAATCACGAACTCCGCCGGTATGGTCGGCGCCACCCCGATATCCACGATCAACTGCCCATTGGTCGCCGTATCCGGAGTGTTGTTGGTGTCGTCGCAAATGACGAAGAAGGCCTCGTCGGCGGTCTTTCCGGCCAGGCCGCCCGCCTTCCAGATCGCTTCGAGAAAACCGGTAACGGAGGCCCTCACCGAATGCCGCAGGTAAACGTCGTTGGGCTCGAACACCACCCACTGCATCGCGAACAACAATGCATGTTCGATCATCGAAACCAAACGACGGACGTTGACGAATCGCCAGCTCGGGTCGCTGCTCAACGTCCGCGCGCCGAAGACCCGCAGTCCACGGCCGCTGAACGGCCGGAGGCAATCCACGCCGATCGGATTCAAAAATCCCTGCATCTCCGCCGTCAGCGCGGTGGTGAGACCTTGCGCCCAATCGAGTGCCACGTTCGCGGGCGCTTTGTGGACGCCTATGGTCAGGTCCGTGTTCGCATAGACTCCCGCCACATGACTGCTCGGCGGCACGCGTCTCACGACCTGATTGCCCAGTTGCAGGGGATCGCGGACAAAGACCCATGGGTAGTACAGCGCCGCGTATTTCGTGTCGAACCGCTGACGCCAGCTCTGCAACTCGCCCAGGTCGACGTGTTCGCGCGGAAATGTGAAGTCCGGCGGGTCCAGAATTGCGAACCGAAACTGCATCGATTCGCAGTGATTGACGAGCGCCTGCTGCACAAGGTAGATCTGATCCAGCGTGAACTGCGGCGCGGTTTCTACGGGTGGCGGGACCGGAGGCGCAGCGATAGGCGGCGCCTGTGTTCCGGGCAGGCACGGGTTTGGCGCCGGCGGTTGCACGGGCGCCAATGAGACGGGCGGAGCCGGCTCAATCAGAATATCCGGCGCCGCCACGATGGAGATTTCGTCAACGTCCTCCAGCGTTCGCAATCCGGTCTTGTCCGTGGATGCCGGGTCGCCGGTGAAATCGACGGGCTGCAGCGCGGCGATGCCATCCCTCCCGCCCTCGAGAAACAGTGCGCCGTCAACCAGAGGAACCGCGCCCGGGTCCGGCAGAGAAAAGGGTAACGGGGCCGGTGAGTGCAGGTCCGTTGCTGTGATGTATTGCGATTGGACGGCCTTTTCGACGTAGCGGGCGTGCTCCGGCACCAGCGACAGTCCGGAGAAGACTTCGACCGGAGTTCGATCCAGGTACACTGTGAGGCCGAACTCGACGGTCTCGAACGAAATCGGTTTCGTGATGTCGAACTGCGGCGCGAGAGGCATATCCCACTGCAAAAGGTTAATAGTGGCATCCACAGTTGTTACGAGCCGGAATCCCACAACTGGGGATGGCGTGTGCGATTGGTACACCCTCACGAGCGACCAAACCGGAAATCCGACCACCGACTGCACGAGCGAGAATGCGCCGGACGCGGGTTGGGGCAGGGGCGACGTCGACGTGGCGGCCAGGTTCGAATGCGAGACATGCACGGCCAGCGAGTCACCCCATGCTCCCGGGCTCGACGTGGCGATCTCCAGTGTGGGATTGCCCGCCGCGTCGATGAGCGTTCCCACCGCCGCCGCCGCACCGGTGTCGAAGGTGATGGTTTGCGTCAGATCGAAAGCCGCGCCCAGCGGCGCCGTCCACGTCAGCTTGTCCGCGGATGCGTCCACACTCTGTACGACGAGGTCCTGCTGGTGCGACGCTTCGAGATCGATCACTGTGGTGAGATCGAAGGCGGGATCGAGAGGCAGGGCCCAGTAGATCCGCTTCGCCGGGCCATCCACAGCATGTACCTTGTTCCAGAACTGCACCAGTGGCGGTCCCGGTTGAAAGACCCGCACGACTGAACCTTCCGGAAATCCGACGGTCGTGTTCACGACTGATGACAGGCGGTCCGCCGGCTGTGCGCCTACCGTATTTGCGTTTGAAGTCTGTTTCGCCGTCACCAGCGCACCGGCTGCGAATCCCGCGACTGACGCCAGTATGGATGCTGCGCCGCCCGCCGGCTGCGCACCGGAGGTTGTCGTCTCCGCCGCGGGCGCCGCCACTCGCACCCCGTACAATTTCTGTCCGCCGTTCTGAAAAAACGCCTGTGCCGCATAGGCGAGAAAGGCGTTCGGCAGATAGCTCCCGAAGGCAGCTTGGAACTGCGCGAACGTGGTGACGGGCATGGGCTGATTCACCGGCCCTCGCTGCGCGATTCCTATAAAGGCGGCGATGTCGGTGCGGAGCGACGGCACCGGCGCACCGGCCTGGTCCGCCTTCTCGAAATACACTCCGGGAGTGAGATACGTGGGCATAGCGCGCAAACTGGGCTAAATTAACTCCAACCTCTCGTGGCAGATCTCGATGCTCTCGATCGCCACATCGTTGCTGGTGGCGTTCATCGAAGGACCTTCCCACTTGCAGATCCAACCATTTTCGAACTGCCACCGAAGGACATCGTTGTGCTCCTCGTCCTGCAGCACGATCGCGCCGTTCCGCCTGTCCGCTATGCCGTTGAGGATGTTCTTGTACCAGTTCCAGAGATCCTTGTTCTGCGTGATTCCCACCTTGAGTACGATGTTCACGAATTTGCGGATGGCCGTCAGCTTGCGCACGGAGAGCGGTATGTCGGTGCCCTCGCGATAGTCCACCGCGTCGGTGGTCATCGATAGTCCGGAACATTCGCGGAACGATGCCACGGCCGTGTTATCCAGCTCGACCCGGAAGTTAAAGCCACGATACGGATCTACTCGCGTTGTCGCCATTGCGTCCTCCTTTTACAACTCCTGTACGCTCGATCCACCAGTAAACTGGCCGATGCGGATGATCACGAATTCCGCCGGGAACACAGGCGCCACGCCGACCAGCATGATCAGCCGTCCGTTTTCGATGTCGTCCTGCGACATGGTCTCCGTGCCGCACTTGACGAAGAAGGCTTGTTCCACTTTCGCGCCCGCCAGACCGCCTTCGCGCCAAATGGTGGTCAGGAATGCGGACACCGATTGGATCAGCCGGTCCCACAGTCTTTGATCGTTCGGCTCGAACACCGCGAATTGCGTACCTTGATCGAGTGAGGCTTCGAGGAAGATGAACAGCCGCCGGACGTTGATGTACTTCCACTGGGTCAGAGTCGTAATGCAGCGCGCCCCGTACACGCGTAGGCCGCGTCCCTGATGGCGGAAATCGCGGAGTACATTGATGTTGTTCGGCTCTGGGTTGAGAATGTCCTGGTCGCCCTTGTTCAGATGGATCTCGAGGTCGGTGATTCCGTTGATCACCACGTTGGCCGGCGCTTTCCATACGCCGCGTGTATCGTCGGTTCGGGCGTAAATACCTGCCATGTGGCCGCTCGGCGGGATCACCAGGTTTGCGTTGGTAAGCGGATCGAGAACGACCAGCCGCGGGTAATAGATAGCCGCATATTTCGTGTCGTACAGATCGCGCTGAGCCTGGATGTCCGCCATGCCAGGCGTGCCGCCGGTGGAAGTAGGCGCCGGGTCGAGAATCGCAAACCGGTAACGCAGCAACTCGCACTGATCGATGAGGGCCTGCTGTGTGGTCTGATCCGTAATACCGGGAGCGGCAATGATGCTGATCCGGTCCTGATCGATCAGCGCAGCGATACCGGTACGGTTGCCCGGGCCGCCGTCGATTCCCGCAAAATCGTTGGGGGTGGGGGCTGCGGCTCCGTCGTCCCCGCCTGCCATCGTCAGATTCAGACCATCGCTCGCCAGCGGCTGGGTGGAGGGATCCTCGGTGACATTGTCGGATGGAAATGGCGAGGGGACAGTGAGCAGCTTAGATTGGTTGACGATCGTGTTCGCATAGAAGAACGGTGTTGTGCTATCCAGCGTGAGGCCGCGAAGGCTCTCGCTGACCGTAAGCCATGAAGCCACGATGTCGAATTCACAAGTGCGAGCTGTGGTGGTGAAGCCGGCGAGATCTGGATCCAGCGTCGTCGCAGCTGCGAACGGTGTATTCACCTGAATGCTGCTGCCCGTGATCGCCTTCACCTTGCCGTAAATCTTCGTGGCGCCCCGGTTGAACTCGACAATTGCCCCTACGTAGAACCCGGCCGCCGAATTCAGCACGACCGTATCGTGGACACCCGGCGTACTGTCTTGCAGACTCTGTACCTGGCCCTGAGCGCGTGAGCTCGGGCGGACCTGAACTTTGACGTGATTTCCCCACGCGCCGGGGTCCGCCGCCGTGATTGAGAAGTTGGTGGTGTTCGGAGCAGGTGTGTACGCTCCTACGCCGGTCACGGACACCGTAGTGAACTGCGCCTCGTAATTCGTTCCCGCCGGCAGGACCGCGGCCAATGTAACTGTGTTTGCAGCGTCATTGTAAGTGGCCACTGTTACGGCAGCAGATGTCGTGGTGACGCCGTTCTTAACCATTGTCAAGACGAGCTTGGACGTGGCCTGGATCCCCCGGAGGCTTTGCAGCGCGAGGCTTGTGGCGCCGGCATTCGCGTTGCTCGTGAGGCGCGTGAGCAACTGGGGAGTGCCCGCATTGTTCTCGATGCTGGCGGGCGTGGGCGCCGCTGTTTGGGGCACGTTCGCGAGCGTGGCCGCCACACGCTTGATATATAGCAGCTGTCCACCGTTATTGAAAAACCCGGCCACGGCGTGCGGAAGGAAATTGTATCCGTCGGTTCCGAAACTCGGCGTGAAGTATCCCCCGAAGAGCCTTTGGAACTCGGGAAAGCTGGTAACCAACACGGGCGGCAGAGTATCCAACGGGCCGCGTTGGGACACACCGACGAATCCGGTGACACTGGTACTGACTCCCTCTATGGGTTCCAGTCCAGTATCCTGCTCTTCGATATATACTCCCGGCGAAAGATATTCGGGCATGCGCTTGCTCCTAAATTCGAAAATCCACTAAGTTGATTGCCTGATCGAACTCGATGAACCAGTCCACAACCGCTTTCGGGCTGCTGTTTGCCTGCAGGAGGATGTCCTGCACGCGCCCCATACCGTCAAATCCGTAGAATCCATCGCTGCCGGTGAGCGCCCCGATTTCGTGGTACTCGGCAGTGGGCGAACCCACGTCCACCACCAGCGTGGGTCCTGCGAAGAGCTGCGTCGCAACCAATACTCCATCACCTACATCCGCATCCGATAGCAGCGAGGCTACTGGACCCGTGAGTGCTGCCGCAAAGAACGAAACCGTGCCTGTCTTGGGATAGCTTCGGTTCAATGGATTAGTCAGGAATACGTCCCCGGCGGATGCGGGCGCCCCCGGGCCCAGACTGTCTACCAGCCCGTACTCGACGAGTTCGGCGGTTGGGGTCGAAAGCTGAACCAGGACGCCCGGTGCGAGACCGGAGCGCGTCGAAAGATTCAAAACTCTAGCGCCTGTCGAAGCGTTGGCGTTCAGCGCCGCGGTTCCAATCGGCGTCAAAGTGACAGCCTCAACAGCCGCACCGCCGGCATGAGAAAAGTAGAGCGGCGACCGTAACGCGGTCACGAACGTGGTGGGCGTACTTGGATTCGGCAGCGAATGGATCAGCACTCCGCCCACTGGGGTGTGCGGAATCGCATCTGTTACGACACGCCCCTGAATCCGAACCGGCAACCTCCGAAGTGCGGCCGCGGGAGCAGGCACCGGAAAGGTGGCGTTGACCGGGATAGTCACCTGCACCGTCAGCGGCCGGAACCCAGGCGCGGCCAGTGTCAGGGTGAGCGGATAACTGGTGCTGCTCAGTTGCGGAAATGCTTGTGCAGGATAACCGGCCAGGGCATAGAGGCCATCCGTACTGGTTTTGGATTGTAGGCCGTGCCAAGACACCGTAACGGTCAGCCCCGCCTCCAAGAAGTCTCCGAAGATTTCGTCCGTCACCTGGCCGGTTACCACCGCCTGGTAGGAGATCGTGCAGTCGTCGACGACGGTGTATAGCAGTCCGTTTGCCTTTACCTGATGTGGCGCCCCCAAAGTCCCTCCTACGTTACCGACAGGATCTGCGAATGAGTGATGTCCCTCTCCACTACCGAGTTGGCCTTCACCGTCTCCAAGTCCGAATCGATCTTCACTACTTGCACAAGGTAAGTTACTGACAATTCATAGGGCTCGCTGAGTGCCTCCCATACGAGGCTCAACTCCTCCACCGTGAGCGCCTCCAGCGCAATGCGAAGCTGCTCGGAGGTGCCTTTCAGCGTCCCCTGCAGGATCGCCCCGCGCAGGATGGCGTGGTCGTTAAACACCTGTAGAACTCTTCCCAGCAACGTGTGCTTGGTCAACGGATCGATGGAGACCGGCGTCACGAGGTAATGCAACAGAACGGGCAACGGAGTTCTGGCGATTTGGTTCGCACCCCGCCGCTCCGGCGGTTCGTTCAGCATTTCGGCCATCCGCGCCACTTTATACAGCCACACCGATATTCCGGAAGTCAGCCCGGCTTGCTCCATCTCCTTCGGCGATAAGAGCTGAATCTGCACACCATTCAATTGGCTGTCGGAGCTGAGCGTAACATTCTCGTTCAGCAGTTCCTTCAATGTGGAACTTACCGCGGCAATTACTGAGTAATCACTCATGCGGTATCTCCCTGTGGGATACTGCCGAATTGTTGCTCATATCGATTCAACGAGTCGTCCAACAACAGCAGGAGACGCTTGGCATAAACGGGTGTCGTCACCATCCTGGCGAGCAATAGAGGCCCCGCCTGTCCTTCATAGGATTGTCCGAACTCCACGATAACCTCGAACGCGTTGTATCCCACATTGAAGTAGTTCACATATCGGGCTTCATGCGGCTGTTCGCCAACGCTCTGCTCCTCGCCCATCACTGTATATGGACCGTATATGGCATTCGGTGGGCCAAATGCAGGCGGCTTCGGTAAGGCCTTGGAGATCGAGAGTTACAAGAGACTGCTAGCTGTTGTTGATAACTGGAGGAAGTGTGATGTTACAGTAAGAGTGTTACACAGCGATGCCGGGATGGCTGATAACCGCCGGGCGTCGAGTGTAACAGGTAGGTGTAACAGGGTGTAACAGGGTGTAACAGGGTGTAACAGGGTGT
>Ga0126381_100005709_pt1 | contig 13736 bp, 30 predicted proteins | sample PanSoiMetPlot_28_FD_96465 | JGI IMG/M metagenome (GOLD analysis project Ga0126381, IMG submission 96465) | Tropical forest soil microbial communities from Panama - MetaG Plot_28 | ecosystem: Environmental > Terrestrial > Soil > Tropical forest > Bulk soil | place: Panama | collected 2016-02-17
ATAATATTCTGCGAGGACAATGAATGCGGTTCGAAGATAATCGACAAGACCTTCAGAAGTCATTTCATGCATCAATTGAACGATAAGTTCTTGCTCGTATTGACTCAATTTAGTTCTTGAAGATTTCAGTTTTTCTTCGATTTCTTTACGCGTCATCTGGATGCCCCATTGCTTTTGGGAGTTGATTCGCCGGAATAATTCCTACACCTTGCAATGTTCCAAGTTTACGAAGAACTTCTTTCCAAACAGATGATTCAACTTCAATTGAAACTGCAATACCGACTCTTTGATCTACGGCGACGATTTCTGGATTCCCAGCAAGACCAATCCGTCCACCAATCTCCGGTGCGTGCATTTGAATTGTTAGCATCGATTCCTCTCAAACTGCGGGAGCGAACATTCGACTTGCATCGAAATAACGATTTCCGACTCGATAATGATCTGTCCATTGCCATAGCTTTACCGTTGCTCCGTTTCTTAGCTTGATTCTGAGAGTAGCTAGAGCGGGAGTCCATCTAGTAAATGCACCTGGATATTGTGCCTCCCAAATTGCATATGATTTTAGTTCAGGTTCATATGCTACAAGAGTTTTCCACCAGGATGCAGAACAATAAATCAAAGGATCAGAAGGAGCGTGAGCGCGAAGATATTTCAAACATTCGAGTGCTCGTCTTGCGACCCGATCCATTCCGACTCCATCGGTCGTTTCGACATCGACAAATATCGCATCGTGGATTGTAGGCTTCGCAAAGTCGAGATAGTACTGCGCTTCAGATCCTGGAGAGTTAGGATGCAAAAATAGATAACTACCAAATTGACAACTATAAGTCCTAGCAATGCTACGGTGAGATTCGTAAGTGTCATCTTTGAAACTTGTTCCCTCCGTTGCTTTGGCGATTAATAGTTGCGGACTTGCTTGTCTTAATTCTTGTAAAGAAATAGGGTTGACGTTAGAGACATCAATAGCTAAACGATTTAGCGGAATATTAGCCTGAGTCATTTCTCAACTCTTTTCTATAATATCGTTATAAATTGGTTCTGGAATCTGATGAAAGAGTTGGATAATAAAACCTGCTACGTCTCTCTCATTGGCTAGTCCTTTCTCTACCCATTTAGAAATACCAACAACAGCAGAGCTTAGAGAATCTGTTTCGTAGAAGCTAATATCTCCTTTAAGTTTAATCATGACTTAATCCTTTTCATTCCTTTGGCTAGGACATTTCCGAAATGGTCTTCGACGCGATCGAGCGAATAATCGAATCGACGTTTAGACCAAAGCCGGAAAATAAGAAGGGCGAAGACTCCGACAGGAATCATCGCCAATGAAGTACGAAAGTTTGAGACCTTTCCTTTTGTGCCATGATATACAAGAATCATAATCAGTGGCACAATGACAATCATAAAGAATGTCCATACAAGAATCGCAATCAATAATGCAATTGTACCGACAATCTTTATCACTATCAATAAAGATTCTCTTTTCAATATCATTCCCGATCTCCTTTCAGAAATCGACTAGAGGGAATAATCCGGGGGATTCATTCCTAGCCTGAAATCCTCCCCCGGAGTACTCATCTTATACCCCCATGATCCAAGTGTCAATAGGCAAATAAAAAGAGGCCCGATTTCTCGAGCCTCTTTAATGAAGTCAACTGGTAGCTTTTATTCGCCCACTACTTCCCCCGATTCAGCCTCCTCTCTCATTTCCTTTAACCGGCCCGAAAGTTGATTGACAGCGGGACGAGCAAATAGAGGAACTTCCATTCCAATCATTTCCAGAGCGTCTGTAATTTGTAGACCTTCCAAATCAACTAGAGCAAATGCTCCAAATAGATTTTTCATACATTCTTCCAAATGCTCAATTGCTTTTTGCTGTTCAGGAGTCAGTTGAATAGTTTCACTCATTCTTTCCCCTCTTTCTTAAGATAATCATCAAAGGCTCTATGCCTTTCAAGATATTCTTTCATTTCTCCATGTAGTCTATTCAGTTCAAATCTTTCAAGATACCAAACAACGCAGGCAGCAACTAGACCAAATACAACGCCAATGATAATTGCATTTCTAAGGGTCAATCATTACCACCTCTCCCGTCTTTATTTCTTCTCCGACGGTAATTCCTTCTTCCATGTATCTAATAATGGAAGCCAATTCAAGAGTGGCGATTGAAGCCTTACAACGGCGACAGTTTGTAGGATTGTGTGCGAGACGGAATCCCATTCCCATTGGATATTGGTCGTGCGGTAAATTTGCGATTGCATTATTAATGGCTTCAAATCTAGTAGAATTATCCCAAGTGTCTTCCATTTAAATCGGTTCCTGAATCCCTTGCAATCTGGCCCAAATATCTACGTTTGCAAGTGTGGCAGTTCCTACGATATGAAGAACGGCGAATTCTCCGCCTCTAAAAACTCCTGCTTCCGTGGCTCCATCACTAATCGAAGCTGGAAGAATTGGAGTAGCGCCAGCATTAGGAGGATTAGGAAGGAAATCAAGAGTGGTTCCTACTGCAAAAGTTTGAGAACGAGTTAATGCGATCCATGCTCCCGCGGCAGAGAATGGAGTCCCAGCATTAAATCCAGCGGCCTCTACATTAACGCGAGTTACAATGAATTGCATTCCTGCGGGAATTTGATAAAGAACAATATCTGCATTTCCGTTAGCATCTGTTTGTCCAGTTTTATACTCGACCATGATCCGTCGATTAAGCAAAGGAATAGCATCGCGCAAAAGTCTACTTTGAACTTCAAGTGCTCTTGCAGTTCTATCTACAAGATCATAAAGAGCCGGACCAGCACTTTCGGTTCCTGGATATGGCGGACGGGCTGAATCAGCATAAATCTGTTCATTTTCATTTCTATAAAGAGAAGCATCATTCTCTCCGTCTTTATGAAGTCCTCTTTCTACTGCGTAACGATTATCCTTAACGGTCATGTATACCTATCCTCTAATAGAATTCTCTCTATATTGGAAACTCTATCCTCAATATGAAGCGTTGGATCAATAATCACTCTCCTATCTCGATAATGTTTCTCATGTAATAGGACCATTATCGTCAAACAAATCAAAACCAAAATCCCAGCGCCAAACATTATGATTAATTCCCGATCCTTCATACTTGACAGATTACCGGAATGATGATAGATTGTCAATGAGGGGAATGGCTTAAATTAATCTAATGAATGAAGGGAGGAATTGAATAGCGAATGCATACCATCGATGTAGTTCACGCATTCGCCGTGCTCACAGTTGCGCTTCTGTTTGCAAGATTCTTGCAGGCAATTGGGGAACATTATTTTCCCAATTCCGAAGCAGTTGTCGCTGCCCGATTCATTTACGGAGGTCCGTGATTAATGCCGCCTACTCCTCAGGCTGTAATTCCATTTACAGCAGCCGCACTTAGATACCGGGAAAAGATTTGGACAAAGCAGTGGACTCCAACTGCCGCTCCACAGGATCTTTCTCCTCCCGGTGGTGCGATTAAATCTTATGGATATCTTCGCACACTAGAACTTCTAGTAACAACTACAGTCGCCGGTACTTCTTCCGGTTCTCCGGCTTTCGGAAATGCCGACGGTCCGTGGTCGTTTTTCTCTCAGGTTATTGTTACCCAGCCTAACGGCGAAGAAATGTTTGGCGGTCCGACTTTCACTGGATACCATGCATATCTTGCGTCATTGCATCAGGGTTGGAGATTGAACAATGCTCCGTGGCTCCTTCCCTCGTTTACTCAGTCAAACGCACTCGCGCCTCAGTTCTGTCTTCCTCTCACATTTGAGATGGATGCAGAACATGGTCTTGGATCTCTACCAAACCAGGACTTCTCGGCCCCTTGGAAACTTGTTGTAACCGGAGCCGCATCTGCACTTGGAGCAACAGGTCAGGTTTATCAGACAGCTCCGACTACGACAAATCCGACACTCCAGCTTGATGTATTTATGACTTGCTGGACTGTTCCGAGTCCTGTTAATCCTCTCAATACCAATGTTGCACAGGAGACAACTCCTGCGCTTTTGGGTACTCTAAATAAGTGGTCTTTGCAGCAGTATACAGTTCCTTCTGGATCTGCATTCAATGTTTTGCTCCAGAGGAAGGGCAATGCAATTCGTAACTTTGTTTTCATTGCTCGTGGTTCAGGAAACGTTCGACAGGCAACAACTCAGTTCCCTAACCCATTCAATATGAAATGGGACGGAACAGTCATCAAGGCAAACGATTCTCCTTTGCTTATTGTTGATGATGAGTACCATACTCGCGGTGGAGTTGCAGCAGTTGGAACTGCTGGTCCAGCAGCAACAACTGGACCTGCTTCTGATACCGGAGTAATTGCTGTACAAATGTCTGACGTTGCAGGAGTTGACGCACAAGGTGTCGCTGAAAGTTATGGAATGAATGCATTTTGGGGAACCGTCCAGTCTTCGACAATTGAAATCGGTGGAACTTGGGGTGGTTCGACTACTACACTTGAAGTTCTTACAAACGATGTTCAATTTGTTGATCTTGCTGGTAATCCTTATGCATTTGCATATGGTGGATACTTGCAGGCTCCTGCACAGCCGAAAGCACTCCCGTAAAGAAAGGAGGATTGAATTCGTATGCCAGGCGCAGCAGTTTTCCACGGTTACGCCACAACAAATGTTAATGAAGGCGTCGGTGGCGCTGGCCGCGTAGAAACATCCTCACTTTCTGCGGGGAATCCTTCCGATATGAACTTCTTTGTTTGGGTTGCGATTATCGGAATCGTCATTCCAATCCTTCTAATTGGTGGACTCCAAATTGGAGGATTCCAGTTCGTTTTCCGGAGGTAAAATGGCTTCGGTAGATGTTCATTTCGAAAATGGGAATCTAAATTCTCCAGTTCTTGTACTTGGAGACGACGCAGCTAATCCAGACAATTGTATTATTGTTCGGCTCGCTCCAAGCGGTACTGCGTCAGTTCCAAAAAGCACAATTTCTGGTGAAGAAGGAACCCCGGTTGATGAAGAGGGTAATTCTACGGCGACTGTTCCTCCGGTAGCTTAGGAGAAATTAATGCCAAAAATTGATTGGTTCTGGCTTGTTGCAGGATTAGCTATCGGTTATATTTTGCATGTCGGTTGTACGCATCCTAAATCACCACTAAGGAATGCATTTTCCTTCTACTATGGAGTGAATGAACAATGAAGAAAATTCATTGGGGATCTCTTATTCTTGGAATTGCGCTCGTTCTTTTTGTTCAGTATTTCCTTATGCGCCGTAAGGCTACCGCGTAGGTATTGAAATGATTAAAGCTACTCCTGGAATGAAAACTTCTGAATTTCTTGCTGCTCTTACGAACCTTGTTATTCAAGTAATCCTCGCATTGAATAGCACGGAATCAAATGGAACAGCGGTAAAGTATTCACTTGCAGGAGCAATCGCGTACATCATTTCTCGTGGTTTGGCCAAAGTAGAAAACAGGAATACTACCACACCTAGTTAATGTCTTACGCTGTTGTTCTTGTTATTCTCGGAATTATTTTTGTCTACGGAGGGATCAAAGGGTATTCAATTACTCATCTTCTCCAGGGACAATTAGTTCCGAGAACTCCTCCTGCACCCCCTGGAAATAATCCTTCCGGTCCGAATCCAGGGGGTGCAGTTGTCAGTGGAACTTCTGCTTATTCTTCTCCTATAAGTTCTGGAGCCAAATTTGAGCGAATCGATCAGGGAGTGGATTACCAACAATCAGGATCGTATACGGCTCTTGGCTCAGGAATCGTTACGAAAATTGCAACAGGATGGGCTGGTGGAACTGGACAAGCCGTCTATATCAAACTCGACAATCCGATTACAATTGGAAATCAAACATATGACGGTTACTATTACGCTGAAACAACGCCACTAGTAAGATTGAATCAGAAAGTAAATGTTGGACAGCCTATTGCGAGTGGTGGTTCTGCTGAGATTGGTTTCCTAGTTAATGGTGAACCTACTCCATTGCAAGGTGGACTTGGAGCATCAACAAAACCAACACAAGCTGGAAATGATTTCTACTCACTTGTTAATCAACTCCTGAAAAGATAATGGCGAGATACCAATACTCATCTGGCAATAATCTTGTTTGGATCACTGGACTAACTATGGTCGGAGTTACTCTCTTCGAAAGTTCAGAGAAATTCAAACCAGGAACTAAAACAGGTACAGGAAGTCAGTCTTATCTCGGATCAATTGCTTCGTCTAGTGGAGGCACAGCTAAACAACTTTTGGCAATTGGTCTTCTTGTAATTGTTATGTCTTTTGTAATGGATCAAGCGCCGGAGTTTGGGAAACCATTTGCGATTCTTGTTTTGATTGCATTTCTTACATTGAAAACCCCGGTCATCAAGAACTATTTTAATTCAACACAAGGAACAACAAAATGAATAGAACTAGACCGTTCTGGAATTGGATGGGTCTTGTTGCACTAGTCGCAGCCGGAGTTATTCTCATCCGCAATCCAAAAATCGTTTCTGATTTCTTTAACGGATATTCTAAGCTGCTTGGAACCGCGATCGGCGGTAAGTAATGCTTAAATATAATGCCGCTACAGATGATAGACCAATTTGGCCTAGAAATCCGTGGCCGGATATTCCACGCCCTCTTTCAAATTTTTATTCAGATCAACTATCTGATATTCCTTTGGAAGATGCTCCTCCGACACAATGGACCCCGCAAGGTCTTTTTGTAACAACTCCATATATGAAAGGTGCTAGACCTATTGGTCCCGATCCTAGGAATCCTGATCCTGAAACTCGCGTAGCAACTCGTAGATCAGATTTCTATGATGCTTCTCCAAATGCATGGCCGAACAATGGACAATGGGACAGACCTAATGGATGGTTTGCAGAATTGATTAGGCTTAAAACTCATACTTCTGCTCATCCTGGGAAAAACCTTACAGTTGGTCCTGGTCCGACTATGTATTTCCACGCGCCTCCTGTTTTCTCTATGCAGACGAAACCGATTCCCGCAGTAGGTATTTAAATGCCAAAGAAACCAAATACGGCCTCCCGCCGCGGAAAGGGACTGAGCAAAAAGCTTGGTCCCTTTCCTACTTATGTTTGGCTTTTGATTGGGGTGATTTTAGTTGTTGGTTATATCTACTATCGAAGACGTCAGAATCAAACCTCGGCCGGTTCGCAAAATCAAGCGATAATTCCAAGTGGAGTTGTAGTACCACCTACACAGACATCAAATAATCAGGGATCAGGAGACACTAGCGGAGGACAAGTAAATTTCCCTAGTGATTATGCTACTCAAAGTGATCTTGCAAATGCAATTACATCTATCAATGATAGTACGACCGCTGCGATTGCAGGAATTACTTTCCCCCAGCCTCAGCCTACTCCTATGAATCCTAATCCTCCTGCTATCAATATTACAATTCCAGCTTCAAGTGTGCATCAATCAACAACGAAATCTAAGACGGCCGCCAAGAAAGCAGTACCAACGCCGACCCACATTCGCTATTACACTCTAAAGAAAAATGTTCCACTAAAAGCTGGACAAAAACTAGGGTTTGCAAAGAATAAGGGATATTATGCCAGAAACTCCTAAACCTAAAGCACCTCCAAAAGGAAAAGGTCTAGGAGGCATTCCAACTTGGGGATGGATTGCTGCGATTGGAGCAGGGCTTGTTATTGGTTATATTATTCTAAAAAGATCTGGAACTTCAAGTTCCACAACGACTCCGGAATCGACGCCCTCTCCCCTCGGGCAAAATGATTCCGGGAGTGGGGGAGGGGGAGGAGTTTCAGCTCCCCCTCTCCAAAATACTGTGCCTTCCGGATCGGATACAAATCAGCCTAATCCGGCCACGGCTCCTGCTACAACTGCAACAGGAGATAATCAAAATCCGACAGTTCCAGCAGCAGCTTCAGATCAATCTCTATTTTCGTATCCTGCATTTACAACGCCTCCAAGTCCTCCTGCATCTGTTGTAAATACAATTACGACTCCATTTACTCCTTCTCCTGTTGTTGGAACTCCGTCAACTCCTGGAGCAAACCAAGGAGGATATGTTCCTCCTTCTTCAACGCTCGTTTCAAATATTGGACCAACATATCTAAATGCATTGCCTCCAAGTTTGAAACCATTTAATGCCTCTAATTTCACTGCCTCTAAAACTGCTACCCCTATTAAATAATGGAATTTAACGGAACAGCGGCCGCAATTCTTTTGGGAGTATGGGCTACGTTTGCACTTGATGTTTTTGGTACCACAAACTCTAGCCCACAAACTACAGAAATTAATGCTGCTCGCAGAGCCGATACATTAATGAAATGGGTATATGTTGGGGATTTTATAGCAATTGGTGGGGGAGTAATAGCCACAGTAATGTCCAAGAAACCGTGGCCGTTAATCGGGACCATCGCAATTGCCACATTATTTACCGGCCTATATATCCACGCAAGAAATGCTGGTCTAGCTTCTCTAGAAGGTGGCACAGAAGACTAATGGCTAAACCTCTGAACAATGATGAGACACAATTCATTGTCGGAATTTCCGAAGGAACAGGAGTAGATCCAAGAGTTGTAGCTGCATGGGTCTATCAAGAAGGAGCATTCCGTTCAGGTGGAACTGGTGGGCATAATTACCTAAATGTGAAGCCTGCTCCTGGTGATAATCATGCAGGAGTATCAAGTGGAGGATTCGCTCAGTTTTCAAATGTCAATGATGCGATCAAGGCTACATTAACAGCTATTTATCAACCTCAGAATCGAATTATTATTACCGAAGCAAAAACTCATCCCACTCCGATAGAACAAATTAGAGCAATCGCTCATACTCCTTGGGATCAATCAGGCTATGGGTATGGCGGAATCAATCTAATTAAAACATTTACAGGATTATTTACTTCGGCAGGACTCACAGATAAATATCAAGGTCCAGAAACCGCTAAATCTATCGCTTCAACTGTTGGTACTGGTTCCGCTGCTGATTGGACTTCAATCGATATGTCAATTATCACAAATCCTACAGGTGCAGCAGTTGGAGCAGTTGGAGCAGGATTAGGCGACATTGGACACGCTCTTGCTTACCCATTTGAATGGCTAAGTAATTGGCTCGGTGGAAATTGGGATAGACTTTTGTGGGTTCTTGGTGGTGCAGTTCTCGTAATTCTTGGTGGATATATGTTGTTTAAATCTCAGACAGCAGCTACCGCATAAAGAGGGGATGAAATTATGCCTTCAGATATCAAAGAAATTCTTCGCCGTGTTCTTCAAGAATTGGATGCGGAAGAACAGAATGATTTGCTTCTTGAACTTAAAGACCGTAAACTTACAGGTAAAGAATTAATTGAAGCTATCCGATCTCTACCTGATGATGAACGTGCGGAAGTAAGGGAAGCATTTATTAAAGTTGCAGAAGATGAAGGTGGACCCAAGGAAAAGAAACAAGCTAAAGAACTTGAAGAAGATGCCGAAGAAGATGAGGAAGCAAAAACCGTTGAAACTGAGGGCGAAGAAAAGAAAAAGAAAACTCGTCCCGGAAGAAAAAATGGAAAAGCCTACGGTTGGTATGTCGATGAAAATGGACGAGTAAAAGTTACAGATGTTGCACAAGTATATTCCGGAGAAGATGAACCGGATGAAGTTGAACTATATCCAGATGGAGAAGAGGAAGAAGAAGAGGAAGAAATCGAAGCCTAATGGCTCCCGCTAAAACTCTCCAAGAAGCAAAATACGGATATAATCGGTGTGACAACTGTAAATTCTTCACGAATAAAAATGGTGCTGGTTATTGCATGATGTTTAAGGCACCAGTTAAATCTAATTATGTTTGTAATGAATGGTCTTCGAGGGGAAATAGATGACAGTTAGAGAATATCTTCACTCTTCGAATCTTGATCCGGAAGGACTAGCTGAAATCCTCGGCTATAAAACAACTAGTCCAATCACAAAAAGAATGGATGAAGAATTACCGGAAAGATGGGCGCAAAGACTTGAGGATTTGTCTGATCTTAATATAGCTCCTGCCCCTGATAATAATGAATCTAGAATTACTGACGAACAATTAAATGATTGGATCGATTCACCTGGTCGTGCCGATGATAAAGATCCAAATATTAATGAAACAAATTCTGGCAATGAAGTAATCGGTCCGCAAAAGATCAAACTAAAGACAATTCAGATGTATGTCGAAATGATTTACAATGGAGCGGAATCTTTAGCTAGATCAAGGGGCGATGAAATTGCCGCTGAAACAATTAATAGATATACTCCATCCTATGTAGAAGCATGGATGGACTATATTAAATACGATGAGAGAATTTTGAAGTATTTGGAAATGCTTAATGTAGGAACTCCGCTCGGGAATCTCATCGGAATTCATGCTGTATCAATTGGAGCGTATACACTTGCTAGAATCACGGCCAAAGAAATTGCCGCTAACGCCGACGGAAGAATTGGAGAATCAGAGATCGAAATTTAATCATCTGACTAAAGCTCCATTTGTTCCGTGGACTAATCTTGAGCCAAAGCTAAAGGCAGAATGGAAACCAGGAGAACATGTAACATTAATTGGTCCCACTGGTTCCGGAAAAACCCATATGGCTTTGGCTCTTGCAAAAATCTGCAAGTATTCTCTTATCATTGCAACTAAGAGACGCGATCCACTCCTTGAATCTCTTGCAGAAAAACATGCGGTCATTTCTGATCCCAAACAAATCGAAGATATGGCAAAGACGATGGACGGAATCCCCGTTAATCGTCGTCTTATGTTTTGGCCTAAATTTGGCAACAAAGTTTCCAATGATGAACGCATCAAATTACAGGCAGAGTATATTCGATTTGTTCTTGATTGGGCTGAAAAGAGCGAAAACTGGGCTATTGTTTGCGATGAATTAATGTGGGTTTCTCGAAACCTTAGACTTGAAAGAGAATTAGAAGCAGTATGGTTCCAAGGAAGAACGCAGGGTATATCCCTAATTGGCGCTGCGCAAAGACCTACTCATGTTCCACGACTTGCATACTCACAAGCAACGTACTTTTTTATTTGGCAAACGGCAGACCGTCAGGATTTGGAACGGCTACGCGATATTTCAGCAGGATTCCCTCGCGGAATGATTGACAAAGGTGTTGTAAGTCTTGATTGGGCAAAACATGAATGCTTGTTTGTCGATACAAAGAAGCGTGAAATTTGCAAGACAATTGGTCCTGAAAAACTGTAATGCCAAAGACACTTCCAAATACTACCACTACTGATACATTTCAGAAATTCAGTGGTATTGATGTATTTTCTAGTGGATTCTTTACTATTGCAAATAAGACAGCATTAGTTCGTATTCTCGCTGGACAATTAGGACAAGAAAAAGAATATGATGCAGCATTTCTCACCCCTGGACAATATCAACTTGTTGGAACACCAGACAACCCAATTGCTGGAATTGAATTCGCTTCTGCTGTCGCTGGAGTACCTGCACAAATATTCGGTAATTTCTATTATCCACGAGACGCATCAATTATTGCAGGCGCCGAATTTACATCAATTGTTGCAGCGAGTGGCGGAATTTCACCAGGACTAAATAGCGTGCAAGTTAGACATAATACTGTTGTTGTTTCCACTGAACCAGCCATCAATTTTGTTGATAATTCAGGCGCACTTTGGACAATTTTAGATGATGCAGGAAATCAACAAGCTTCAATTTCTTTGCCTAATCTTCTCCAAGTTATTGGAGGGACAGCCAGAAAAATTAATTTCGGGAATACAAACATTCATTTTACAAATGCTGTTAACTCTGATAACCCCGCTCCTGATATTCCTCACGGATTGGGTATAACTCCAATTGCAATAGCTGCTCTCCCATTAGATCAAGAAATTGTTGTTATTACACAAAGTGGAACATTAACAGCAACTAACTTCAGACTTTTAGGTCAATCAATTGTTGCGGCAGGAGGGACTTCTCCTCCGCTAATTAATGGAAATGTTAACTGTTTCTGGATTGCTATTGGTTAAATAAGAAAAAATGGAATATCAGCGGAGCGATCACGAAGAATTACTGCGGCTCCGTGACAGACTACATAAACAAAATAATGTTCTCCAGAAAATGCTGTGGCGCATTATTGAACTGGAGAAATTCAGACTTGAACACGAAGATAATATAGATCAATTGATTGATAAAGATAAAGCGGCAGAAGCAGTTAGGAAACAGAACCAGCTTTATCTTTCGCGAGCGCAAAAGCTGGGAGCGTTCTCTCTATTTATTATTGCTATTCTCGATTTCCTTCGCTCATTCAATTTGCTTTAACTTTTTTATTTAATGATTTAGTTGTCTGTTCTGACAACAGGCGCTGACAGACGAACAAGAATCGAACAGAACCTGAACAGAACCTGAACGCGTGCTTGACAGAATGATCCGCATAAAAGAAGATGAGCCTACGAACAAAGAAAACAAGGGCCATACGGGGACGCTCCTCCCGCCCGAACCAAACGGAGCCGACGGTCTACCATTCCGGTTCGAATCGCCCCGCTTATTTGCGGCGGGCGGAAGGGTTCTCAGATGTCAACGGTGAGGGAGCATCGAAACCAATCCCAATTAGAGCTATTCAGTTGCAGTTCAAAACCACTAGCCGGGAGGCTTACAGAAATGCCTAAGAAGCTTGACACTTTTGAATTCCCGCACGGCGGGCGCAAGGGTCTCGACTACGATTTTGCACCTTTGTGCGACGGTTCCATTTGGGAGCTAGAGCGCGGGGTTGATTTCCCAATCGAAACCACTGCCGATACTTTCCTCGGCGCGCTTTCTCGTTACGCGAATCAGCGTAACCTCAGGGTTTCAAAGCATGTTTCGGATGACAAGAACACGGTTACCGTTCGAGTCAAGCCTAAGAAAGAGAAGAAGACCGAAGACGGTTCTCCTTCTGAGCCTGCACGTCGCGGACGTCCGCGCAAAGCGGCCGCTTAATCAAGCGGCATAGAGAAGCGGAATCCCTCTTCCCTGGAAAGGCCGATTAGTTCGGTAATCCATAAATGGGGTTCCGCTTCTCCTAATCCTTTACTAGCCGAAGGAGAATAGATTGCCTTTGCATCGTTTCCATAAAACTCATCAAGTCATTATCTACCATCGTTCCGGGCCTGAATTGTTCCGGGGTTCGTATGACGATGTATCCCGTGTTCGTGCTGGCATGATCGATGCTGGCATTTCAGTCTCAGGTATTGCGACGGTTTCTCCCGTCCCTACCTACTGTGTAGAAATCCTCACTGACAAAGGATGGGAAATCGGCAAGGAAACGCATAGCCAAGAAGATGCCGCTGATTATGTCGCGCGTTCCTTCGCTGACGGTTATGACGTTCGTACAACTGTCGAACACAGAATCGAGAAAGGACAATGAAGCCCGGATTTAGAATCGATAGCAGGCGCAAGGCTACTAAGAAAATGAAGCGGATTCCTTATCGGTTCTGGATTATGCTCCGGAAAAACTCTATTGACCCTGACCCCGGTTACCCCTGGGAGACTGACTGATGACTGAGGATTGGCTTTTGGAGAATCTTTCTGAGGGATGGTCTTACGATTGTACGTTCAATCCCGAGCCAGCTTTTATAATCATGGCTCCCGAACAGGGTTCGTTTCTGATCCCTCTTCGATTTCTGAAAGACCCGAAAGAAATTAACGAGCAGAAACATTCTGTGAAAGTTTAGGCAATATTGACATTGGAATGCGAATCATTGAAAATAGTGATTCGCATTCCAATAGTCAAAAAGATTCTTAATAGTGATTAAGATTAGTGCCAGCGCCG
>Ga0126381_100005711_pt1 | contig 13734 bp, 15 predicted proteins | sample PanSoiMetPlot_28_FD_96465 | JGI IMG/M metagenome (GOLD analysis project Ga0126381, IMG submission 96465) | Tropical forest soil microbial communities from Panama - MetaG Plot_28 | ecosystem: Environmental > Terrestrial > Soil > Tropical forest > Bulk soil | place: Panama | collected 2016-02-17
CATTCTGGATTCGAATGGCTCTGTCACGGGACGTCCGTTTCGCTGGCCGCCTGGATTGGGTCGTTGCCGTTTATCCTTTGGTATTTCCATATCGTTACCCCGATCTCATTGCTCGCTAATCTGGTGGTTGTTCCCATTGCATTCTTCATTCTTGCAATTGCACTGGTCTCGCTTCTTTCAATGCCTCTGTTTCCGTGGCTCGCTGTGATTTTCAACAATGCAAACTGGCTTCTGGCCAAGGTAGTGCTCGGGATCGTCCAACTGTTTGCACAAATTCCTGGGGGACATTTTTATGTGGAGCAGCCGCATTGGCCAGAAAAGCTCACAGCGCAGATCACCGTGCTGGATCTTGGCGCAGGCGCGGCTGTTCACTTGCGAACCGGAAACGCCGACTGGCTCTTTGACTGTGGAAGCGATCCCGCCTATCAACGCGTCGTTCGCGAATATCTGCACTGGGCGGGATTGAACACGCTCGATGGTTTGTTGCTCACTCACGGTGACGCGCTTCATATCGGTGGCGCAGCCAACTTGCTGCGTGACTTTCCGGGCGTCCGCTTGATCGATAATCCAGCGCCAGATCGCTCAACTGTTCACCACAATTTGCAACGTTTATTGAAGCAACGCGGAATGAAACCGAAAGTCCTGACCGCGGGTGACCGTTTCCGTTTGTCCAGCGAAGTCACGGCGCATGTTCTTTTCCCGCCGCATCGGTATTCAACGTCCACCGCGGACGATCAGTCGTATGTAATTTATCTGTCCATTGAGCCATCCACCTCAGTTTTGTTTATGTCGGACAGCGGCAGGAAAACGGAAGAGGCGCTCCTGGCCTCCGGTTTGGATCTCCACAGCGACATCGTCGTCAAAGGACAGCATCATTCCGGGCAATCCGGCTCCAGTCCTTTCCTTGATACCGTGCGGCCCCGATTGATCATCGCGACGTCGCGCGACTTTCCAGAATACGAACGCATTAGCGACCAATGGGCCAACGACTTGCGAACGCGCGGCATTAAGCTTTTCCGCCAGGACCAGACTGGAGCAGTCACTCTGCGTTTTGGCCGGAATGGTTGGGCAGCGCAAACCTATCTTACCGGCAAAACCTTTCGGAGTTCCAGCCAGTAAACGCGCGAGCCTTGAGCTTGGAATTTTTCCTGAAATTTTGTCACTGGAAGATCGACTTCAACGCGCTCGAAAACTCTGAAGTCACGCCTGAGTCGCGCGGTTTTTTTAATTTTATCAAAGTAATCCACATGATCTGTCGCGATCAAAAGCAGGCCGTTTTCGTCGAGCACGGCGTGAACTGAGTTCAGAAAATCCGGCGTCACGATTCGATGACGATGATGGCGCCGTTTTGGCCATGGGTCCGGGAACAAGAGATAAAAAGTTTCCACGGATCCGGAAGGCAATAGATACTGCACCGCGTACGAACCCTCCACCCGCAGCAGTCGCACATTAGCAATGTTCGCGGCTTTTCGCGTGGCAGTGCGGATTCGACCTAGCAAACGTTCGATTCCAAGGAAATTTTTCTCGGGTACGCGTTCCGCCAACGCGCACAGAAACGCCCCGTCGCCGCAGCCAAGATCGACATGCAACGGCCCTTTACGACCGAAGATTTTCTCCAGGTCGAGTCGATCGGTCAGGGACTCCCGCGATAGCGGGATCAGTACAGAACAGACGTGCCTGCGGTGAGCCAATTCAACCTCGCCCGCAGGCACGCTGAGGAGAAAAATTAAACCGCTGCTTCGCTAGTTGACGCGCCGAACCCAAGATATAACATCACCACGGCCAGTACCACATCCAGCCAGGTGTTCGCGGTATTGTTTGCAATCAGGCCAAGCACCGCGTTATGGCCGTAGTAAAACCTGAGAAGCGCGACAAGGGCATAAATAATCCCGAAGATCCGGAACCATGCTCCGGATGGTGCGACACCTGCCGTCCCGGCAATGAAAAAGATGATGCCCGAGCCGATGTGGACAGTGTTGTGCGCCGCGTTGATGTGAAAGATGCCCAGCAGCACTCCATTAGCCTGAGTCGCGGTGGGGACAAAGCCGAGAATTCCAATAAGCAAGAAGACGATACCAAAAAGAATCGCGGCTGATTCAACCATTCGTGAACCTCCTGTAGGTTTAGGCCAGACCGCTTATGACAGTCCTGTCGGGCGAAGGCAAGCAAAAATCAGCTATGTTACTCACAACGTGCCGCCCGCGCTGGTGTCTAAGATCGACAACATGAGAATGCTCCTTTTACCAGTGATTGTGGCGCTCCATTGGAACGTCGCTCTCGATTTTGCCAGCGCACAAGATTCGTCTCCCGCAACCAAGACAGCCATTTTCGCCGGCGGCTGTTTTTGGTGTATCCAGCCGGCATTCGACAAGGCGAACGGCGTAATCAAAACAGTGGTTGGTTATAGCGGTGGAACCGAACCGAACCCAACTTACGAGCTGGTCTCCTCCGAGAAAACTCGCTACCGCGAATCAATCGAAGTCACGTACGACCCAGTGAAAATTTCCTACGACCGGTTGCTGGACATTTACTGGCGCCAAATCGACCCGACGCAGGCCGACGGCCAGTTCACCGATATCGGCCCAAGTTATCAAGCGGCGATTTTTTACAGTAACGACGACGAAAAAAAAATTGCTGAAGCTTCAAAAGCAAAGCTCGCTCAGTCGGGGAAATTCAAAAAACCGATCGTCACCGAAATTCTCCCGGCGATGAAGTTTTATCCGGCTGAAGCGCACCACCAGAAGTATTACCGGCAGAACCCGGAACATTTCGAAGCATTCGAACAAGGATCGGGCCGGGTTTCATTTCAAAAGAAAACCTGGGACAGACGATAGGGCGCCGCGCTGCACCTTCCTACCCGACAACCTCCACGCCTTCGCCCGCGGTGCGCTGGGCATAGAGATCGCTCAGACGTTTTGTCATTGGGCCGACGTTGCCAGCGCCGATCTGGCGATTGTCGATCTTAACCACGGCGGCGAGTTCGCCCATCGTCCCAGTGCAAAATATTTCATCCGCACCGTAAACATCGACAAGCGACAGGTCCGTCTCAATACATCGGATTTTTTCGGCGGTACAAATCTCGATCACCGTTCCGCGAGTAATTCCTTCGGGGCATGCCACAACGCGGCTGGTCGCAAGATTTCCAGTACGCACGATGAAGATGTGCGTGGCGTTCGTTTCCGCAACAAACCCGCGCGTATCGAGCATGAGAGCGTCGTCTGCTCCTGCGTTGTTCGCCTCGATTTTAGCCAGAATCGAATTCAGCAGGTTCGCGTGATGAATTCGCGCATCGAGGATCTCCGCTGAAGGACGCCGGATTTTGCTGGTGATCAACGTCAGGCCAGTTTTGGTGTAAACTGGCGCCTTGTGCTCTGCCAAAATGATCAACGTCGGCCCGCTTTGATTCAGCCGCGGGTCCATACCCGAAGTGATTTTCACGCCGCGAGTGAGCGTCAAGCGAATGTGAACGCCGTCGCGCATCTTGTTCGCGGTGAGGGTGCGTTTGATTTCATCGATGATTTTTTCACGCGGGGGAATTTCGGCGAACGACAAGCTGCGGGCTGAACGCTCCAGCCGGTCGAGATGTTCATAAAGCTTGAAAATTCGACCGTTGTATAGACGCAACCCTTCCCACACTGCGTCACCACCCTGCACAGCCGAATCGAATGGGCTGATCCCGGCCTTGTCGCGATACACCAACTGCCCGTTGACGTTCACGATCAGGTTACGGTTTCGGTCGTCGAATTTTTGAAGCATTGGTTTGACCGGGAATCACGCGGATTTCGCTGATAAAGATAGTGCCGTGATGTTGAGCGGTGCGAAGCACCGCTGTTTTTGCATGGGCATTCAGGTCAGAAAATGATCAGTGGTTCTTCGCTGCTCAGAATGACATTACAAGACTCTAGCGCAACCGATATTCATACAGCCTTTCGTAACATTCGCGACAGCGATCGTGAACTTCACGCAGACGTTTCGGTATCTCAGCGCGCTTGGGGTGATACCCCTGAAACGATGTCGATCTTGCCACTTCGCCGTACCAATGTTTCGCCCAAATCCCGTCGGTCTCGCGCAACCCCGGTAACCAAGACAGCATTCGCTCGCTAAACTCGACGTCGACCGCATCACAAAGCAGTCGTAATGTGCGCTCGGGATTTTCGAGAACATCTTTCGCGTCAAGAATTGGCGGAATCGAATTGATGCGCCCGCGAACGAGATCGAACATCGCTGCCTGTTGCACAAAGCCGAGATCTTTCAATGCCAGCTCCTCGCGCTTGCGAAGATACGAGGCGAGTACTTCGCGCGGATCACGAATAAGAAAGCAGTTCGTCACTCCGCCGAGCCATTGTCGATCTACCTCGGGCAAGAGATGATGCGTCATCTGTTTCTGGAAGAAAATACGCTTGCCGTTTGGAATTGGACCGCTCAATTGCGCGACGACTCGCCGCCAGTCGGTCTCCCCAGCTGCGATTATTTCATCTGCGCCGGGATGTTTTTCGCCGCTGGTCTTCAAATAAAACGCGTAAAACGGCTCATCGATGACGGCTGTATCGCGTCGGTTACCCCAGGCGCGCATCATCGCAGTAGAGATATTGCGCGGGCCCGACCACATGGCGATGCGAATTGGAGCGCGGATGCCGGACATTTTCTTAGAATCAAATTACGTCGTGTGGATTGCCAGAAGCAATGCGGGATTCTCTGACGCTATTTTCACGCGTTTCATGAAAAATTTGCCTTCGGTCACATCCAAACGCCGACGCCGATGCGAACCTCAGATAGAGGTGATTTTCAGCTTTTCCCGAACCCATTTGGACATAACCGGATTTCGGCAGGCCGGAACATCCAGAAAGTGTGTATGGGTTAATTAGCGCAGTCGCATTCGTGTTGGTTTTTGCGTGCCAAACGTGGGCCGACGAATATTCAGCGTTCGCGCGAATCACGGTTTACTGGCATAACGAAGGTTCAGGCGAGCGCGCGTGCTGGAACGGTGCACAACTCCACAGTGGTCATTGCGCTGTCGATCCAAGGAAAATTCCCTTCGCGAGCAAAGTTATATTTCCCGATAGGACGTGTGTAGCCGTCGATAGCGGGCCGGCTGTGGTTAATCGGAAACCTGCCCGCTCGTGTGGAAGGAACGCGGTTGAGCGCAACGCCATCGTTATCGATCGGTTTTTCGATACCAAACAAGAAGCACTCGCTTGGTCAAAAGCGCATCCGCATTTCATGACAGTGCAAATTCTGACACCTGATGCGAAGCGGGAAAATGTCGCAACCGCAGAAGATCCGGGGTCACCCCCGCCGAATGTTGCGAGCACGGGTCGTATCGATTCCAAGCCCGCCAAATGGATGTACAGCCCGTTTTGAACGTCGGAGGGCGGCGACAAAAACACGCTTGTGCCTTTTGCTCAGTGACCGTTATCGCGCTATTGCAGGCCCGCTGCCACGGCGCTAACGATCACTGCGACAGCCTAGGCCTTTGTATAAACTCCGATCAGAGGACGACGCGACGGCGTCTTTGAGCGGAAATCGCTCACGAATCCGTCCTCAGTGCGAATCTCCACGTGGCCTGCTGCACTTTTGGCGCCATACACCAGCACTGCGCCGACCGGCGCCTGATACGGATTCGAGACGGCAAGTTTTTTGAAACCGTAGTTGCTCAGCAGCTCCTGGCCCGCTTGCTTGGCCAGTAGCGTGGTTGGCCGCGAACGCACCACGCCAGCGGCAACGAGCGCCTCTTTCACGAATCGCCAGCACAGAGAATGCGAGTGCGCGTTGGCACGCTCCTGCGCAATAGTAGCGGCTCGGCACAGTTTCGGATCAATGTTCGAGTCAGTTTTCGCCAGCGGTTGGACAATTTTTTTGGGCTGATATTTGTCCACGATTTCAACCGACTGCTTTTTACCAGAGGGATCCTTGTAAACGAACTTCGGCTTTGCCGCCGACATGATCAATGCCTGGGCTGACCACGGGCAAAATACCGCGCAGCACAGACCGATAACGAGTAGGGGGACGATTTTTGGCATAAAGAGCGCGTCCTATCGGTCATCTTCCAAGCCTTCGCAAGCGTTTTTTTTTAGAAAAAGTAGGTTTCTTGTGGTGACTGCTATTGGGGGTAGCGTCTGAGCGCGGCGTCCCTACCAACGCAGAATGTTTACTGGCCAGTGCTTATACCGAGGAGACGAAGGCCATCATTCGCTGACGCATCTTTGCGTCAGGAAGCCGGCCCAGTCCCGCGGCCATGTTATCTTCCATGTGCTGCGGATTGTTTGTCGCAGGGATCACGCACGTCACCGCTGGATGGCCCACAATCCACTTCAGAAAGAACTGAGCCCACGTTCGACACTCGATTTCGGCAGCCCACGGCGGCAGCGGCTTTCCAGCGATCCGTCCGAACAAACCGCCGCCACCAAACGGACGATTAATGATCACCCCCATGCGAAGCTCTTGGGCCAGCGGCAAAATGCGTTGGGCCGCCTGGGGTTCCATGACCGAGTAATTGATCTGAACGAAATCGGGTTTCCAATTGCGCATGATTCTTTCCACGTCGTAAAAGCCACGCGCCTGTGAATGCGTGATGCCTGTATAACGGATGTGTCCGTCCGTTTTCCACTCGCGAAGTGAAGCCATCTGATTCTCGACATCGACCAGATTATGGACCTGCATCAGGTCAATCTGCCCCGTTCTGAAGCGTTCCATCGAACGCTGCATCATCGCGATCCCGGCCTGTTTACCCGCCGTCCAAACCTTTGTGGCGATAAAGAGCGAAGCGCGCAAACGCAATTGGGCGGCGAGTTCGCCGATCACGCCTTCGGCGCGCCCGTACATCGGCGAAGAATCAATAACACGCCCACCGTGCTTCACGAACAAGGACATGACTTCTCCAAGTCGCGTTCTGTTCTCTGGTGTAAGATTAACATCAAAGACGCTCCATGTTCCGAGTCCAATGACGGGAAGCTTCTCACCCGAAGAAGGAATTGCGCGTGATAGCATACTTGATGATTGGACTGCCGCTCGCGCTCGCAATGTCGGAACCTGCAACAGCAACCCAGCTGCTCCGGCACCGATCAGTTTAGACGCCTCACGACGCGTAAGATTGCGGTCTGTCATGTTCGACCGAAAGTTAGTATCATCTTCGCCCAATCACAGCAAGAGATCCCTCGACTTCGCCTGAAATGACAAGAAAGGTTACCGGGGATATGAAAACGACGCGTCGCCAATTTACAAAAGTCACTGCTGCCGCCGGCGTCTTTGTGCTAAGCGCAAGATCGACAACGGTATTCGCTGAAAAATCCGTGAAAGCCCTTCGTATTCTCATTCTTGGCGGCACCGGGTTCACTGGACCATACCAGGTTCGGTACGCGCTTAGTCGCGGACACAGAGTTACCACGTTCAACCGCGGCAAAACGCACCCAGGCGAATTGCCGAATGAAGTCGAGCAATTGATTGGCGACCGAAACGGACAGTTGGATGCGCTGAAAAATCGACAATGGGACGTCGCCATCGACAATCCGACGACGCTTCCGGCGTGGGTGCGGGACGCGGCGCAGATTCTCAAAGGCAACGTCGAGCGCTACGTCTTTATCTCGACGATTTCCGTTTACGGCGAAGCAAAGACCGGTCCGGACGAGACCGCGCCGACAGAAAAATACGAAGGCGCGGATCCATACAAGGAAACGCTCGAGGCGATGAAGGCCGGCGGTTACAAAGCCTACGGTCCGCTCAAGGCGCTCTCCGAAAAAGAAGCTGAGCAATGGTTTCCAGGAAAAACTCTGATTATTCGGCCGGGGCTCATCGTCGGCCCACGCGACGAAACGGATCGCTTTACGTACTGGCCGGTGCGGATCGATCGCGGCGGCGAAGTTCTCGCGCCGGGTTCGCCTGACGACCCAGTGCAATTTATCGATGCCCGCGACCTCGCCGAATGGACGATCCGCATGGTCGAGAAACGCGAGACCGGAATTTACAACGCGACCGGCCCGGCGAAGCCGCTCGGCATTGGCGGCATGTTCGACGGGATCAAAGCTGCGCTGAAGTCAGACGCGAAGTTAACTTGGGTAAGTGAGGAATTTTTGACTGGGCAAAAAGTGCAGGCGTGGTCTGACATGCCGGTCTGGACCGGGAAAGAAGATGGACTCGCTCGGGCAAAAATCGATCGCGCGGTGAGCAAAGGCCTGACATTTCGGCCGCTCGCAGAAACTGCGCGGGACACGCTTGAGTGGTTCAAATCGCTGGTGCAAGATCGGCAAGCGCATCTGAAAGCTGGTCTCTCGCCGGAGCACGAAGCGGAGGTGCTCACCGCGTGGAAAAAACTAAATGCTCAGTCTTCGTAAGCGTAGCAACCGACCTCTCCTACTCATGTGACGTGTTCCGTATTTGTGAGGCCCCTGGCATGCGCTCGGGATGACAAAGGTTCTAATGAAAAAACTCTTCACCAAAATCGTTGACGTAAGGCCGGAGGAAGTTCGTGCCCTGTGGCTAGGATTCATTTTCTTTTTCGTCGTTCTTGCCGGCTACTACGTGATCCGACCAGTTCGCGATAATATCGGCGCCACCTATTTCGAAAACCTGTGGTGGATGTTCACCGTTGTTCTCGTCTCAATGATCTTCGCGAACGCGATCTTCTCCGCCATCGTCTCACGGATGTCACGGCGTCGATTTATTCCGATCGCCTACCGGTTTTTCATTCTGAACCTGGTTATCTTCTTCGTGCTGATGCAGTATATGCCTCCGGGAAAGCAACCGTGGGTCGATGGATGCTTCTTTGTTTGGGTCAGCGTGTTCAATCTTTTCGCGACCGCCGTGTTTTGGGGATTCATGACCGACCTGTTCACGACTGAGCAGGGCAAACGGCTTTTCGGTTTTATCGCGGTGGGCGGTTCGTTAGGCGGCATATTAGGACCAATCATCACGACCTCGCTCGTTCGCCATGTCAGCACGGGCGTGTTGCTGTTGATCTGCGCAGGCATGCTCGAGATTGCCGCGCAAAGCGTACGCTTCTTTCCCGCTGAATTTCGACGGCGCGATCCAAGATTGGGCGAAGACGCGGCTGCCGCGGAGAAGCCGATCGGTGGCCAATTTTGGGATGGCGTGACGCACATTTGCAAATCGCCTTATCTTTTCGGCCTATTCCTGTTCATTCTGCTCTATACGCTCACATCGACGTGGACGTATTTTCAGCAATCGGAGCTAACCAAAGCCGGAATTGCTGATAAGGCTTCACGTACTGCGTTTTTCGCGAAACTCGACCTTTCGGTGAACACACTCACGCTGCTGTTGCAGGTTTTTGTCACGGGCCGGCTGATGAAATTTCTCGGCGTTACCGTGACGCTACTGTTCATGCCGGTGCTGAGTCTGTTTGGTTTCGCGGCGATGGGTTTCGCGCCAATTCTTTCTGTGCTGGCCGCATTTCAGATTGCGCGCCGCGCCAGTACGTTCGCATTTATGCGGCCTGCGCGGGAGGTGTTGTTCACGGTTCTGCGGCGCGAAGACAAATACAAAGCGAAGAGTTTCATCGATACATTTGGTTATCGTTGTGGCGATCAATTCGGCGCCTGGTCGTATGCCGGGATGCAAGCGCTCGGTCTCAGCTTGAGCGCGATCAGTTACATTGCCGTACCGGTAGTCGCCTGTTGGTGCGCACTTGGCGTTTGGCTTGGACGTAAACAACGCATGTTAGCGGACGCGCAGGCGAAGCGGGATAAAGCCGCAGCGGTTGGCGATATAGCCGAGCCAGAAGCTGCGTGATTGCCTTGTTTCAGTAGAAAACAGATTGCGTATATTCACCGCTGCGCGAACCGTAACTCGAACAAAACTAAAGGAGGTAAACAATGGCAACACGAACAGGATTGGCTGTATGGGAAGGCACACTGAAGGAAGGCAAGGGAACGATGAAACTCGGAAGCGGCGCGTTTGACGGCCCGTATTCATTTTCATCGCGATTCGAGAGCGGCAAAGGCACAAATCCGGAAGAACTGATCGGCGCCGCTGAGGCCGGTTGCTTCTCGATGGCGTTGGCGTTCAATCTCGAAAAGGCGGGTCATCCCGCCACACGCGTCAGCACCACCGCGACAGTAAAACTGGAGGCGGCCGGCGGCGGATTCAAAATCACGTCCATCGATTTGAAAACGGAAGTCGACGTTCCTGGGATCGACGAAGCCAAATTCAAGGAGCAGGCCGAGCTCACCAAAAAGACCTGCCCGGTCTCAGTCGCACTCGCCGGCACACAGATCACTCTCCAAGCCAAGCTTCTAAAATAAGCGGGGCGACCTCTGACCCCGTGAATCAGACAGCGAAACTTTCGCCGCAGGAACAGTGTGCAACGGCGTTCGGGTTGGTGACTTTGAACCCGCCTTTTTGCAGGTCTTCGCTGTAATCGAGCACGGAGCCGCTGACGAAAAGCGCGCTCTTAGGATCGACAACGAGCCGAACATTCGATGTCGGCACGAGAATGTCGCGTTCTTTTGGGCCATCGACCAAGTCCATCACATATTGCAGCCCCGAACAACCGCCGCCCACGACAGCCAGGCGCAGTGCCCCGTTGGGCTTGCCTTTTTCTTCCAGCAGCGACGCTAGCTTGCACGCAGCTTTTTCGGTAACACTGATCAGGTGCTCGTTGCCAATCTTGTAATTGAGCGGCGGAGATTCGGTCGTCATGCGAATAATATCTGTCAATGCGACGCTGCGGTCTGCAACAATTGCGACACTTCGTGTTGCACACTTTCCAGCTCGTCCAATCGCAATTGCGGGTCAGGAACGATAAAGAGATCTCCGGTGGCGGCATGCTCGTAAATTAGGACCCGCCTCCCGCCGCTGCGGCACTCGGTTTTCACCTGTTTCAATGTGCGTTTACGCTCGAGCATGGCGGCAAGGACATAGCACGCGTTCGCGGGCGGGTTTGTTGAGCTAACCAAACGTCGAAAGAGTTGCTCCGCACTCTCTCTGGACACGGGCTCGGGAGCGGGCGCCGGCAAAGGCTCAAACCGCGATTTCCAGAATGAAAATGGCCGAATGTTTTGGTTCCGGTTCTGCCAGGCTTCCTCGCACAAATCCTCGCGCCGATAACCATCGCTCTCATGAAAAAGCAGCGTGTAGAAATATTCGCCGGGCACAAAAGGTCGACGGGTCACGGCACAAGCGTTCGCCCGATGTTTGATTACCCACGCGTCCGGCAACGGATTCATGGCGCAACTATACGTCGGGCGGTGAAAAGATGGAAACCGGCGGCTTCGCGATTGGAAGCGCGCAGATACAAGAGATAAAGACCGATCACAGCAAAAAGAAGGTTGGGTGTCCACGCCGCAATCCATGGAGAAACGCGGTCGCCTTCGCCAAGCGCGAGGAAAAGGTGAATCAGGAAGTTCATCGAAAAAACAAGGACAACCGCGGCAGCAACGCTGGAGAGCACTCCGCGCCGGGAATAGCCGATACCGAGCGGAGCGGCGATACACACAACCACAAGGCACGTCCATGGCAGCGCCAGACGATACTGGAGATGCGTGCGAAATGGCGCGAGTAAGGTCGCCGGAAAATCTGAGTTGAAATGCAGATATTCCTGCAACTCCGGCAAACTGAGAAATTCCGCCCGCACATTTGCGCTTCCCAAACGGAACGGAGTTTCGCTCCAATGCTCGATCTTCAGGGACGAATAAATCTTCTCGTTGGTGATGTTTCCGGCGCGATCGTAGTGGACGACCTTCACGTTCTCCAGGTCCCACGTTTTCGTTTCCGGCCGATAGAACGCAGTCGTCGCCACATAACTGGTAACGATGTTGTCGTGTGCATCTTGTTGCAGTACCTGCACATTATTGAACGCATTGCTGCCGACGCGAAAATTCTGAACAAACCAGGTGCGCGCGTCGGTGCGATTGCGAAAGATTTGCCCCTCGATATAAGCTTCCCCACGAGAGCGCGCCCCTGAGAGAAACGCCTTGCGCGCGAGCTCTGCGTGCGGCGCAAGCGAATAGTTTAGTACCATGCTGGCTGCCACAGTGAGCAGTCCCATTCCAATCAATGGCAGAAGAACACGGGGAAGACTGACGCCCGCGGTCAGCATGGATACGATCTCGTTCGCACGGGACATCCGTCCTAGGGTAAAAAGGAGTGCCAGCAGCAGGGACACCGGCAGAAGGATAATGAAAACCTGTGGCACCTGAGTGGCGTAATACTGGGCCGTCAGGAGAAACCCGACGCGTTCGTCAATGAAGGTCGAAATGTTGTCGCTGATGTCGAAGATGAGCCAGATGGAGATAAAGCCAGCGATTCAGTAAAGATAGACCTGCAAAAAATTGCGAACGACGTAACGATCGAGCAGTCTCATTGCGATTTAAGATAATCCCGTAGTAATTAGTGTAATTACGTCAGTGCCCCGCGTGCAAATCGCAAGAGAAAAGGAATGACGAAATCCGAATGACCAAGCTCGAAGGAATCACAAATCATCAAATGCCAAACGATTCTGATGTCGTTTCTTCGTCATTCGGGGTTGGCGCTTCGTTCGTCATTCCTCATTCGTGCTTCGTCATTTATTCTTGGCCGTCATGATCGCGCTGAAAGACGCTTTGGGCAGCGAATTCGTCGAACGGCTCCGAGCGATTTTCTCCGACAACGGCCTCCTTTCAAAAGCTAGGAATTTCGAGTTCCGCCCGCAGCAGCAACAAATGGCCGCGGCCGTGGCGGGCGCGCTGGAGGACGAGCGCCATCTCGTTGTCGAGGCGGGAACGGGCGTGGGCAAATCGCTGGCTTATCTCACGCCGGCGATCCTTTTCGCACTCGAGCGGCACAAAAAAGCGATCGTTTCCACGCACACGATCAATCTTCAGGAACAACTGCTGCACAAAGACATTCCGATTTTGAAAAAAATACTGCCGGTCGAGTTTCAAGCAGCGTTAATGAAAGGGCGCCAAAATTATCTCTGCCCGCGCCGGCTTGAGCGTGCGTTGGAAAGCGCAAAGGAACTTTTCACCGGACCTGAGAAAAGCGAATTGCAACGCCTTGCCGAATGGGCGAGCACGACCCGTGATGGATCGCTCAGCGATTTGTCGGTAGAGCCAGATCCAAAAGTTTGGTCGCAAGTTTGCAGCGAAGCGCACATCTGCACCCAGAAAACGTGTGGACAAAATCCGCACTGTTTTTATCAGCAGGCGCGCAAACGATTGCTCGCTGCGGACGTGATCGTGCTCAATCACACGTTGCTCTTCATCTTGCTCGGATCACCGGATGCCCAGGAGGAGCGTGAGAGCGGGTTTCTTTTTCCGAATGACTTCATTATTTTTGATGAAGCGCACACGGTGGAGCAGGTGGCATCGAAGCAGATCGGTATCGGCGTCTCTCAGTACGGGCTGCGTTCGACAATCCAGCGGCTCTACAATTCGCGGACGCGCAAAGGCCTGTTCACTGTCATGCGCGATGCGGCCGGCGTACGACTCGCGGCGGAACTAATCGACGACGTTGAGAAATTTTTTGCCGCAGTCGAGTCAAAATCGAATTTCCGTAAAGGCCGCGAGTTCCGCGTCCGCGACATCGATTTTATTCCGGACACGATCAGTGGCCGGTTGACAGCGCTTCAGGCGCGTATCGCCGAACTTGTAAAACGCGCCGATGACGAAATTTTAAAAGCGGAGCTGCAGGAATACGGCCGGCGCATCCGCGACGCGCGCGACGGCATTGCCATTTTTCTCGAGCAAAGCGCACCGGAGCATGTTTATTGGGTCGAGCGCACCGGCAAAACGGAGCGGTTCCTGG
>Ga0126381_100005712_pt1 | contig 13733 bp, 14 predicted proteins | sample PanSoiMetPlot_28_FD_96465 | JGI IMG/M metagenome (GOLD analysis project Ga0126381, IMG submission 96465) | Tropical forest soil microbial communities from Panama - MetaG Plot_28 | ecosystem: Environmental > Terrestrial > Soil > Tropical forest > Bulk soil | place: Panama | collected 2016-02-17
CTGTGTCCTCTCCACGTCATGGCCGGCCCGCAGTCAAGCTTGCGCAGACTGCGTACACTTGTCTGCGATGCCGGCCATCCACGTCTTGCAGCACACTCGCTACCCACGAGCCGCGTGCGTGGCCGGCTCAATCGCTGGATCGCCTCAGATCCGCACGCGCGCCGCGGTCAGGGTTTCGCCGGAGCGGCATCGCTCGTTGGTGGCTCCTCGTCTGAATCTCCGCCACCAAGCTGCTTCTCGGCACCCTCGGGATTTTCAAAGAATGCTTCGGCGGCGGCAAGCGCAGCCTCTGCGCTCTCCTCGGCCTGTTCGCGCTTGGCCGTTACATCCTCGCCGCGGGCGATGCGTTCGGCCTCATCGGCGCTGCGCGCGACGCGGACGGTGATTGTCACATCGATCTCGGGATGCAGAGCAACCGGTACCTTGTGGAGGCCGATTGTTTTGATCGGAGCGTTCAAGGCGATTTGACTGCGATTCACGGTAAAGCCGGCCTCGGACAAGATCGCCGCAAGGTCGCGCGTCGACACCGAGCCGAAGAGCTGCCCGGTTTCCGACGCTTGACGCAAGACGACGAAGCTCTGGCCGTCAAGTCGGGTCGCGATCGTCTGCGCGTCGCCTTTGAGCGCGAGATTGCGCTCCTGCAGATGCGACTTCATCGAGTCGAACTTCGCTTTGTTCTCGTTGGTTGCGCGCAACGCCTTGCCTTTGGGGAGCAAGAAATTACGGGCGAAACCATCCTTGACACGCACAACGTCGCCCATTTGACCGAGTTTACCGACGCGCTCCAGCAGGATTACTTCCATGACAGTCTCCATTTATCAGCTTGATGTTGGCGAAAATCGATATCTCAGGGGTCGGGGATTGGCGGCGGGCCACGCTTCATGTCGAGGCGCACGCGCAAGCCAAGGGCGGTGTCGACCAGACCGAGCAGGCTCATGATCAGGACCGGCCAGCCGAGGACGATGACCGCGCCATACGTGCCCGCGAGCATGACCCGTCGGCCTTTCACATTGCTCGTGATCGCGTGCAACACGGCAAATCCAAGCAGCGCGTAGGCCATGAGCAAACTCGCCGCGAAAATGGCAGAGACGAGTCCAGCGAGGTCAGGCAGCAACGAGCCCATAACCGTCCCGATCATCAAAGCTGGCGTCAGGGTCGGAAATGTCATGGCCGGAATATTGGGCCAAGGCCTTTTCAGGCGACCTGAGATCCGAACAGTGGTGCCCGCAAGCCAGAGGTTCAAGGTCAGCAAGATCGTCCAAACAACCGCCGCGGCCGGAGGCACGACAAGAACCAAGACATCGACGATCCGCGTGCGGTCGGTCGCGTCCTTGCCGCCCCCAGCATCGGGTTGCAGTTCCAGCAATTGCTCGAAAGCATGCCTGAGCGCGGCTTGAAACCTCTGCTGGTCGAAGCCGAAATGCGCAATGGCCGCGACAACGACCAGCGCGCCGATGATCGCCGACCAGAGCACGAGCCGACCCGCAGGATACCACTCGACGTCGTTGTTGGCCGCGGCCGGACGCGCCAACAAAGCAAGATACCCAAGCCACCAAGCCGGCGCGCCAATGCCGATCAGAAAAGACAGGAAGAAGGAGCTTCCGAAGACGAGCGCCAGCCCTGCTGACGCTGAGAACGCGCCGATCAGACCCGACCAATGGCTCCAGCCAAGCGCCGCGATCATGATCGGAAGCGGCGCGAGATAGAACAGGACGACGGAAAGCAAGGCGCCTGAGGCGAGCGACGCAAACAGCAGCGCCGTTGCGGTACCTGCGCCAATTCCAATGAGAACGATCTGCGTCATCTCTAAGCTGTCCCGCTTCATCAGCGGTTAGAGACGGGTCGCGCCCGTCCCAACCATCACGCTGTCCGCCGCGCTAGCGGATCACGTAGGGCAATAGCCCAAGAAACCGCGCACGCTTGATTTCGCGCGCCAACTCGCGCTGTTTCTTGGCCGAAACCGCGGTGATGCGGCTTGGCACGATCTTTCCGCGCTCGGAGATGTAGCGCTGCAGCAGCTTCACGTCCTTGTAGTCGATCTTCGGCGCATTGGCTCCGGAAAACGGACAGGTCTTGCGGCGGCGGAAGAACGGGCGGCGGGCGCCTCCGGCTTGAGCGAAACTCATTGCTCAGACTCCCCGCTTGCGGTGACTTCGCTGTCGTCACCGCCATCACGATCCTCGCGAGGCCCGCGATCCCGACCGCGGCCGAAGCCGCCACGGTCGCCCCGATCAAAGCCGCCACGGTCGCCCCGATCGAACCCTCCGCGCTCGCGACGCTCGTCGCGATCGGCTTTGCGCATCATCGCCGAGGGACCGGCTTCCAACTCGTCAACCCGAACGGTGAGCGTGCGCAGGACGTCTTCGCTGAGGCGCTCCTGTCGCTCAACCTCCGCGATTGCGGCCGAAGGCGCATCGATGTTCATGAGCGTGAAATGCGCCTTGCGGTTCTTGCGCATTCGAAACGTCAGGGATTTCACGCCCCAATATTCGGTCTTGGCGACCGTACCGCCCATTTGCTCGATGAGGCCCTTGTATTGGGCGGACAGTTCCTCGACTTGCTGCGCGGACAAATCCTGCCGCGCCAAGTAAACATGCTCATAGAATGGCATTGCAAACGCCTTTCCTCGTGTTGCCCATCGCTCGCCCGGCGCCAAGCCCCTCGTGCCCTTCGGGAAAGGCTCGAATGCTAGGAAGGCGGGAACACGGGACGCCGGACCATGCGGTCCTACCGATGCAGGAAAGCGCCCTGAAACGGTCGTCCGTTCAGCTCCCAACCGGGATCAAGCGGAGGCTGGGTTATACGGGCTTCCCGGCCAAATGCAAGGGTTGCCAAGCGTGGCGGCTCTGAAGTCCGCATCGCCGCGTCGGCGCTCAGGCGGCCTGGGTTTTGCCGGGTTTCTTGCCCGAAAGCTTGTGAAGGATCTCTGCGAGCTTCACCGCCAATTGTACGCCTTCGCGGATCTGGCGCGCGCGGGTGGCGTCAATCTTGGTGCTCGCGGATTTGAGTCGATTAAGCTCGACGATTAGCCGGTCGAGGCTCTTGGCCAGAAGCTGCTGGCGAAACGCCGGCTCGCGGCGCGCCCGTTCAAGATCGGCGTCGGTTATCGGGACAAATGCGCTCATGCATCTCGGTCAAACAGCATCGAATCGGCGGTCGAATTGTTGCACAACAATATTGCAGTGAGTGGTTGTCGGTTCCTTACCCCGGCTTGACATCACCGATAGTGCGGTGTCTCTCGGCGCAATCATTCCCAGTGGGTTCTCGTGAAGGGTCCGCTTTGGGCAGCAGGGTTTCGACCGCGCGAATGTCAGTCGCCTTCGTATTTCCAGGTCAGGGGAGCCAGGCGGTCGGCATGGGTAAGGCGCTCGCCGACGCCTTCGCAGTTGCGAGAGATGTGTTCGCGGAAGTGGACGCTGCCCTCGGCGAGAAATTGTCGGCGCTGATGTGGGAAGGTCCGGCCGAGACGTTAACGCTAACTGAAAATGCTCAGCCTGCGCTGATGACGGTCTCGCTCGCAGCCATCCGCGTGCTCGAGCATGAGGCGGACCTCATGCTCGCACGCGACGCCAAGTTTGTTGCCGGACACTCGCTCGGCGAATATTCCGCGCTTGCCGCCGCCGGTTCGCTGACGATTGCCGATACCGCGCGGCTCTTGCGTATTCGCGGACGCGCAATGCAGAAAGCGGTGCCGGTGGGCGTCGGTGCCATGGCTGCGTTGATCGGCTTGGAATTCGAACAGGCGGCGGCGCTTGCGGCGGAAGCGGCGCAAGGACAGGTGTGTCAGGCCGCGAACGACAACGGCGCCGGTCAGGTCGTGATTTCCGGCGACAAGGCAGCGATCGAGCGCGCGGTCGAAATCGCCAGGAGTCGCGGGGCCAAGCGCGCGGTGCTGCTGCCGGTGTCGGCGCCGTTCCATTGCGCGCTGATGCAGCCGGCGGCCGACGTGATGGCGGAAGCGTTGGCGAAGGTCGCCGTCGCAGCGCCGGTCGTGCCCCTTGTCGCCAATGTCTTGGCAAAGGCGATCAATGATCCGGCCGACATCGTGAGGTCTCTGGTTGCGCAGGTCACCGGCACGGTGCGCTGGCGCGAATCCGTCGCCCTGATGGCGGCAAACGATGTGAAGACATTCTATGAGATTGGCTCCGGCAAGGTCTTGAGCGCCCTCGTCAAGCGCATCGCGGATGGCGCCAATAGCGTTGACATCGGCACGCCCGAAGACGTTGCGTCGTTCAAAGCCACACGTGGCTGAGCTTACCCGGGAAGGCTTGATGTTTGATCTCAGCGGCAAAACCGCGCTCGTGACCGGCGCGACAGGCGGCATCGGCGGCGCGATCGCGCGCGCGTTGCACGGTCGGGGGGCGACCGTTGCCGTGTCCGGGACGAGGCAGGAGGCGCTCGAGCAGCTGGCTGCGGCGCTGAACATGCGCGTGCACGTGCTGCCCTGCAATCTCAGCGACAAGGATCAGGTCGAGACGCTGGTGCCGCGCGCCGAGGAGGCGATGGGCTCAGTTGACATCCTGGTCAACAATGCCGGCGTCACGCGCGACAACATATTCGTGCGCTTCAAAGATGAGGATTGGGACCAGGTCATCGCGATTGATCTCACCGCCGGCTTTCGTCTGGCCCGCGCGGCGGTGCGCGGTATGATGCGACGCCGCTTCGGGCGCGTCATCGGGATTACCTCGGTCGTCGGTATCATCGGCAACGCCGGCCAGGGCAACTACGCCGCCGCCAAGGCGGGCATGATCGGGATGAGCAAGGCGCTGGCGCAAGAGGTCGCCTCGCGCGGCATCACCGTGAACTGCATTGCGCCGGGTTTCATCGAAAGCGCAATGACGGAAGCATTGAATGAGAAGCAGCGGGAGGCGATCCTTCCACGGGTGCCGGCGGGCCGCCTCGGGACCGGTGCAGAGATCGCTGCCGCCGTCGTCTATCTCGCCTCCGCGGAGGCCGCCTACGTAACCGGGCAAACGCTGCATGTGAATGGCGGAATGGCGATGATTTAGTCCCATTTATGAGGGTTTTTGGCGCGTCTCGGCGGTGGCGGGCGCTGCGCTGGCCAAGGCTTTGGAAGTATGATAACCGAACCCCGGCTCGGCCGGATAATACGGGAAAATGGGAAGCGGTGAGGGTTGGAGTTAGGCAATTTCACTCGCCACCGGAGGGCAGCCTGCCAGCGTCAACCACGACCAGATCTTTCCGAGTTGACCGCAGGTCGCGCGGCCGGTAGAGCCAATTGCAACGCGCAGAGGTTGGAACGATGAGTGACATTGGCGAGCGGGTGAAGAAGATCGTCGTGGAGCATCTGGGCGCTGAGCCCGATAAGGTGACGGACAACGCGAGCTTCATTGACGACCTCGGTGCGGACAGCCTGGACACCGTCGAATTGGTGATGGCGTTCGAGGAAGAATTCGGGTGCGAGATCCCTGATGATGCCGCCGAAACCATTCTCACCGTCGGGGATGCCGTCAAATTTCTTGAGAAGAATGCGAAAAGCTGACGGTCTGCCGCTGCCATTTGTGCCCGCCGGCAAAGGTGTTTGACCAGCGCCCCGCGTTGCTTCCGGGCTGAATTGGCCATGGGTACCGCTTTCGGAACGACGCTTGGCTCGCTACATCTTCCTTTTGAGCAGGTCAGGCGATCGCACCGGATCGGAAGATGAGCATGAGACGCGTCGTCGTCACGGGCATGGGCATGGTGACTCCGCTCGGTTGCGGCGTGGAGCCCACATGGCAGCGCCTTGTCGCGGGAAAGAGTGGCGCGCGCAAGGTCGAGAAGTTCGATGTCTCCGATCTGCCCGCGAAGATTGCGTGCCAGATTCCGCGTGGCGACGGATCGGACGGGACCTACAATCCAGACCAATGGATGGAGCCGAAGGAGCAGCGCAAGGTCGACGAGTTCATCGTCTACGCCATGTGCGCGGCTCGGCAGGCACTCGAACACGCCAATTGGCAACCAACGAGCTACGATGACCAGACGACGACCGGAGTCATGATAGGTTCCGGCATCGGCGGCATTGAAGGTATCGCCGAAACCGCGATCGTGCTGCGCGACAAGGGCCCCCGCCGGGTTTCTCCGTTCTTCATTCCCGGGCGACTGATCAATCTGGCGTCCGGTTATGTATCGATCGCGTTCGGCCTCAAGGGACCAAACCACGCAGTTGTTACGGCATGCTCGACCGGGGCCCACGCGATCGGCGACGCTGGGCGGCTGATTGCGCTTGGCGACGCCGATGTCATGGTTGCGGGGGGGACGGAATCGCCAATCGGACGCTTGGCCATGGCAGGCTTCTGCTCCTGCAAGGCGCTGTCCACATCGTTCAACGACGAACCGACGCGGGCTTCGCGCCCTTATGACAAGGATCGCGACGGCTTCGTCATGGGCGAAGGGGCGGGGGTCGTGGTGCTGGAAGACCTTGAGCACGCCAAGCGCCGCAAAGCCAAGGTTTACGCTGAGCTTATCGGCTATGGGCTATCCGGAGACGCGCACCATATTACTGCGCCGGCCGAAGATGGAGATGGCGCCCTGCGTTGCATGACAATGGCCATCCGACGTGCCGGAATTTCGCCGGCGGAGATCGACTACATCAACGCCCACGGCACCTCGACGCCGCTCGGCGATGAGGTCGAGCTCAATGCCGTGCATCGCCTGGTGGGCAACGCCGCCGGTCGCATTTCTATGTCGTCCACCAAGTCCGCGACGGGCCACCTGCTCGGCGCTGCCGGCGCCATTGAGGCAATCTTCTCGATCTTGGCGCTGCGCGATCAGGTGGCCCCGCCGACCATCAACCTTGATAATCCCTCAGTCGAAACCGCCATTGATCTGGTGCCACACCAAGCCAAGAAGCGGGACATCAGCGTCGTCCTGTCCAATTCATTTGGCTTTGGCGGAACAAACGCTTCGCTGGTCTTCCGCCGCGCTGTGGATGAATAGGCCGGGTAGCGGTACCAACTCACCTTTCGGCCATAATTCGAGATAACCTAGTTATGTTGCGATGCGAACCCGGGGCTCTTGGGGAGCGAGGCCTGGGATCGGCAATTCGCCGCGACTATGTCCTTCCTGTCGGGCCGCTAGCGTCCCGGCGTGCGCAGTCAGTGAACGGCAGGATTGCATAATGGTGATGTACAGGGGGAGTTGGCCGCCTGGCGGTGATGGGCGAAGCCCACCGAACCGGGCCAACGGCTCCTTTCCGCCTAGGCCGGGCGAGCGGTACGGCTCGTCAATGCCGCCCAGCAAGCCCCCGGGTCGTTTCGTCCCCCCGAGCGATCCTTACTATCGCGGGCCTGCCAACGGGCATCCATCCAACCCCCCCCCTCCGCGCAACGGTCACAATCCGCCGCCCTATGGCCCTTATCGAGCCCCGATGGGGCCGCCGGCGGGCACCGCCGGGTACCTTCGAGATTCGGATCTGCAAGCACCGAATCCGGGTCGTTGGCCTGCGTCGAACGCGTTGAATGGTCGCAATGGGCAGAGCGGCTCGATCTACGCGCCGCGCCGCCATTCGGAAAGCTATTCATCCAACAACGGCTTTGTCCCGCGAGGCCCCGCCGAGCCACGCCACCATGGGCCACCTGCGTCACCCTATCGTGGGCGTGGCGACCAGCCGGTGCCGCCACCACCGCCGCGATATCCCCAAGAGGTCGCGAAAGAACGGTCAGCCCACCAATCGAACTCGCCTCCGGCGGCACGCTCGGGCAACGGCGCAGCAAGCGGTCGGCGATCGTTCACGCCTGTGCAGGACTACCTCGCTGGCACCGACGTTGCCGCCGATCGATCTCAAGCCGAGTCGGCGCGCCCCGCCGGGTACCTTCGAGGTCCGGATCTGCAAGCGCCGTCATCGCACAACAACGTCTTGCCGAACAATCCGCTTCCCCTCGGGGAGGACTATTCAGCGCGCGCGCTTGCCGAACTGGCGCACGCGATGGAGAGGTCCACGGAATACTCCGCCGTCGATATGCGGATGAGCGACGCTGGTGTAGCCTCGCACGACGGATCATTTGGCGATGAGCAGGAGTCGTGGAATGGTGACACAATAACGCCGGAGACGCTTGAAAACCTGCTCAGCCGGTCCGACCTGGACGACGAGCTCATCCTCGCCGAAGAGACGTTGATGGAAAAGAAGCCGATTAACCCGCGCAGTCCGCGCGCCGCTCTTGAGCCGGAGCGTGTTCCGCATCCGATGCGTCGGTCGAGGCGGGCACGGCATCCGCTCGTTGTCGCAGGCAATGCGCTGTTTACGCTGCTGGTGTTGCTCGCCGCCGTCGGTTGCGGCGCGTTTGTGTTCGGTAAACAGAAATTCGAGTCCGCTGGCCCGCTCGACAGCGACAAGATTGTCGCCATCCCCAAAGGATTGGGTACCCGCGATATCACGGAGTTGCTGGCCAAGGAAGGCGTCATCGATCAATCGTGGGTGTTTCTCGCCAGCGCTTACGTATTCAAGGCGCGCGGCGAAGATTTGAAGTGGGGGGAATATCAATTCGGCAAGAACGCGAGTGTTCGCGACGTCATCGCAACGATGGTCGAGGGCAAGGTCATTCAGCACAAAGTGACGTTCGCCGAGGGGCTCACATCCGAGCAGTTCATCCAGCGGATCTTGGAGAGCGATGTGCTGACGGGCAACGTTCGCGAGGTTCCGCGCGAAGGGTCGTTGCTGCCGCAGACCTACAACGTCGTCCGCGGCACCACCCGCGAGCAGTTCATACAGCTGATGCAACGAGACCAGCGGCGCATCGTGCAGGAGATCTGGGACCATCGGGCGCCCGACCTGCCGCTGAAATCGCCGGAACAACTGGTCACGCTCGCGTCGATCGTCGAGAAGGAGACCGGCCGGCCGGAGGAGCGTTCCCGGGTTGCCGCAGTGTTCGTCAATCGTTTGAAGCAAAGAATGCGATTGCAGTCTGATCCGACGATCATCTATGGACTCGTCGGCGGCAAAGGCACGCTCGGTCGACCGATCTCGCGGAGCGACATCGAGCAGCCCACACCTTACAACACCTACACGATCGAAGGCCTGCCGCCGGGGCCGATTGGCAATCCCGGGCGAGCGTCGCTCGAAGCGACCGCCAATCCCGCGCGCACCAAGGAGATCTTTTTCGTCGCCGACGGGACTGGCGGGCACGCCTTTGCGGAAAATCTCGAGCAGCACAACAGGAACGTCGCGCGGCTGCGGACGATCGAGCAGCAGCAGCAATCATCATCGGCGTGGCCGACGCTGGCGCCTGCGCCCGGCCGAATCCCGGTGCGGTGAAACCGGGGCCACAGCAGCGGCGGCAACCGCGCAGCCACGCAATAAATCGAGCCTCCAACCCGTCACATGCGAAACCCGACGGTCCTTGGCTGTCGACTTGTGAGCGGCGTCCCACGCCGGTAAGGTCGTTTGCTCTTTGCGCCTGAAGCTGAGAGCGCATTGACGTGTTCACGACGAGATTCTGTACGATGGCGCTGTCGAGTATGACGGGCTTTGCGCGAGCTGACGGCGTGGCCGCCGCTTACGCCTGGGCTTGGGAGTTGAAATCGGTCAACGGCAAAGGGATGGATTTGCGCCTGCGCCTGCCGACGGGATGGGACGTGATCGAGCAGTCGGTGCGTGCGCGTGCGAGCGATGCGCTCGCGCGTGGTACGGTATACATGAACCTCTCGATCGAACGTTCCGGAGTCGAGCCGATCGTGCGTGTCAACGAATCCGTGCTCGCCGCCGTGCTTGCGACGATCAAGGAACTCTCGGGTCGCGTCGAGGCCGCCCCGGCCCGGCTCGACGGCATTCTCGCCATCAAGGGTGTCGTCGAGGTTGTCGACGCCGACGAACGCGAAGACGATCGGCGCGTGGCGGAAGCCGCCGTCATCACCGGCTTCGGTCAGGCGCTCGCCGAGCTCACGCAGATGCGGCGGCATGAGGGTCAAGCGCTGGGGCAGGTGCTGAGGTCGCGCCTCACGGAAATCGCGACACTCGTGGCGAAGGCGGAGCGGGCACCGGGACGTCAGCCGGAGGCGATCAGGAAACGAATCGGCGAGCAGCTCGCCATGCTGTTGGACAATGCCAGCCGCTTCGACGCCGATCGGCTGCACCAGGAAGCCATCCTGATTGCGGCCAAGGCCGACGTGCGCGAGGAGTTGGATCGTCTCAACGCGCACGTCGCGCAGGGGCGCAAATTGATCGAGACGGGTGGTGCCGTCGGCCGCCGGCTCGATTTTCTCGCGCAGGAGCTCAATCGCGAATCCAACACGTTGTGCGCCAAATCCAACGACGTCGAACTGACGAATATCGGTCTTGAGCTGAAGACGGTGGTCGAGCAATTTCGCGAGCAGATACAGAATTTGGAATGAGCACGCCGCGCGACATCGCCCGCCGGGGCATCATGCTCGTCGTATCCTCACCGTCCGGCGCCGGAAAAACCACGCTCACGCGCAACCTGCTCGAGCAGGAGGAGAACGTCAGCCTGTCCATCTCGGTGACGACCCGAGTACGGCGGCCGAGTGAGATCGACGGTGTCCATTATCATTTCATCTCCAAGCGGCGCTTTGAGGCCATGCGCGATTCCGATGAGCTGCTGGAATCGGCTGAAGTCCACGGCAATCTCTACGGGACGCCGCGCGAGCCGGTAGAAAGGGCGTTGGCGTCGGGCCGCGACGTGCTGTTCGACATCGATTGGCAGGGCACGCAGCAGCTCTATCAAAAAATGCGCGACGACGTCGTCAGCGTATTCGTGCTGCCGCCATCGGCCAGCGAGCTCAAGATCCGCCTTGAACGACGCGCCGAGGATACCGACGAGACGATCGCACGTCGCTTGCGTAACGCTGCCGACGAAATTCCGCACTGGACCGAGTACGACTACGTCCTGGTCAACCGTGACCTCGACAAAAGCTTCGCGCGCTTGCGGGCGATTCTGACGGCCGAGCGGCTCAAACGGGTGCTACTGCCGGAACTCAGCAACTTCGTTGCAAATCTGCTGTCGGACCTCAAACAGATCACGCCTTAGAGCGTATTCCGTTCCGATGGAAGCGAATGCGCTCTAGGTTCATGCGTTGGCGCATATGCGTTAGGTAGACAGCGGATCATCGGTTGGCAGGCGCCGGGCATCGAGGCGAATGACCATGACCCCGCAGGAATTTCAGGCGCTGTACCCGCAATTCATGGCCTGGGTCGAGGGCGTGCTGAAGGCGCATGCGAGCCGGGCGCAGCCGGTGGCCGCCAAGGGCTTCGCGCGGCTCCCCCTCTACTTCAGTCGACAGCGATTGGCGTCGGCAAGGTACGTTGTGGTCGACCGCGTTCCGATGCCGCCGCTGACGGCGCTCGGCCTGAGGCAGTTCGCTGAATTCGAGCACGCGGACAACAGCGGCGTCACCTATCTCGATACGTATTTCGTCAAGCACAATCGGGCGGACGACGAGGCGCTGCACTTTCACGAGCTCATTCACGTGATCCAATGGAGTCTGCTCGGCCCCGAACGATTCCTTGGGACCTATGCCGCTGGTCTCGAGACGTTCGGCTATCGCAACAGTCCGCTCGAGGCCATGGCCTTCGACGCCGAGGCGTCGTTTGCGCAGGCGACGGAGGCGTTCGATGCCGAATTGTTGGTCGCGGAGAAGCTCCGTCGGATCTAATCTTACTGCGTCGTGCTGCGTAGCGTGGGCAAGGGCGCATTGCTCCGGCCATCCGCGTGGGCAAAATCGCGCATGCCATAGCCCGTCGATAGACGGGCATGAACGCCCTGACGGCCCACCTGCAATCACGCAGTGACGCGATTTTACCCGCTCTACGCAGCACCCAATTTTATTTGATGCAGTAAAATTCGCCCAGGCTGCGAGGTCACATCGTCAGCACCACCCGCCCGACCACTTTACCAGCCCGCACGTCGTCGAGCGCGGCCTGGGCGTCGGCAAGCGGTCGCTCGCGAATAGGGATCGGCGGGATTTTTCCGGTGCGCGCCAGCGCCAGAAGTTCCTGGGCTTCCGAGAGCGTGCCGGTCATGGTGCCCTCAATCGTCATCGCCTTCATCGGGAACATCGCAATTGGGGTGGTGAAGGCACCACCGAGCAGGCCCGTGACCACCACCTTGCCGCCTTTGGCGAGCACCGAGCTGGCGAACGCGAGCGAGCTCTCCGATCCGACAAAATCGCAGACGCCATGGACGCCGCCGGTGGCTGCCATCAGGGCCTTGCGAGCAGCCGGGTCCGCGGGATCGTAAGCAGTCACGCCGGCGCGCGTCGCCGTCTCGCGTTTCGCCAGATCGATATCGGCCGCCAGTGGAATATGCGCAAACATCGTGCGCGCCAGGGCCAAACCCATCATGCCGACGCCGCCAAGCCCGACAAGCAAGACCGGACCGCGCACCGCGCGATCGGCGAGACGCTTGAGGGCCGCGTATGCAGTCAATCCGGAGCACATGTAGGCGCCGGCGAGCGCGGGTGACAGCGGGCCATGATCGAGGAGATAACGCGGGTGCGGGACCAGCACGTGTGTCGCGAAGCCGCCGTCGACGGCGATTCCGAGATGACGCGGTGCCGCGCAAATATTCTCCTCGCCTGCTTCGCACGCGCGGCATTGGCCGCAGCCGATCCACGGATAGACCGCGACCGCGCGGCCCAGCGCCATGTCTTGCGCGTCCGGGCCGGTGCGCTCGATGCGTCCGGCGATCTCGTGGCCGAGTGTGAATGGAAGCCGCCGACCGCTGGTCACGTCCAGTCGCTTGTCGGCGCCGAGCTTGAAGTATCCATCCTGCATATGCAGGTCCGAATGACACACGCCGCAGCGCTCGATCCGCACAAGCACCTCGGTGCCCTTCGGCTCCGGGCAATCCGCGACGGTCTCGCAGAGCGGGGCGCCGTAGGCGACGAGGGACTGGCGGCGGACCTGGGTCATGACGGAGTGTCCTGTGGACTTGGATGGTGCGGTCAGGTCCGATTGGCGCTCGCTTCCGCGAGAGCGCGTGCGAGCGCGACGAACCCTGAAATCGGAATGTCCTCGGCTCTTTCGGTGGGATCAAGGCCGGCGCGATCGAGTAACGGCAGAGGCTCCGCGCCGAGCGATCTGAGGCTCTGTCGCAACATCTTTCGGCGCTGTCCAAAGGCGGCCGCGGTGACGCGTTCGAGCAACTCCCGATCGCATGGCAGAGGACTCGATCGCGGCGTCAGCCGCACCAGCGAGGACGTGACCTTGGGCTGCGGCACGAAAGCCGATGGGGGGATGTCGAAGAGGATTTTTGCCTGGCATCGCCATTGCGCCAACACGGTCAGGCGTCCGTAGCTCTTGTTGCCTGGCGCGGCGACAATGCGTTCGGCGACCTCACGCTGAAACATGAGGACGAGCGCATCGTACCACGGCGGCCACGGTTCGGCGCACAACCACATGATCAAGAGTGCGGTTGCAATGTTGTAGGGTAGGTTGGCGACGATCCGGACCGGCTCACGCTCGAGCCTCGGACGAACATCGACCGCAAGCGCGTCGCCTGCAACGACCTGCAGGCGTCCCGGATAATGCTCGGCGATCTCGGCGAGTGCTGAGATCGCACGCGGATCCTGTTCAATCGCAATCACGCGTCGCGCCGACGCTGCCAGCAATGCCCGGGTAAGCCCGCCGGGGCCGGGACCGACCTCGACGACCTCCACGTCGTCGAGTGGACCAGCGGCGCGCGCAATGCGCGCGGTCAGGTTCAGATCTAGCAAGAAGTTCTGGCCAAGGGCTTTCCTGGCGGACAGATCGTGGCGGCGAATAACGTCGCGCAGAGGGGGCA
>Ga0126381_100005714_pt1 | contig 13732 bp, 12 predicted proteins | sample PanSoiMetPlot_28_FD_96465 | JGI IMG/M metagenome (GOLD analysis project Ga0126381, IMG submission 96465) | Tropical forest soil microbial communities from Panama - MetaG Plot_28 | ecosystem: Environmental > Terrestrial > Soil > Tropical forest > Bulk soil | place: Panama | collected 2016-02-17
ATCGGAGATTGTGGTCAGTGCGATTTTCTTCCGGTTTGGCTCTCTGCGCGCTAAAGATTCTGCGAAGTGCAAAGCCTGCCCAAAGAATCGCCTTCGGCTGGTGCGATCTATAGTCGTATTCGCAACGGAATTGGCCGTATTGGCGAGGGACATTGTTCCTACTAATATCTCTGCAATTCTTCGTTGGCGGGACTTCCATGGGCTCAGATGAATTGAATGATCGAATCCGGCATTTGTGCGCTCAGGCGATCATGGCGCGGGACAGGGAGATCGAACCCATCCTTGGCGAATTACGAGAGAGAATCCATCAGCATTCGGAGATGGTCAGACCTATGGCGCTTCACGCTCGGATTCAAGTTTCAGGTGAAGATACGCCGCCCGGTTCGTCCGCAAAAGCAGCAGATTAGGCTACGCGTCTTGTTCGCCGACAACGCCTAAACGGTCGCAAATCCTACCAAGAAAAACGCGTGCGTTATCGCTTTGCGCGTGTAGAATTGCCCGGTCCCAAACCCATCAACCCAAAATTCCATGCGCAAAAATCCCCCGGTTTGCGCCCCCGAGGAGGATCCGTGTTGAAGTGCGTTTTTGCGCTGTTGCTCTGTACTGCTGTGCCTGCCTTGTCCCCAGCCCAGACGTTCTCATGTCCACGAAAAACCGAAGACATGCTGAACTACTTCGTTATGGCCTATCCAAACCGCATCGACCAACACATGGCCCCAGGCAACGCTAACCCAGTTTTCAGTTCCATCGTTCCGGATTACGCCAACAGTACCTATGCGAGTAGCGGTTATTTCATTTGGACGAAGAGTCCAAATGGCTATCCGTGGGACGTGAAGACTTTCGACAGTTATTACATCTATGATCGATCTACTGAACTGAACTGGAACGATCCGACTAGCTTCAAACGATTCAACCAAGACCTCGCCATGTCGCAACGGTGTGTGAGAACCGATCAGCCTGGAGCGACTCTCAGGATTCCAGCCGTGAACACACAGTATCAATCGTATTCGCAGTGTGCCCCGACGCAAACGCAGCCGCTCGGGAACGTCGTGAATTCTATTTCTGTACCCAGCCTCGTGAACGTGGGCAATATTGGACCGGTTAAGACGCGCCTCTTCACTTACAAATACAGCTGTAATCAGAATTATGGAAATTGCCAATACATGGAGGTCTACAGTCTCGGATTCGGCGTTGGCTTGTACGATTGGAAGTACTACGTCAATAAGAATGGGACTTTCGTACTACTGCAGGAATCCGTCATTAATAATTTGCAAGGAGGTCAGACAACTCCGGCTTTGCCCTGCGCCAACAGTTATCAATAGGTAAGAGAGCAGACTGTGGCAGTGGGCTCATGGGTTTCCGCACAAACCATTGCCTGCGTTGGTTGTAGCCGAGGTGGAGAACGGAGCTTAGCCACTATCCGTCAAGAGACGCCCGATGACATAAGTGTGAAGTTGGGGTACTACAACACTTGTGAGATCGCGCTGCGGGCAACTGAGAGCCTGACCAGAATTATCGACGCACTCGTGGACAACATGAAGAGTGCAGGGAACTAAATAGCTACTTATTTATGCGCGTCAAACTCCAATTTCACGGTTAGCTTCTCTTCGGCCCCGGGCGCGTACCTCCACATCTTTACCGCTTTCATCGTGGACTGGCCCAGGATTGGATTTCCGCCGAGCAGCTTCACATCCTTCACAAAGCCGCTCGGAGTCACATCGACTTCTACGCGCACCACACCACCGATGTACAATTTCTTGAGCGCGTCTGGATATTCGGGTTCCACACGCGTGATCACTTTCCGATCGCTTTCCTGTGCGGCGCAACGAGCCGTGCTGAACATCCCGACACAAAGGCTGCTTATGAAAAGCACGCCCACCGGGAGCGCAAACCCAATATTTCGAGTTAACCGGCGGGGTGCGTGTCCCAAATTCGACATTGCTCCCCCTCGCAATTTCTTTTACGGCAATTCCAAGGTCAGTTGATAGACCTCTTGTGTGCTGCGGTCCCTCACGAACATGAAGGAACCATCGGCAGCGCGGCTCGTCCAAGGACCAAGTGCGCCGGGATACCGCTCCAGATTTCCTAACTCAAAGACCAACTCGGCCTCACTTCGCCCGACCTGTACTCGCCGGATCGCCTCAGCCCCGGTGACGAAGTCGTCAAAGTACAGAAACTGGCTGTCTCCCGACCAGACCGGATAAGTGAACGATCCCGCCGGCTCCTTGAGCCATGTGGTCCATTTCCGAGTTTTGAAATTAAACAGCATCAAGTCTGTTCCGTTCGGCGAAAGAGCTGCGATGTACCGGCCGTTCGGAGACCACCGCGGGCTGAACAATCCGTCCGATCCAGGGATGGTTGTGATCTGATGTGTCTTGAAATCGATGATCCGGATCTTCAAGCCGTTCTGATCGTGGTTGAACTCTCCGAACATCAAGCGCTCCCCGTCAGGAGACCAGTTGGCGTCGATCTGGCTACTGTTTTCCGACAACATCTTGTGAGCGTCGGAGCCGTCCGCTCCGACGATCGAGAGCTTCCATGATCCGGCCGGCGTCGTACTGGCGTACGAGATCTGCTTGCCATCAGGAGACCAGTGCGGCAACGCGGCCCGTTCAGTATCGGTTGTAAGCTGCAGCCGCTCCGACCCATCCGCACGTGCACGCCACAGAGTTCCTTCAGGAATCGCAACATAAGCGATCCATTTGCCATCATTCGAGAACTCGACATCCGTTGCCGAAAGTCCGGGGATCAACGGCACAAACTGCTTCTTCTGCATTTCGTACTTCACGACCTCGACCGTCGGCTGTACACCGATAGCCCAAATATTTTTGTTGTCGCGAGCCGGCGAAGGATTGCCGAATGACATCGGCCCGCTCGTGATTTGCGCTGGACGCGCCGCCATCTCCGCTTTGGTGTCCGGCAGGGCCCACAAACTTGTCACAACAAGGTTGGTGTTCGCGACCGTCTGACTGGCCTGGAAGACGTAATACTTACCGTCAGCCGTCTAATTCCCGCAACACGCGGTCGTCTTATAAGGCCAGTCTGCGAGCAACGAGTACGGCTGTGTGCCATCCTTGCTGATCTCCCACAAGGAAGTTGTGTTCTGCTCGCTATCGCTGATGCTGAAGCGAATCCGCTGGCCATTTGGAGAGAATCGGGCCGCAAATACCGATCCCGCAGCCGTATAGATTTTGTGCGGTTCGCTGCCGTCTCCGTTCGCCACAAACAAATCAGAGTCCTTTGCAAAAACCAATTGGTTACCATCGGCAGACCAACTTGCATCTCGCCCGCTGAGGCCTGCCAGCCTTACCGGATCTCCATTGACACCGGTAAAGTCCAGAGTTCGCTCTCTCCAGAGCCCCGTGAAGTCGAAGAAACCAGTAGCTTGGAGTGGTCCGGCGATACATCGAGGGCCTGCAGGCTTGAGAACGGACTGATGAGTACTGAACGGTCGACAATGGGCAGGGTCAACTGTGCGATCACACGGCTGGAGGCCGGTAGCTCCGTGACGTACAGGTGCGAGTCATCCGAAAGAAGGTTTGCCTTGCGATACCCATCATGTGTGATTTGCGTGATCGCGGTTAGTCGCGGCGTAGGCCCGCTGGCTGCGCCACGCAGATCGCTTCGCAACATGCCTGACACGACAAGAAGTGCAAGAACGCTCAAGAGTGAAGCAGAAATTCGCAGTTTCATAGGACAAGACCTGAAATGGCGCTTGCGAGAAGAGGTCTACCAGAAATGGTAGGCAGCCGCGAAGCGCAAGATCGCCCTAACCGCTGCGGCTGCCGCTTTGCTTCGTTTGCGACTGAATGCGGTCAGCGGTCGTTACCTGTTTCCCCACGAAAAAGATGCAAACAAACCTATGCTAAAGGTCAACAACGCTCACAGTGGAGCGTTAAAGCGTAGCAAAGTGCCTTACTTCAGGCTCTACGATCTGAGGCACACTTGGGCCACGAGAGCGGCCATGGCTGGCATTGACCTAGTGACCCTAGCCGCGATGCTGGGCCACTCGCGGATTCAGATGGTGTTGAGGTACGCGCATCCAACTGAGCAGCATCAAGCGGACGCAATGCGGAAATTGGAAGAGTTCAACGCCGCAAGGCAAATGGTCGAAATTGAAACAGCACAGAGGGGCTTGGCACGCGTCCCGCTACAGTGAAGATATTATTGAATCGTAAGCGTCTGACCAACACACCTGTTCGACAAGCGGGGCCTGTGTTGAAGTGTCCGGATGACTGCAAAAACAGAGAGTACTCAAAACCACGGTTCTGAAAAGACTTGTATCGATGCCGTGAACGAGATCGTCAGATAGGTAGCATTTCGTTGACTACCCAATGTAACATTGGCCCCGATTAAGGATGCGCTGGTTGTGGGGAACCTCCCTTGCGAAAACTGAAGAGGAAGCAAAAACGCCGAGGTAACGTCCGCCAATCTGCAAAGGCTGCACAGGCGGGTACTACGAAGCGACAATTCGCGGACACGATCCACGTCAGTCGCGGCCGGCCTCGTGCACAAATTGGAGCTTCTTCAGCCGCTGGTCCAGCAATTGTCGAGACCGACAACGACAAAGGCGTTACGGGGGGCCGAATCGAAGGTGGTGAATTTGCGGTTACGCCTGACGGAGCTGGTACGTACACCCTGCCCCTTTGGACGCCGCCCGGTGGGCTCGGGATTCAGCCACAACTCTCGCTTCGCTACCACAGCCGCGGTGGAAACGGTTTACTCGGTGTCGGATGGTCGTTGAACGGTATTCCTCAGATTACTCGTGACAAAAAGACCGTCGCTGACGATGGGGCGATCGGGCCCGTTAGCTTTGACCAAAGCGACCCGTTTTACCTCGACGGTGAGCGGCTTGTTCTAGTAAGTGGCACTCACGGGCTCGATGGCGCGCAATACCGAACGAAGCTTGACACGTTTACCAAGATTATCTTGCATGATGTTGATTTCGAGTCGAATGGTCGGATGCTGGGACCGACCTGGTTCGAGGCATTCTATAAAGATGGACGCATCTTTACGTTCGGGGGTATCGGAAGTGGAGACCTAGGATCCCGCTTCGAAGGAATCTCCACGCGGTATCAGCCAATTCTGGGCGGTTGGCTTCCAGGCTCACTGGTGCCAAATGATCCGGATCAAGATCATCATGAACGTCTTCGCGCAGCACTGAACGCTTTGGTACCGTTGGAGCAAACGGTTCGGTATGCGTGGTCGCTCTCGAGCATTCGGGATCGCGCGGGCAACACGCTGCTCATCTACTACGATGGCGATCCTGCCGGCAAGAGCGGCTTTCCTACTTCTCGCGACTACCTGCCAATGAAGATCCTCTACACCGGATCTCCTGTCGACGGTACTCCAGCACTCCGAACGGTGGACTTCGTTTGGGAGGACCGCCCTGATTTGGAGACCCGTTTCATGACCGGGCTTCGACTGGTCCAGCGGAAGCGCCTTAAGGAAGTGAGAATGAGTGCGCCGGACCCAGTGGAACCGGCCGAACTGCGTCGCTATGTGATGACTTACAGGAACGATAGCGTGAGCTCCCGCAGTCTTCTCTCAACGGTCGAAGAACGCGATCATTCGGGGATTCGCAAGGGGAGCCATTCATTCAACTGGGATCTTGGGCAGCTCTCGTTCCATGAAATCGACACTGGGATCTCTAATATCACGACGACTCCACCTGGCCGTAGCGCACTAGCAGGACGAATACGGGTTGCTGATTTTAACGGCGATGGGCGCGACGATATCCTCTACGTCCCCATCACCGATCCAGAAAATGTTTTTAGGAAATATGATGCATGCCTCAAAGGGCAGAATCGAGGCACTTAGTGGTGCATGAAGTTCTTTGCCCAGGGGAGCGTGTCCCAGGTTTTCCAGAATGCCTGCATTTCTTCAGGGCGGCCGAGAGAGATTCGGATGTATGTATCCATAGGCGAAAAACGACGTCCGATCAGAATACGATTGCTTCTGAAGTGGGCGATCACGTCATCGGCCGGGTGAAAGGTATTCATCATCACAAAATTGGCATGCGAGTCGATGGGTTTTACCGAACGAGCCATAGCCTGATTAAAGAATTCCTGGCGATCGTTCTCATTCCGCTGGACGGACTCGGTGAGCGCCTGGCTGTCGGCGAGGGCAGCTGAAGCGGCTCGCGTGATGATCGCATTGATGCTGTCCTGAGTGGCGAACCGTTGCATTTGCTGCACTGTCTCGGGCGATGCCACGGCATAGCCCAGCCGCAGACCCGCAAGGCTGTATACCTTAGAAAATGTGCGAGTCACAATAACTCTCTTATCAGCGAGCGGGTGCTCGATGAAGGAGGCATACATTCCGGACTCTCCGGCATAATGATGGTAGGCCTCATCGATCACAACCAACATGGATGAGGGCAGCCGATCGATGAAATCTTCCAAGTCTTTTCGTGGCGTCAGGGAGGCCGTCGGGTTGTTCGGATTGCAGATGTATACCAGGCCACTGGAAGATTTGGCATGGACCAGCATGCCGTCAAGATCATGGGAGAATTTCGGCGTGAGGCTAACCGAGATGACTTGCGAACCTACAGCTCGCGCGTAATGCTCAATCCCCTCAAAGGTTGGCGAGCCTTGGATCAATGGTTTGGCGCTGCCCAGAAAAGCAAAAGCAGCCATGCGAAGAATTTCGGTTGATCCACAACCGAGGAGTACTTGTTCGGGTTTCACGTGGTTAACATTTGCGACCTGCTCGATAAGAGAGGGATACTCAACCCTTGCATAACGGTTTGCGTTCCCAACAGCCGCACGGATCGCTTCAGTAACCTTGGGCGAAGGGCCATATGGGTTTTCATTACTGTTCAACCGCATGAGAGCGTCGTTTTGATCGCGGTCGAATGCCTCGAAGAGGAGGGGTTGCGAACGCGTCGGCAAAGGCCAAAATACGCCGGCAGCGGCGCCGAGCCCGACGGATTGGAAAAAGGCCCTCCGCGAAACGGCCACTCAGTCTCCGTGGTCAATGAAATGGTTCTGGCTAGCGCTTGCTCAAATTACCTGTACCGTCATCCGTCTCGCACCTGCCGCTAGCACTCCCATTAAGGATGTAGCTCGCCTGCATTAGTGAGCCGGTGCTGTCAAGCGTTCCGTGCACGGTGAGGCTGTCACCTTCCTGATCGCTTCCGGCCAATACAACCTTAGAGCCAGTCACCGTCACTTGCAGCTTTGCACCCTTGAGGCAATTGGAATTCAGACTGGAATCGCCCACAAGATGGCCGTTCGAGTCCGGGTTGATAACTACCGTCATGGTGAACCCTGAAGTATTCGAATATCTGGAGAAGAAGGCACCGGACCATACCCCTTGCAGAGATGAGGATACTTGCCGCGATGTTCCGGAAGTGGCTGCTTTCTGGTTTCTTGGATTGCCGAAGCGGAAAGCATGAAGATTGGGCGCAATCATTGCTACTGTCAGTACGAGCAGCAGATCAAGGAACACGGGAATCTTCCTAATCATGATGATCCTCCCTCGCGATCAACTACATGAAAGCCTCACTGTACTACCAAGGTTACGGTTGCAGAATGTTTTGCTCCTCCGCTGCCCGTTACAGTTAAGGGGTAACTGCCTCCGGGTGCGTTTCGTTTCGGTGAAATTGTCAAGGTTGACGTGCCCGAACCAGCCACCGACGTTGGATTGAAAGAGGAACTCGTGCGGGCGGGCAGTCCACTCACGCTGAAGCTCACTGTACCAGCAAACGGTCCCAACGCTGTGATTGTCACTCCGTACGTCGTCTTGGAACCTCGCGTTACGGTTTGACTGCTCGGAGAAGCCGAAATTGAGAAGTCTGCCACCACTTGTACGAATTTAGCCAGCGATGGCACTCCTGCGGAATTCAGTAAGAAAAGCATGTAGTATCCCGGAGGAGCGATGTTGCCGTCAGCCGGTGCTGTGACTGTCAGGGCTCCGCTTCCTGCGGTGAAGGACAGTCCTACCTCGCGCTGGTCCATGGCGAAAGCATGAGTCACAGCTCCGTTCCGAACCAAAACGACCGATGAGATATTTGCTGCATCCGGAGTCTGCACCGTGAAGGTATTGCCATAGGAAATCGAACTCGGCGCACCTGTGATCGAAGGTCGGGTAGCCAATGTACCGTGTGAGTTAAACAGATAGGCAGGTTGGTAGATCTCGATCGTATTGTTATAGGTTCCGCTCGATGGATTGCCCCCGGCCACCCATACCGTCGCATCCGGTAGCAGGAGTGCGACTGAGTGGTATAGCCGTTGGGAGGCATTCGCGCCAGCGGAAGAAAACGTATTAGTGGCAGGGTCATAAAGATCGGCTTTTAAGCTGAGAGTCGTCGTGTCTTCATCATTCACCGAGCCGCCGAGAGCCAAAACTTTGCCACTGGGAAGAATCACCGCGTTCATCTCAATACGAGCCTGGCTCATGTTGGGCCCATATTGCCAAGCGGGACTAGTAGCCCCCAAGTCGATGGTCTCGGTAGTGGCGGTTGCGGGGCTGCCACCACCCATGATGATCACCTGGGGGTCGTAGTTGTTGGCCGGTGTTAAGGGAAGGAGAACAGATGTGCCGTACGGGCGTGTTCCGCTGTAGTTCGTAGTCGCAACACTTGTATTCCAGGTCTGCGTCGAGGGATCGAACATCTTGGAAGTGGTTTGCGCGCCGGCGTAGAAGACTTTGCCATTCGGAAGAAGATGCAGCCTTGGATACAGGTCTGGGGTCCAGGAGGCCGGGAACTGCTGACTCCATCCCGATCCGACAGTATAGAACTCGACTGCGGTGTTGGTACTACCAGCTTCGCTCAGACCGGAGAAGACCATCACTCGACCATCTGCTAGTGTCACTAATGTCGGATACCAGCGGCCATGGGCCATATTTTGAACGTTAGTAAAAGCGTTCGTGACAGGGTCAAAAACCGCAACTCTTGGATCGCCATAAAACGGACCGTATTGAAGCGTGCCGCTATCGATGAGTACGCGCCCGTCCTCGAGCACTACCATGGCATTACAGAACATGTCCCAGGATACCGAGAATTGTGAGATTACTCCGCTGGGCGGATCTAGCAGCAATGCGCCGGAATTGTTCGAGGGCCCATATGGAGCACCCGAAGGACAACCTGCCTGCGATGGCGGGCAATTTCCGGAGCCCGCAACCACGAGGATTTTGCCATTGCTCAACAAAGCCACGTGAACCGGGTTTATTGGCATCGTATAAGTTAATGTGCTCCACTGCCCCTGCACGTTCGCCTGGCCCAGCATTTTCGGTAATAATATTAAGTCGAGCAAGAGTAGAAGGATCAACACTCGAATCGAGCGGAGGAAGATGCAGCCGACCATAGCGCACCTCGATAGGTCGATTTGGGATAAACCCACCTACGCAATCGGAAGGACTACTACTCAAATTCCGCGGTGGCACCGGCTCGAATGAGAGTAGGAGCTAAAGCTGCGCTACGGTACGTCTGGCTAGGGTAACTGTCAAGATGAATGACATTGCATTCAGTTGCAAATTCGTGCAACGAGATCTCACTGGACGGCCGCCGTGATCCAGCATCTCCTGGGGCACTCTGATTTTGGAACGACTCTTCGTTATCTTCGAAGCGCAGTCAGGAAACGAAAGACTTCTGCCGACAAGCTGGAGGCAGCTCTTGCAGTAGGCAAGCGAGCAGAGACGGCAAAATCGGGAAATAAATCGTAGGAGCCTACCTGACCCCATGAACGGCAGCTGGACTGTGCCTTTCCTAAGGCCGATTTTGGATTGCCTAAGGCAATCACGAGCTCGCATCTGACAGATCAATATTGCTACCGGAAAGTTTGCAAAAGTTTGCATTACAGCCCAGAGCTGAGGGCTCACTGGCCTGTGCAAGGATGCAAAAACAATCAGACTTGACTGGTAAAAGCGCAGCGCTAAACTGTCGGTCTCAAGACCCAAAAATTTGGGTAAGGAGGTATGGCGATGAATCGCATTAAAGCCTTCCTGCTTTGTCTTGTACTTCTGGGCATAGCGGGGATCGCGCACCATACGTGGTTGGGAACCTCCGAGACGTCCGGCATCGTGATTCCAGCCGAAGCGGCGATTTTGAGCAACGGGGCTGGTGATAGATGTACCGGAACAGGCAATTGGCACTTTGTCAATCCACAAAGCGGCGGCACCTGTCCGGATCTGAGCGTGATGTTCAGTTGCGGCGGGACCACCGTCACCGAGACCGCAACCGTTTTCAAATGCAACACCAACACAACGAATTACAACACAATACAGACTAGCGGTGACTGCACGCTTACAGGCGCAGTTAACGATGCGCCAGGGAAGATCGTCCTGTCGAGCCTCACCTGCGCAGCAGCCACGCCCACCCCAACTCCAACTCCTGGTCCAACTCCAACTCCAACCCCAGCCCCAACTCCAACTCCAACCCCAGCCCCAACTCCAACTCCAACTCCTTAAGGATTGCCGATTCTTCGTCCGGCAGCGGTCTTAATCTGCTGCCGGACAGGGAATCGCAATCTTCCGTTCGGATCGCAAGCAGAGCAGTGATGCTGGTCCACAGGGGTAGAATGCCCGCGACCCTCGCCTTGACGCTGATCGCTATTATTGGTGGCGCGCTGCTAACCTACCTCTACGATTTCCGAGCTTCACCGCTGGCGCGGATAGGGACAGGCGCGTGTACCGGTTTTGCTTTGTGGGGTTCATTTGCGACACTTTGCACCTCAGTTTGGCAGCTTGACCGCGCACTCCTAGTCACCACGACTGTCTTCATTCTTGCGTTGGCCCTCCTGCTCTGTGGGCAAATCCGTTGCCGGGTGCTTACGGATATCTCCGGAAGCGCAGGTAAACTTTGTCAGGCATATCGCAGGCGTGATTGGAGAGAAGTCCGCTGGTTTATCTTCTACGGCTTCCTTGTCATGCTGCTCTGGCGTGTCTTCGACCGTGTCATGTTCGAAAGTAGAGGCGAAGTATTCACCGCCTTCGCGAACAATCTTGGTGATCTCCCGTTTCACCTGCAAGTGATCTCTAGCTTCGTGCACGGTCACAACTTTCCACCGGAGGACCCGACATATGCCGGAGTGCGTTTCACTTACCCATTCATCTCTGATGTGATTGCCGCCACATTCGTACGATGCGGGGCGAATCTGCGCGAGTCGATGTTCTTTGAGAATATCGTTCTGATACTGGCCTTGGTGGGAGTCTTGTATCGTTGGACCTGGGAATTGACGAAAAACCGCATGGCATGCGGATTAGCTCCGTTGCTGCTGATATTTGGTGGCGGGTTTGGGTGGGTACTGTTTTTTCGGGATGCCGCCCTGTGCAGCGACAGCTTCTTGCATTTGCTGGCGCATCCGCCACGCGACTATACGCTGGTCAAGAGTAGTGATTTCTGGCGCTGGGGCAATCCGTTGACGACACTTCTTGTGCCTCAGCGCGCGCTGCTTTTGGGATTACCTCTGGCAGTTTGCGTGTTCACTCAATGGTGGCTAGCTCTCCAGGAGGAGGAAGACTCCGAGCAGAAGAGTGCTGAGACACCTTTCGTTTCGGATTCCCCCGTGGCGGCTGTACCACCAGCAACGCACCCCACACGCTGCACGTACCAGACAAATCGGTCCAGCATTCGCCGAATGCTCGCGGCGGGTGGGATGACCGGGTTGCTGCCGCTGATCCATGCGCACACGTTTCTCGTGGTAATAGCAGTTGCAAGCTGTCTGGCGCTTCTCTTCCGGCGCTGGCTTTCTTGGGCAGTGTTCTTTTCAACCGCAGCAGCCCTTGCCGTGCCTGAACTCATGTGGCTGGCTCGCGGCGCAGTAAAAGCACAAAGCTACCTGGGATGGCATGTTGGGTGGGAAAGCGGCACTCATAATCTTTTGTGGTTTTGGTTTGTGAATACGGGTGCATTTATTCCCTTGCTTGTTGTTGCCCTGCTGTGGCGCGATAAGAAATACCTCGTCGAGCCGCGATTGCTTCACTACTATCTTCCGTTTCTTTTATGTCTAATCGTTCCCAACCTAGTTAAGCTGGCCCCTTGGCCATGGGACAACATCAAGGTCCTAATCTACTGGTTCGTGGCTTCCTTGCCCCTCGTGGCCCTTGTGCTTGCATTTTGGTATCGGAAGAGTCGCGTTTGGCGGACCGCCGCCTGCGTCTTCCTCCTTGTGCTGGTTTTGGCCGGTGCACTGGACATCTGGCGAGCCATCGGCGGGACAACCTCATATAAGGAGTTCGATCGCTACCAGATAGAGTTCGCCGGAGCGATCCGGCAGAAGACACCTGCGCGTGCTCTGGTTTTGCACGCACCTACGTTCAACTCCCCGGTCTTCCTGACGGGGCGACGCTCCCTGCTTGGCTATCCGGGTTGGGCATGGTCGCGTGGGCTGGACTACACTGAGAGAGAAGAGACGATCCGGCGTATCTACAAAGGCGATCTCGATGCCGCAGAGTTAATGCGACGGGAGCACATCGCTTACGTCATGGTTGGCCCACTCGAACGCCAGTCGATGTCCGCTAATGAGGCTTTTTTTTTCCACTATGTCAAGATTTCGGAGTGCGGCGCATACCATCTTTACAAGGTCTCGTCCGACTAATTGCGAAGCTGACGCAACCGTGGCCCTTGCGCGAGCGAACGTGGTAGGCGGAGTTATGGGCTCCGCGCGTAGCTGGGAGGCAGCATGCTGGTTGATCCTCGTCACTGCTGCCGTGCTACGCCTGTACCACCTCAGTTTGAAACCACTCCACCACGATGAAGGCGTGAATGCGTACTTTTTCGCGCGGCTTTTTCGCCAGGGTATCTACCAGTACGATCCTGCGAATTACCACGGTCCTACGCTTTATTATTTCGCACTACTCATCTCGAGCGTCATAGAGATCTTCTATGAACCGAATAAACTCAGTACGGTAGTTCTCCGCCTAGTCCCGGCATTCTTCGGCGTCGCCACGATCGCGCTGCTCTTAACGCTGCGAAAGCATCTGGGTGATATCGGCGCACTTGCCGCCGCCGCCCTCGTTACTGTCTCTCCGGGGGCAGTCTACTATTCGCGTGACTTCATTCATGAGACGCTGCTGGTGTTCTTTGCGCTTGCAGTATCTGTCGCCATGCTGCGGTACCGCGAAACACTCAAAGCCAGCTATCTTATGCTTGCCTCGACCTCGGCCGCTCTGATGTTCGCCACCAAAGAGACAGCAGTCATTTCGGCTGTCGTGCTGCTCCTGGCGCTACTTCTAACATACTTCTACTCGCGTGACCGGGTTCTAGTCACTGCCAATGTGGAAAGGTCGAGAGCCGACAGGCCCGGATCCTTACAGGGAAGCGGACACCTGAGCCGCGCCGTGCTGCTTTGGCTCTTGGCCGCCGTGGTCTTTTTCGGTCTGTATGCGCTCCTCTACTCGTCCTTTTTCTCTGATCCCAACGGTATCCGCCACTCAATTGAAACGTTTCGTTTCTGGGTGAGCACGAGCAGCCAGCAGCACCGCGCGCCGTGGTACACATATTTGCGCTGGATGGAGCACGCGGAACTCCCCATTCTAGCACTGGGTATCACGGGAACCGTACTCGCGCTGTGGCGTCGTCGGGATCGTTCTGCGCTGTTTGCCGGATTGTGGGCTTGGGGGATGCTCGCCGCCTATTCGCTCTTGCCATATAAGACGCCATGGTTGATGTTGAACTACATTGTGCCGATGGCCATCGTATCTGGATACGCGGTGCAGGCAGCGTGGGATTGGGTGCGACGGTTTGCGAGCGGCCGCCGTGCACGGCTCATGCTCGCAGTTATGGCAA
>Ga0126381_100005715_pt1 | contig 13731 bp, 12 predicted proteins | sample PanSoiMetPlot_28_FD_96465 | JGI IMG/M metagenome (GOLD analysis project Ga0126381, IMG submission 96465) | Tropical forest soil microbial communities from Panama - MetaG Plot_28 | ecosystem: Environmental > Terrestrial > Soil > Tropical forest > Bulk soil | place: Panama | collected 2016-02-17
ACGCGAATGCCCTGCCGGAAAACTTGTAGAAGGGTTAGGTCTGAAAAACAAAAGGGTTGGTGCTGCACGGGTGTCAGAGATTTACGGGAATTTCATGATCAATGAAGGCGGCGCCAGAGCACACGAGGTTTTGCAACTGATCGGCGAGGTTCAAGCCGCCGCAAAACAGAAGCGTGGGATCGACCTGCAAACAGAAGTGCAAATCGTAGGAGTAGACGATGAGTAGCGTCCAGCATTCACGCAAAGGCCGCAGGTGGACGCAGTGGAAAGGAAGTATCAAAAAAAAGCCTCACCGTTCCTCAGCGGCCTCTGCGGGAGAATTTGCGAAGTTGATTAGTTCACCAAACGCCATATGCAACGCTTAGATCTTTCCAACAAGAAAATCGTAATCCTCTGCGGCGGCCCGAGTGCTGAGCGAGAGGTATCTTTGCGTTCCGGAGCGGCCGTCGGTCGCGCCCTGCAGTCGCTGGGAGCGGAGACTGTTTTGGTAGATCCCGAAACGGGCGATGTCCGTTTGCCCGAGCGCCTTGATTTCATATTCAACGCTTTGCATGGCACGTTTGGCGAGGACGGTATCGTTCAGTCCATTCTCGATCAGACCGGTGTTCCGTACACTGGAGAAGGAGTAGATGGTAGCAGGGCCGCCTTTGATAAAATCGAGAGTAAGAAACGCTTCATTAAGGCTGGGGTTCCGACTGCACCGTATGTGACCCTGCGCAAAGGCGAAAATCTTGAGCTCAGTCTTCCGGTCGTCGTGAAAGTGCCATGCCAGGGTTCAAGCGTTGGCATCTATATCGCTAAGGAACCCACCGAACTTGACGCGGCGTTAGCGAAAGCCTTTTCACAGACCGACACGGTCCTGATAGAGAAATTCATCGCGGGCCGCGAACTGACCGTCGGTGTTCTTGGCGATGAAGCGTTGCCGATTATCGAGATTCGTCCAAAGGGCGGCTTTTACAGCTACGAGAACAAGTATACATGGACCAACCGCGGTGGAGCCGCGGAGCACGAATGTCCCGCGCACCTGCCGAATGGAGAAACCGAGCTCGTTCAGGAAGCCGCGTTGGCGGCTCATCGCGCGTTGGGTCTGCAGATCTATTCGCGAGTTGATGTGATCTTGGACGAAAATCGTCTGCCTCAGGTCTTGGAAGTTAACACAATTCCTGGTATGACTGAGACAAGCTTGTTGCCCGAAGCGGCCGCAGCCGCTGGCATTTCGATGCCGAAACTGTGTGAAAAAATTCTGCAACTGTCCCTGGAAAGGAGAGTGGCGAGCAAGCGGTGATCATTGAGAAGAGAATTAAGAAACAGAACCGACGAGCGTCCACTTCCAAGCAGCGCAAGCATCAACATCTCCTTGATGTAAAGGTTCGCGCGAAAAAAGCCGCAGCTAAGCGGACGCAGAGGGTCTTCTTCTCTCTCTGCGCATCAATCCTAATCGCAGCTGCTTTGGGCGCAGCTGCGTTTGGAGCAAAGGGCGCCCTGAATGCCCTGTTTTTTTCCAATCCCGATTACTCTCTCAAAACCGTCGATGTCTCGGTAGATGGAAACTTGAACCGTGACACCGTTTTGCGGACTGCCCAAATTTCGGTCGGTCAGAACATTTTTTCGATCGATCTGCCGAAATTGCAGGACAGGTTGGCGACACTTCCTCAAGTCGAAGAAAGCCACGTTCGGCGGATATTGCCAGATAAGCTTGTAATCACGATCCAGGAACGTCGTCCTGTTGCCTGGGTTGTTCCTCCTGATACGAACACCGGGTCATTCAACTTTGAAAATGCCTACATGGTTGACCGGCGCAGCATCCTTTTGAAAACCAAGTCTCTGGCGCCTGAGTACCTTGGTCTGCCGCTGATCGTCGGGGTGGACACTTCTAACGTTCAACCGGGACAGCTGTTAGAGTCGGATGAAGTGAAGGCCGCTCTCGATTTGATTCGGGCTGATTCAGAGATTTTGCGGGGCCGACTCCAAATCCAGAGCATCGACGTGTCGAAAGGGTACGCTCTTGTGGTCACCGACCGGCAGCATGCCAGCGTCACGTTTGGTTCCGACGACATCGAGTGGCAGCTCAAGCGCTTGGAAACAATCATGAATTTCTGCGATCAGAATAATCGCGAATTGCAAACCGTGAATTTGATGGTTCAGAGAAATGTCCCGGTAACATTTGTGCCTTCGGCTGCCGCCGGGCCTGAAGTAAAGCCTCCGGAGAGAGCACCAGAAACCGTTCCTCCGGCCAATAGCGCCGTTACGCCGGCCCCGAGGGCTGAGCCCAATGCTTCAAGAGGATCGCGATCGAAAGCTAAAAAGAAAAAGTCCGGAAGGCTAAAGCCGTTCGATGAGCAAAACGACGTACCCGTTCGGCGAGCACTACCGGTTTCCCATACACAATTGAATGGCTAGAGATAATATCTTTGTCGGTGTTGAAATCGGCACGTCCAAGATCTGTGTAGTTGTAGCTGAGGCCCGTCATGACGGGAGCTTGAAAGTTGTTGGGGTAGGCAGCGTACCTGCTCGTGGAGTCCGCAAAGGCGAGATCGTTGATTTTGAGACTGCAAAACGCTGTGTTCACGACGCCATCGTTGACGCCGAAGAGAAAAGCGATGTTGAGATCAGTGAGGTGTACCTCGGTATTACCGGTAGCCACATCCGAAGTTTTAACAACCGCGGGATCATTGTTCTTGAAGAAGGGCGCGAAGAGATCGATGAACAGGACCTCGACGATGTCCGGACCAATGCGCGTGAGGTAAGCCTGCCAATGGAGGACTGTATCCTCCATACCATTATCCAGCATTATTATGTAGATGGACAGGATGGAGTGTTGAATCCAGTTGGCTTGCTCGGCAAAAAACTGGAAGCAGATTTTCACATTGTCTACGGCATCCGCACCAGGATCCAGAACGCTATACGATGCGTCAAAGAACTCGAGCTGGAGCCGGCTGATGTTGTGATCAATTCCTTTGCCACGGCGCAAGCAGTTCTCGAGAAACATCAGAAACAACTGGGCGCCATCGTCATTGATATCGGCGGTGGAACGACAGATTTCGTTGTCTATGTCGACGGTGCAGCGAAACAAAGTGGGGTGATTGCCGTCGGCGGCGATCACGTGACTAACGATATCTCTATCGGACTGAAAATTCCGACTGCGCGCGCGGAAAAACTGAAAATCGATGAAGGCAGCGTAACACTTGGGACTGCGTTTCCGGGTGAGACAATTGTTCTCAAGGATGAAACCGGGTTTGCCGGCCGGGAAGTCGAACGGGAGCTACTGAATCAAATCATTCACTCCCGTTTGTCCGAGACCATTCAAATCCTGAGACGGCAGATCGATGCGGAACAGAACCTTCACTACGTCGGAGCTGGGGTCTTCATAACCGGCGGCTGCAGCCAGATTCGCGGCTTGGGGGATTTAGCCTCCGAAATTTTTGGGATGCCAGTCACAATGGCGCACGCCTTACCGATGGCGGGTGTGACGGCCGCATTCGAAAATCCACAATTTTCTACGGCGCTTGGGTTAGTGAAATACGCCCACCTGGTGCAAACCGATCGGCCGCAATCTCGCGGCATCCTTAGCCGCGCGTTCAAGAAATTTACCGGGATGTTTAAATGAGTGTGAGCGCTAGTGCGGGTGTGAGTTTGTCCATGCTCAGGTCTGCACTCTCACTCGCACCCACACTCAGTCTTGGACTCTCACTCAAACTCACACTCTTATGATCCCAATTAATCGACAATACGATCGCGACCCTCACGAAGCGTTAAGTCTCAAGGTTGTCGGTATCGGTGGTGCAGGATCCAACATTCTGGACCGCGTGATGCTTGATGGCATTGAGTCTGCCGATCTGGTAGCAATCAACACCGACGTTCAATCGCTAACCGCGTCCGTGGCTGCTCACAAAGTGCAGTTGGGTCGTAGTCTGACTCGAGGTCTAGGTTCCGGCGGTGACCCCGAAGTTGGTCTGGCGGCTGCAGAGGAAGCCGTCGACGAAATTCGTTCCGTTCTTCAGGGTGGCGCAGTCATCTTCATCTGCACGGGATTGGGTGGAGGAACAGGCTCCGGCGCTGCACCGATCGTTGCACAATTAGCCAAGGAAGAGAATGCATTGGTACTTGTCTTTGCCGCCTTGCCATTTGGTTTCGAGGGCCGGCGCAGATGCGCACAAGCCGAGGAAAGCCTTGAACGATTGCGTTCGACAGCGGATGCGGTGGTCTGTTTCGAGAACGATCGAATGGCAGAAATTACCTTGCCGAGAATGGGTATTCATGAAGCGTTTGGTGCGGCCGACTTAACTATTTCGCAAAGCATTCGCTCAGTTGCTACGCTGCTTCAGCGCCCAGGGCTCCTGCATATCGGCTTTGATGACATCTGCTCGGTTTTGCGCCATGGCGACGCTCGTGGTCTTTTCGGGTACGGCGATGCCGATGGTGAAAATCGCGCCCATGACGCTCTGGCTAGAGCTTTGAAAAACCCTCTGATGAATCGGGGAGCGTTGTTAGAAGAAGCCTTTAACGCGATCGTCCATATTTGCGGAGGGCCGAATATGACGCTCGGGGAAGTTCAGATCATCATGGAGGAATTGAACCGGCATGTGAATGATCGCACCCAGCTCTTTATGGGAATCGGCATCGACCCGCGTATGGGGAACCGGCTGTCAGTTTCGATCTTGAGCTCGCTGGGAGAAGAAACGAAACGGCCGAAGGTGCAACCGATTCCGCGCAGATCCGATGATTTGCTTGAGATGAATTCGGACTCCCGATCAGTTTTGGCAAGTTCGGAACCTCGAGCCTCCAGGCCCCGCCCAAGCGCCGTGGCTGAGCCGGTTCCAGCGCAAGAATCCGTTGCTGAAGCGCCACCCCAAAAAATTGTCGCCTCAACCCCGGTTCAACCCGCCGAGCAACCAACCGAAGAAGTGGTCGCTCAGGAAGAAGAGCGCTCCCGACGGGTTCCGAAGCCAGATCCTAAGCAGAAGCCGCCGCCTGCGAAAAAACCGGGAGCCGAACAAGAGACCATGCAATTTGAGTCGGTATCACGCGGCAGATTTGAAAAGAGCGAACCGACTATCATCGATGGTCAGGACCTGGATGTACCAACATTCCTCCGCAAGGGAGTGCCAAAGAACCGGTGACGCACGCGTCCCTAGGCTTCGTACTTAACGTAGCCGGCAACGAACTTTTCGCGGAACTGTGCAAATGTTCCTTCTTCAATCGCATTTTGGATCCGTTGCATCAGGTTCAAGTAAAAGTGCAGATTGTGAATTGTGATCAGACGAAGCCCTAAGATCTCCTCTGCTTTGATCAGGTGCCGGATATAGCCGCGGGTGAAAGTCTGACAGGTGTCGCACGCGCAACCTTCTTCAATTGGTCTTTGGTCCAGCCGGTACGGGTTGTTCTTCAAATTCATTGTGCCGGTTTCAGTGAACGCGGTTCCATTGCGCGCTAACCTCGTCGGGAGCACGCAATCGAACATATCAATCCCGCGAGCTACCATCTCAACGATCTGCGGAGGAGTTCCGAGACCCATCGCATAACGCGGTTTCTCAGCAGGAAGAAACGGTTCACTGTTTTCGATCGCTTGCATCATCTCCGTTTCAGGTTCTCCTACGCTGACTCCGCCGATAGCGTAACCATCGAAATCCATTCGGACTAACTCGCACGCACTCTTTTCGCGTAGCTTCGGATAGGTGGCGCCTTGAACGATACCGAACGCGAGCGGTCGTTGAGCCTGCTGCTTCGCCACCCATGTTCGGCTGCGTTCGGCCCAGCGTAATGTGCGATCCAGGCTCGAGCTCGCATATTCGAAATCGCACGGGTAAGGCGGGCATTCGTCCAGAACCATGGCGATGTCCGACCCGAAATCCGCCTGAAGTTGCATCGCGCTTTCCGGACTGAGAAAACAGGGAGAACCGTCAATATGATTGTTAAACGAGACACCCTCTTCAGTGATCTTGCGGAGTTTTGCGAGTGAGAAAACCTGGAATCCACCGCTATCGGTTAGAATTGGTCCGTTCCATTGCATGAACGAATGCAGCCCGCCGAAGTGAGCGATCACGTCGACGCCCGGACGCAAAAACAAATGATAAGTATTTCCGAGAATGATCTGAGCGCGGAGCGTCTTCAGTTCCACCGGATGCACGCCTTTCACCGTTCCTTGTGTCCCGACGGGCATGAACACTGGGGTTTCGATAATTCCGTAGCGAGTTACTAGCCGGCCCCGGCGCGCCTTTGAATCCGGATCAGTTTGGATGAGCTGAAAAGACATTTGGTAGCCCGGATATGGCATGCCCCAAAGCGCAGCGCAAATACTCCCCCTGCGCATTTGCCGGGGACCGCTCGCAAAGGATGCTGTCAAGTTTAGCCAGAATTCGATGACGGGACGACGACGACGAGAGGAAGGACCTATTGCTTTTTGCCGTTTATCGAGTCGCACTCGTACCAGCGCTAGCACCCGCCGAACGCCAAACGTCAAACGCCAAACGTCAAACGCCAAACGTCAAACGCCTACGCCGAACGCCGAACGCGACCCCCTACCTACCCAATACCGTACTCAAAAGACCCCAGACACCAACGCTTAAGGCGGCGAGCGAATCTCCGGCTATTAGGCCGCCACCCACCAGAGAGGTTGTACTCATATCCGACGGCAAGCCCTCTTCGGCAGACTTTGCTCTGCGCGATTTCGCGAACACCTCGTAGAGCGTTGCGCTGACGCCTCCGGCTGTCCACCACAGTACTGCCGGAAGTTCTACAAATCCGCCGAACGACGAGGCGTACGGACTACATAAAACGACTGCGTCAACGAGAAAGTCTGTCGAATAACCAGCACGCGAGCTGGCAACCCAGTTCTTGTAGGCTGCGTTATTCTTTATTGTTTTACGGAGGATCCCAATGATCAGCCCGAGAGTGATCCCGAGCTGCAAAGCTTTCATCACGTGCGACTGGGCGGACGTGATTCCTCTGAGCGCGCCCACAAATTTATAGGTCATCGCCGATTGCCATTTTTCCGCTCCCGGCAAATGTGGGTTAGCAAATTGGTCCTGGGTCAAAATCGGGTAGGCGCTCATGAACAGTTTCGCCAGGACTACTGCCAGAATCGCGCCCATGAAAATGCCGATCACCTGGTATCGGAATTGAATGACTCGATTTGTCCCCAGACGCCAACCGGTTGAGCGGTCCTGCTGCATATCTCCACCGACACTGCAGGCGATCAGAACAATAGCGGCACATAACAAGCCAATCGCTGGGTTTCGCAATCCCACAGCAGCCAAGATGAAAACCGTGAGCACGAATGCGCTGGAAATCGGATTCCAATCGGAAATGCCTAGCGAGATACCGTTAACCAAAAGGAAAAGAAAACAGAGCCCGACGGCGATTGCCACGTAAAGAATAGGTTGACGCAGCACCAAACTGCCAAAAAGGATGATTCCGGCTCCCCAACAAATGACCCAACCCCAGAGCTTCACCATGTTTACCCGTTTCCAATCCGGAGCGGCTTGTGCCGGCTCCGACTTTGCCATGAAACGTTTCGCGGCTTGTACAAGGATCAATGTGATATCGACAATGGCTGCGCCCAGAATTGTGCCGAGTGAAATGATGAATCCGATCTTTCGAAATGGGTCACCTGGATTCAGCCACCCGATAGCCATCAGATGTGGTGTCTGCCAGGCGCCGATCAAGCCAACAACCAAGGCCGGGATCGCGATGCGCGCTCCCACAATCATCCCCGCTCCGAAAGTGGATGCCGAAACACCGAGACGCGAGAGCGAAGTAATATTTAAAGAGAGCACTCCAACCAGGTAGCCAATGCCCATGCCGCCGCCGAGTTTCGCGATTGAGCGTTTGAGCAACACCGGGTCGGTAAGTGCGCGGAGAATATTCGCGACCGCGAAACCGGATGGGAACGGCAACTGCATGCGGTCAACTAGGATCGGGGTATAGAGCATTCCGATTCCGATGCCAAACATACCAACGCAGGTGAAGAAAGCGACCAACTGCCAGACTGGTGGTTCAGGCAATCCCAACCAAGCCATCGCTTGGACCAAAACTCCCATCCCGCACAGGCCGGCGACAGAGGCTGCCATCGTCTGGATATAGTTCGCTCCGTGTTTGCCATCGGGCCCGTAACCCAGCGTCACCGCGCTCCCGAGGATCCCGGCTAGCACTTGGCCGCCGATGAAAAAACCGATCGAGAAATTCATGAATGCAGCTGAAATGCCGCCAAGTGGCCCGAGAATAAAAATCGCGACTGTGCCCAACAGAAGGTGGTAACCGGGAGATCCGATCCGTGGCAAAAAACGTCTCGCTTTGGTTTCCGGCCGCTGCTCAACCGGATGAATAGTGGTTGGATTGCTCATTTGGTGCTGGGGGATAGAAAATGATACGGATCGGGTTCAGCTTGAGAAGACAAATCATCTGACGGAATCGTTCATTGCTGGAGGGCGTGCAGAGGGTGCCGCGGCGGGATCGTCTTCCATTCCCTCAATGGTGGTCATGGGCATGCGCATGCTTCGGTTGCCGAATATAGAGAAACACGAGCCATGCGGACCAGGCGATGACGATTTGCCGGTTGGTAAGCCGTTCATGCCTGCCCAAGGCCGTCGCGCTCAAATGCTGAATTCACCCTAGATCGACACTTGCGTGGGCCCAGGGGGAGGCCGATGTTGGTTTATGGGTGCAGAGTCAGCCGACGAGAATGACGACGGCTCTCCCAAGCCGGAGGAGGACGAATTTAACGTTGAAGAAGCGTTAGAAGAATCATTCCCTGCCAGCGACCCTCCGAATTGGACGCTGGGTAGGGAAAAAGAAACCGAGTAGCCGCCAGCCAAATTTTCATAGGGGACCCTTCCGGGCCGCAGCCGGGGTGGCTGTTCCGGCGTTGTTCGCTCCTTACGTATGACTTTTCGAACGCTGTCATTCGCCGTCTTGAAACCAACTGACTAACGGCGAAAGCCATGCTATTTCGGTGACGGTACACTAGCGTGTCTTGGCCGAAGACTTTTCTGGTAGCGCAGTGACACGAGCTCCACATGAATCTCTGACGATTATTTTCTCGGAGATGGTGCAGTTCCGGATTCCCACCGAGCGTCCTTCGAGCAATTCGATCGCCGCGATTGCCGCTTGTTGTCCCTGTTTAATCGGGTCGGTGTTTACCGTTGTTAATGCCGGGTTGCAATAAGCAGCAAATGGCAGATCATCAAAGCCGACCACCGCGACATCACGCGGAACAGAAAGTCCGGCTTCGCGTAATGCCGCGATTGCACCGACGGCGATCGTGTCGTTTCCGGCGAACAAAGCTGTTGGACGATGCCGGACTTGCAAGAGCGCCTTCATAGCCCGATAGCCGCTCTCCATGCTGAAATCGCCGCTCGCAACAAGTCGTTCGTCGAATTCCAATCTAGCCCGCTCGATCGCTCGCCGAAACGCTCGAAGTCTTTCGCGGGCCCCGATGTATCGGACTGGAGCGTAAGTGATATGGGCGATGCGGCGATGACCTAACTCAGTTAAGTGCCGAGTAGCCCGTACCGCCGCCTTACCGGTATTTGGGCGAATCGAGTTTTCATTAGGATGCCCGATCGAGCCGAAAAGTACGACCGGGAACTGAGACTCAATCATCCGCGCTAGTCCTTCGTCTTCCGAATTTGGATTCAGAACGATCAGAGCATCGATCCTTTTGCTCTTGGCCAAATCAAGATAAGCATCGCGCCGCGAGCCGCCTTCGACGGCTTCGACCAAAAGTTTATAACCGTGTGCATTGCAGATACGGCTAATCCCAAACATCAAGGGCGGAGCGAACGCGTCGACGCTCATCAAGTCACCATGGGCAAGGACCAAACCCAGGGTTCGGCTTCGTCCACTGACCAGCATGCGAGCGGCAGAGTTAGGCACATAACCTAACGCCTGGGCAGCCTCGAGGACTCGTGCCTTGGTCTCGGCACTGATATTGGTTCCGATCTTCTCGTTCAAGACGAAAGAGACCGTAGTACGCGACACGCCGGCCGCCTGAGCAATGTCGTTGCTCGTTACCCGACGCGTTGTTTCCATAGCCCTTTCGTCATTCGACCGCTATAGCAGTTTGCGATTCTTGTGGATGCGTACTCCTTGTCCGGCGGTCGTGGAACTGGCCTGGAATCCACTCGCCGTGCTGGATGATGAGATCATCCACCAATTGCCAGATCTGGTCGAGATCCAGTTCGGCGCCGGTATGTGGATCTAACATTGCCGCGTGGTAGATATGATCGCGATTTCCGGTAAGAATCGCTTCCACAGTCAACGCTTGAACATTGATGTTGGTCTGGATCAGCGTGGCCAACTGTGGCGGAAGCGGTCCGATGTATGTCGGTTGAATACCATTCTTCTCCACTAGACATGGTACTTCAACGCAGCAACCCGGCGGCAAGTTAGTAATCAGGTTTGTGTTCTCTAAATTGGCGTAAACCACCCGCGGCACCCCGGTTTCCATACTATGAATAATTCCCGATCCATATTCCACGCTGCGCCCCATTTCCAAGGGCGCATCCGGCGCTTCCAGGGACTTTCTCAGGTATTTCCATTGCGCGATCTGCGCTTCGCAACGTCGCGGATATTCATCCAGCGGAATGTTGTACCGCTCTATCAGGTCGGGTCTGTCGCGTTTGATGTACCAAGGCACATACTCCGCAAAGTGCTCGCTGGACTCGGTGACAAAATAGCCCAACCTGCGCAGCAGATCGTAGCGGACCCGGTTTTCCTGAGGTACCCGATCTTCCTCAATCACCTTGCAGATCAGTGGATAAAGGTCTTCTCCATTCCGTTCAAACTTTAGGTAGAATGCCATGTGATTGATTCCGGCTACCAGATAATTAATCTCTTCCAGTGGAACGCCGATGTCGCTGGCCAGCTCACTGGCCGTGTGTTGGACGCTATGGCAGAGGCCGATTGTACGGATACGGGTGGCTCGGGTTAGAGCCCAACAGTTGATAGCCATGGGATTGACGTAATTGAGGTGAACAACGTCGGGACAGCGTTGCTCCATTTCCCGGCACATTTCGATTAATACCGGAGCGGTGCGTATTGCCCGCATGATTCCGCCAATGCCGAGTGTGTCGGCGATGGTCTGTCGCAGCTCATATTTCTTCGGGATCTCAAAATCGATGACGGTACATGGCCGGTAGCCGCCGACCTGGATCATATTAATCGCATAGGTAGCACCATCAAAAGCGCGTGCCCGATCGGTCGTAGTTTCAATTGTAGGCTGAATTCCGAGCGTCTGCGCAATCCGCTTCGCAACTACCTCTGAGGTTTGCAGGCGCTCTGCATCAACGTCAAAAAGGCAAAGTTGCGAATCCGCCAGTTCAGGAAACGACAATATGTCGATCAGCAGGTTCTTGGCAAAAACAGTACTCCCGGCCCCAATGAACGTAATCTTTCGCTCTTTCATTGAAACAGCGCGTTCACCTCCTGGTTAGCAGTTTTGAGTGTGCTCGCCGCATCTGCTCCGTTGAGGTAGATTGTATCGAAAGCGGCCCGCATAATGCGTACGATGTCGCTGGCGTGGTCAGTGATGGGGAAGAGGAACGTTGCATTTGGATCGGTCGCTTCTTGGACGAAAGCAGAAACATCAACCCCTTTCTGAGCCATTCGAGCCTTGGCGATTTCCGTAGCTTCCGGCACCGCCGGGAACACTACGCCGTGCTCGCCCACGATCTTCTGAGCTTCCGGTGAGGCGAGAAATTTCACCCATTTCCAGGCTTCTTCCGGATGTTTGCTACCGACCCAGATAGAGTCGGCCAAACCATTGAACATCGTTCGTCGCCCCAAGGGCCCTTTGGGCAACGGCGCGAAACCGATGCCGAATTTACAGTTCTCCGTGTACCAGAGGATGTTCCAGTCTCCGGTCAGAGCTAGTGCGCCTTTCTGTGCTGCGAAGACACCGTTCTCACCGGCCTGACGAGCATCGGCGGCGGGAATGATGATTCCCTTTTTCATTTGATCGGCGATCCACTGAATCGCTTCCGCTAGCCTCGGATCACCGTAGTTGAGATGCGTAGCCCAGGGGCCATCATTGAATTTAAAGCCGTTTGATACGGCAAAATGGCTCCACTCGACCTGCCCATAACCATCGACCTGACCATTAATGAGCAGGCCGTATTGTTTGACATTCTTCGGATCGAACCCGGCCTCGGTGGCGTTTTTGCCGTTGGCATCAATAGTCAGCTTGGCAATGAGTTGACCGAACGATCCGCCGTCTTTCGGGTTCCAATCCAGGTCCGAGAGCGACTTGGGATCAATTCCGGCCTTTTCCAACATCGCTTTGTTATAAATCAGGCCGATGGTGTCCCAATCTTTGGGAAGACCGTACTGTTTGCCGTTGCGGCCCCATACTTTAACGAGGTCCCCCAGATAGATATTGGTGGGCACTTTGTCCCGCGCGATCAGGGGAGAAAGATCTACCAGCAGATTGTTCTGGATAAATTCGGGATATCTCGCCAGATGGTCAGTTATCACGTCCGGAGCTGTGCCGGAAACGAACGCCGTATTTAACGCGTTCCAATAGTCGAACCAGCCGGTCTGAGTGATTTTGATTTTGATGTCCGGATTCTGCTTTTCGAATGCTGCGGCGCAGTCCTGGTAGGCTGGAAGCTGGTTGTTGTCCCACAACCAGTAGTTTATCTCGGTAACGGCTTGAGCGGGACTACCGGCAAGGAAGCTGCCGGCCAATAGGGTCTTGATCAAGTATCGCATTTTTTTGGGGGGATTTTCGAGGGATTGTCGAGTCAGTTGAAAGGAGAGTTAAAACAATAGCCGCGGTTCACCGATAACCAGTGTATTGGAAGGCTTCGACGACCTTGCGGCCGAAAAGCAGAAGGAGAATGGCCACCGGGATAATACCCAGCACCGTGCACCCCATCAGGCCGCTCCAGTCCGGTACCCCGCCAGCTTGCTGTGATCGAAATGCGTTAATCGCAACCGCCATCACGCGCACGTTCTCAGCCCGACCGACCACGAACGGCCAAAAGAACTCGTTCCAGGCGTTCAGCACCGACAAAATCGTCAACGTAGCAAGAGCGGAGCGATGGATTGGCAGAACAACCCGGAAAAAAATCGAGAGGTAGTTTGCACCATCGATGCGTGCGGACTCCTCCAGCTCTCGCGGAGTCGACAAAAACATCTGGCGCAGAAAGAAGACAGCGAACGGCGTCATGAGCGCGTAGGGCGCTGCCATACCCTGGAAAGTATTCAGCCAGCCGAGATCTTTGATCAGGATGAAGTTGGGGATGATCAGGACGACCCCGGGGATCATCGTGACGCACAGGAACAGGAAGAAGATCAAACGGCGTCCCGTGAAACGAAGCCGGGCAAAAGCGTATGCAGCCATCGCGCTGCAGGCAATCTGCGGAACTACCGCCAGGAGCGTAAAGATCACGCTGTTTGCCAGGGCGCGATAGAAATCGATCTTGGCGAAGCTGGTTTGCTGCAGTCTTGGATCGCTCGGATTGACCAACCCCATCACCCTTTCGAAATTAAAGAGCGTCGGATCCTGGGGCAGAAGCGAGCTCGCACCGGTGAAAAGAGTACGGCTGTCGCTCAACGCAGTCTTTATGGCGATCCACATCGGCCCGAGCGAAATAATGGCGAACAGTGCCAATACGGCGTACCCAAACCACCGCCCCGAAAGTCTTCCTGAGTTGGAGGTAGGCGTGCCCATCCTGTTTTATCCGAGTTCAGATTGGCCAGCGCGGAGAATCCGCATCTGGACGACGGTGA
>Ga0126381_100005720_pt1 | contig 13723 bp, 7 predicted proteins | sample PanSoiMetPlot_28_FD_96465 | JGI IMG/M metagenome (GOLD analysis project Ga0126381, IMG submission 96465) | Tropical forest soil microbial communities from Panama - MetaG Plot_28 | ecosystem: Environmental > Terrestrial > Soil > Tropical forest > Bulk soil | place: Panama | collected 2016-02-17
GCCTCACAACAGCGTCTTCGGGCCGGCTCTGCTGTTTGTCTTCAGCAACGCGGCGCAGGGCCTCCGCTGCCTCGCGCTCCCGATGCTCGCGCTCTTCTTCAGCCGCCCGTTCCTCGCGCTGCCGCTGTTCGTCGGCCGCCGCGGCGCGGCGGGCTGTCTCCTCCTCGCGAAGGGCACGCTCGTCCTGTTGCGTGTCGACACGCTCCTTGTCCGGCTGCGCGGCAACCGCTGGGTCTTCCGTCGGCGGCTGCTCGGGGATTGGGCGCCGCAGCGTCGCCGCGATGGTGCGGCAGAAGCCAGTGATGAGCTGCCGAACCTTGACGCTGTCCAGCTCGTGACGAAATTCCGACCAGTCGACGTATTGCCGCTCGGAAATCATTTGCAAAGCGGGATGCTCCCGCCACCGCGGTTCGTTTCTCAGCGTCTCAACCTCGATGTAAATGATCGGGAAGACGAGGTCCGACCGGTTTAATCGCTGTTCGCGAGTGAGGAAGCGGCGAAATTCGACCTCGCAGAACTGGCTGTTGATCACCCGCGGCGTGACGATCGGGACAAAGAACACGGCCTGCTCGATTGCCGACTCGATCTGCGAACGCCACAACGTGCCCGGCGGGATGGCCTCGGCGTCCTGCCAAAGCCGCAATGTGTCCCCGGTGCGTCCGAGTTGTGCGCGCAGCTCGTTTTGGATACGGCGTCGCAGCGCCGTCAGGGCGCCCTCGGAATCCTCGTCGTCGTCTCGCGAATAGCTGAAGAAGCCGATGAGTTCCGGCATATCCGCTAACGACGGCATCGCGCTGGAGTCCGAGTCAAAAGGAACGCCGAGAGCGTCGAATATACCAGCATCGGGCGAAACCAGCCGGCGAAACAGCAACCGTCGTCAGACGCCGTTTAGAGGGAGCGCAATTGTGCTCGCCGAGCCGCCTCACCTGCCGAACTTCGCGCGTGCGCTGTAATTGACATAGATCAAGTAAGCGGCACCGTCCAAACCGGGTGGTCACCGGATGCGCGCCGCTTTCCTGAGAAAATTCGAAACAGCTCGGCTTTGACGCGGGTCAATGCATGGCGGCCCTGTCCGAGGGCCAAGTATTGCATGCCCGCGACCGTCTCCGAAAAAGGCCCGGACGCTGCAGATCCGCCTGGGCTGGTTTGGATACCCGGCGGAACGTTCCGCATGGGGTCGGACCGGCACTACCCCGAGGAAGCGCCGGCCCACGATGTCAGCGTCGACGGGTTTTGGATGGACCGTGCGCCGGTCACCAACCGGGACTTCCTCCAGTTCGTCAACGCCACCGGCTACGTGACGCTAGCCGAGAAGAAACCCGACCCAGCGGATTACCCGGGCGCCTTGCCGCACATGATCCGCGCCGGCTCGCTTGTCTTCACACCGCCCAGAGAACCCGTCGATCTGCGCGATTGGAGCCGGTGGTGGGTGTTCAAGTTGGGCGCCAACTGGCGCCGCCCCTACGGCCCGCGCAGCTCGATCGGCGGGCGTCACGACCATCCGGTCGTACACATCGCCTATCGCGACGCCGAGGCCTATGCGGCATGGGCCGGCAAGGAGCTGCCAACCGAGGCCGAATGGGAATTCGCGGCGCGGGGCGGGCTGGACGCGTCGGAGTACGCCTGGGGGGATGAGTTCACCCCCGGCGGCAAGCCCATGGCGAATACTTGGCAGGGGGTGTTTCCGCTCGAAAACCTGGCAAGCGACGGGTACGAGCGTACCTCGCCGGTCGGCGCCTTCCCGTCGAACGGCTACGGCCTCGTCGACATGATCGGCAATGTCTGGGAATGGACCAACGACTGGTACGCCACGCGGCACCAGGCCGACCCGCTCAAAGCCTGCTGCATCCCGCAAAACCCGCGCGGCGGCGTACGCGAGGCGAGCTTTGATCCCGCTCAGCCGGAAATCGCGATCCCGCGCAAGGTACTGAAGGGCGGCTCGCATCTCTGCGCGCCGAATTACTGCCGGCGGTATCGCCCGGCAGCCCGCCACGCACAGCCGATCGACACCTCGATGAGCCATGTCGGCTTTCGCTGCATCGTCAGGACGAGGGAGAACCAGAATGAGTGATAAGACCCTTAATCGCCGCAGCATACTGTTGGGCGGCACTAGCCTCGCGGCGGCGTCCGTACTCGCCGCCGGTGCGCCGGTTCAGGTCGTGCAAGCGCAGCAGCCCGCACCGGCCGCCGCCCCGCCCGGCGGCCAGCGGCCGAATATCTTGGTGATGTGGGGCGACGATATCGGCATCGCCAATGTCAGCGCCTATTCGTTCGGGCTCATGGGGTACAAGACGCCGAACATCGACCGCGTCGCCAAGGAAGGGTTGATGTTTACCGACTATTACGCCGAGCAGAGCTGCACGGCGGGCCGGGCATCGTTTATCACCGGCCAATCCGGCTTGCGCACCGGGATGACAAAGGTGGGCCTCCCGGCGGCGACGCTCGGGCTGCAGGCCGAGGACATCACCATCGCCGAGGCGCTGAAGCCGTTGGGCTACGCCACCGGACAGTTCGGCAAGAACCACCTCGGCGACCGCAACGAGTTCCTGCCCACGGTGCACGGGTTCGACGAGTTCTTCGGCAATCTCTACCACCTCAACGCCGAAGAGGAGCCCGAGCAGGAGGACTATCCGAAGAACCCCGATTTCAAGGCGAAATATGGCCCGCGCGGCGTCCTCAAATGCAAGGCCACCGATCAGGACGACCCGACCGTCGACCCGCGCTTCGGCAAGGTGGGCAAGCAGACGGTCGAGGACACGGGGCCGCTGACCAAGAAGCGGATGGAAACGATCGACGACGAAACCACCGACGCCGCAATCGACTTCATCAAACGGCAGGCACAGGCCAAAAAGCCGTTCTTCCTCTGGTGGAACGCCACGCGCATGCATCTCTACACGCATGTGCGGCCCGAGATGCGCGGGCGCAGCGGGCTCGGCGAATATACCGACGGCATGCTCGAACATGACGGCGATGTCGGCAAGCTGCTCAAGACGCTCGACGACCTCGGCATCGCCGACAACACGATCGTCGTCTACGGCACCGACAACGGCCCGCATATGAACGCGTGGCCGGACGGCGCGATGACCCCGTTCCGCAGCGAAAAGAACACCAACTGGGAAGGCGCCTACCGCGTCCCGGCGATGATCCGCTGGCCGGGTCACATCAAGCCCAGCGAGGTCACCAACGAAATCTTCGCAGCGCTCGATTGGTTTCCCACATTGCTCGCGGCGGCGGGCGAACCCGACATCAAGGGCAAGCTGCTGACCGGCTACAACGCCGGCGACAAAACCTTCAAGGTGCATCTCGACGGCTATAACCAGCTCGCCCTTCTGACCGGACAGCAGGATAAATCCGAGCGCAAGGAATTCTTCTACATCAACGACGACGCGCAGCTTGTCTCGTTGCGCTATGAGAATTGGAAGGCGGTGTTTTGCGAGCAGAAGGCGCAGGGCACGCTCGACATCTGGTCCGAACCGTTTGTCTGTCTGCGCGTTCCCAAGCTGTTCAACCTGCGCACCGACCCCTACGAGCGCGCCGACATTACCTCAAATACATATTGGGATTGGGAAATCCATCGAGTGTTTCTGCTCGTTCCAGCCCAGGCGATGGTCGCGCAGTTCATCGGGACCTTTAAGGACTTCCCGCCCCGACAGAAGCCATCGAGTTTCAGCGTCGATCAGGTCTTGGCGGCAATGTCCAAGACGCACGGCGACTGATCCGCCAGGACGGGCGCTCGCGGCGGCGAAAACGAGTGGGCCGGTGCGAGAACCTTCCGACCCCATCGCCGGGTCACCGGCGATGGTTTGGGCAAAAGCTCGGAACGGGGTAGTGGGCGAAGATCGTTGTTTCACTTAACAATCGGCGGCCTTCGCCTTAAACAGGAAGTCACCGAGACGAGCGACGGACCTTGCCAGCGACCGGGGTTTGCCTATATATGGCGCAATAATAAAGTCCCATAATCGAGAGTTGCTGAGTGGGCCGGCGGCCCACTTTTTATTTGTCATCTGCACAGGACGAAGATTTGCCGAGCACGTCCCCGACCACTGCCAGCGACATCGCGCCGATCATCGAGCCGTCGCTCGAAGCGATGGGCTACCGGGTGGTGCGCATCGCCTTTCTCGGCGCGCGTCGGGCGACGTTGCAGATCATGGCCGAACGGCTCGACGATGCGCCGATGACGGTCGACGACTGCAGCGAAATCAGCCGCTCGGTCTCGGCGCTGCTCGATGTTGCCGACCCGATCGCCGGCGCGTACATGCTCGAGGTCAGCTCGCCCGGACTCGATCGCCCACTGACCCGTCCGGAAGATTACGACCGCTTTGCCGGGCTCGAGGCAAAGATCGAATTGGGCACCCCGCTCGACGGCCGCAAGCGCTTTCGCGGCCGCATTCTCGGCCGCGGTGATGATCATGTCCGGCTGGCAGCGGAGGCCGGCGAGGTGCGGTTGCCGCTCGCCGCCATCGCCAAGGCCAAGCTGGTCATCACCGACGAGTTGCTCAAGTCACACGCCACCCCTCTGCACTAAGGCTTGCGGAATCCCATGGAAAGCACCCTCACCTACGCCCGCCCCGAATTGCTCCAGGTCGCCGACACCGTCGCGCGCGACAAGGGCATCGACAAGGACGAAGTCCTCGAAGCGATGGAGCAGGCGATCCAAAAGGCCGGCCGCTCAAAATACGGCCAGGAATACGACATCCGGGCCGAGATCGACAAACGCACCGGCGAAATCCGCCTACTCCGCTTCCGCGAGGTGGCCGAGACGGTTGAGAACGAGGCGACGCAAATCCCCCTCGCCGCCGCGAAACGGCTCAATGCCGAGGCCGAAATCGGTGATTTCATCACCGATCCGCTGCCGCCGATCGACTTCGGCCGGATCGCCGCACAGACCGCGAAGCAGGTCATCGTCCAGAAGGTGCGCGACGCCGAACGCCAGCGCCAATACAACGAGTTCAAGGATCGCGTCGGCGAAATCGTCAACGGCCTCGTCAAGCGGGTCGAGTTCGGCAATGTCGTCGTCGATCTCGGGCGCGCCGAAGCGATGCTGCGCCGCGACGAGCTGCTGCCGCGCGAGAGTTTCCGTCAAGGCGAACGGGTGCGCGCCTATATCTATGACGTGCGGCAGGAACCGCGCGGGCCGCAAATCTTCCTGTCGCGCACGCATCCGCAATACATGGCCAAGCTGTTCGCGCAGGAAGTGCCGGAAATCTATGACGGCATCATCGAAATTCGCGCCGTCGCGCGCGACCCCGGCAGCCGCGCCAAGATCGCGGTCATTTCACGCGACAGCGGCATCGACCCCGTCGGCGCCTGCGTCGGCATGCGCGGCAGCCGCGTCCAGGCCGTGGTCGGCGAGTTGCAGGGCGAGAAAATCGACATCATCCCGTGGTCGCAGGACCCGGCGACCTTTGTCGTCAACGCGCTCGCGCCCGCCGAGGTCACCAAGGTGGTCATGGACGAGGAACAGCGGCGTATCGAGGTCATCGTCCCGGACGATCAGCTCAGCCTCGCGATCGGCCGGCGCGGCCAGAACGTGCGGCTGGCCTCGCAACTGACCGGCTGGGACATCGACATCCTGACCGAGGCCGAGGAAAGCGAACGGCGCACCGAGGAATTCCGCGTCCGCAGCCAATTGTTCATCGACGCGCTCGACATCGACGACGTGATCGCGCACCTGCTGGTCACCGAAGGGTTCAGCACACTCGAGGAGGTCGCCTATGTCGCGACCGGCGATCTCGCCGGCATCGAAGGCTTTGACGAAGACATTGCCGCCGAGCTCCAGGCACGCGCCCGCGCCGCACTCGAACGGCGTGATGAGGAATATGTCGCGCGCTACCACGAGCTCGGCGTCAGCGACGAGCTGGTGGCGCTCGAGGGGCTCACCCCCGGCATGCTCGCAACGCTCGGCGAAAAGGGCATCAAAACGCTCGACGATTTCGCCGATCTGGCGGGGGACGAGCTGATCGAGATCCTCACCGCGTCTGACAAGGGCGGGGTTGAGCTCGAACTTGACGCGGCGAACGACATGATTATGGCGACGCGGGCCCAACTCGGCTGGTTCGACGATGAGGCTGCCGCATCGACCACGGAGAAGGAGTAGCCGCGACGACCGCCGCCGCAAAGCTGAGGCCGGAACCTGCCGAGACGTCCCAGAGCGGGCCGCAACGCCGCTGCATCGTGACGGGCGAAACCCACGACCGCACGACGCTTCTGCGCTGCGTCGTCGGGCCGGACGGCGCGATCGTACCGGATGTCGATGCGCGGTTGCCGGGACGGGGTTTGTGGTTACTGTCCCGGCGGGATATAGTGGAGCGGGCGGTGGCGAGGCGCGTCTTTGCGCGCGCGGCGCGGCGCCCGGTGGTGGTGCCCCCGGATCTGGCGGACCGCTGCGAAGCGTTGCTGGCGCGCCGCTGCTGCGACGCGCTGGGGCTGGCGCGGCGAGCCGGGTCGGCAGTCGCCGGCTACGAGCGGGTGGGCGAAGCGGTGCGCCGCGGCGACGCGACGTTGTTGTTATTCGCCCGCGACGGCGCCGAGGCTGGTCGCCGTCGCATGACTGCCGGTGCGGCCGGCGTGGCGTCGGCGAGCGTGCTCGACGCCGGTGAGCTGAGCGGCGTGTTTGGCCGCGAGAGGGTGACGTTCGTTGCGGTCGGGCCGGGTCCGCTATGTTCCCGGCTCGGTACTGAGCTTGTGCGGCTCGCGGGATTCCGTCCGGCGGTGCCGCGCGACGGAGTGAACATCGCGGCGGCGAAGCCGTCGCGGAAGGATGACGGTACGAAGACGCATGAGTGACGTAGACCAGGAACAGAAGCGACCGCTGACCCTCCGCTCCGGGACGCTCGGGCTCAATCGGCCCAGCGAGCCCGGACAGGTCAAGCAGAGCTTCTCGCACGGGCGATCGAAGACGGTCGCGGTCGAGGTCCGACCGAAGCGGCGCTTGATTCTGCCGGGCCAAGCGCCCGAGCCGACCAAGGCGGAAGGCGCCGCGCCAGCGGTGGCGCGTGCCCCCGCCGCTGCCCCCGCGACACCGGCGCCGACGAGCCCCGGCGAGGCCGGGGAAGCGCGCCGCGTCGTTTCGGTCCCGCCGCGAGCGCTGACGGCTGACGAGCGCGCAAGCCGGTTGCGCGTCGTCCAAGACGCGGCGAAAGCCGACGCCGAGGCGCGCCAGCGCGCCGCCATCGTCGAGGAAGACCGCCGCCGCGAGGAAGCCGAGCGGGCCGCCGAAGAGGCCCGCCACCAGGCCGAGGAAGAGGCGCGCCGCAAGGTCGAGGAAGAAGAGGCGAAGAAGCGCGCGCTCGAAGAGAGCAAACAACGCTCGGCTGACGAGGAAGCGCGGCGCAAGGAGGAAGAATCCCGACGCGAGGTTGCCGAGCGCGCCGGCAAGGCGGCCGCCGCCAAGGTTGCGGCGCTCGCGGCGGCGGGCAAGGTTGCGATGCCGGCGGAGGAAGAGGAGGAGGCGGCGCCGAGCGCCTTCCGTCGCGGCCGCCCCGACGTGCGCCGGCCGCCCGTGCCAACGCGGCGCGACGAACCGCGCCGCCGCACCGGCAAGATGACGGTCACCCGCGCCCTCTCCGACGACGAGGGCGAGCGCATGCGCAGCCTCGCCTCGGTGCGCCGCGCCCGCGAGCGCGAGCGCATGCGCATGCACGGCGAGGTCGAGCAGCAAAAGATTCTGCGCGAGGTCGTCATTCCCGAGACGATCACCGTGCAGGAACTCGCCAACCGCATGGCCGAGCGTGGGGTCGATGTCGTCAAGTCGCTGATGCGCATGGGTGTCATGGCGACGGTCAACCAGGTCATCGACGCCGACACCGCTGAGCTTGTCGTCGGCGAGTTCGGCCACCGTTTCCGCCGCGTCGCCGAATCCGACGTCGAGATCGGCATGCGAGGCGAGGCCGATACCGAGGCCGAGCTGCTGCCCCGCGCCCCCGTCGTCACCGTCATGGGTCACGTCGATCACGGCAAGACGTCGCTGCTCGACGCACTGCGCGAGACCGATGTCGCGGGCGGCGAGGCCGGCGGCATCACCCAGCACATCGGCGCCTATCGCGTAACCGTCTCGGACGGCAAGCAGATCACCTTTATCGACACGCCGGGCCACCAGGCCTTCACCGCGATGCGGGCGCGCGGCGCCAACGCCACCGACATCGTCGTCTTGGTCGTCGCCGCCGATGACGGGATCATGGAGCAGACGGTCGAAGCGATCCGCCATGCCAAGGCGGCGAACGTGCCGATCATCGTCGCGATCAACAAGATCGACCGGCCCGAGGCGAGGCCCGATCGCGTGCGCCAGGAATTGCTTCAGCATGAGCTGGTCGTCGAGGAACTCGGCGGCGAGGTGCTCGACGTCGAAGTCTCGGCGATCAAGAAGACCAACCTCGACCGGCTCGAGGAAGCGATCCTGCTGCAGTCGGAGCTGCTCGACCTAAAGGCCAATCCGAACCGGCCGGCCGAGGGCGTGGTGCTCGAAGCGCAGTTGGAGCGTGGCCGGGGTGCCATCGCCACCGTGCTGATTCAGCGCGGCACCGCGAAGGTCGGCGACATCTTTGTCTCCGGCAGCGTCTGGGGACGGGTGCGCGCGATGGTCGACGATCGCGGCCAGAATTTGCGCGAGGCAGGGCCGTCGACCCCGATCGAGGTGCTCGGCCTCAACGGCGCCCCGATGGCCGGCGACGATTTCGTCGTCGTCGACAGCGAAAGCCGGGCCCGCGAGATCGCCGAATACCGCGACCGTCTGCGGCGCGAGAAGACGGCAGCGCATGCCGGGCGCAGCACGCTCGAGGAGATGTTCTCGCAGATCACCGCCGGCACCGCGAAGGAGCTGCCGATCGTCATCAAGGCCGACGCCCAAGGCTCGGTCGAAGCGATCACCGGCTCCCTCGACAAGCTGTCGACCGGCGAGGTGGCGGTCCGCACCCTGCATTCCGGGGTCGGCGGGATCAACGAAAGCGATGTGATCCTTGCCAAGGCGACGGGCGCCGTGATCATCGGCTTCAATGTCCGCGCCAACCCGGCGGCGCGCGACCTGGCGCGGCGCGACGGCGTCGAGATCCGCTACTACGCGATCATCTACGACGTGATCGACGACATGAAGGCGGCGCTGTCGGGCATGCTCGCACCGAGCCTGCGCGAGCGCTTCCTCGGCAATGCCTCGATCCGCGAGGTCTTCAACATCACGCGCGTCGGCAAGGTCGCCGGCTGCATGGTGACCGACGGAGTGGTGCGCCGCGGCGCCAAGGTTCGCCTGCTGCGCGACAACGTCGTGATCCACGAGGGCATGCTGAAGACCTTGAAGCGCTTTAAGGACGAGGTCCGCGAGGTGCGCGACGGCTATGAATGCGGCATGGCGTTTGAGAATTACGAAAATATTTCAGTCGGTGACGTCATCGAATGCTTTGAGGTTGAAGAAGTCGCACGCGCTCTATAGTTTGGCGGTTCATACTCTCCGCTAGAGGGTATGAAAGAAGGCGACAATGCGGGCGAAAGCTCGGCGTAAGCCAAAGATCGTGTCGATCACGCCGGAGCCGTTGCTGCCCGCGGCGCTGGAAAGCGCCAATATTTTTCGCGACAAGTTTGGCGGACGCGATGACGAAGAATGGTGTGACGTCTTGGTCGAGGCGCTGTCGAGCGAGACCATCGACGACGTCCGATTTCCGCAATACCCGCCGGCCGAGCTGCAAAACCGCGTTCACGGCTATTCCGGACAACACGCGTTGCGTGAGGCGTTCGATTTCTACTGCTTTATCAAATCGCACGATTACTTAAGAGATAAGTTCAATAGCGATAGCTATTTCCTTGACTTTGCTACTGGCTGGGGGCGGATGTCCCGTCCGTTTCTGCGGCACTTTGATCTGCATAAGATGTTTGCTTACGAGCCCAATCGGGCATTCTGTGTGATTGCGCGATCGCTCAACCCCTATATCTGTTTTATTAACGGCGAGTATTTCCCGGACGGCGCGCTTCCGCAAAATCGGTTCGACCTCGTCATCGGCTACTCGATTTTCACGCACCTCTCGCCGCATGCCGCGACGACATGGCTTAGCGAAATGGCGCGGATCACCCGTCCCGGCGGATATTGCGTCTTCACGGCCTGGGGACACCGGTTTCTCGACCGGCTGGTCAACGAAAAAGAGGACCTTGCCCGCGGCAAGGAAATCCACTGGTACTCCAGGGAGTGCCTGTCCGCGGCGGGCGACATCGAGGATGTTCGGCGCCGCTATCACGACGGAGAATTCGTCTGGTTCGGACACTCCGGCCGCGGCGATTACGGCGAGGCGTTCCTGCCGCCGCTGGCGCTCGGCGCGCTTCTCGCCGATCACGAGATCCCGTTCGACGTCGTCGAGTTCGACCAGGACAATCTCGCGCAGGATGCCTTCATCCTGCGGCGGCGCCCCAGCGAAGCTGCGGTTCACCTGATCCATCCGGCGCCCGTCAGCATCGATCAGCTGACGCGCAACGGCTGGGCGGCGATGGACCGGCGCGATTGGGACGACGCGATAACCCAGTGGGAAGCGCTCCGGGCGAAAGCGCCCGATCGGGCCGAATGCTATATCGCCGCATCGCACGCATATCGCGAGTTGGGCCGGCTCGACGAGGCCGAAGCGTTGAGCCGGGAGGGCGTCGCACGCTTTCGCGATAGCCCGGACGCGCTGACCGCGCACGCCTGGATAGCAATGAACCGGCAGGATTGGGACGAGGCGCTGCGCCGCTGGAAGGCGGCGCGCGATCTCTGCCCCGATCGCCCCGATGTCTATATCTGGCCGGTGCATGCGCTGTGGCGCGCCAATCGCTTTGACGAAGCGGACGCGACGGCGCGCGAGGCACTCGCCCGCTACCCCGACGATGTCGAGGCGCTGACCCAGTATGCCTGGGTGGCGATGGGCAGATGGGATTGGGACGAGGCGTTGCGCCGCTGGCAACCCGTTCGCGAGCGTCATCCCGAACGAGAGGAAGCCTATTCCTGGTCGATCCGCGCCCTGCGGACGATGAAGCGGTTCGACGAGGCGGAGACGATGGCCGCCGAGACGCTCGCGCGTTTTCCGTCCAGCACGGTGGGGCGGGTCGAGCGCATCATGATCGCCGCCGACCGCGGAAATTTGGAAGCGGCGGCGGCGCTCCTCGCCGGATCGCGCGACCAATTGCTGGTCGACGGACGCATCCACCCCGAGCTGCGCTGGATCGACTATCGCGTGCGCCGCATGGCGGCACCGGGCGCGGCCGCAACGGAAACGACCGAAGAGCCCGCGGCAACCGCAATGCTTGTCGGGTCGGGGGGGTCGGACAAGGAGCTGATGCTCCGGTTCGAAAGCGTTGGCCGGCGCTGCGACCTCGGCTGGGTGCAGAAGCATTACGACGCCGAGCCCCTGGGTCTGCTGCGTTACGCGCATGCGCCGTGCGAGGCTCTCATCGCCGCGCTCGACGACCGCTTCGCGGCGTTCACCGAGGCGGACGATCTGATCTTTCAGCTCGACGCCAGCGGTGAGCACATCCTCACGACGCGGCGGTATCTCATCACGCTTCACACCTACGTCTACGAAAAGGATCTGCCGACCCCGGAAGCCCACGAACGGTTCTACAGGCAGCATCGCGAGCGCGTCGCATTTCTGAAGGACAAGCTGATCGGCGACCTTGAGGACGCCGACAAAATCTTTGTCTACGCCGATTTTGAGCGGCTGCCGGACGATGACGTCACACGCCTGTTCAGCGCGATCCGGCGTTACGGCGCAGGCCGCTTGTTGTGCGTTCGGCCGGCGGAAGACGGTCACCCGGACGGGACGGTCGAGGCGCTCAGCGACGGGCTCTACGTCGGCTACATCGGTCGGTTGGCCGATTTTCACGGCGGCGAATTGCCGACATGGGAGTCCTGGCGGACGCTGTGCGTCAGGGCGTATCGCCTGGCGCTGGCAGAAGGCGGTGCCGGACCGTTCTGCACAAGCGCCGCCGCGGCACGCGAAACGGACGAATTTGCGGCCGCCTCTGTCTCCCCCGAAGCGGCGTCAAGCGACGATCCCAATCCCCTGCCCTACGAAGAGTCAGCGACATTCTGTACGCATCCGTGGAGCCAGCTGCGGATCGAGGGCGGTGGCGAAGCAAAAGTCTGCTGCGCCTACGAGGGACTGCCGATCGCCACCGGCGGTGCGCTGATGTCGGTGGAGCGCCATTCGCTGAGCGAGATCTGGAATTCCGCCGAGATGCGCGGGCTGCGCCGGGACTTGATCGCCGGCCGCCGAGTGCCCGGCTGCCGACAGTGCCACACCGACGAAGCGCGTGGCGGGATCAGCATGCGGATGCGCGATAACGCCAGTTGGAAAAACGGTTGGCTCAACCCTGGCAATGCCACGATCCCGGAAATTGCCGCGCAGGCGGTGGCGAATAATTTTCACGTCCCGGTGCTGCCGACGCTGATCGAGATCGAGATCGGCAATCTGTGCAATTTCAAATGTCGCACCTGCAGCGGTGAGCTGAGTTCGCTGATCGCCAAAGACCCGGTGCATGAGGCCTGGGCGTCGGGACGTGGCGTTCATTATCACGACCCGAACGGCCAGGCCGGCCCCTACCGGTTTCGCCCCGCCGCCTCGATCGCCAAACTCGGCGAGGAGCTCGAGCGCGACAAAGACCGTCAGATCAGGCGGCTCTACTTTATCGGCGGCGAGCCGCTGGTGATCCGCCAGGTCGGCGAGCTGCTGCAACAACTGGTCAGCACCGGTCGCTCGCAGGACATCGAGCTGCAATTTATCACCAATGGGTCGATCATCCCCGGTTGGCTGCCCCTGGTGGAAAAGTTCCGCCAGGTCGACCTGACCGTCAGCATCGACGGCTACGGCGCCCATTACGAGTACATCCGTTATCCCGGGAAATGGCCCGAACTGGTCGACCGCCTAAAGGTCTTTCACGCCACCCCGAACCTGAACCTGTATGTTTCCTCGACCATCCAGATGAACAACGCGCTCAACATCACGCAGTTGTTTCGCTATCTGGACACGCAGGACATCGGCTTCGCCGCGTACTTCCTGCATTGGCCGCATTATCTCGCGGCGGGATACCTACCGCCGATGTTGCGGCGACTGGCTGCCGAGCGGCTGCGCGATTACGCCAATAGCGACTGCCGGCCGCACCAGCAAGCGTTGATCCTGTCGCTCGCCAGCCAATTCGAGGCGGGCAGCGACGAGGTCGACGCCAAGCTGCTGCGCGACTTCATGCTGTTCAGCAACGATCTCGACGCCACGCGCGAGCAAAGTATTCACGCGGCAGATCCGGAGCTCGTCGCGTTGCTGGCACAGGCCGGGTTCCCATGGATCGACGAGCGGCTGCACGCCGCCGCGGATTGACGAACCGGAACCGCGACCGCACCTAATCCGCATGGCAGCGAAACATCCCGACGACAATCCGGGCCGGCGCGGGGCGCCGAGCCAGCGGCAGCTGCGCGTCGGCGAAGAGTTGCGTCACCTGCTCGCACAACTTCTACGTCCCGGCGAGCTGCGCGATCCGGCGCTGATCGACGCCAATCTCACCGTGACCGAGGTGCAGATCAGCCCCGACCTGCGCAATGCGACCGTTTTTGTGATGCCGCTCGGCGGCGCCAACGCTGCCGACATCGTCGTCGGGCTGCGGCGCAGCGCCCCCTACTTGAAGGGCCAGATCGCTCGCCTCGTCAGGCTGCGCCATGTCCCGAACTTGAGCTTCGAAATCGACCGGGCTTTTGACAGCGCCGAGCGGATCGCCACGCTAC
>Ga0126381_100005721_pt1 | contig 13723 bp, 10 predicted proteins | sample PanSoiMetPlot_28_FD_96465 | JGI IMG/M metagenome (GOLD analysis project Ga0126381, IMG submission 96465) | Tropical forest soil microbial communities from Panama - MetaG Plot_28 | ecosystem: Environmental > Terrestrial > Soil > Tropical forest > Bulk soil | place: Panama | collected 2016-02-17
CATCGGATACAGCATCTGCAACAGCGGCGTGACGACGACCAGTATGCCCTTCGGCAAGACCGACGACGCCGAATAGACGCCCAGCGTGTCGCCACGCAGCAGCAAATAGGCCAGCAGCACATCCGCGTTGGAAACGAGGATCAGGCTGCCATAGCCGAGAACGACGGGAACGAGCACCCGGAACGCAGGCAGCGGCGGCAGCCCGGTCGCCGATTGGGCGTCCGCGGCGGAAAACAGCGCGGCTAGACCGGCAATCACTATAAGAGACGCCAACACGATTCCGAGCAATGCGCCCGCTGCCGTCCCGAGGAATACCATCGCGCCGACGCCCAACAGAAATCGCAGCAGCATCCAGATCAGGGAAACGCCGCCCAGATAAACGGTCTTACGCAGGCTTTGCAGGACAGCGCGATCGACGTCGATCACATAGGCGCTGTAGGCGTCGAGTACGACCAGGATGATGATGGGCCAGGATTGAACGCCGAGTTTCTGGCCCAAGCCGAACAACAGAAGGATGCAGGCGAGCGCGGCGAGGGCACCATAACGCAGCACCAGCTGCCGAATGGGCCTGCGTGCAGCATAAGCTGCGGATTCGGACACCGCGTTGATGATGAAGGTCAGGTGGCGGGTGAAAAAGAGATTGAGAACGAACGAGCCCGAGTAGAGGACGTTGCTGATCGTGACGGCAACATAAAACAGGCCGAACGGCTCCGGCGCGAGCAATTCCGCGGCGACGTAGTAGAGCAGCAGATTGACCGCGAAGGCCGGCCCCATGAGGCACAGCAACAAGAACGTTCGCCGCACGACCGAGTTGCCGTAACCGCGCGCCGCAACAATCCGAAGGCTTTGCATGGTCATTCGATCGGCGCTTGCTCGGCAATGCGGGCGGCGTTCGCCATCACGGCGAAGGCCAGCGTCGTGCCTGAGATCGACGGCAATACGCTGGCGTCGACCGCGTGCACGCGCCGCCAGCCGAACGGCCGGCCCAGGGCGTCGGTATCGAATGGTCCGGATGGCCGTGCGCGCATCGGAAACGACGAGCCGCAATGGGTGCCAGAGCCTGGATTGGAAAAACGGATCATGCGCGGCTGCAGATGGATGCCGGCGGGGCGGAGCGTTCGGGCCAGCCGCCGCGCCGCGGCGCGCGCATCGCGGCGCGCTTGCTGCGAAACATTCAGCACGATCGAAATCGTGTGGACGTCGTTGGGCGCCGGGAGAAGCCGCAGCTCCAAGCTGCAGGAATGATCGGAATGCATGCCGCACCAGGCGATCATCGTGCGACGCAGTATTGGCCCCCACAACCGGCGTCCCCATGCCGATCCCAGCCCGGGCAGTCGCGATCCATTCACGATCATCTCGTTCATCGGGATCATCTGCACGTGCACCCAGTGGTCGGACAAATCCGGCACCTTGGCTTCGATGAACGCGGCAGCGAGCGTCACCGACGGCTTTTCGATGGCGGTTGCGGCAGCACGCGATCGCAATGCCGGCACTAGAAATTTTTGACTCTCTTTCAGGATGACCGGGCGGTCGAAATAATTCGCCGAGCGCAGCAGCATCGCGGTGGTGTTCAGCGGTCCGGCGGCAATGAATACGGCCTTGCAGGAGAGCTCGCGCACGCCGTCGGCGAGATCGACGATTTCAAGCCGAACCTTGTCCGCGTCCTCTTTGATGGACTTCACAAAGATGCCGCTGCGATAGTCGATCTCCTGGCGGTGGATCATCCGCTCCAGCATCGGGATCGTCGAGAAGATCGAGCCGCGCACGCAGCCGGTGAAACATTGACCGCAACCGTTGCACGGCAGGACAAACTCATCGCCGGCGGTGTGGACCGCAAGCCGCGCCGGACCGTAGAGGACCTGCGCTGCGGTGAGCCGGCTTTCGGCGCGGTGCAAATCGTCAAGCAGCGCCGCACCTTGCGGTCCGGGATCGAGCTGGCCGAGCGCACTTCTGTAGGCCGGAAAAGACCGCGACAACGAGCCGCCTTCGCCGCACAACGGCAACGCTTCGGCGACTTTGCGGAAATACGGCTCCATCGCGCTGCGCAGGACCGGCCAATCCGCCATGTCGCAGGCATCGGGCGGCAACACCGCGGCACCCCAAATGTTGGAAAATCCGCCGCGCGCAAAGGTCGGGAACGGCGCGCGGCCGGCGGTCTTGGTGGTGACCTCCGCGAACGGGCGATGCGCGGCGTAGATGTAATCCGAGCCGAAATGCATCTTCTTCGGCAACTCGTCGCCGCCGACCGTGGCGTTGGCGGCAATGAGGTCGCGGTCGGCCGGCGGCCACGCCTCCGGCTCAAGCTCGCGCAGCCGCGCCACGATCGCATGGCGGCGCGCGTCGAGCGTCTCGCCGACGTCGAGCATCGTCACCTTCAACCCACGCGCGGCAAGCGCGCGGGCGGCAAAGACGCCGGCTAGGCCGCTGCCGATGACGGCTATGTCCATTTCTGGTCCTGCGCGTAGCGGCGGATCGCGGCAATATTGGCCTCGACTTGATCGAGGCGGTAGCCCGGATAAGTGGGCAGGTAGAGCGCCTGTTGCGACGCAGCTTCGGCGTTGGGACAGGGGCGCGAAAATTCAGCGAAGCAGGACAGGCTCGCGCAGTTGCGGTGATGGCTGACTTGGACGTCGCGGTAATGCCGCGTCATCGACCGCGCCAAGCCATCGCGGTCGCGCGCCAGGATAGTGTAGTACAGATAGATGTGCGAGCCGTCCTGGCGGAACGGCGGCAGCGTCAAGCCGGCGACGTCCTTGAGACCGGCGTGATAAAGCGCCGCCTTGCCGATCCGCTCAGCCGATTGGGCGTCGCAGCGCGCAAGCTGCGTGCCAATAATGGTGGCTTGCGCCTCGGACATGCGACAGGCATAGCGCTTGGGGAATTCGGAATAGGCAACCGGATTGGCATCGGTGTCGAGCTGGTTCTTGAAAAACTCTTTTTGCTTCAGATAGGCGTGGCGGAATAGCCAATAGACGGCCGAGTCGAAGATCGGCGGCTCGGTGGCTATGTCGAACGCGGCGCCCTTCGCCGCCTTCTTCCACAGATCGCGGCGTGCCGTGACCGGAAAGCAATCCAATTCGGCACGGATCACGCGCGCCAGCTCAGGATCGCCGGTCGCCACTGCGCCACCGAGAAATCCGGTGATGTTCTTCAACAGGCCAAAGCTGAAGATGCCCGCTTGCCCGAGCGTGCCGGCGAACTTGCCCGACACTTTTGTGCCGAAAGCCTGCGCGGCGTCCTCGATCAGCGGCACACCGGCACGCGTGCATGCCGTGCGTATCGGTTCTATGTCGCAGGCGAGCCCATAGAAATGCGTGACCATGACGGCGCCGACGTCGCGTTCACGGTCGAGCAGATTGGCGACGGCGAGCGGGTCGATATTGCAGCTGCCGTCGGCCACTATGTCGGCAAAGACCGGCACACCGCCGGCGCAGACCACCATGTTGACGACGTCGGCGATCGTGTACGGCGAGAGAATGACTTTGCCACCGCGCCGCACGAGATGTTTGATGGCCAGGTAAATTCCGACCCGCGCCTGCGGGACCGCGATGACGTGATCAATCGCGAGGTAATCGGCCAGCGCCCGCTCTAACTCCGTTACGGCTTGGTGGCGGCTGCTGCCGAATAATCCGCCGCTCAATAAACCGGCATAATTAGCGGCCTTGGTGTAGAGGCGGGAGCGCGGCTGCGGCGCGTTAAACACGACGGCTTTCCGGCGCCGGCTCACGCTGCCGCTCGGCTTCGGCCAGCACGTCCTCGCGCGCCACGCGGTAATAGCGGGCCAGGCCCTCGTACGGCACGTGCTTCATGACTCTGACCAGTCGCGCCAGCGCCCACATGTTCCAGAAGATCTTCTTCACCATCCAATTGCGGTTGGGCCGCAGCTCACGGTATTCGCTGGGCGCTTCGATGATCCGCTTTTGGCCACGGATCGCCCGCAGCACGAGCTCGGTGTCGTATTGTCCGCGGTCGAGTTCGCAGGCGTCGATGATGGCTTGCAGCGAGACGCGGTCGAGCAGTTTCGGTCCATGGGTGTCGGTGCCGGTATACTGCAGCAGAACCTGCAGCAGACCATTGAGGCCACAGCTGAGAAGCCGCCGATAGAAGTGCTGGTGATTGATGGTCGCGTCGGCGCGCTTCGATGCCATCAATGCGTCGTAGGATTCGCGGTGGCGCCACGCCCAGGTGATGAACGGCAGATCCCATTGCTCGATGTCGAGCAGAAAGACCCATTTGGTGGTCGCGGCCTGCAGGCCGGTCTTCAGCGCCACGCCATAGTTCGGGTTGGGCAGATGCAGCGCCCGCGACGGCGGATGGCGCGAAGCGACGGCGTCGGCCAGGCTTGCGGTTGCATCCGTGCTGCCGTTTTCCACGAAGATGAAGGACCAACGGCCGGGGCCGACTACGCCGTCGAAAATGCGAGCCAAGCTGTCCGCGTTGTCCCGCAAGAAATGCTGTTCGTTATACAGCGGTATCACGATGGACACGGCCGCGCCTTCGTGCTCGTCGGCGGCCCTATTGGTCTGCAATGGAATGAGCTCGGCCATGATCGGTCTCAATCAGCCGCGGTCAGGACTTTTTGCCGGGACCACGCCGGCGCGTTAGCGGCGAACCAATCCCAGGTTTGGCGCAGGCCCTGGACCAGCGTCGTCGGCGCCGTGTAGGCGAACTCGCTCCCTGCCTTACTGATGTCGCACCAGGTCGAGTGGATCTCGGCGCTGCGCCGCGGCGCGTATCTGACCTCAAGCCGACGGTCGCATATTGTCTCGAGCGCCTGGATCAATGCGAGCAGCGCGGTCGGCCGTCCCGAACCAAGCTGGAAGGTGCCGGTTGTACCGCTGGCGATTCCAGCTGCGATCCCGCGCACCAGATCGCCGACGTACAGATAGTCGCGTTGCTGGGTGCCGTCGCCATAAACGAGCAGCGGCTCGTTGTGCAGCGCGCCCTTAATGAACGCGGCGACCACACTTTTCTTGTGCGCCGAATGCGGTCCGTAGATGTTGGAGAAGCGCAGCGACAGGCAGCGCAGCCCGTACGAGCCGAAATAGGCCGAGCAAAAGCCTTCAGTCGCCAGCTTCGATGCGCCGTAGGGCGACAGCGGCATCGGCGCCATGGCCTCCGAGATCGGCGGCGTGACTTCGCCCAGAATGGCGCCGCCGGTCGAGGCGTTGACGAATTGTTTGATGCCGCAGCGGCGGGCCAGCTCCAACAGGCGGAACGTGCCTTCGACGTTGGTGGCAAAGCATGCGGCGGGATCGGCAACCGAATCGATCACCCCGGACATGGCCGCCAGGTGGACGACGACGTCGCTGCCGTCGAGGCACTCACCCAGCGTAGCCTGGTTAAGGAAATCGCCGCGGCGAAAGCGGACCCGGGGTCGTGCAGTCGGGGCAGTCTGGCCAGACGAAAGATCGTCCAGCACCACAACCTCGTGGCCGAGCTCCGCCAAATGCGGCACCAGGTTTGACCCGATAAACCCTGCGCCTCCTGTGACCAATATCTTCATGGCCTATTCCCGGACGTTACCAGCGTGAGACGCAGGGAATTTTGCTCAGGTCGCAGCGCGCGGCATATTTGCGGGCGATAGCGGTGATCTCCTTCAGGAGGCCCGCCTGCAACGTGACCGGCTTTAAGCCGAGGCCGACCAGCCCGCGGTTGTCAACCTTCAGTTCGTTGGCGTCGGCTTCTTTACGGGGATTTTCGACGTGCGTGATCTTCGCGCCGGTCAATGACGAGACCAATTGCGCCAGATCAATCAGGCGGAACGTCTCGGTCATCTGATTGAAAATCCGCACGCGCTCGCCTTTTTGCGGCGGATTGACGATCGCAAGCTCGATGCAGCGCACCGTATCCTGAATGTTGATGAAGGCGCGAGTCTGATTGCCGCTGCCGTGCACGGTCAGGGGATGATTGACCGCGGCCTCGACCAGGAAACGATTGAGCACGGTGCCGAAATCGCCGTCATAGTCGAAGCGATTGATCAGCCGCTCGTCCCGCTCGGTCTCTTCGACCTGCGTGCCCCAGACAATGCCTTGGTGAAGGTCCGTGATCCGAACGCGGTCGTTCTTGTTGTAAAACGCGAACAGCAACTGGTCCTGGGTTTTGGTCAGATGATAGATGCTGCCCGGATCGGCGGGAAACAGGATTTCTCGGCGGATGACGTTGCCGTCCGCCGCGTCCACCTTGATGGGCAGATAACCTTCCGGAATCGACATGCCGGCCGCACCATAGCCGTAAACGCCCATGGTGCCCAGGTGAACCACGTGGGTATCGACGCCAGATTCCACGACCGCGGCGAGCAGATTGTTAGTTGCATTCAGATTATTGTTGACGGTGTAGCGCTTGTGAAACGACGACTTCATCGAATACGGCGCGGCGCGCTGCTCGGCGAAATGAACGACCGCATCCGGCTTCGTATCGGCGATCAGCGTCAGCAAGCGATGGTAATTTTCGGCGACGTCGAATTTGTAGAATTCGATGCTGCGGCCGGCGACTTCATGCCATGCCGCGACCCGGGCGCCGATCGGCTGGATCGGTGTCAGCGACGATGTTTCCAGTTCGTTGTCGATGTTTCGGCGCGCCAAGCTGTCGACGATGATGACATCGTGTCCGCACGCCGAAAGATGCAACGATGTCGGCCAGCCGCAAAAGCCGTCCCCCCCAAGGATCAATATCTTCAACGGGCCCTCTTACGCGTCCCCTTACAGCACTGAAACCTACATAAACAGGATCGCCCGTATCGCGCAACCGGGCCGATCTGGTCGTGCCGCAATCGTTTGCGCGTATCCGCGCTAACTGCGTATAGTTCGACGCAATCCGCATCGCCGTAGGGGTGGCTTTGCGGGCAGCCTATCGCGTCGCGGAGCCTCTCGCGGCTGGAGTTTGCCACATGAGCAACGCGGCGTTGGAGCAGCGGATATCGGATGCTCATTATCGCGGCGGCGCCGAGCATGAGCGGACCAGCAAGCGCTTCATGCGCTCTCTGGTCCCGTCGGACCCACCGCTGCGCATTCTCGACGTCGGCTGCGGCACGGGACTCAATGCGGCACAATTGACGCGGCGCGGCCACGACGTGTTCGGCATCGATGTGTCGCCGGTGGCCATCGAGAAACTTCGCGCCCAGGGCCTCAAGGGTTCCATCGCCGACATCGAAGCAGAACCGCTGGCGTTGCCGGAAAACACCTTCGATCTGGTTTACGCGTCGGAAGTCATCGAGCATTGCGTCGACACCAAGAAGTTTTTGCGCAATCTGCGCGCTGTCCTGAAACAAGACGGTACGCTCTTGCTATCGACGCCGAACTCGGCATTTTGGGCCTATCGGCTATTAAGTTTGCTGGGCTACACGCCCAGCGAATTTCAGCATCCGGGGCACGTCCGCTTCTTTTCCAAGCGCAATCTTGCCGCGGCGATCGAGGATTGCGGGTTTACGGTTACGGCGATCGGCGCGCGGCACATGTATCTCGTCGTCGGGCGCCGCATTGGCGATCCGCTGGCGCGGCTCTTGGAGACTGTCGGCTTCCACAAAGAGCCGCGCTTTGCCACGGGCAGTCATTTTTGGCAGCTCAGCGCCTTCGCCCGCAAGGCAAGCGGTTTTTGGGCCGATACCCTGATCGTCACGGCACGCAAACGTGGCGATTGAGGTCAGCCGCGATGCATCCCGCTCTTTACGCGCAGGTATTCGCCGTGCAACGCGACCATTGGTGGGGTCGCAACCGCCGTAGCTTGAGTTTCGGCCTGCTCAAGAAGTTCGGCCTTGATGCCGGGTGCCGCCACCTCGATATCGGTTGCGGCACCGGGCAAAATCTGCGGTTCCTCGAACAGCTGAGACCGTCGCTGACCGTCGGCGTCGACGTATCGCCCATCGCGCTGAGCTTTGCCCGTAAAGCCTGTCCGGCCTGTCAGCTCGTCCGCCTGGACGTCAACCGTACGCTGCCGTTTCCGGATAACAGCTTTGACGTGGCGACGATCTTCAATGTTCTTTATCACGCCTGGATCAAGAGCGATCTCGACGTACTGAAGGAAGCCCGCCGCGTGCTGAAATCCGATGGCTTGCTGCTGGTTACCGAGCCCGCCTTCCAGACTTTGGCACGGGAGGTCGACATCGTCGACATGGCTGCGCGCCGCTATCGCTTGAAACCCTTCGTCGAATTACTTCGCGCGGCCGGCTTCGAAATGCTGTTTGCCAATTATTTCACCAGCTTTGGCGCGCCGATCATCTTCGCCATGAAGGCGCTCAAGGCGCTTGCATCCAAACCACCCGGTGTCGATCGCCCACCCGACATCAGGCTGCTGCCCCCGCTCGGCAATGCCGCCCTCTACGGTGTTGCTCGCATCGAGGCCGCACTCGTGCGCGGCTCGGTGCCAATACCGTTCGGCACGACCATCATTTGCGTGGCGCGGCCGCGCGACGCGCGACTCAGTCGCAATGTTTAAGAATACGTCGGTGGCAATGCAGCGCTTTTTCAATGATGGTTTTCTCAAGCCGGGAACGGACTCTCTCTCAGGACGTGCCGTAGCGGCATTTGCCGCCGTCGCGGTCGCGATCTTTGGCCTGAGCTTTTGGCAGAACCAAGTTTGCCTGATGCTGGGGCTCGACGGCACCTGGTATCGATCGATGTTCGCCTACGAGGCGCTAGATCGGCCGCTGTTCAGTCAGACCGGAGTCGACGCGCTGTCGGGCAATTTTGACGCCTGGTATCCGCTTAGTCCCGAATATCTGCTGCCGCACGCTCTGGCGCTTCTGTTCGGGTCGACCTCTCCGGCGAAGCCATTCATTTTCGTTGTCTTCAGCGTCTTTTTGGCGTCCGCGATCTATGCGGTTGCACGATCGGTCCAAGCCGACCGAGCCACGGCAATGACCGCGGCCTTTCTCATGCCAATCCTCGCCGCTGCGGGGCTCGCCGGCCAGACGGCGACGTTCATGCCGCTTTTCGAGAACAATCCGTATTGGTTTCAAGTCACCGGGCTTGGTTGCCTGATTGTTGCATCTTTCTGGAGACTTGAAAGCCCGCTCAGCGCTCGCATGGTGCTGCTCGTTCTCGCGCCGACATTGTGTGTGCTGCTCGCCGTCGTCAGCGAGTCGCCGCACGTGCTGTTCATCGCGCCGATCGTTGCTATTTACTCTGCCGGATCGTTGCTCGCCGCACGAGGGATGACTGACCTCGCCCTGCGTATTGCGGCAGGGTTGCTGATAATCGTTGTTTTGGCGGTGCTCGGCGTGTTGACGTACTACTACGGCACCCTCGAATACTCGGCGTTTCGGTTCTTTCCCGACGAAATCGAGCATCCGCTCGGCGGCCGGATGGCCTTCTCCGCACTGTTCTGGTCGGGGCTCGCCGCCGCCGTCATCGTGCTCGGCATTGCCGGTGCGATATGGACCGCCGTAGCCGGCTCCGGCCGGCTCAGACTGTTTGCAATCACCCATCTGATCGCCAGCGCTTTATATTTTCCGCTCGCCTATTGGTTCGCCTTCGGGGCCGTCGACTACCGCGGCTCCTGGCCGATTTATTTCGAGACCGGCATATGGCCGTACGCCCTGATCTTCTGCGCGATTGCCATGGCGGCGATGCTGCGGCTGGCGCTGAGCCTGTTCAGCGTATCAGTCAATCTGGCGCCGCTTTGGTGGCGCCGGCATGTTGAGCGTGTCGCCAAGAAGATTGCCCCGACCGGCACGGTTTCGCCGTTCGACGCAATGAAACAAGCGGCCGGATGGCTGCGATCGCACAGCACGCCGCTGGTATTGCTGGGCGTCATCGTAGCTGTCATGAATCATAACCTCGGCGTGCTCAGGCACCGTCGCGCCAACGACTGCACCGCCAATCCCTGGCATTTCGTCCGCGCTACGCCGATCACCGAGGCGTTGCGGCAGCAGATCTCGCTTCGCGCCGGCCAGCCGTTCCGCGGGATGGTGGCCACCGTCGCCGGAGTGCCGCCCGGCGGGCACGGCGATTGGCTCAAATTTCACGATTCCGACGAAGCGCTCATTCTCGATACGGGAAATGACCATCGCACCATCGGGCTCTGGAGCTTCGATATCCCGACGCTCTTTCAGTATCACACCTTCATCACGCCGCCTTATTACCTGACCGTGACTGACTTTCTGTCCGCTGCCGCCGATCATCAGCTGCGGTCCTCGCTGGTCATGACGCGCATCAATCCACCCATGATGACGCTATGGGGCGTCCGCTACATCATCACCGATACTGAAACGACGGCAGGCCGCGAGGTTGCGCGCTTACAAACACACCGTTCGGGAACGCTGCACCTGGTCGAACTGCCAAATCCGAACCTGGGCAACTATTCGCCCGTCGAAGAGCTGCGTGCCAATGATTTCGCCGATACCATGCGCGCCATGCACCGAGCCGATTTCGACGGCAGCCGCACCGTCGTCACCATGGACGGCGCGCTTGATCGCCCGTTGGTGCCGGCACGACAGGTGGAATTGGTCTACACCAAACAGGGCTTCCATCTCGCCGCGACGAGTGACGGACATTCCGTGCTCGTTCTGCCCGCCCAGTACAGCCATTGCTGGAGCGCCGAAGGCAGCGGAAGTCCGGTCCTGTTCCGCGCCGACGCCATGCAGCTCGGGGTGAGTTTTTCGGGCAAGCTCGACGCGCAATTGGTCTTTCGGCTCGGCCCCATCCTGGCCGGACGATGCCGCGTCGACGATCTGCACGATATGGAACGGTTGCGGATCGATCGGGCACGCTCCGCCGTGCGATAATAGGGCGGAACGAGACGCGGCGATTTTTTCCAGGTTCTCGTTGGCGCTGGTACAGCTGGGTAGATTCGAACTACCGACCTCCTGATCCACAGTCAGGCGCTCTAACCAACTGAGCTACAGCTGCACGGTCTGGCGCAGGAAAACGCCGGCAACCTATGAGCCGGCCTGGCATTTGGCAAGACGGCGCCAAGCTGCGTTCCCGGCCCAAAAAGCAAAAGCCCGGGCGAGGCCCGGGCTTTCCCCTCGATCGTCCAGCCGGCCGCGTTACGCAACCTTGCTGAACGCCTTGTTCACGCCGTTCTTGATCGGCTCGGCGGTCTCGGTCGCGACCTTCTGGGCCAGCGCCCCGAGTTCCTTGCTCTGCTGGGCCAGGGTCTCGAACTGCTTGCGCGCATGGGAGCTGGACAGCTCGATGACTTCGGACAGCGTCTTGGCGGTGATCAGCTCACCGGCAAAATCGAACGCCGCATTGGTGTTGGTACGCGCCGCCTCGATCATCTTCAGACCGTAATCCGAAGCGCCCCGCGTGGCGGTCGAATAGGTGGTCTCCAGCATGTCGGTGGCCTCTTCGGCGGCCGCCTTCATCTTCTCGTAGGTGTCGCGGGCCTGCGCGACGCCGCGCTCGGCGAATTCGCGGAAGGCTGCCGGCATCTCGACCTGCGGAATCTCGAATTTGGGCATTTCGAATTTCGGCATCTCGAAGGGGTTGGCTGCAGGCTTGCTCTTCGACTTGGGAGGAGTTGCAGTTGCGGCTTCTGCCATGACACGATCCTTGTGGGTCCTTTGCTGTTGGGCTGTTCACTCGCAGTGTTCGCTTGGCCTCGCCGCCCGTCGCACAAAGCCGACCGTATTGCCAATGCCCGTCGGTCGAACGCCATACATTCCGGACCTGGGCTCTCGGTGACCTATATAACAATGAATTTGGTGCGCCGCAATAGAAAAATATTGCATTGCACAAAATTGTCATAATGCCCTAGCCGCGCTGAGCTTTTTGGTCTAGCGGCGGGAACCAAGGGGGCCGGTTTTAGTGCAATGAACTCAGGGTTTAGGCCGGGTGGAATCGACCACGATTTTGGCGGCACTTTGGCCGAGCTCGTGGACCTGGGTGGAAAGCGCCTGCATCTGCCGGCCGAGGAACTCGGATTGCAGGGCCATGACCTCGGTGGCGCTTCGGGCCTGCATCAGCTTCTGCGCGAATTCGAGGGTCGCGGCGACGTTCTGCTCGGCATATTGCATCGACTTATGGGCGATTTCGCTGGCGCTGCCGTGCGCCGCTTCGGCGCGCCCCTGCATCTGCCCGACCGCCTGGTTCGCCGCATCGATGAAGCTCCCAAAGGCCTTGCGCGCTTGCGCCACGCTCTGCTCGGCGAACGAGCGCACCTCCTCCGGTATCGCGAAATGCTCCGACGGATCCTTGGCCATGTTCGGTCCTCCCGAGGCGGCCGGCACGCGATGATAAGCGCCAATTGGGCTGGCCGGAAGCAGCCGGCTTTGCGCGGCAGCCGCCGGTGCGGCCATTAAGGTTATCCCAGCTTGCCAAGCCCGTTCGTGTCACGCGTCATAGACGCCGCACGGCGCTCGCATTATTAAGAATTTCCTTAGGCAACGAGTTCCGTCGCATGGTTCCTGGGGAGACCGAGCTCGCCCTTCTGCACCTTCCGCGGCTTGCGGCCGTCGCGACGAGCGCCAAGCCGGCGTGGCTGTGGAGCGCTGACGGCACGCACCTGATCTGGGTGAATGCGGTCGGCGCAGCGATTTTCGGCGCCGCGAGCGCCAAGGCCTGCACCGCGTTCGCGTTTCACGCCGACAGCACCACCGCGACACAGATTGCGCGGCTGGACGCGACGCTTCCCGAGAGCGGACAGGAGCGGCTGGAACGGCTGCGGGGATTCAGCGTCCGCTTCGCACTGCTGACCTGCCTATGCTCGCGTATCGCGTTGCCTGACGGCGTTGCGATCCTGGTTGCGTCCGCCGAGCCCACTGGACCGTCGCTTTCGCTTGCCGAGCGCATGCGGCGCTTGTTTGCCGATGACGCTGCGCTCGCGGCCTTCGCTCCCGACGGCGCGCTCGTTCACGCGGGTGCCGACGCCCTGCAGCAACTCGACGGCGCGACGACTCTTGAAGCGCTTGGTCTCGACACCTTGGCGGCTGCCGCGATGACATCGGGACACGCCAGCGGCACGGCGCGCCTGACACAGCACCACGTCGACGTTACGCTGCATCGATTAGGCGACGGCGAGTCGCGCGTGCTCATGCTGATGTTGCCCTCGACCGAACTCGCAACCGAAGCCGTGCCGTCGGCAGCCGAGGCGAAGGAACTGTCCGGCATGGTCGAGACCGCCATAGATCAGGCGGCCGCGGAGCGCCGGCATCCGTTGCGCTTCGTCTGGCAGATGGACGCCAATGGCCGCTTCGCCGTCGGCTCCGACGAGTTCACCGCGCTGGTCGGTCCGCGCACCGTCGCGGCGTGCGGCCGGCCGTGGCGCGAGATCGCCGCCGAGTTCAAGCTCGATCCCGACGACCAGGTTGTGCGCGCAGTAGCCAGGCGCGAAACCTGGAGCGGCATCGAGGTCTCGTGGCCGATCGACGATTCCAGTGAGCGGCTGGTCGTCGAGCTGTCCGGACTGCCGGTGTTCGATCGCGATCGCAGCTTTGCGGGCTACCGCGGCTTCGGCGTGTGCCGCAACGTCGCGCGGATCAACGAATTGCTGCGTGTGCGTCACGGCCAGCCGATCGGCTTCATGCCGTTTGCGGTTGCGAGCGTCGAAATATCCGGGACGGAGTCTGTTGAAGCTCCTTCGCCGCTGCAGCCCGAGCCCGCGCCGAAAGTTGCCGCAGCCAACGTGGTGCCGTTCCGCTCCGGCGCATCGGCCGAACCGAGGGTGCCGAGCCTCAGCGCGGGCGAACGCAATGCGTTCCGCGAACTGGCACAGGAATTAACCGCTCGGCTGCGCGGCCAGGACGACGGACCGGCAGACGCGGACGACGAACGCGTGGCGG
>Ga0126381_100005722_pt1 | contig 13722 bp, 10 predicted proteins | sample PanSoiMetPlot_28_FD_96465 | JGI IMG/M metagenome (GOLD analysis project Ga0126381, IMG submission 96465) | Tropical forest soil microbial communities from Panama - MetaG Plot_28 | ecosystem: Environmental > Terrestrial > Soil > Tropical forest > Bulk soil | place: Panama | collected 2016-02-17
GAGGCGTCTTCACGGACACAGGCCACTGATCCCAACCGTCGAGAGACGCTCCGGATCAGGACACCTCTCCCCGGCCTAAGGGGTGAGGCCAAGTGGCTGCGCATGCCCCGTACCTTCGAGAGACGGAGCGCTACGCCGTGAAGTGCCAAAGCTCTTACGAGAGAGGTGACCTCGTCACTCTGCCGTGGCGAAGGAAAGGCTGCCTCTCCCAGGGTGTCGCGCGTAAGGCGTGCACGGCGCCACGGACGAAGGGAGGCGCGCGATGGACTCTGATAGTCCGGGCCGAAGTCGGCCCTTTCCGCCGCTGTCCTTCCTGCCAGTCCCTGGCACACGCTGACGCGCCTAGATCTTCCCTGACATAACCCCTCGACCCCGTCGCGACCCGCCGCGACCGGGGAGCAAAGCCTGCGCATGCGTGTGCCTCAACTCCCGCTTTAGTGCAAAGCGTGAAAGGGGTGCTCACCGTGACTGCCATCGACATTGAAGTCGGCGCCAGCCGTCCATCCGCGGTTCTCGACGACGCGCACGTCGGCGACATCCGCGGCGCCCTCGGCACGATCCGCGTCGACGACATCGGCGCCCGATCGACCCTGTCCGCCAAGATGAAGACGCTGCTCGCCGTCGTCGGGCCCGGCCTCATCGTGATGATCGGCGACAACGACGCCGGGGCTTTCTCCACCTACGGGCAGGCGGGCCAGAACTACGGCACCAAGTTGCTGTGGACGCTGCTGCTGCTGATCCCGGTGCTGTACGTGAACCAGGAGATGGTGCTCCGCCTCGGCGCCGTCACCGGTGTGGGGCACGTGCGGCTGATCCTGGCGCGGTTCGGCAAGTTCTGGGGCACGTTCGAGGCGTTCGCCCTGTTCGTGCTCAACGCGCTGACGATCGTCACTGAGTTCATCGGCATCACGCTGGCGGCGGGCTACCTGGGCGTGCCCAAGGTCATCGCGGTCATCCTGGCGGCCGGGGTGATCATCTCCACCGCGTTCACCGGGAGCTTCCGCCGGTTCGAGCAGGTCGCGATGGCGTTCTGCGCCGGATCCCTGCTGCTGATCCCGCTGTACATGATGTCGCACCCGGCCGGCGCGCAGATGGCGCGCGGCTTCACCACGCCCGCCTTCCCGGGCGGATCCGGCGGCATAGCGCCCGTGATGCTGCTGGTCATCGGCATCGTCGGCACGACGGTCGCGCCGTGGCAGCTTTTCTTCCAGCAGTCCTACGTGGTGGACAAGCGGATCACCCCGCGGCTCATGAAGTACGAGAAGGCCGACCTGTGGATCGGCATCGTCATCGTGGTGCTCGGCGCCGCCGCCGTGATGGGCGCCACCGCCGCGGCGTTCGCCGGCTCCAAGGGTGCCGGCCACTTCGCCGATTCGGCCGGGCTGGCTCGCGGCGTCGCCGCCTACGCCGGCCACTTCGCGGGCGCGCTGTTCGCGGTCGCACTGCTCGACGCGGCCATCATCGGCGCGTTCGCGGTGTCACTGTCCAGCGCCTACGCGATCGGCGACGTGTTCGGTATGAACCACTCGCTGCACCGCGGCGTCGGCCAGGCCAAGGGCTTCTACGCCATCTACGCGGCGCTGATCTGCGGCGCCGCCGCGGTCGTGCTCATTCCCGGCTCGCCGCTCGGGCTGATCACCGAGGGCGTGCAGGTGCTCGCCGGACTGCTGCTGCCCATCGCGACCGTCTTCCTGCTGCTGCTGTGCAACGACAAGGTCGTGCTCGGCCCCTGGGTGAACGGCCGCAAGACCAACGCGTTCACCGCCGTGGTGATCTGGGTGCTGATCACGCTGTCGGTCATCTTGACGGTCTCGGTCGTCTTCCCCGCCATTTCCGCGCGGCAGATCATGGCGATCATCGGCTTCTGCGCGGCGGCCGCGCTCGCCGCCGGCGGCGTGCTGCTCGGGGCAGGCACCCGGAGCGCCGGGCGGACCGGGCGCGCGGAGCGCGACGCTGCCGCGGACGTCACCGCCTACGGGGATCGCATGCTGTGGCGGATGCCGCCGCTGAGCGAACTGCCGGCTCCGGTGCTCACCGGAGCGCGCAAGGCGGGCCTGATCGCGCTGAGCGGCTACCTGGGGATGACGATGATCCTGGTGGTCGTCAAGGTCATCCTCATGGCGCTCGGGCACTAGGCCGCAGCGGCCGCGGGCCGGACAGTCACGACGCTCCGTTCGGGATAATGATCTAGATTTTCCGAACGGACCGTCGTGTCTGTGGAGGTGCGGTGACTGAGGAAGCCGGGCGGGGACCGCTGACCGGGGTGCGCGTCGTCGAACTCGCCGGGATCGGGCCGGCGCCGCTGTGCGGGATGCTGCTCGCCGACCTGGGCGCCGAGGTGATCCGGGTGGACAGGCCAGGCGGCCCGCCGCCGCCGATCCCGCTGGACAAGGACGTCACGAACCGCGGCAAGCGGCGGATTGTCGTGGACCTGAAGCACCCGCGCGGCGCCGAGGTCATCGGCCGCCTGGCCGCGGTGAGCGACGGGCTGATCGAGCCGTTCCGGCCCGGGGTCGCCGAACGTCTGCGCGTCGGCCCCGCCGACTGCTGGGCACGCAACCCGCGGCTGGTGTACGGGCGGATGACCGGCTGGGGCCAGGACGGCCCGCTCGCGCCCTGGGCCGGGCATGACATCGGCTACATCGCGGTCACTGGCGCGCTGCACGCGATCGGGCGGGCCGACGGCCCGCCGCAGGTGCCGGTGAATTACCTCGGCGACTTCGGCGGCGGTTCGACGTTCCTGGCCATCGGCATGCTCGCGGCCCTGCTCGAGGCGCGGACGACCGGGCGCGGCCGGGTTGTCGACGCGGCGATCGTGGACGGGACCGCGGCCTTGCAGGCGATGACATACGCGCTGCTCGCCGACGGCGCCTGGACCGACGAGCGCGGGGTGAACCGACTGGACACCGGGGCGCCGTACTACGACGTGTACGAGACGGCCGACGGCCGGCACATGGCCGTCGGCGCCCTCGAGCCGCAGTTCTACGCGCGGTTCGTCGCACTGCTGTTCGCGCCCGAGGGCCTGCCGGACGACCTGCCCGCGCAGCACGACTCCGCGCGGTGGCCGTCGATGCGGGCGGCGTTCGCCGCGCGGTTCGCACAGCGGACGATGGCCGAGTGGGCCGCGGTATTTGAGGGCACCGACGCATGCGTGTCGCCGGTGCTGTCGCTGACCGAGGCGCCGGCGCACGCGCACCTGGCCGCGCGCGGCACGTATGTGTCCGTCGACGGCGTAGTGCAGCCGGCGCCGGCGCCGCGGTTCTCTGGCGCCGGCGCCGGACCCGCGGAAGCGCTCGCCCCCGGGCGGATCGCGCGGTTGGGGGCGCACACCCGGGAAGTGCTCACGGCCGCGGGCTTCCGCGACGTGGACGAATTGCTCGCCGAAGGCGCGGTGTCGTAAGGCGCGTGCGGCGCGTGAGGCCTCCGGCCGCAACGCGGCGGTCAGCCGACGAACGCCCTGCTGAGCAGGACATTCGAGGAGGCCATGACCGTGTACAGCGGCGGCGGGAAGAACTGGCTCGTCACCTGAATGAAGTGCTCGACGAAGGCCACCAGGTAGTCGCCGGACTCGCTGGGCGTGGTCTGGAACGAGACGGTGTGCCCGACCGTGGTGAATCCGAGCATCGAACCCGTCGTCTCGTCGTAGATGATGAGCACCGCGGGAGCGCCCGGCGTGAGGGTCTCGACGTTGACGTTGGCGGTCGCGGTGTAAACGCCTGGACCGTTCGATACGATGACCACCTCTGGGCCCGTGAGGTTCACGCGTATGCCGGAGTTCGTCCAGGTGACGAAGGCTGTGTCGGAGGTCCCCTGAATGTTGGCGGGCGGCGGGGCCGCGCTCGGCGAGGCGACGTAGGCGACGAACGCGTGCGTCGTCGCCAGGCCTTCGGTGACGCTGACCGAGCACGTGGTCCCGAAACCACAGGCGCGCAGCAGCTTGCCAGCGGTCATGTCGTAGATGTCGATGTACCAGGGTGTCGGGCCGACGTCGGCGCCGGTGGTCGCGGTCAGCGTCGCGGACTGGCTCACCGCCACCGTGGGCGGGCTCGCGGTCAGCTCGACGAAGAAGCTGTCTGCGCGCGCGGGCGCGGCGGTTCCGCCCACGACTCCCGACAGTGCGAGCAGCCCAGTGATGGCGGCAATGGCGAGCAGCCGTCTGCTCCGGCCGCCAGCGGACATTGTCACGGTAGGTCTCCTTAATTGGTGTCTACCGTCACAATCCCTCGGGCCAGGCCAACGGCACCTGAGTAATCCCTACTCAATCGCGAACGAGGCCGCACGGCCGGCACCCCCGGATCCGGCTGGGGCGGTGAAACGGTGGGGTGGCTACCCCACCGCGCCGCGGCCGGGCAGCGGTCACGATCGGGTCTGAGGTGCGCTGAGCGCGCGATCAGGCGCGCAGTCGGGAGGACGTCCGTGAAGGTACTTTCCAGGTCCTGGTCCGCCGCGTTGGTGCTGGGAGCATCGCTGATCGCGTCCGCTAGCCTCGCCAGCCTGGCTGGCGGCGCCGCCGGGGCCACCGCCGTCCCTGGGCTGCCGCGCGGGGCTGCGGTGCCAACGCCCACTCACGCGGGCTGGCTGTACGGGGTCTACTGCGTCTCGAACACCAACTGCTGGACCGTGGGCCAGTCCGAGAAGACCATCGGTGCCTCCACGGTGCTGCTGAACCAGGCGCTGCACTGGAACGGGAGCAAGTGGTCCGCGGTGCCAGTGCCCAACCCTGGCGGCACCGCGGCGGGGGACGACAACTCGCTTGCCAGCATCCGCTGCCCAACGGCGACCGACTGCTGGGCCGTCGGCTTCTACCAGCGAAACAAGGCCGAGCTGAATCAGGTGCTGCACTGGAACGGGCATCACTGGTCACAAGTCGCGGCCCCCAACCCGGCCGGCAGCGTCAGCTCGACGAGCTTCGTCCAGAATGTCCTGATCAGCGTCACCTGCGCGGCACCGACAAACTGCTGGGCGGTCGGCGAGTACGGGCACTCTTTCGGCCCAAGCCTGGTGATTCTCAACGAGGCGCTCCACTGGAACGGCAGTAAGTGGAGCAACGTACCGGTGCCCAGCCCTGCCGGTTCCGCGGATGGTGACGAGAGCGCACTCCAGAGCGTGCGGTGCACCGCGCCGGGCAACTGCTGGGCGGACGGCCTGTCTGGCCAGCTGAGCACCCCGAACACGTTCTCCAACGAAATGCTGCACTGGAACGGGAGCAAGTGGGTCATCGTCCACGTGCCGAGCCCGGGCGGCACGGCTGACAAAGACCTGAGCGAACTCCTAGGCCTCGTGTGCACCGCCGCGGCCAACTGCTGGGCGGTCGGCTACTACGGCACGTTCGGCGACCCCGACACGTTCAAGAACGAGGCGCTGCACTGGGACGGGCATCACTGGTCCCTGATCCCCACACCGCAGCCCGACGGGACCGGCGCGGGCGCCCAGAACATCCTCGGCGACGTCGCCTGCGCCGGGGCCGACAACTGCTGGGCGGTCGGCCAGTACGGCAGCGTAGGCACCAACGTCGGGTTCATCCTCAACCAGGTCCTGCACTGGAACGGCCACCACTGGTCGCTGGTCTCGTCCCCCGATCCGGCCGGACTCGCGAACGGAGACAGAAACGAGCTGATCGGCGTGAGGTGCGCCTCCAAGCGCGTGTGCTGGGCGGTCGGCCAAGCGGAAGTGGCCAAGCGAAACACGCTCAACGAGGCGCTGCGCTGGACCGGAACCAAATGGGTCACCGGCTGAAACAGAGTCCTGCTGGCCACGCCCGCTCACGGCCCGCTCACGCCCGCCGAGATCGTATATGTTTGCGATTTGCGGTACCGGAGTACCGGAGTACCGCAAATCGCAAACGTATCGTCTTACTGGGGCTCCCAGCGCCAGCCGTCGTTGTCTTCGCAGACAATGCGCTCACCATCACCGGCCACGCCGGTGACGCCGTGGTCGGAATTGCGGCAGAATTCGCCTGGCTCGTAACACCTCCCCTCATTGCTGAGCGGGTAGCAGCCGGTCGGCGCCGGCGGTGGCGGCGCGGTCGATGGCGCGGTCGATGGCTGGACCGGCCGCGGTGTTGTCGGCTGTGCGACGGGCGCCGGTGTTGTCGGCCGCGCGACGGGCGCGCGCGTTGTCGGCCGCGCGACGGGTGCCGGTGTTGTGGGCTTTGAGCCGGCTGTGTTATGAGCGGCAGGCGACTTTGCATGGGCTACTGGACGATGTGTTCCCGCTGGCCTGGCCCGCACGGCGGCCTTCGCCGCGGACGCTATCGGCGCGGCCGGCGAGACACTTGGCTCGGCGGCAGCGCATCCCATGACGCCGACTGTCAGTACACCGATGAAAATCAATGAGATGCTTTTCGATGAGATGCTTTTCGATGAGCGACGAGTTCTGCGGCTTCCACCCTGCCGAGATGTCATGTTGTGCCCCCTCCGTGGAAAATACGGACGCCGAATAGACGCGTGAAAGCGGGAAATGGAGCACAAGCGCACCCGGACCATGATCGCGAAAATTCTTCCCGCTATGCGCTCCAATTCTTTACGTCATCAGCCGGCGGCTGTCCCGCGAGTCACAGCCGTCCACTCCCGTCTCGCGCCTAGAGCCTCTGGCCATGATCACGAAAACTATTGGCACTAATAGCTGCCATTTCTTTACGTGCTGAAAAGCTTGTTCGCGCCCGGGGGTTACGGGGGTGCCGCCTTGCTGGTGGTGGTGCTGGTGGTGTCCGGGCTACTGTGCGCGGACGCCGACGGAGGCCCGCGGACGGACGCGCGGCGGGTTATTCGGCGGCGGGTTCTAGGCGGCGGATGATCGCAACCACCTTGCCGAGGATGGTGGCGTCGTCGCCGAGGATCGGCATGTACGCGGGATTGTTCGGCATCAGCCATACGTGGCCGTCGCTTCGCTTGAACGTTCGCACCGTGGCCGCCGCCCCAAGCTGGGCGGCCACGATGTCGCCGTGCGTCGCCGACGACTGCTGCCGGACGACCACCAAGTCCCCGTCCGCGATGGCGGCGTTGATCATCGAGTCGCCGGCCATCGCGAGCGCGAACAAGGTGCCGTCGCCGACCAGTTGCCTGGGCAGCGGCAGGATGTCATCGACCTGCTCCCCGGCCAGGACTGGCACGCCGACCTCGATACGGCCCACCAGCGGGACGTATGCGGGTTGCTGGGACGGGATGTAATAGCCCTCGTCAGGTGGCGACCCTGCGTCGTCGTCACGGCCGGCGTCCGGGCGAATAGGCGGGTGGCCGGGCAGCCGGATCTCCACCGTGCGCGGCCTGCGCCCGTCACGGCGCAGGTAGCCCAGGCTCTGCAGCCGGGCGATCTGGTAGGACACGCTCGAGTTGCTGGTCAGCCCGACCGCGTCGCCGATCTCGGTCATCGACGGCGGGTAGCCGCGCTCGCGGATCGATTGCCTGATGACCTGGAGCACCTTCCGCTGGCGCCAGGTGAGTACGTGGTCAGGATCGGGTCTGTCGGGATCGGGTCTGCCGGCCGTCTCCATGGCCATACGCCCCCGCCTGGGTCAGGGAACTTTAGAGCAATTCGAGGATGGTGGCGTTCGCCTGCCCGCCGCCTTCGCACATGGTCTGCAGGCCATAGCGGATGCCGTTGTCCTTCATGTGGTGCACCAGCGTGGTCATCAGCCGGGCACCGCTGCCGCCCAGCGGATGGCCAAGCGCGATCGCGCCGCCGTTGACGTTCAGCGTCTTGGCGTCGGCCCCGATCTCGGCGAGCCATGCCAGCGGCACCGGCGCGAACGCCTCGTTCACCTCGAATGCGCCGATGTCGTCGACCCGCAGGCCGCTGCGCGCCAGCGCCTTGCGGGTCGCCGGAATCGGCGCGGTGAGCATGATCACAGGGTCGTCGGCCGCGAGCACGGCCGTGTGCACACGCGCGATCGGTGTCAGCCCAAGCTCCGCGGCCTGCTCGGTCGTCGTCATCAGCAACGCCGCGGCACCGTCGCTGATCTGCGAGCTGTTGCCGGCGTGAATCACGCCGTCCGCCTTGAACGCCGGCTTGAGCTTGGCCAGCGACTCGAGCGTGCCGCCGCGCCGCACGCCTTCGTCGGCGTGCACGACGGTGCCGTCGTCGAGCTTGACCGGCGCGATCTGCGCGGCGAACCGTCCCTCGTCCTGGGCCGCCGCCGCCTTCTCGTGCGAGGCGAGGGAGAACTCGTCGAGCTGGGCGCGGGAAAGGCCCCAGCGCTGCGCCATCATCTCCGCGCCGATCCCCTGGTTCGGCGGCACGCCCTTGAACACCGTCTGCAGGCCGGAACCTGACGGGTTCGCGCCCGGCAGCATCGACGCGCCCATCGGCACCCGGCTCATCGACTCGACCCCGCCGGCGACCACCACGTCGTACTGGCCGCTGATCAGGCCCGCGGCGGCGAAGTGCACCGACTGCTGCGAAGAGCCGCACTGCCTGTCCACCGTCACGCCCGGCACGCCGAGCGGCCAGCCCGCGGCGAGCACCGCGTTGCGTGCGATGTCGAACGTCTGCTCGCCGACCTGGCCGACGCACCCCCAGATGACGTCGTCGACCTTGGCCGGGTCGATGCCCGCGCGCTCGGCCAGCACCCGCAGCAAGTGTGCCGACAGGTCCACCGGGTGTACCCCGGACAGGGCGCCATTCCGCTTGCCTACCGGCGTCCGGACCGCCTCCACGATTACCGCGTCTCGCACCGCGCCATCCTCCTTCACGTCGTTCTACCTACTTGCCTACCACGTACGGCCGCGTTTGCCGAGTTTGGCAGCGGTTTCGCCGTGTGCGTCCCCATTACGCGCAGTCGAGCACCGCGACCAGATACGCGACGCCGAAAGGATCGTCAGCGTATAGCACTTCCGCGGACGGCCGGCCAAGGACGGCCTCCTCGTCGGGCGCAGCGGCGATCGCGCCGGCGAGAACCTGCCAGGGCGCACGCCCGGTCGCCATGAGCTCACCGGCCAGCCCCGGGTCGAGCGCCGCGAGCGCCGCCATGTCGCAGTCCCTGACCGCCCGCTCCACCGCCGAATCAAACGGTGCCGCGCGCTCGTCGAAGTGGCCTGGCGCCGCCGGGCCGCGCCTGGCGCTGCCGTCGCCCACGACCAGCAGTCCAACCCGCGACGCCGCCCGCGCGAGACGCGCGCCGAGCCGCGCGCACGCGTCCGGCGGCTCTGACGCCCCCACGGCCTGCAGCAGCCGCGCCCCCGTGTATCCGGCGCCGTCGAGCAGCAGCGCGCCGAGGCCGAGGCCGAGCGGCAGCCCCGGCCTGCCGCCGGCCGCGCCAGGAGCACCCCCGTACGCCGCCACGTCCAGCCGGTCCTCCGGATCCCAGGCGGCCGTCGCGGCGCCCGCGCCGACAACGGCCACGATCTCGGCGTCGGCCTTGACCAGCCGCGCGACGGCCGCCGCGCACGCGTCGCGCAACTCGGGCAGCACAAGCGCCCGCCCGCTGAGTTCCCGCGCGAGCAGCGGCGGGGAGGGGCACAGGACCGCGCGGGCGATCACGCAGCCGCCAGGGAAACCAGGCCGCGCACCAGGCCGCGCACGGCTTCAGGCCTGGCGACGTCGTCCATGTCCGAAATTTTATCCCGAACGAATCGGGCCGTCTGCGCGCCGACAAGCCCGGCGTACGCCGGCCCGAGGCTCTCGGCGGCATGGACCGGGTTAGTAAGTCCTTGTGAAGTTTTTTGCCAAACCGCGACGAGAGACCACCGTCCGTTCGGCATATTCCATTCTTTGCCCTGTGCGATCCTTGCAGCTATGGCAGGCCGGCACAGCACAGCGACGACCCCCAGAGCCCCCGAACTCCCCAAAGTCCCCGAAGTCAACGCCCTTTTCTGGGCCGTCAAGATCCTGACGACCGCGATGGGCGAGGCGGTGTCCGACTACCTGGTGAAGCAGTACAACCCGTACCTGGCGGTGCTGGCCGGCTTCGTGGTGTTCGCGATCGCGATCACCTGGCAGTTCCGGGTGCCGACCTACCGGACCTGGCCGTACTGGACCGCGGTGGCGATGGTAGCGGTGTTCGGGACGATGGTGGCGGACGCGCTGCACGTGGGGGTCGGCATCCCGTACAAGGTGTCGGTCGCGCTGTTCGGGGTGTCGCTCGCGGTCATCTTCGCCGTCTGGTACAGCGTCGAGCGGACGCTATCCATCCACAGCATCGTCACGCCGCGCCGGGAGTTCTTCTACTGGGCGACGGTGTGCTGCACGTTCGCGCTCGGCACCGCGACCGGCGACCTTACCGCGCAGACGCTGCACCTTGGATACTTCCTCTCCGGCGTGGTGTTCACACTCGCCATCCTGCTGCCGCTGACGGCGTGGCGGATGGGCGCCAACCCGGTCCTCACGTTCTGGGTGGGGTACATCCTGACCCGGCCGATCGGGGCGTCGTTCGCCGACTTCTTCGGGATGCCGAAGACGTCGGGCGGCCTCGGCATCGGCCACGGCCCGGTCAGCCTGGTGACGATCGCGCTTGTCGTCGCGTCCATCGCGTACCTGGCCAGGACCGGCAAGGACCAGCCGTCGGCGCTCAGGGAAGCGCCGCGCCAGCCCGCGCCGCAGCCGGGGTATGCGCCGCAGCACAACTACGCGCCGCAGCACAACTACGCGCCGCAGCCGGGGTATGAGCCGCAGCAGAACTACGCGCCGCAGCCGGGCTATGCGCGTCAGCCTGGGTCCGCGCCCCAGCAGGGGTCCGCGCCCCAGCCCGGGTACGCGCCGCGCCACGGGTCGCACGCTCCTCCGCGACCGGGGCGCGGACCGACGTTCACACCCGCTCCCGGCCACCAGCCGGACCCCAACCGGCCGCCCTCTTAGGGGCAGTTCCCCGGCTTAAGGGGCAATCCCCGAGTTTGGCAGGGTTTTCCCGGTAGACACGGATCGCCTTATACCGGGACACTAGGCCTGCGAAAACTCAGGGGGTGGCTGAGTGTTCCTTAGTGGCGCGCGGGCGGCGGGCCCGCACAGGTGGCCGCGCCTGCTCGTGTTGTACTGCGCGATCTGCCCGCCCGCGGCGCTGCTCATCGGCGTCGCGTTCTGGCCGATGTGGCGGGACAGGCCGCTGCTCGCGCTCGGCAGCGTCGTGCTGTCGATGGCGCTGTTGTCCGCTGGCATCCTGCTGCTCGACGAGCCGGGGCAGCAGAGCTCTGCGATCATGCTGCTCGGCTCAAGTGTCCTGTTGGCCGCGGGCTGGCTCAACATCTGGCGGGTCGGCCCGCTGCCGCTCGTCTCGGTGCCCGCGAGCCCGGCGGGGACGATCCTCGCCGCGTGGGCGATGTTCTGCTACCCCAACTCGCCGCACGAGCGGCGGGCCGGCAACAGGTTCTTCCTGACCATGCTTGGCTGCATCCTGGCCGGCCTCGCGTTCTGCATCGCGGTGTCAAGGTCGCAGTGGTACAGCTTCCCCGGGCAAGCGTGGTGGCCGACGCTGTACGCGAACCACGGCCTGTTCACCGCGGCGTCCGGGGCGGTCGACCTGACCGGGATCGGCTTCGCCGTGGCGTACATGCTGCTGTGGATCACCCGGTGGCGGGGCGCTCGCGGGATCTCGCGGGCGCTAGCGCAGCCGGTGGCGGTCGCGGCCTCGATCACGTGCGCGATCACGATCGTCGAGCTCGGCGCCGGCATCGCGGACGTGAGCGGGCGCGTCATGGACGACATCTACACGGTCGAGGCCTTCTTCCAGATCGGCGTGCCCGCCGCGTTCGTGGTCTCCGTGCTACGCCGCCGGTTCGCCCGCACCCGCATCATCGACCTGCTGATGCACCTGCGGGGACCCGCGCGCGCCACGTCGATTACCGAGGCGCTGCGTAACGTCTTCGAAGACCCCGCGCTGGAAATCGTCGACTGGGCACCGGGCACGCTGCCGCGCGGCGGCTACGCCGCGGCGCACCCGCCGCAGGCGCCAGAGCCGGCCGGACCGCCGCACGCGGCGCGGTCGCTTGAGCCGTCGTACGCGGCGGGCGGCGGCCGGGTGCCGCTGCCGATCACCTCGAGTTCCGGCGAGCAGCTCGCCGTCATCATGGCCGATCCCTCGCTGCCGGTCAGCGACGACCTGGTCCGGGCCGCGGTCGCGGCGAGCTCATTCGCGCTGGAGAACGCCCAGCTCGAATCCGCGCTCGCGGATCAGCTCCAGGAAGTCCGCGAGTCGCGGCTGCGGATTATCCAGGCGGGCGTAGCCGAACGGCGCCGCCTCGAGCGAGACCTGCACGACGGCACTCAGCAGCGGCTGCTCGCGCTCAAGATCATGCTCGCCGCCGCCGAGTCCGACACGACCGATGATCAGAGCCGCGCCATCATCGGCCGGATCAGGAGCGAGCTGGCCCAGGTGATCGACGAGCTGCGCGACCTCGCGCACGGGATCCATCCCGCCGCGCTCGGCCAGGTCGGACTCGAGCAGGCGATCAAGTCCATGGCCGAGCGGTACCCGATCCCCATCGATGTCGACTTGCCGGCCGGCCGGTTCGGCGAGGCGGCTGAACTGACCGCCTACTACCTGATCGCGGAGTCCATCACCAACGCGATCAAGCACGCGCGGGCGCGGCGGATCCGGGTGCGCGGCGCCAAGTCCGGTGGCTGGCTGCGGATAACCGTCAGCGACGACGGTGGCGGCGGCGCGAACGCCGCCGCGGGATCAGGGATAAGCGGCATCATCGACCGAGTCCGCGGCATTGGCGGGGAGGCCGATATCGAAAGTCCAGCCGGTCGCGGCACTCAGGTAAGGGCACGGATTCCATGCGCATAGGCATCGCGGAAGACTCCGCACTGTTCCGCGAGGGGCTGCAGATGCAGCTTGCCCGCCTCGGCCTGGACGTCGTCATCGCGGCCGGCACCGGGGACGAGCTGCTCGCGGCGGCCGACGTGAAACCGATCGACGCGGCGATCCTGGACGTCGTCATGCCGCCGACGTTCACCGACGAAGGGCTGCGCACCGCGGAGCGGCTCGCCGCCCGTCACCCGACGGTCGGGATCTTGCTGCTGTCGCAGTACGACGAGCTCGCCTACGCCGCCAGGCTGTTCGACGATGGCGCGGGACGCCGCGGCTACCTGCTGAAAGACCGCGTCGACAACGCCGAAGCACTGCGCGACGCGCTGCAGCGCATCTGCCGGGGAGAGTCGGTCATCGACGACACTCTGATCGGGCGACTGCTGGCCCACCAGCGTCACCTCAGCAAGCTCGATTGCCTCACGGAAACCGAGCAGACCGTGCTGCGGCACATGGCCGAAGGCCGCTCGAATTCAGGCATCGCGGCGATCACCAAGTTCGCGGAGAAGACGGTCGAGGCAACCATCTCGCGGATCTTCGCCAAGCTCGACATCACCGGCGCGCCAGACGACAACCGGCGCGTGCTCGCCGTGCTCGCCTGGCTGCGCGGATCGTCTTTAAGGCCGTACCAGGCATGACAGTGAACAGGCGTGAACAAGTGAACAGGCGTGAACAAGTAAAGGAGAAAGGCAAGATCATATGCCCACGAGATTCAATCCCGCCCCTGGCTGGCCTCCCGCGCCACCGGGGTGGACGCCCCCGCCAGGCTGGCAGCCCGACCCGGCCTGGCCTCCGGCACCGCCCGGCTGGCAGCTATGGGTCGAAGAAGCCGCGGTTCCGGCCGCGGGACCGGCCGGAGGGCAGACCGCATGGCCAGCCGCGGGGTCTGCCCCAGGGCAAGCCCCTGCGCCGACAGCGTGGCCGACCGCGGGGCCTGCCCCAGGACAAGCCCCTGCGCCGACGGCTTGGCCGACCGCGGGGCC
>Ga0126381_100005723_pt1 | contig 13721 bp, 23 predicted proteins | sample PanSoiMetPlot_28_FD_96465 | JGI IMG/M metagenome (GOLD analysis project Ga0126381, IMG submission 96465) | Tropical forest soil microbial communities from Panama - MetaG Plot_28 | ecosystem: Environmental > Terrestrial > Soil > Tropical forest > Bulk soil | place: Panama | collected 2016-02-17
AAACCGCGGGATTACCAGGAATTCGGAGTTGACGCGACGTTTCGGTACTTTGAGCAGTTTGGTGGTAATCCGCTACTGCTCTATCCGACAGCGACTGGTAAATCCGTGGTGGTAGCTGGCATTTGTGTGCGCGCTTTGTCGATGTATCCACAAACGCGCATTCTAATGCTAACTAAGACACAAGAACTCGTCGAACAAAATTATGACAAACTCAAATTGGCGTGGTCCGACGCGCCGGTGGGCATATATTGCGACGGTTTGGACAAGAAGCAACATCACTATCCCATTACTTTCGGAACTATTGGTTCGGTCTATAAAACTGGTGAGCTATTTGGATTTATTGATCTGGTTATTGTCGACGAATGTCATGAAATCAGTCAAAAAGATGAGTCGATGTACAGAAAGCTCATCAACAAACTCAAAGAAAAGAACCCGCTCGTAAAAGTTATCGGACTGACAGCCACAGGCTATCGGATGAAGCAAGGCAAGCTCACCGATGGTGAGAACGCGCTATTCACTGATATCATTGTTGATAGTACTGGACTCGAAGCGTATAACTGGTACTTCGATCAAGGCTATCTCGTACCACCAGTGCCCCGCCCAACGAGAACTCAGTATGATCTGGCAAACGTCAAGATAAACGCGGGAGAATATGAGCAAGCCTCATTGCAGCAGGAACTAGACAACGATCAGAAAAACGAGTCTGCTGTACTTGAAATGCTGGAATGGGCGCACGATAGACATTGCTGCGTAGTCTTTTCATCGGGCGTCGAGCATGCGAGACATTTGTATGAAATGTTGGAATACTACGGCCAAAGCGTCACATGGGTCGCATCCAAAGGGATGACACCAAGCGAGCGAACCAAACGGATCGCTGCATTCAAGCAAGGTGAATACAAATGGATTGTGAACAATGGAATACTGACGACGGGCTTCGATCACCCACCGATCGACTTCATTGGTATGGTTCGCCATACTCTGTCACCTGGTTTATGGGTTCAGATGTGTGGGCGCGGAACGCGGCCAATGTATGCACCTGGGTTCGATTTAGAGACGCGTACTGGGAGACTAGAAGCGATTTACAACTCGATCAAGCGGAACTGCATGATTCTGGACTTCGCACAGAATGTGACGAGACTGGGTCCGATCAATGATCCACGAGTGCCGCAACCGAAAGAGCGCAAACGCATGGGCGACGCGCCTATCCGTATCTGCGAACAATGTGGCTGCTACAATCATGCTGCCGCTGCTATCTGCTGGAACTGCGGATTCGTTTTCCCGCGCCACTTAAAAATTGGGCAATCCGGTACACAAGACTTGATCCGAGTCGACCGCATGAAGCACGCACCGATTGAAGTGCGAGAGCGCGCTGTCGACCGAGTGGCCTATACTCGCTGGCGCAAAAAGGATAGACCGGATTCCATGAAAGTTATCTATCACTGCGGCAGCAAACAATACAATGAATGGGTCTGCTTTGAGCATGACAACTGGCCGCGCCACAAAGCCCGCGAATGGTGGCGCAAGCGCAGCGACATTGAGCCGCCAAACACTATCGAAGAAGCACTTAAACTGACTGGCTCGCTCAGACAGCCGCGCATCATTAAAGTCGCGGTAAACCAACCGAATGGAGATATCGTTGACTACATCTTCTAATACTGGGCCTGTATGGGCTATCAACCCGCCCGCGCCACCGAAGCATGGTGTACTCGAGTCGCGCAAACAGTTTGTCATCCGCTCCGAAGTAGCGATGGTGAACAACTTCACGTGGCAATGCTGTCTCAACTGCGAGAACTGGACGAAGAGTAGCCAGAAGGAAGTTCCCGATGAAACTAAGTATGCTGGCTACCGCATGGAGGACACCGGCCCGATGTGCATGAAGTTTAATATGCTACCGCCACCTGATGTAATCGTCACCGGCTGCGAACACCATGATGACATGATACCTTTCTGAGCTACCAAAAAGCGCTTGCGTTAACTGAGAGTTTCTAATATTATAGAATTAATCACAACGATTTCTCAGGAGGGAATCAAATGTTCGTACTGATTGATCTGGACCAACTCAAGATGCTTGCCGCAGCCCACAAGCGCAGCCATACCGAACTCATCCGCGAGGTAGACTTCCCAGATATGAACGTCATGTGGTGCAATGCCAATGACGGCGGTAGCTGGACTGGCTTCACACGCGAGCAGATGGACGCTCTGTATAAGAACACGAGCGGCCAGCCCGAAGCACCGGAGTATGGCGAAGCGATTGAACAGCTTCGCAGCTATGTGCTGACTTGGCCCGACTACCACAAATCCGAGGAAGAACTGGAAGCCGAACTGCGCGAGCGCGACGGCGACATTCCCGAAGATGACCCGGTTCAGCAACAGATCGCAGCAAATAGACTGCAACGCGAGAATCATCAACGCATCATTGCAGACTGCGAGCGCGCCAATGCGCGAGCCGCCGCGCAACCGGAAGCAGTAGCAGCCAAGCAAGCGCAAGCCGCAGCCGAAAAGGCAAAGCCACAGCGCAGCGCACCGATGCAAGGCGTGACCAAACGCGTATGGGAAATTGGCGACGCCTGCTATGACCCGAACATTGGTCTGAAAGAGGTTCGCAAAAAGATCATGGAACTTTGTGAAGCCGAAGGCATCCATCCGGGTACCGCGGCTACGCAGTATGGCAAATGGAAAGCCGAACGGAAGTATGCATGAGACACTTCGACTTCGACGAAGAACCTGACATAGACTATGAGCCGGAACGCCCGCTCATGTACTGCAACTGCTGCGAGGAAGAAGTACGAGCAGTGCAGGTAGACCATGGTATCGGCAGCTATGAATACTGGGGTTCAAAGGGCGTTCATCACGATTGGCGTTGGTGCTGTCCTACTTGCGGAGAAGAACTGGAATGACTCTACCCGTCGACATTGGTCATGCGACCGAACAAATCTCCCACCTGCGTCGTGCATTGCAAGTCGTGCTTGACCAGGTGGATTACACGCGGGATGCTTGCGCGATTACTGAAATGGTCGGCGCTGTATTGCCACGCGAAGTACTCGATCAAGCTCACAAGGTTCTGGAGGAAACCAAGTGATCGTAAAGATTCAAGTTCCACTGTACACCAATGATCCGTGTCCACAAGCATTGGTGTACAACGAAGACAAATCATTCACTATAACTATTCCATTGACTCGGGGTCTAGTCAAGCACTTGGGTGGTAAGCCTAAAGGTTTCTTCAACATCGAAAGGATAACAGGCGGGATCAGAATTCTCGACTCTGTTACAGATCAGGGATGGTAACATGCACTTTTTAAAAGGAGCCATACTCATACTGGTCATTGCTTATATGCTGAATGGACTGATCGGCAGACGGGCAACGGCGTTTTTATTTGGGGCGATTGCAAGCATTGGCGCAATCGTGTTCGTGGTCGCCCTGATATACGCATTCAATCACTGAATCCTGCCGCATACGCGCTTACACGGTTTGGGCAAACGGGCGGAAAGAGCAGGTCTGGCCGGCACCTGTGGGATAAAAGCCGGCGCACTCCTATGAACAAATCTGATTTCTTTTCTCTCTTAACTAGGTGGCTAATTATGGAGCGACACCCAATGGCTTGCCCACATTGCGGGAAAGTCAATGACTGCCATACCGCAGCGGATAAAAGCGATGCCACACCGCAAGATGGGGACACCGCAATCTGCATCGGTTGCGGCAACTGGTCAGTGTTTGAACACGAATCGCTCAGGTTCCCAACTGCCCCTGAATGGGATGCAATCCTAGATGATCCCGAGTGCATGAAAGTTGAGCGTGCGTGGAAACGGATGAATGCTGAACGCCGCGCAAAGACTTTATAATGCGTGCATATACCAGGCGGTTGGCATATGCTGAAATAGCCAACTCTTAAAGGAATTAGATCATGGCCAAACGCAAATCCAATACCGCCGAACAACAACCGGAGGAAAACATGGAAGCAGCAGAACACGATCCGAACGAACCGGGCGATCCGATGGAACCACAACCGAACGGCGACGAACCTGGTCAAGAACAACCGCAAGGCGAGCAACTCCCGGCCCGTGACTTCGACAGCGAGGAAGCAGAACTGAAAGCTAAACTCGCCGCGATCAAAAAGGATCGACGCGAATCGGACAAGGCCGCGAAAGCCGCTGGCAAGCCGGTGAAAGTCAAGAAGGCACCGGTTGAACGACCGCCCAAGGATGAAGCAAACGGCGTCACGCGTCCCGGCACCGGCGTCACGAAAGAAGTATGGGACACCGCGGACATGCTGTCCAAGCGCCTCGGTACGTTCGTCGACCGCGCGACTCTGACCGAAGTCCTGAACGGCAAAGTCGAAATCGGTACGATCCATACCCAGTACGGTCGCTGGAGGAAGTACTATGGGCTGACCGAGACGCGCGAACAACGCGCTGATCGACTGGCTCAGATTCGCGCCGCGAAGTTGAAGGAACTGGGCGTCGATCCGAACGCACAAGCGCAGGCACCACAGGGAGAACAACAAGCAGAGGCTACGCAATAATCCTTTGCAATCGGATTCTACTCTGATAGAATAGATTTATGCCGTGGTGTAGTGATCTGATACTTCGCATGAAGCGACGATGTTCTAGGTTCGAGTCCTGGTTTCCCCCCAAACTTCAATGGGGGAAATGGCGCAATTGGTAGCGCACGTATACTCAGGTTGCGATTCGTTCCCGGCAATAAATTTCGTACTCGATGCTCCCGCCTGTGTAGGCTTCGGCCCCCACTTGTGCATCTGTCAAAGGCGAACGTGGATAGCCTAGACCCCAATTGCGGACGGGCAGTAGCGGGTGAGCCGGGCAACCGGAGATACTCAAGAGCCGCATTAAGTCACCCCCTCGGGGGTTAATACCGAGCAGATTTTGGCGTGGTGTAGTATTGGGTTCCTTCGACTGCTAATCGAGTCGAGCGGTTCGACTCCGCACAGGGGGTGCCTCGAAAGGGGCTGACTTCTGTTAGTGTAACGGTAGCACACTAGACCCTGGTACGACTGTTCCCGCCTACCGCTTTGCCGTGGTGAAGGTTACGAGTTCATCGCTGTCATTGGAGATTGCAAAAGACCTCGTTTCCGTTTGTTCCCGGCTATGATTTTCGACTTGCGGTGGTGTTGCGAACTGATACATCGCGCTGAAACGCTGGCGGGCTGCGAACCCGCTGAAGTACCTTCAGTTTGCTACTGTTCCCCGCATCCCCCATAGGAGGGGTCATGTCGAAAATGAATGTCAAACAAAAGGCGAAGACTCAACCGGCTTCGCCCTTTTCTTTTTACGGCCAGCAAACTGCGCCGCTACCTGTCCAGGTACGCACCCATGAAGGCGGTCCCGCAACTACGTTCTCACCACAGGATCAACTGCGGCGAGCCGTACTGTCGTGCTTACTGTGGGAAAAGAACTTCTATGAGTCCGGCGAAACGATTGCACAACGCATCGCGCGACTGGTTAAGGAAGTGGACCCGGCCTATACCATGGCGCTGGCCCGCGTTGCACGAACTCAGTTCAAGCTGCGCCACGTCCCGCTCTACCTGTGCGTACAGCTACTCGCTCGACGGAATGTTCGTGATCTGGACGAATGTATCTATGATGTTGTTCAGCGAGCCGATGAACCCGCAGAGTTGGTCTCCATGTACTGGGCCGAGGGAAAGCGCCCACTTGCCGCCGCGCTCAAGCGCGGGCTTGCCGCAGCCATCTGTAAATTCGATGAATACCAGTTGGCAAAATGGCAAGGGAACAAGGATGCGAAGATCAAACTGCGCGACGTCATGTTCATGGTCCACGCCAAGCCGATCACCGACTCTCAGGGCACCCTGTGGAAACGTTTTGTCGCTGGCGAGTTGCCGCCCCCGAATACATGGGAGGTCGCACTCTCGGCTGGTAAGGACAAGAAAGAAACGTTTACTCGACTGATCGCCGAGAACAAACTGGGCTACATGGCGCTGCTGCGAAATGTTCGCAACATGCATGACACTGGAGTCGATCGTGCTACCATTGAGTCGGCACTGATTACTGGCGCGCATCGCAGCCGCGCGCTACCCTTCCGGTTCATCGCAGCCGCGCGAGCCTGCCCGCCGCTTGAACAAGCCATCGACCAGGCTATGCAACTGGCACTGCAAGGCATCGGGAAATTGGCGGGAGTGACTGATCTGTTGGTCGACGTATCTGGTTCGATGGATCAGAAGCTGTCGACTAAGTCTGATCTGCGCCGGGTAGATGCTGCATGTGGTCTCGCTATTCTGTTAGCTGGAATCTGCGAAGAAGTTCGTGTCTGGACTTTCTCGAATCAGTTGGTGCGAGTTGCGCCGCGTACTGGCATGGCATTGCGCGATGCAATCCAACAATCCCAACACCACAGCGGCACCTACTTGGGCGCAGCCCTGAACACGTTGTATCAAAACGTGACGACTGCACCGCGGCGAACCATCGTCATTACTGACGAGCAAGCCGCAGACACAGTCGGTGAGCCGCGCGGTCTCGGCTACATGATTGATGTGGCTGGCAATGAGAACGGCGTTGGCTACGGCAAGTGGACCTGGATCAGCGGGTTCTCGGAAGCTGTGGTCGGTTATATCGCTGCAATCGAACACGAAGGCGACTTATTGGCGCTTCCGTCGGAGAATGTAGAATGATATAATAATAGTTACGGCTGGGCATTGGGACCGGGTTCCCCGCACCGTTTGGAGCGGTAAGAGTAGCAAGTGGTTCGACTCCACGCCCAGTCGCACAATTTAGGAGCCGCCTTGAAACAAGTCAATCATCAGACTCCCGTCAAGGCGGACCGCCACGACGACGGGTCGCTACTGATCCATAGCATCTTTCTCACCATACAGGGCGAAGGTCCAAACGTCGGACAGCCCGCCATCTTTGTGCGTCTAGCTGGTTGCAATATCCAGTGCCCCGGATGCGATACTGAATATACCGGGGATGCAGTACAGCACATGGACTTCCATACGCTAACCGATGCCATCGAGCAATACTCCCACGACCACAATCCGTTAGTGGTCATCACTGGCGGCGAACCGCTACGCCAAAACATCATTCCGTTTCTCAACTGGCTTGCGAAACATCGCTATCGCACGCAGCTTGAAACTAACGGCACGCTCGGGATCGACAAGCGCGCTCTGTCGGACGACGCGCGTTACAACCTCGAAATCGTATGCAGTCCTAAGACTCCTAAAGTCGTGGAGTCGCTGCAAGAGTTCATCATCGCTTATAAGTATGTCGTTAATCAAGGCGATATAGACCCTGTCGATGGATTGCCGCTGGGAGTGCTCGGGTTGCATGTTCGCCCAGCGCGACCACATTCCGGCTACCGCAAAAAAGTTTATGTTCAACCCGCCGATGAGTACGACCCCGCTCGAAACAAACGCAATCTGGACACTGCAGTAAATATTTGCCTAACTTATGGGCATACGCTTTGTTTGCAAACACATAAGTACATTAACATGCCATAGGAGCAATCATGGGTAACAAAGCAGTCGTACTTTTTTCTGGTGGACAAGATTCTACCACAGTTCTAGGCAAGGCACTCAGGGATGGTTTCGAGTGCTACGCTATCGGCTTCGACTACGGCCAACGCCACAAGATTGAACTCGAATGTGCGCGAGACATTGCTGATAAAGTCAATGTTCCATACAAAGTAATCAATCTCGGCGCGCTCGGCGAAATGGTGACCACAGGATTGACTCAACAGGGCACCGACTTGAGCCAGACTCATCCGCGGTATGACGACTTGCCCGCATCATTTGTTCCAAACCGCAATGCGCTTTTCCTCACTTTCGCACATGCCTATGCTCAAGAGCTAGGCGCGCGAATGCTTTGGGGTGGCATGTGCCAGACTGACTTCAGCGGCTACCCTGATTGCCGACGTGTGTTCATCGACGCTATGCAACGTGCACTGAACGTCGGATATCGCACCGATATCGTTATCATCACTCCGCTGATGGACATTAACAAAGCAGCCACATGGAAGCTGGCCGAAGATGTGGGTATACTCGATATCGTAATCAACGATACGAACACCTGCTACAACGGGGATCGCACTCTGTTGCATGATTGGGGCTATGGCTGCGGAGACTGCCCCGCGTGCAAATTGCGGGCGAAGGGATGGAACGAGTACAAAGGAACCTGATATGCCCTACCAAGTAAAGAAACATTTCGGGCATGAGCTAGGACTCAGTGCGTGCTTCCGCCAGTGGCGTGCTGAGTCTCACTGCCGTCATCTGCACGGCTACGCATTGGCATTCACGTTCGTTTTCGAGTGCGATAAACTCGACGACCGTGGATGGGTAATCGACTTTGGTAGCCTGAAAGGTCTCAAGCGTCGATTGGAAACTGCTTTCGACCACAGGCTTTGCATTGCTGACGACGACCCGCATTTAACAAGTTTGATGACATTGGCCGAGGCGGATTGTGCAAACCCAAATGTCATGCATGCAGTAGGATGCGAAGCCTTTGCCCGTATGGGCTACCAGATGGCCTCACAAGAAGTGTTCAATGCCGGTCTCGACCCGCGAGTGCGAGTCGTGTCGTGCGAATGCGCCGAGCATGGCGCTAACTCAGCGACGTACATTTATCGTGACGACTCCTAATGAAGACTGGTTCGAAGTCCCTCATCTTACGGCAGAACAACCCTTGCAAAAGACAGCACGCCATCATTGCGCCAAATGTGGGACGGGATATGCGGGACCGGAATGTGAACCGCCGGTCAACAAGGAAGACATTATACGCAACCTATTACGCTCCATCGTTGGGGAGAATCCAGATCGACCCGGTCTTGTTGAAACCCCCAAGCGTGTCGTACAGGCATGGGAACACTGGACTGGTGGATACAAGGTGGACACCAAGGCACTGCTCAAGGTCTTTGAAGATGGTGCCGACAAATACGATGAAATGGTTGTACGTAAGGGTATCCCTATTTATAGTATCTGTGAGCACCATTTGTGTCCTATCGTTGGCGTTTGTACGATGGCTTATATCCCTAATGGTCGCATTGTGGGGCTTAGTAAGCTAGACCGACTGGCCGATGCCTACGCTAGACGGCTACAAGTTCAGGAGCGGTTGACGAATCAGATAGCGGATGACCTGTGGAACTACTTGGACCCGTTAGGGGTCGGAGTTCATATCAGCGCACGACATTTTTGTATCGAAACTCGAGGTGTAGAACATCCCAAGTCCGACACGATTACTTGCGCGCTGCGCGGCGCTATGCGCAATGATCCCGCCGCGAGAGCCGAGTTTCTATCGCTAGCAAACAATGGATTGTGAACCAATCAATCCCCAAAAGGATAGAAATTTATGAGATAATTTAAGGGTCGGGCATTAGCCCGGCAATACTGAAAAGGGAAAATAAGATGCATCGCTGTAGATGGAACGGATGCTATAGAACAATACCTGATACGCTCTACATGTGCCACGTGCACTGGTTCAACGTGCCTAAGCACCTGCGCGATGAACTTTGGGCTGGCTACCGAGCAGGCGTATTGTCTCCTAAATACGTTGCTGCCCACCACGGCATCCAAGAATGGCTGAAACAGAATCATCCTGAACATATTTCGGAGGAATAATAAATGGGACTCATTCCACATATCATAACTGCATGGTGGACCGAGTGGACCCGCTTTTGGTGGGACTTCTTTTGGGATCAAGAACCGCATGACAAGTTTGACGAGCACGTGTAATTAACCAGCTATCGCGGAGTAACGAACATGAGCAGTACACCCCATACCTCCGCACCGAGAGGCAAACTGGTTCATATTCAACTCCGCGATGGCGAAGTTATCCAAGGTAAGTTTCTTGAACGGACAGGAAAGTTCGTAGTGCTGGAACAATGTAGGATTCCTGCCCGACTCATTCGCAAATTTTTTATTGTTAAACAGGACTTGCCATGCACTACATCACAGTCTTCGACGAACACGAAAACCACCTCGGATGGATCGACGCGCAGGGAAAGCTAACCACAGACTCCGATCAGTCTGCTGGCTTCTCGGACAAGGACACTGCATGGGACATGTGCTCGCAACTGGAGCATGAGAACCCATCGTGGTATACCCAACTCACGACCGAGCAAGGGGCGAAAGAGTGAGCAACCACCGGGACTTTGTAGAAGGTTTGCTGGTCGAGCCGATGAATGTAGCTGCTAATCTATTGAACGGTGGTTTGCCCGAGGGTTATGGCTTTGCTCTGCTCGTGTTCGGACTAGGTGAAGCGGAAGGATACATGAACTACATTTCCAACGCCAACAGGGAGGACATGATTTGCGCACTGAAAGAGCTAGTAGCTAACTTTGAAGGTCGAACGCAAGACCCACCAAGGAGCAAACAATGAAGATGAAAGAATTGTATTTGAACGGCGGTGATCTGATCGGGCTTGGCGAAGATGGAGTTGTGTATATCTATCGCCCAGCGCGCGAGCCGTTCGCCGCACAGGAACCGGTGCCGTATGAACCCTGCGCAGATGATCGCCGTCTGACCCTGCGGGAACAGGAAATTCTGAAAGAGGGAGCGTACAAGAACCAGGTCTACGCAATGAACCAGGCGAACCAGTGTCAATCCGGCCAGGCATTGGGTTCAATCAACTGCGCACCTGCACTTTGGCCGTACCAAGAGACACCAGTCGACCTTGAACGGACGGTCTGTGGCAAACAAGCCGCGATGGAAGTTCGACAAGGTGCAATTGCCGGATGGCGGGCGAAGTATATCGACGGCTGCACGGCGGGCTGGGAACCACTGAGCATGACCATCAGCAAAGTAGTACCGCATCCGGGTGACCCGACGAAGAACGAGCGTGCATAATGATACGCGTCAAGATGACCGACGGTCGGTTTCTATTCGGCGTTGATATGGAAAATGTCATGCGACTGATGGCAGGACGTCCAATCAAAGTCGATTTGAAACCGATGGGAGGCACTGATGAGTTCATCATCGTGTTCGGACCGACCTATCAGGACATTCTGAACGACTTGGAAAAAGCGTTGGGTCATCCGTTGCCTGATCCCATCTCTGAGGAAGAGTTGCAAAGGATGGAAAAAGAGCCGCCAGCAGGGAAAACCGCTTAGCCACATCGTAATTTTCCGCGCGGGGGCCAACAGCGCTATGCTGATAGCTCCCGCCTTTCTATTCGAGAAAAAGCCATGCCACGCGATCCGCAGATTCTCAGACTGGAAGAACTGGACAGCGCACCGGTATCGTGCAAAACTATAGTCATCAAAGCGTTTAGCGGAAAAAGTCGCGCAGCAGGGGTCAAGGCTAAATGCTTACAATGTTGCAACTACGTGCGCGACGAAATTACCAACTGCCAGGTCTATCGCTGTCCCTTGTGGGACTACCGGCCCTATCAACCCGGAGCGATTGAACCGGAAGGCGAAGAATGAACCTCTACATCGCGGGCCTGTTCACGGCCAACATCGCCCGTGGGTCCACAGCCTATGGGAAACTGAACGAGCGCGAACAGCATGGCATCGACTCAGTGGACTACCATCTGGAATCGTACCATTATGTTCAAGACGCGACCGCGACCGAAAGGATTCGCGCAAGCGGTATTCAAGTCTTCATCGACTCCGGTGCATTCTCTGCGCATACACAGGGTGTCGAGATTGACCTACCGGCGTACTGTCAATGGCTCCACCACAATTCAGACTTGGTTAAAGTGGAAGACGGGATATTCATGGCGTCAGTCCTAGACGGCATCGGCGACCCGCTCAAGACTTGGCAGAATCAGAAGTACATGGAATCACTCGGAATCAATCCACTGCCCTGTTTCCACTGGGGCGAAGATGAACGCTACCTAGAATGGTACTTAGCCAACTATGACTACATTACTATTGGCGGATTGGTTCCTGTGGCTAAGCCACAACAACGCATTTGGCTCGACCGTATTTGGGATCAGTATCTCGTTGATGGCAGCGGTCATCCTAGAGTTCGAGTGCACGCGTTCGGGATGACAAACCCGAACCTGATGGAGCGGTACCCTTGGCATTCAGTAGACAGTTCAAGTTGGGTTCAGATCAGTGCTCACGGGAACATCTTCTATGATAACAAGCCGCTTAATTGCTCATCGGACTCGCCACTGCGCAAAGTCCACAATCAACATCTGGACACTCTACCCGAAATCGTTACGGACTTCATTGATAGTCGTATCATCGCGGACGGCTATGATCCAGACCGCATTCGTACCATCACCTATTCCCGTTGGGCATACTGCGCTGAGAAGTATGCAGAATTCGGTCGCAATATGGACCCTCATAAGACATTCGTTGCGCACCAGCAGGAGCTATTTACATGACCTTCGACCAGTGGTTTTCAAAACGCTATCCTAAACTCAGGGAAGCAATGGAGTTCGGCATGCTGGGTGGTAACGAACTCTGGCTGTATGAAGCAGTTAAGGAAGCATTCGCAGCAGGTCAACAAAACCCAATCGAGACCGATGATGGCAACAGCCCGCTCGGAACAGAACAAGTCGATTCTTGATGTGTTGCGTTTCGTAAAAGGTGGAGTATCGCGCAAAGAGCATCTACCGGTACTCCAACATTTTCTTCTACGCAATGGCGAGATTCAGTCTAGTAACGGCATCATAGCACTCGCGTCGCCTATCCCATTGGCGATAGACTGCCAGCCGTTAGCCGCGCCTTTTATTTCGGCAATCGCCGCTTGCGAGCGCCTAGAAGCAGTACCCTCATTGTCTCTGCAAAGTAGCGGCCGTTTGCGCATTGTAGCAGGCAAATTCAGGGTGAACATTGAATGCAGCCCCGATGATTTCCCACATTATCTACCGGAGGGTCAGTACATTGACTTGCAACCGGGACTGCTCAAAGCGTTTGAAATACTGGAACCATTCGTCGGTGAGGACGCAAGTCGTCCTTGGGCGCGTGGCGTATTAATTCGGGATGGTTCAGCATTCGCCACTAACAATGTGGTCATCGGCCAGTATTGGCTAGGCTGGAAGTTCAGCTTTGACATGAACATTCCCGACGAATGTATACGTGAGGTGATCCGTGTTAGAAAAGAACCGACCGGAATTAGTGCGTCAGATCGAAGCGTCGCGTTTCATTACGATGACGGACGATGGATTCGAACTCAACTACTTACTACTAGCTGGCCCTCGATCGAACCCGTACTCGATAGACCTGCCACAGCTATCGCTATTCCACCTGATTTCTTCGATGGACTTGACTATCTTGAACCGTACTGTGACGACAATAGATCCGTCCACTTTAAAAATAACCGAACGTTATCCACCCACGTCCAAGATGAGCTTGGAGCTACTTTCGAACTTGATACTCCGCTTGGGGATGCTGCATTACGTGGTCGATACAATATTGACCAACTCCGACACCTCGCAAAAACAGTAGGTGTCTGTGACTTCTCATTGTATCCAGCCCCCGCTCTATTCTATGGGAGTGGGGATTTAAGTGTGTTTCGTGGAGCAATTGTAGGGATGCGTGAACTTTAGGAGAACATCATGCAAGTAACCATTGAAAACCATGGCGAGAAGTCCATTCGCGTAATTATCGACAAAGACACTATCAATGACCACACGTTGGCTCCGGGCGAGTCTACGCCTTTCGAAACGCAGGATGAAGGCACTATCGAACTCCGCGAACTTGGAGAATAACATGTCTTGTCCTCGTTGCAGTTCTGATGATTTGTGGGATGATAACCTATGGTGGGGTTGCAACTACTGCGGTTGGGCAATGGGGCCGGACGGACCAA
>Ga0126381_100005725_pt1 | contig 13719 bp, 13 predicted proteins | sample PanSoiMetPlot_28_FD_96465 | JGI IMG/M metagenome (GOLD analysis project Ga0126381, IMG submission 96465) | Tropical forest soil microbial communities from Panama - MetaG Plot_28 | ecosystem: Environmental > Terrestrial > Soil > Tropical forest > Bulk soil | place: Panama | collected 2016-02-17
GGATCCGGTGGATGCTATACGATGGAACGATGAAACAGTAATCGGCTATGTCTGGAAAGCGGCCGCCGTCCTTGCCCGCAAAAGCTATCGTCAATATTTGCTTTTCGCGAGCCGACTGCAGGGCATAAATGAGATTGGGCGATTTGCCGCTGGTGCTAAACACCATGGCCATGTCACCCGGCAGGCTTAACAGCCGCAGTTGATTAACGAAGACTCGGGTAAAATCAATATCATTACCGATCGCCGTCATTGTGGCGATGTCAGTCATCAATGGAATCACCGGAAACGCGGCCCGCTTCTCTATGATCGGGTGGTTGAACTCCACGCACATGTGAAGTGCATCACACAAGCTGCCACCGTTTCCCATGACGAAGAGTCGACCGCCTCGCTGGAAACGCTCCGCCATCGCACGCGACATCGCTTCCAACGATTCGGCATATTTCGTGAAAAACTTCTCCTTCATCTCCACGCTCTCGCCGCATTTGCGGATGACTTTGTCGCGAAAGCTTTCCGTTGTCCTGTCGACCCTGGTTGTGTTCGTCGCGCTCATGTTCTGATTACTGATTGCTAGTCACCACCTCTTCCCTGCCGCACTCCTGCTTGGGCTGCTGCAAGTGTCGGCCATAGGCATAGTAGGCTGCGCACGCCCCTTCGGCGGAAACCATAGTAGCCCCGAGCGGATGCTCGGGCGTGCACTGCTGGCCAAAAGCCGGGCAGTCGTGCGGTTTCTTGACCCCTCTCAGCACCAGGCCGCTGATACATATGGTGGGTTCCTGGGTATCGATTTCCTCTACTTCAAAGATTCGTTCCGCATCGTGGTCCCGCAATTCGTAGCGAAGCTTATAGCCGCTCTTTGGGATGGAACCTACTCCGCGCCATTTGCGATCGCTGATCTCGAAAACGTTATTGACCAGATTTTGGGCAATCAGGTTGCCTTCCCGCCTTACCACCCGCGGGTACTGGTTCTGAACCTCCCACTTGCCGAGCTCGAGCTGGCGCACCGTCATGAGTACCCCTTCAAGAATGTCCAACGGCTCGAATCCGGTGATGACTATGGGAACACGAAATCGCTCGGCAATCGGCTCGTATTCTCGATAACCCATTACGGTGCAAACGTGTCCTGGCCCCAGAAACCCTTGCACCCGATTGAACGGCGACTGCAAAATTGAAGCAATAGCCGGAGGAACCAGTACATGGGACACAAGCACGGAGAAGTTCTTGATTCCTTGCTGATGAGCCTGCCAAACGGCCATCGCGTTACCGGGCGCCGTCGTTTCAAATCCGATCGCAAAAAAGACGACTTTCTTATTGGGATTAGCCCGCGCGATCTTGAGAGCATCGATTGGAGAGTAGACGACTCGAATATCGGCTCCCCGCGATTTAAGCACGAGCAGGTCGCACTCGGAACCAGGTACGCGAAGCATATCTCCGAACGACGTGAAGATAACGTCCGGCCGTCGCGCGATCGCATGTGCCTTGTCGATCATCTCCAGTGAGGTCACGCACACTGGGCAACCGGGCCCGTGCACCAGTTCCACCTCGGGAGGAATCAGATGATCGATCCCATATTTGACGATGGTGTGCGTTTGACCACCGCAGACCTCCATCAGCACCCAGGGCTTAGTGACGACGCGACGGATTTCGCTGACTACTTTTTGGGCCAGTGCTTCGTTGCGATATTCATCGAGGTATTTCATATGCGTTCTTCCGGGACAGCTCAGAGGTCAGGCACTTCCAGCTCGCTCAATTGGTTCATCTCTTCCAGGAGCCGGTAAGTGCGCGCCGCTTCTTCTTCGTCAACCTTCCCTAGAGCAAAACCGACATGGACCAAGACATAGTCGCCGGCCTTCACTTCCGGGGTGTACTCCAAACAAACCTGCTTGACGATACCGCCAAAGTTCGCCTTACCCATTCGCACACCGTGCGGGTCCTGCGAGATTTCTAAGAGTTTACCCGGAATCGCCAAACACATAATTTATCTCCGTAGGTCTTTGACTTTCTACGATCTCGTCATAGAGCAGATTCATTGGACCGCAATTCCTTCTGTGCTTACCATCCGGCGACTAGCGCGGGCAGCGGCTACGACTTGCCCTAGCGCAATGCCGCCGTCGTTCGTGGGCACGCGCTGATGCCAATAGGGTCTAAAACCGGCCTGGGAGAGACGCAGAACGGATCGTTCCAGAAGATACCGGTTTTGGAAACATCCGCCAGTAAGTACCACCTTTGGCTGCGCCATCGCTCGCGCAATCTCGACAATTACTTCCGCCAAGCTGTTGTGGAATTTTGCGGAAATAAAACCGGCACAGTTGCCGTGCCGAAGATCCATCAAGATCTCCGCTATCATCGGCGCCCAATCGATGATTCGCGGCAAGCCATCGCTGACCTCAAATGGATAAAGATCACTAATTTCAGGGTCTATTACTGACTCTAATTCGATAGCGGCCTGGCCTTCGAAAGTCACCCGTTGTCGGAGCCCAACCAGCGAGGCCACAACATCGAACAATCTCCCTGCACTCGAAGTGACGGGTGCATTGAGACCTTTGATCAGCATTTGTTCAATCAGCGCTATTTCTCTTTTCGAGAACTCCAAGAACGGCGCCAGGTCGCGGTCCTGCAGCCCGCGCTCGCCCCAGATCTCATACAAAACTGCAAGAGCGGTACGACGCGGCTCTCTTATCGCCGCTTCGGCTCCAGGCAAACGGAACTGTCGAAAGCAAGCGACCCTTTCAAACGACTCCTCGCTCGCGAGCAAAAATTCGCCGCCCCAGATCGTGCCATCCGTTCCATAACCTGTGCCATCCCACGACACACCCAACACCGGAGCCTCCAGTTCGTTTTCGGCCATGCAGGCAAGCACGTGCGCCCAATGGTGTTGAACTCGTTGCACTGGTTTGCGCAGCTCCGGTGCGTATTTAGTGGAAAGGTAATCGGGATGCAGGTCACACGCGACCACTTCAGGCTGCGCCTCATAAAGTCGAGGCAAATCGGCTGCGATCTTCCGAAAAGCGGAAAGAGCGGTCGTCGTCTCCAAATCGCCAATATGTTGGCTGATGAAAACGTCTCGGCCCACGCTCAAGGCAACGTTGTTCTTCAAATGCGCACCGAAACCCAGCACACAAGGGAGCGGGGCAGGCACGCGCACCGGCAACGGCGCGTAGCCTCGCGCTCGTCTAAGCACCATCTCACGGCCACAAACAACGCGCGCGATAGAATCGTCCACGTGCCGAACAATGGGGCGGTTGTGAACAAGAAAAAAATCGGCAATACCCTCCAAGCGTTTCGGCGCTTCGCGCTCGTCGATGCAAATCGGCTCGTTTGCCAGGGTTCCGCTGGTCGCAACGATCGGGAACCCGAGCTCCAGCAGCAAAAGATGGTGGAGCGGCGTGTAGGGCAGCATGATACCGAAACAAGGGCTTCCCGGCGCTATGGAGGCGGCCGGCTCAGATCGACCGGAGCGGCGTGTTAAAAGCACGATGGGCGACTCGGGCGAAGCGAGCAATCGCTTTTCGAGAGTTGAAACCAGGCAGTCCCGCTCAACCGCTTCCAGGGACGGATACATCAACGCAAACGGCTTTCCCTCCCGTTGCTTGCGCGCCCGCAATCGGACGACCGACCTCTCCTCCCGTGCATCGACGATCAATTGAAAACCGCCGATCCCTTTTAAAGCCAGAATCTTTTCGTTACCGACAAGCTCAGCCGCCTTGCGTAAAGCCTTGTCTTCCCGGGCCAACATCTCTCCCTCGGCATTCCAGAGTTCGAGGTGCGGCCCGCATTCCGAACAGGCGTTCGGTTGGGCATGGAACCGGCGATCAGCCGGATCGCGATATTCCTTTTCACAATTCGGGCACATCCCAAATCGTTTCATCGAGGTGTTTGGGCGATCGTAGGGCAGCGCTTCGATAATGCTGAATCGCGGCCCGCAATTTGTGCAGTTGGTAAACGGATACCGATATCGCCGATTTGCAGGATCAAGTATCTCTCGCAAACAATCCGCGCAAATCCCGACGTCCGGAAGAATGAGCGCAGTCTTCTGGCCTGTCGGCTCGCTGTAGCGAATTTCGAAACAGTCGTAACCGACTGCGTCAAGAAACGAGCACTCCAAGCTTTGGACGATCGCTAGCGGAGGTTTCTCTTTCTCTAGCCGAATCAGAAAGGTTCGAAGCGGATCGAGCGGACCTTCGACTTCAATGGACACGCCTTGGGACGAGTTCAACACCCAGCCTTTTAGGTCGAGTTGTGTCGCTAATCGATAGACGAATGGCCGGAAACCGACCCCCTGGACCGCGCCAAATACTGCTACTTTCGCGCGTGCGTATGCCACAGCACCCGATGGATCAGTGACCGTGGGAGATTGTTTGGGGAACTGCATCGGCAACGTCTTTGGTGAGCGCCACTTTTACGACGCCCTCCTGAAAGAGAAGCGGAAAAGGATCGAGATGTGCACTGGGAATCTCCGCACAACGACCCGCATGCAAGATATCGTAACGATGACCTGAGGCGCACGAAAGAAAGCCGCCCGCCAGGTCGCCCGCGTCAAACGGTACATTGCAGGCCGGACAACGATTGCGGTAGGCATAAAAGGTTTCGTTAACTTTACAAATGACCAGCCGGATTTGTTCGATCCGAACAGGCATCCACGCCCCCTCAGCCAGACGTTCGGCATCCTCGATAACAGTCCAGGCTATCGATTTTTGCGCTGGAAGCCGTGTCCCTTGAGGTAGCTTGTCCTGCATGGCGCCTTCCACCTCAAAATGGACGAGGTCGGGACACGCCTGTTCTATCGCATGCCGGATCGCCAGTTCCAGGGTGACGGAGGAAGATGCACAGCTTTTGCAGGTGCCCTGAAGCTGCAGTTTAGCTATATCGTTCTCGAGGCTAATCAGCTCCACATTGCCGCCGTGGCTCCGAAGGTAAGGGCGGACTTTATCCAAAGCTTCCCGCAGACGAGTTTCCAGGTCCAATGGATGCAAATCATGGATTAGTAGAAACCCCTTGATCACATCATCGTGAATCAAGTCTTGATAGACTTTTCGGCCTTCTGCGCCAGCCCTGCTAACAACCTGCAAAATCCTGTTCAGACCATGACCGTAAAATGCGAGGACGGCTTCCATGCATTCTTGAATCAACTCCTTTGCTCCTGGGTAGGGCAACGCTTCGATCCGCTCCAGCAATTTTTGGATACGTTCGCCGTGTAGATTAATGTCACCGTCCAAGTCTCCTGGCGGGCGTCCCTCTTTCAATTCGCCGTTGCTCATTACTGGCGCTTTCTCCATAGGCACTCCAGAATTCATGCTGCCGGGATCGCTAACCCGTCATCTGCAACAGAGAACCGGATTGATTTAATCGCGCAATCATTCCCTTCTGCAATTTCAACTGCAGCTCCACAATTCGGACATTGCATGGTCGGTATTGGCCCGACCGCGAGCGCGTCATCCCAGTATTTGGGCCGGCCGCGATACCGGCACCGTTCGCATTGCACGACCGCTTCGACCGTTTCGATTTCCAAGGCCGAACCCTGGATCGGCGTCTGTTCGGTAATAGCTACATAGCAAAAACGGAGTTGGTCCGCTTCGATATGGCTCAACTCTCCGACTGCCAGCCGCACCGCCAGGACTTTCTTCACGGAATGTGCACTGACAAACTCCAGGACCTTTTCTACTACCGCCGAGGCGACTGACAATTCGTGCATCTGCGCATCACTTCACACAGCCAGCAGCGCCGCGGTCACTTCATCGAGACCGTCGCCGGCTTTACAGCTGGTCGGAATAACCCGGAGATCCGGTTTCAGTTTGTGCACATCCTTGGTCAATTCGGCAACGCTAACGCCCATCGCTTCGGCTAAGTCGATTTTGTTGATCACCACCAACTGTGCCCCCAAAAACATGTGAGGATGTTTTCTCACCATGTAAGGTCCCTCGGTAACACTTACCACAACGACCCGCGCTTTGGAGCCAAGCGGAAATTCCGCCGGACAGATCAAATTACCAATGTTCTCAATGAACACTAGCCGAAGCTGCTCCAGGCTGATTTTCCGGAGCGCTTTCCCGACCAGATTCGCATCCAAATGGCAGCCGTTGACCGTTGCGATCTGAACCACTGGCACACTTTGGTTCGCGATCAGGTCGGCATCAGTGCTAGTCGTGGCATCCCCGTTGAACACCGCGACTCCGAAACGATCCTTCAACCTCTCCACCAGTCGACTGATCAGAGTAGTCTTGCCCGACCCGATTGCGCCCATCACATCGATAGCTGTCACGCCGTGGCGATCCAGCAATGCTCGATTTTCTTTAGCCAGCTGAGCGTTTGCTTCCAACAAACTATGCTCCAGTTCGATATCGTAAATCTCGTCCGGAGACGCTTCGATCGTCTGGATCATAGCCAATGCTCCTCCTGCGGATCGCTGGCGCTCATCTCTTTGCTAACCCTGCCAGCCCGGTCGGAGTGTGCATCTGTTGAATCACCTTGCCGTTTCCCAGATACATGTGCACTCCGCAAGGCAAGCATGGATCAAAGCTGCGCACGGCGCGCATGATATCGATGCCCTTAAAGTTGTCCACACCGTTCTCCTCGAAGATCGGCGTATTCTGAACCGCATCCTCGTACGGGCCGGGAGTCCCGTAAATATCTCGCGGATTCGCGTTCCAGGGGGTCGGCGGATACGGATGATAGTTAGCTACTTTACCACCCCGGATCACCAAATGATGCGAGAGTACTCCGCGGACAGCTTCATGGAAGCCGCACCCGATGGCTTCATCAGGTACTTTGAAAGGCGTGAAAGTTTCCGTGCGGCCGGCGTGCAATTCTTTCATCGCTCTCTCAACGAAATACATCGCGGCCGCTGCCGAATAGGCCTGGAAATAAGTCCGGGCGCGATCGCGTTCGATCGCATTGCTCCATTTCGGGATTTTCCACTCCAACTCGACCTCAGGCTTCATCGAGGTTTTCGGCAGGATCATTTTGACACTGCTTCCGGTCGCCTTCACATAACCGATGTCGACCAGACCAGCTAGAGCGGTCGTCCAGAGACGCGCCAGCGGACCACCACCGGTATCGAGCGCTAGATGATCTCCGGTTCGTTTGTCAAGCCATCTCGGCGACATGACCCACGTGTATTTGCCCTTGAAATCCCGTTTCTGCGGCTGCGGAATGGTTGTTTGATTCCACGGGTGGCGCTTGTCGATCGGGTTCCCAAGCGGGTCGTGGGTTACAAAGGTTTCGCTCTGCTCCCAGTCCTCGTAGTACGATGAGCCGAGCAGAATGCGGAGCTGGACATTGATGTCTACCAGGTTGGTTGTTACCAATTGGCCGTCTACCACGACTCCCGGGGTGACGAACATCGCTTTCCCCCATTTATCCATCGTCTTGTAGTTGTAGTCGCAAACGTCGGGATCCTGATACGACCCCCAACAACCCAGCAGAACACGACGTTGTCCAACCTGCTCATAACCGGGTAGGGCCTCGTAGAAAAAGTCGAAAAGATCATCATGAAGCGGCACGCACTTTTTCATGAACTCTACGTACTTCATGAGCCGGATGAGATAATCGGTGAACAGTTGCACCGACGGGACTGTACCAACCCCACCGGGATACAGCGTCGAGGGATGCACGTGACGGCCTTCCATCAGACAGAACATTTCGCGGGTCATCCGGCTCACCTGCAGAGTCTCACGATAAAACTCTCCCTCAAAGGGATTGAGCGCCGTCATGATATCGGCTATCCGGCGATACCCGTGATCCTTGGCGTGTGGCGCTTCAGTCGCCGTTGCTTTCTCCCACACCCCGGGATTCGTCTCGCGCACCATTTTCTCGCAGAAATCGACGCCAACCAGATTATCCTGGAAGATGTTGTGATCGAACATGTACTCGGCTGCTTCACCCAGATTAATGATCCACTCCGCCATCGCTGGAGGCTTAATCCCGTAAGCCATGTTCTGGGCATAAATCGAGCAGGTGGCGTGATTGTCTCCGCAGATCCCACAGATCCTGCGCGTAATGAAATGGGTGTCCCGGGGATCCTTATTCTTCATAAAAATGCTGTAGCCCCGGAAGATTGAGGAAGTGCTATGGCACTCGACGACTTTCTTATTAGCAAAGTCAATTTTTGTAAAGATGCCCAAGCTTCCCACTATCCGAGTGATCGGATCCCACGACATTTCAACGATATTTTCTGGATGGGTTCGGGTTTCCTTTACGGGAGCTGTTGCGGTCGCCATTTTTATCTCCTTTGATTAGCTTTGGTTGGGGGTCCCGAAATAAGTTGGTCAGACGTTAGCGTAATGTTTCGGGGTGTAGCCGGTCGTCAGTTCGCCGCGAGGATGGCGCCAACTTGGTTCTTTGTTCGCCGAGCGCTGGGTGATCTGGCGCAAAGCTTGAATTACTCCTCCAGTAACCCCGGAAACTGCGGAAGAAACCATCGAGCCCGGAGGCGGATCCATGAACGGCATGAATTTGTCCGGAAACCCGGGCATGGTACATCCGATGCAAATGCCGCCCACGTTTGGGCAGCCTCCAATTCCATCCATCCAACCGCGTTTGCTAACGTTGCAGTTCACTACTGGTCCCCAGCAGCCCAGTTTCACGATGCACTTCGGCGAACCGTAAACGTCGGCAAAGTCCTCTTGCTCGTAGTATCCGCCGCGGTCGCATCCTTCGTGAACCGTTTTGCCAAACAACCATTTGGGCCGCAACTGGTCATCGAGCGGAATCATCGGGGCTAAGCCAGCCACTTGATAGAGCAGGTACAGCAGCGTCTCCATCATGTTATCTGGCTGCACGGGACAACCGGGTACGTTAACGATCGGAAGCCCTGCCTTCGAGCGCCAGTCCCATCCAAGGTAGTCGGCAAGACCCATTGCGCCGGTCGGATTACCTGCCATAGCGTGGATGCCGCCGTACGTGGCACAAGTACCGGCGCATACGATAGCCAGAGCTTTGGGGGCCAGGCGATCAATCCATTCATTCGTAGTAATCGGCTGGCCGGTTTTCGAATCGGTTCCCAACGCCGCCCAGTACCCTTCCTTCTTGATCTTTTCGTTCGGGATTGAGCCCTCCATCACCAGTACAAACGGGTCCAACTTCCCTTCTGCCGCCAGATACCAATACTTCATGAAGTCGTCCCCAACTTCATAAGCAAGCACCGGGTTATGTAGATGAACCTTTGGGAGGCCCGGGATGGCTCCCATAACGACGTCTTCGATACTCGGTAAGGTCGCGGCGGTGACCGACACGGAATCTCCGTCGCATCCTAAACCGGTCGTCATCCATACAACGTGAATTTCTTCTACATCCGGGGGACGATGAGCTCCGATTGGAGGGGATGCTGCTGCCATGGTGTTATATCTCCGATTTGGCTTAGGATACTTTTTTGGTGGCCAGTGCGGCCATTGATGTATTCTTAGCGGATCCGGGTCCGCTATCGTTGAGGTCGCCGCCAAAATGGCGGGCAAACGAAATAGCAAAATTCAGCGTACGCGCGATATCGGGATCCTTGAGCAAAGCAAGCAGACTGAAAACTCCTCGCGTGTCTGTGGACTGCGCTTTGGGATCGCGCATCGTGGCGGCCATCGCACGGCCGGTTCGTCCAACAACTTTAACAACGTCGGCGTCGAAAAAACCAGCCTGTTTCAAGACGGCGAACTGGTTCGCGACGTCCCGCAGTAGAGGCAGCATCCCTTGAAGCTGTCCTGACGCCGATTTCAGGTCATCCAGATCGATTTTCTCCAGACTCTTCCCCAAAGCGGTCGTACCAGCCCGACCCAACTGGCCGAGTCTTCGGGAAACCACCTCGATCAGGCCATCGTTTCGCTGCAGAAAGCCCTCAAGAACTTCCATGAAGAACGTTAGCTTGCTTGAATTGTCCAGCAGCGAGACCAATGCCTCGACGATCCTGGGATCCTCTAACTTTTCTAGTAAAACATCGGCCGTGCTACCGGCGCCTCTGGGAAGAGATGAAAATGTAGGACTCATGGCTGATTGCTCTAGTGGCGTGGCCCGCGGCAATGGCCTGTTAATCTCAAAGCCCGGCCCGAAGCTGAAATCATTAGAACGGGTTCGCAGTTACTCGCTACAGCGGTCGTTGACACAACGACTTTTTCTTCAAGGTCCGAAGGACAATGAGGTCGACACGGTGGGTAAGGTGCAGCCATAGGAGTCGGCCCTCCCTTTGGCCCTGGGGGGATTGCGAAAAGGGATAATACCTTTCGTTCGTAACCGAGGCAACGAGAAATCCTGCTTTCAGCGAAGCCTAGCCCGCAAAAATCACGCGCTGGAAAATCGACGAGCTCATCGCAGGCTAGAAGCCTTTACGTTCAAATCGTTAACCAGCCTCCGAATCATTTCGACCGCTTGGGGCACCGCAGCTTGGACCGGCTCACTCAGGCCCATTTGTCCATCTTCACTTTCCAAAACAGCCGGCTCACAACCAACTAAATACAAACCCGCGATTTGGCCGCCAAGCGACTGGACCAAATGGAGCACATGTACCGGCCCCAAGTTGTGGCCATTTGGCAGTTCCTTCTGCAGCTTAGCAAGTTCCTCCGTATCCGGCTCGATTACGTAAAGCGTTCCCGGCGGATTCCCTTTGGATACTGTGTCCACCAGGATCGTGGCCGCGTATCCGTCCATGATCGCATAGGCCAGGTCGTAGCCGCGAATCCCGAAATCCACCACATCAATTCCTTCCGGCAAGTCGGACCCTATAAGCTTGCGCACGACCTCGACACCGAAAGCGTCGTCACCGAGAAAAATATTCCCAATACCGGCAACCAAAATTCGATTCGGAGCGTTCACGGCGTCTCCCTGAGCGGTTCCACCTCATCCAGCCCGTAAAAAAATCGATGGCCGGGCTGGCGCATGAGCCCCAGGTCTTTGCCTGGGTCGTCGTCAAGCACCAGAGCTAAAAGGATTCGCTTTTCGGCATCCTCTTCGATCGTCTCGACTATTCCTATTTTGCCTTCCAAGGCAATGTCCATGATATCGGCTCTCGACCTGGGCCGAATTTTTACTCGATCCCCCACCCTCAGTTGAACGCCGTTTATCTCCACAAATTCCAGACGCCGATCGTTACTGAAGAAGTCATCTTCAACCGACCGAAGTTCCCGCACAATCCCGTGCATCTTTAGCAATTGGTCCTCGGGCAGCGAGTCGGTCCGCTCCAAGATCTGACGCGCGCGCTCATCCGACCGTCGCATCTCTTCCTTTTCCGCATCTGTCATTGTCATTATCCGCAGGGTCAGAATTTCGTCTATCTCGGTTCCATCAAAGAGTTCACCAGGGCTCTCCGCGGCGATTTTTGGATAGTCATAGAGGATGATCGGCGAGGACAAAAGAGTGCTGCGGTCGCCGGTTTCTTCTTCTCCTACTAGTACCGGCCAAGTCCCTTGGTTTTTACACATTCGCGCCATTTCATGAAAGGCCGGCGGAGGATCCATCAACGAAATAAATTCCGCGCTCTCTAAGTGCAGCACCGTGTGCGTGGACGCAAAGGTTCGCATTAAGATCAGATCCTGGTTATCGAGGTCAACCTCGGAGACCGGTGTCTGATTGGTAATATCTACTGTAATCTTGAGGGTTCGCGGGTCCAGTTGTTTGGCGGTCAGTTCAATCGCTCCTACCAGCGTTTCTCGCCGGCGCCGAATCAATCCCACAATCCATCCTCGAGAATTTCTTATTGGTTCCAGATTGCTTGCTGACGGAAAGTTAAACGGCAGACAGAAGGGTAAACCACAAATCTGATGCAAAGATTGGGCGGGCAACATCACCTGTTGTTCAACCGCTTCCTGCCAAGTCGAGTATCGCTGCTCCTCTACTTGGAGTTCGGCGACAGTTTGGAGCGCTGCTTCGTCTAAATCACTAGGTAATTCAAGAAGGGGTTTGGATAATTCCAAAACCTCTCGTGCCACAACGTGCAGGAAACGCACACTCACCTCGATGCGGCTGTGCTGGTTCTCGCTGATTGCCAGGCACTCCGTCCTCATTACGCACGGCTCCGCGCCCTCCTGAGCCACGCTGTAGGCGCGAGGATAAACTCGCCCAAACGTAAAGCGCTGGCGATTCTTTTTGGAGGAAGGTCGGTACGGGTAAAGAATATAACCCTCGTAAAGCACGGCATCGACGATTTTGTTCACTAGGGGTAGGTTCATAAACAGACTGCACTCCTTCTATCGATGGCCACCGAAGATCACCGTTCTTCCTGATCGTATCTGAGCAAACGCTCGATCGCTTCGTCCCAGGTCAGCGTGCCGAATTTAGTCTTGTAGGCAGCTAGTCTATCGAATACGTCACGACGCAATGAGAGCCATGCGCTGTTCGGGTAGTGATGATTCATCAATTCCGCCCAAACCTTGACTGGCATTCGGTAGACGCATTCTTTGTCCCAAGGGATCTGCTCGGCCTGTAGCTGACCATCGGCTTTCGAGTAAAAAATCGTTCCGCTGAACAAAAATAAGAGGGGCACCTCGCCTCCCTCCAGCGCATAAAAGTATTTGGTCGCGATCACGTTGAAGTCATACGTGCATTGGACCGCGAGGATGGCCCCGGTGCTTCCCGAAAACTGACCTACATTTGCGCTTGCATGTGTCCAAAGTCGGTTGCGCAGTGTTTGCCCCCAACGATCCGGTGTGCCAAATAGATCCTCCAGTCGTTCTTTTTCACGTTCGCTATAGGGCCGCTGCGGAGCCTGAATCTGAATCTGCGCTTGAACCATAATCGCCTGAATTCGTTCCGTTGGCAGCCGGTTCGAGACTTCTACGCTAAAATGCAAAAGCGGCGTCAGTCCGCGCGCAGCCGGTTCAATTCCTGTCACTTGAAAATTGAGATCGGGCATCGTTGGCGGCTAGGATGTCGCTGGCGTAGATCGCGCGTTGGCACTCAGGCGAGCGAACAAGCTATCGACTTGCTGCCAAACAACGTCTCCTCCCGATAGTCCGCGCCAATGCGAGCGAATCAGTCCGACCAGCTCGAAACAAACGTCGATGGGTACGACATAGTAGTCACGTTTGGTTCCAACGCGATTGACCAGGAACGCCTCCACATCCGATTGCATCGTCAGCAAACGTGGATTCCTCTCCGCCAAAGAGTTCCACGCAGCGAGCGGCAATAGGGATTCGGTCGCGCCCGCAGGGCTGGGATAGACGGCTTTCATTTTCTTCTCCTGGGCGCTGTAGAAAAAGAACGCGAGGTTAATCGGCAGCGCCAAGTTCTCCCACTCGAGATCCGACAAACTGAGTTGGGGCAAATGCCAGACTTCCCTCGGAATCAATTTAAACCGGCCATCGACGACATCTTGAAATCGGAGAGAGCATGGATCGCAAGTACAGACGATTCGACTATTGGATACTTCCAGCAGGTGGCGATGATTGGGAGAGAGACCTGCGCTACAGAGCTCACACCTCTCTTCTACTGGTCGCGTTTGACGAAAACGCCGCAGAGTCTTGACCAAATTGCTTCCCTGCCCATCACCTTGGGAACTCCCGCCCGTTAATCCTGGCGACATAGGATTCTCGTTCACTGCGTAGATTGCTTATTCGATGCGTCTCTCGTCATAAGCAATTTTCGATCTTAATCCCCAAAAGTCATGCGTTTTGAACTAGGAAAGAAGTTCGCCGAATTCCAAAACTTTGACAGCCAGCCTGTCATCGACCTTCCATTGGCGCTCTTCAGCGGCGAAGCCGAGACAGAGGGTAGCCTAGGAGCCTGTCGGACTTACCGCGAAGCGGTTAC
>Ga0126381_100005726_pt1 | contig 13718 bp, 6 predicted proteins | sample PanSoiMetPlot_28_FD_96465 | JGI IMG/M metagenome (GOLD analysis project Ga0126381, IMG submission 96465) | Tropical forest soil microbial communities from Panama - MetaG Plot_28 | ecosystem: Environmental > Terrestrial > Soil > Tropical forest > Bulk soil | place: Panama | collected 2016-02-17
TCAAGCTCAACTCATGCGGCTGAATTTTCCGCGCAGAACCGGCCGCTTGGCGCCTTCATTCAGTACTGGGTCAAGCAGAACTCAGAGAGCGCTCCGGGTGCCCAGCGCTCCTCGGCGCAGATAACCATCACTGGCCCACAAGGCGAAATCGTACGCAGACTAAATGGCCCTGCGCGTGCCGGGATCAACCGCGTGGCTTGGGACCTGGCGTATGATCCTGCGCCGCGACCGCGTTTCCTCGGCGACACCGTCGATTCAGAAATTGCCCAGAGCGCAGGCGGCCCGCCGGTGATACCTGGCACATACAAAGTCACCGTCAAATTCGGCGACCAGACGCAAACCAAGACGATCGAAGTCAGGCCCGACCCACGCTTTCCTTCCGATCTGAAGGAGATACAGGCACAAACGACGCTTGCGCTGGAAGTGCGGGATGCCACGGCGCACCTGGTGCAGTCGCTTAACCGTGCCGCCGGCATCCACGAGCAGATTGCGACCATGCAGAAGACGCTGGCATCCGATGCTGATCCTCGTCACGCCGCGCTTTTGCAGCAGGCCAAGGCGATCGATCAAAAAGTCTCGGCCTGGAGCGATCCTCTCTTCAATCCTGCGATCCAGAACGACTCGAAATACTACCTGCACTATCTGGCACGTCTCTATGACCGTCTCACCCGGCTGATGAACATCATCACGGTCGATTACGCGCAGGCGCCGGGCCCTGCTGCTTCAGAAGAGGCAGCCGAGCTGCAAAAACAAGTGGACCAGAGCGTTCGTTCCTTCAATTCGTTGGTAAACACCGATCTTGCGGCATTCAACCGCCAGGCGGCGGAAACCGGGGCTGCAACCATTTATGCCGGCGCGGATCGTCGTGCTGGCGAATAGTAAAGGCTCGTTTATGCGCTTACAACTGACCATGGCTGCGTTGCTTGTCGTGTTCTCCACGTCCGGATACGCGCAGCAATCATCCACCCCAGTGGCGACACTGACCGATGCCCAGTCGCGTGCAGTTGAGTATCTGCAGTCTCACTATCAAAGTCCGGAAGATTATGTAGCAGGAAAATTCAAAGATCACGACATTGTTTTTCTTGGCGAAGGTCACCTGAAAAAGCAGGAGCTGCTATTCCTTCAGAAGTTGATACCGCGGCTGTACCGGGAAGGCGTGCGCAATCTAGGCTTCGAGATGTTGTGGTCAGACGATCAACCCGAGATTGATCGTTTGTTGAACGCCGACACTTACGATAACGAGAAGGCGCTTACTCTGCTTTTCAATTGGGACCCGCAGGTCGGTTGGGATTTTCAGGAATACGCCGACGTCCTTCGCGCCGCCTGGACGCTGAATCACAACCTTCCCAGGAATGCTCCGCGCTTTCGCATTGTCGGTACTGACATGCGCCCCGATTGGGCGCTGGTCAAGACTGGAGACAACATCACGAGCCGCCCCACGCGCTGGAACGCATGGGCGGGAAGCAATCAAATTGCTCGCAACGTCTGGATGGTCGGAGTGATTCGGCGCGAGTTCATCGATCAAGGCCGGAAAGCCCTGGTGTACAACGGCCTGGGACACACCACGCTCGCGGTCACGCATGATCAGCGTGAAGAAACCGGTTTGCGCTTCAGCGCGGCTTATCAGCTGCGGCGCAGGTTCGGCAAGCGAATTACTGCCGTAGAAATGGCTTCCTCAGCCACACAGAATGCTGCCCTGGCTCCGCTTATTTCCGCTCTGCCGCCTGACAAGCAATTGATTGGGCTCGATCTCAAGGGAACGCCGGTTGCCGAGGTTCCCCTGCCGGACAAAATGGCAGCTGTGATTGTGAGCAGCAACCAGTCGCTGACGCTCGCCGATTACACGGCCGACGGATTTGTTCAAGTGGCTCTCAAGCCAGAACCGGTCACGCCAGCTCCCGGCTTCATTACGGCGGCGCGCGTAGAAGAATCCAAGCGTCAAGGCTACCTGCCGAACGTGCCAGAAATTACGCCCGAATGGATTCTGCAACATCAGCAGCAGTTCCTTCCAATGATTCACTGAAATCGCGACCAGGAGGCTAGCATCGTCACCCCGAGCAATTCGCTTCTCATTTCCGCGGCATTAGTTCTCATTCTGCAACTTCCGCCATCCCTGGCCGCTCAAAGAGTCGGGCGGTCATTTGACGGCGATAAAGGCGTGGAATTTTCCATTTGCCATCCTGAGACCACTCGCTGTGGCCGCCAGCCGGAAATGGGAGTCGCCGCTGACGGCAAGCACGTGGTCCAGGTGACCTGGCAGAACCTGCTGGTGTTCGATTACAAAGGCAAGTTGCAGCGCTCAACTCCCCTGGCCGACTTCGTCAAGGCGGCAAACCTCGATCCCAACCCGCCTGGAGGCAAGGGTCCTTTCGAGCCTCACGTCGTCTTCGACGAATTCCTGCAGCACTGGATCATCACGCTGACGTGCCATAGCGATTGCTTCCTGGTCAGCGCCACCGCTGATCCCATGGGCGCCTGGGGTGGTGTATATCTTTCGTGCCTGCAGGGAGGTCCGTGCCTCGATCGCGACCCCGCGCTGCATATCGGCTATGACAGGAACGGTGTTTATTACTGCGGCGGCCACCTGGGCGACGAAAACCCTCACACCGTACCCAAAGTCGCCTACGATTGCTTTGCCCTACCGCACTCGGAAATTGCGGCGATTGCCCAGGGCACTCCACCTCAGCACCTGAACCGGGCACACAACATGCCGCTCGACATCCTCCCGGCAATCGATCACAATCGTGAGAAATCTTCGGACGCGCCTGAATTCTTTGCTGCAAAAACCTGCTCGCGAGCTGAGCCCGGCGGCTGTCAGCGCTCGGTCAACTTCCCCTTCGAATGGATCGTCGATAGCTTCACCTGGAATGGCACGAGTGGCACCTATAGTACCGGAGACGCCGAACAGATCGTCAAAACCGATATCGGCTCCCAGCAGGACAAATGGCTTTATAACTTGCCCTGCTGCACCGAGAATGCCGGCATCGCCCAGGCTGGCAGCGACGTTCTGTTGCGTTCCGCGGAGAGCCATCGTCTTTCGAACCTGGTGCAGTTCGGTTCGCATCTTTATGGCGCGCTCAGCTCCGGACCATGCACACACGATTGCGGCGCCCAAAGCGAAGACAAAAACAATCTGTTGTTCTTTGTCGATCTTGATTGCTCAAAGACAACTGCCTGTGTCGTGAGCCAGACCGAGAAAATCGCAGGCGATTTCAATCCGGAGTTCGCCACAGTGGGCGTGGACGTTCACGGAAATTTGGGAATCGTCGCCGGGTCTTCAACGTCCGACACTGATCTTTCCATACTGTTGTGGACGCACAAGAAATCGGATGCGCCTAACACCTTTGCCGGCCCGGTTACGGTCGCCCGTGGCAACCAGCCTTACACGTGCCTGAACAATCGCAACCTGGCTCTTCTTGGCAATGCCGTTGGGGTGCTGACCGCGCTCGATCCTCGCGACGGCACAAAACTGTGGACCACCCAGCAGTGGTCGCACGACGCCACCCGCTGCGTCTGGAACACACGTATTCTCGAATATCAGGTTTCGACTGCGCCCTAGTGCGCGGGCAAAAGTGGCGCCCGCGGTCGTTTGCCCGGTCCGGTAAAGCTTTATTCCGTAATCTGGACGTCGGTGCTTTGACCGCTCTGGGAATCGGACGCGATCCACACGGTTAGCGCTGCCGGCTCGACGATATCTTTCATATCGATATTCCAGAACCGCAGCTCTTCCCTGCCCAGGGTGAACTCAACGTGCCGGCTTTCCCCTGCACCAAGAGCGACGCGCTGGAATCCTTTCAACTCTCGCACCGGGCGGGCCACCGAAGTGCCGCGAAGCCGAATGTAGAGCTGGACGACCTCCACCCCATCCCGCGAGCTGGTATTGCGAATCTCAGCCGAGACGCGAAGTGTTTGCCCACCCGCATTAAGAGCGCGGGCGCTGATTGTGGTGACGCTCACCGACGGCGGTCCGAACTCAAACTTTGAGTATGAAAGGCCATAGCCGAAAGCGAACAGCGGCGAGTTGGTTTCATCGATGTAACGTGAGACGTACTTTTCGTTGCCATTTGTGGGCGGGTGCGTGAGATCGACTTTGCCGGCAGGGCGGCCAGTGTTGAGTTGGCTATAGTAGAGCGGCTCCTGACCGACTGCACGCGGAAAGCTGACGGTACTTCTTGCGCTGAAGTTGGCTTCGCCGGTAAGCAGGCGCACCAGGGCCGGACCGGCCTGAATGCCGGGAAACCAGGCTTGCACAATTGCGCTGACTTTGTCGGCAAGCGGAGTAAGCACAAGCGGCCGGCCGCTAAAGACGATGAGTACTGTCGGCTTGCCAGTTGCGGTAACGGCTTCGACCAGGCGCTCCTGTAATCCTGGCAATCCCAGGCGACTTCGTGACGCGGCCTCACCGCTCATATCGGGAGCATTTTCTCCAACCGCCAGCAGCACCACATCCGCGTGTCGAGCAGCGTCCACCGCCGCAGCAATTCCGGCATCGGAACCGCCAATGATCTCCACGCCTTTTTCGACGCTGAGCCGCCAATTGTGTTTTGCGGCGTAATCGCTTAATGCTGCGCGCAGAGTCACAACATCGGCAGGGTTGCCCCTGCCCGCCCAGGAGCCCAGCATGTTGCGCGCGTCGTCGGCGAGCGGGCCAATGAGCGCGACCGAGCGTGTTCCTCCTGCTAATGGCAGAGATGGCCTTGAATCGCCATTCTTCAGCAGAATGATGGATTCCTCGGCCGCAGTGCGGGCCAGTTCCATGTGGACAGGATCGAGTCGATTCGGCGTGTCGCTTTCCGCCACGTAAGGATGCTCGAACAGACCTAGCGCGAACTTGATTCGCAAAATGCGACGCACGGAGTCGTCGATTGCGGCCATCGGCACCGCGCCGGAGTTGACCTGCGCGGTCAATTCGTTGAGATATAGGCCGCTTTCCATGTCCATGTCGACGCCCGCCAGCAGAGCCTTGCGTGCGGCGCTTGCGCCATCGTTGGCAATACCCTGCGCCATGAGTTCCTTGATGGCGGTCCAATCGCTAACCACGAATCCGCGAAACCCCCATTCCCGTTTGAGGATCTGCTGAAGCGTAAACGCATTGGCGGTGGCAGGAACTTCATTCAGTGGATTGAACGCACTCATCACCGTGGCGCTGCCCGCGCGAACAGCAGCATAAAACGGCGGCAGATAAACGTTGCGCAACAGCCTATCGGGAATCTCCGTGGTGTTGTAATCGCGGCCGCCTTCAACGGCCCCGTAGCCGACGAAATGCTTGGCGCACGCGGCGATGGACGAAGGGTCATCGAGCCGGGTGCCCTGGTATCCGCGTACGTACGCGGCTGCCATGGCGGCGCCGAGATACGGATCTTCGCCCGCGCCTTCGGTGGTGCGTCCCCAGCGCGCGTCACGGGCAATATCGACCATCGGAGAAAACGTCCAGCGGATGCCTTCCGCCGATGCTTCGCGCGCTGCCGCGGCGGCTGCGTTCTCCACCAGCGAAGGATCCCAGCTTGAGGCGAGCGCGAGTGGGACAGGAAACGTTGTGCGGTAGCCGTGAATAACATCCAGGCCGAAGATGAGCGGGATCTTGAGACGCGACTGCGTCATGGCGATGCGCTGCAGACCATTGGTTTGCTTCGCGCCCGTGACATTGAAGATCGACCCGATCTGGCCGGCGGCGACCATTTCTCCGTAACCGGTGCGACCCGTGCCTGGGCCGGTGGGCCCGCCGCCAGAGAACTGGTTGAGTTGGCCAATCTTCTCCGCCAAGGTCATTTGCCCCAGCAGCGCATCAACACGCGCTTCCACGCCTGCATTGACTAACGGAGCGCCTTGCGCGAACAACGGCGCCGAGCTGAGCAAGAGGGTAAGAATCAATACAGCGCTGCGACACTGGCGAGCACGCATTCCGACTATTCTCCTTCCCTATGCGCCGACAGCGCGGAACTACACTACGCCGCGCCAATTCCTGCAATCACGGTAAACATGGGTCGAGCAACACTACGAAGACAGCGATCAGAGCCCTCATCGCATTATTCGAAACCTTGAATTCAAGGAGCGGGAGTGGGCTCCTTCCTGGAGTCTCTGAGGGCCGCAAGTTTACCCAGCATCGCTTTGATCTCTGGGTTTCGCATGAAGTAGTTCCACACTAGTCCGGTTCTACCGTTTTCGATCATGACCACAATTGGCGCTTGATTTAGTCCCATGAAGATCGGGGATACCCAGCGCTGATCGTCATTAAAAGCATCGCGAAAGCCGTATTCGCCCCAGAGTTGGGCACCACGGTCCCGGTAAAAGTGCTTGAGGGTAGCAAGGGAAGCCTCCGGCGTATAGGGATACGACGCCAGCGCTCCCGTCGGCGTGATGGTGCCATTATCATCGCGCTCTCTGGGCTGGTGGGCGTGATAACCAAAGGGGTCATCGCTGGCCGTCAATCCCCAGCTTTCCGGACCATAGCCAGCATGCTTGCCGAGGTTCGCAATGCAGTACTCCCGATTGATCCTGGCGATATTGCGATTGTTCTCGAAATAGTTGGTGTAGCGATCGGTAAGTGCGTGCGGGTCGAAACCCATGAAGGAATAGTGAGTGAAGAAAAGGGGACCGCCAAGTCCCTCCCCGACGTCAAGCTTGGTGCCGTAATAAGTGTTGCGGTTGACGTAGCGGTCACCTTGCGTGGTTCCTGACCATCCGCTGCGGTAGCGCATCGCAGTGTCCGATTGTCCTGCCCAGCCCGTGTAGTACAGGTCGGCCGGAATGGCATGTGTTGGGGAAGCAATCGCCAAGAGATAGGTGATCATTACTTCGTTCCATCCGGTGAGGCGATGATGAATGTGCCACGCGTAATCCGGAGACCAATGCCAATACAGCGCATCGCTCTCTGGGTTCATGCGATACCAGTCCCACTCCACGCCTTGCCAGAGCGCGGTGATACGCTTCGCCAGATCGGACTGGTCGCTGAAGTATTGGCGCGCGACCAGCAGCCCTTCCATCAGGAACGAGGTTTCTACCAGGTCGCCGCCGTCATCGTACATGCCAAAAAGGGGAATGCTCTGCGCGGTATAACCGTTGAGGAAGTGTGCCCAGGCGCCATGATAGCGAGGCGCCTTCTCTAGAAAAGCCACAATCTGGTGAAGGCGATCGACCCCTTGCTGGCGAGTGATGAATCCGCGATCGACGCCGACCAGCAGGGCCATAATGCCGAAGCCGCTGGCGCCAAGAGCGACGATACGGTCATCGCCGGGAATGTTCTCCAGCGCCATTCCGGCATTGGGGTGCGCGCCCTCCCAGTAATACCGGAAACTCGCCTCCTCAACCATGGTCAGGAGTTCATCGTCGGTGAGAGCGTGCGTCGACGCAGATACTTCGTCTGATGGCCGTGAGGGCTGATAGTCGCGGCCGACAGCCGCGACTCTGTAGTATGCCTTTTCGTCCGAGCGGCCGAGAAAATCCGAATAACGATTGATGCCGGGAACCTGAATCCCGATCGGCTTGTAGTCCTTGCCATCTTCCGATCGCAAAACAACGTAGTTCTGAAGGCCATCGCCAGCAACGGCGTCCCAGGAGATATCGATATGGCGGTCGTAACCTTTGGCGCGAACATTCCTCGGCGGGGGCAACGAGACTGGATGGCTGGCGGCAAAGTCGATCTTGATGTCGTCAATCACCAACGAGTGCGGCACCGCATCAGAGGCGTTCTGGATGAAGGTCATGTTGTCCAGCCGGTTCGGATCGAAACCGCGGAGCGCCTTCGGCTGGAAACGACTCAGCGGGATACGCACCTCTACCCATTTTGCTTGCGGGATGCCGTCGATGAATTCGCCCATCTTGACTGGCACCGAGAAACCACGCGAGGCATCGCTCAGCTGGATCAGTGGTAGGTCCCTCGACTGGATCGGCTGCTCGGCATAGCACCAAAACATCAGCGTATCGCCCAGATATTGCGGCGCAAGATTCCGGACACCGGGCCTCTGAATCTGCGCCGACCATCCGCCATTCGGATTCGACTGCCATTCGAGACGTAACGCGTTCGGCGGGGTGTGAAAGATCTTGCTTTCTACTGGCAGGCGGCCATTGAGGGTGACGATGGTGCTGGTGTTCGTTGCCTCGGCGCGCCCGTAGAAGTACTGGTCCGGTGTCAGGCTGTTATCAAAAAGAATGTGTGAGTAGTAAGCTGCGGGAGTCTGCGCCAGCAACGTCGGCGCCTGCGATAGCGCGATCACAATCAGCAATCGAAGAATGCTTCGCACCGCTTTTCCACCTGGCTAACGAATCTCGGTCGCATGAGGGCCTGCGGAGATCTTTGCCATTTGTTTTGCTTTGTTCTCGCATGAAGTGAGCTTGCGAAAAAAGCGTTGTGAAAACCCAGGGGCTAAGCTAAACGCCGGCTCAGCCCCGGGGTCCGTAATCATTTCTAGAAGCTAAAGCGAGCGCCGAGAGTCACGACGCGGCCGCTAAGAGCCTGTGTCGCCTGTCCGAAGTTCGCCGCAGTAATTTGATTCGAGATGGTCGTCGGGTTCAAATTCAAGTGATTGGTCAGATTGTAGGCATCCAGGCGGAACTCGAGTTTCGAGCCTTCACCCAAGACCCGCATCTTCGGCAATCCAAAGGCCTTGACCAAGGTCATGTCGAGGCCCCGGTAGCCCGGCCCGATGAGCGCATTGCGATGGAGTCCAGTCTGTGGCAGCGCCGAACCAAAGTTGCTGCCGCTATAAGCGGTGTATGTGGGAACCGAGAAGTACGCCTTGCCGCCATTGGCATAATTGGAACCGGTCATGAATTGAGAGTTGCTGGTATCGGTTCCGGCGCCGCCGAGGTAGGCAGCGGGATAAAGCGTCCCATAGCCGCAGGTTCCGCAGTAGAGGCTTCCGCCGGTCACGGGAACGACTGGCGACCAGGGGAATCCGGAGTGAAGATTGCCAATCGCGCTGATCGACCACCCTCCGGCAATTTTCTCCAGCATCCCATTGCCGTGGAAGAAATTAGGCTGCCAGACCCCGAAGACCTTGAACGCCTTGCCTACGTTGTACTCGGACGGTCCGTAGTTGAGGCTCGGACTATAGGGATACGGGTTCTCGTAATACGGGCCAGAGGCAGTGTCCAGACTCTTGGCCCAGGTGAATTGCGCGTCGGCCATGAACTGATGCGAGAACTGATGGCGAAGTTCGGCAAGCATGGCGTTGTAGTTGCCGTAGCCGTTCATGTTCCAGAAATCGCCGCCGCCAATTTGCGGGTTCAAAGCAAAACCGCTAGCGGCGGGAGTGGCATTCGGGTTCTGATGGAACACCAGGTCGCGCGACAGGCTGCCCTGGTAACCCAGCGAGAAGACGTAGTTGGGGGCAAAGTTATATTCGGTCTGCAGTGAATAATGGTGCACGCGCAGGGTTGGCAGATCGCGGGGGAAGATGACCACATTGACCGCCGCTCCGTTAGCCGGCAATCCATTCGAGGCAAACGCGAACTTGGCGTTCGGATTGGCAGGAAAGCCGGTGAGCGAATGCGGGTCGGACGAAACCGCATACACAATGCCCGGATTGGGTGAAGAAGGGGTCGCCATCGTGAACGTCGGGTTCACGACCAGGCCTGGATTATTCCCGATATTCCCCGAAAGGGCGATCTCCACCTGGTTGTAGTTGAGGCCATAGCCGCCACGGACCACTAATTTGTTATTGAACTTGCCGGGGCTCCAGGCGAAGCCGATCTGGGGTGAGAAGTTGTCCTTCTGAGCATTCCACGACGATCCTTTCTGAACCGTTAGCCCGGTCAGGAAACTGGAGCCGGCGCCGGGAACCGCCACGAACATGTTGCCCTCCTTCGAGGAGAGCGGTCCAAAGTACGACCAACGCAACCCGAGATTCAGCGTCAGGCGTGGAGTGAGTTTCAGGTCGTCTTGCCCGAAGAAACCCAGGATATCTTGCCGATCGTCCTGGCGTGCCAGCGTCGGTATCCCTGTAGTGGGGTCGAATCTTCCGCTTTCGTTGTGCGGCGCATCATTCAGAAAATCCCAGACATTAAAGAAGCTGTAGCTGGGCGCCGTAGCGTACGGAGCGTCATTGAGATAGAAAAGACGCGTCACATCGCCACCAAACTTGATCGTATGACGCCCCATGACTTTGGTAGCCACGTCCTTAAATCCGTAGGTCCACTGGTCTAGAATGCTGCCCACATTCGGCCCGAATTGCTGGAGCGTGATGCTGCCGATCTGGCCTATCCTATCGGCTGGCAAGCCCACCGGTGACTGCGGGTTTGAGTTGACTTCATTCCAACGCCACCCGGCGGCATTGATGCGCGCTTCGTTCAGAAGCGTTGGCGAAAACGTCCGGTCCCATATGACGGAGAAGCTATCGTTCACCTGGTCATGATGGAAGAGGTCGTATGCCCGAGCCGGCCCATTCAAAAAAGTTGATGATTGTGGGACCCAGAACATGCTGAAGGCGATGCGGTCCTTAGTGGTCACATCAGCGTCGACACGGCCCTGGTATTGGGCGGCGCCGGAGGTGGACGTGCTTTCCGTCTGGTAATTGGCGATGTCGGCGACACCGTCAAAGCCGCCGCCGAGGCCTGGACTCGTTGGGTTCGTCCAGCCTGGATCTTGCGTCCCGAGGGCCGTCGTCAATGGCGATCCGATATCGAGGCCCTGACCGGGAATCGTTCTGCAATTTACGTTCTCCGTCAGACCGGCATTGGCGCAAGTCGCGTTATTGATGCCGATAGACTGGACGCTCGCGCCCGGAAAGGTGAGGTACTGCGCAGCGATGCTTCCGCTACGCGCCAATTTGTCGAAGGCTGCTGTCTCATACCACCCATTGCTGATGTTTACCTGAGCCGCGGGGCTGCGCTGTGTTTCGTAGGCGAAGGTAGCGAAGATCTTGTTTTTCCAAATGGGACCTCCGACTCTTCCGCCGAGCTGCGTAAAAAAGTTGTTGTCCCGCACCACCTTGTTGCCGTTGCCGTTGAAGGACTGATAGGCATTCAAGCCGGGCCGATGCGCGGTCATGAACAGGCTGCCGTGGTATTGATCAGTCCCGCTCCGCGTCGTGACCAGCACATTGGCGCCGCTGTAGCGACCGTACTCGGCGTCGTAACTATTCGCGAGAACTTTGACGTCCTGCACCGAATCCTCGTTCGGCGTAATTACCGTCGTGCCGCCCCAGACCGCGCTGGTGGTATTGATTCCATCGATGGAGATGCTGTTATTCTCCATCTGCTGACCTATGGCTGACATCGCCGGGCCGTTTTCCGTCGCAAAAACGCCGGCTTTTCCCCCGGTTGCACCCCCGCCGGTTTGCGTTCCGGGAAGATTGAAGCCCCCTCCGCCGGCTGCCTGCGAGCCATCACTCAACACCCCCGGAGCTAGCTCGACCAGCTTGAACACGTCGCGCCCAAACGAGGGCATGTTTTGCACCTGATTAGAAGTGACCGTGCCGCTGATGTTGCCGGTGGCAGTGTCAATCGGCGGTGTGGCATCCGTGACCGTCACCGTCTCCGCGGCCGCTCCCACCTCCAGCTGCACGTCTACAGCGTTAGGCTGCTCGGGAATGATTTGGATGTTTTGCAGGTTCTTCGGTTTGAAACCCGCAGCGCTAATGGTGAGCTGATAAGGCGAAGGTGCCAAGGCATCAAAGTGGTAGATGCCAGAAGAATCTGTCGTGGACGTTGTCGTCTGGTTCGTGGCCGTATTGAGGAGAGTCGCGGTTGCGCCGGTCACCACCGCGCCCGTAGGGTCAGTCACGGTGCCGTGCATTGAGCCGCGATACTGACTATGCGCAAGCGTCGGGAGAAACAGCACGCACCCGACCAGCAGCACCAGGAAAAGACTGCGCTTGCCGCTGCTCGCTCCCGAGCTTCCTTTTGCAACCCTGTTTCGTTCTTCGCTAGGGGTTTCGCTCGACCTGTGTATCGTCATGTCCTTGAACTCCTTCTTTTTCCAGCTCGGCATGTCTTCAACGGGATGCCCCAGCCGGCAAGATCTTTGCAAAATCGACTAATTAAATCGATTTATCGAATAAATTTCTTTAGCAGTGTTGCTGCTGGATTGTCAAGCGAAACTGCCTTCCCACTTTCGCAGCATGCATGACTGTGCGACACTCTCGGCGCAATGTCTGGGAGAAAAACACCGTCATCGAAGGATGCATCAGCGGAGAGTAAGCCTGTCAGCTTACGAACTTTGGCGGAACGGTTGGCGCTTTCACCGGCAACCATCTCGTTGGTGCTGAACGATGCGCCGACTGCTCGCGGCATTCCAGCATCAACGCGACAGCGCATCGTTAAAGAAGCGCGACGGCTGAACTATCGGCCAAACTTTTTCGCGCGATCGCTGCGTCGGCGACATTCGCTGACAATCGGCATACTGGTTCCGGAGATCAGCGAAGGGTACACCGCGCTGGTAATGCGTGGGGTCGAGGAGTTCCTTCTGCAATCGGGCTACTTTTACGTTGTAGCCAGCCACCACCATCGCGCCGACCTGATCAGCGAATACACAGAATTGCTGCTGGGCCGCTCGGTGGACGGATTCATTCTGATCGATACTCATTCCAGTCACCATTTGCCGGCTCCAGCCGTGAATGTTTCCGGTCATCAGAAAGTGCCCGACATGACCAACATCGTGGTTGACCACCGCCGCGCGGCAGCCGCTGCTCTTGAATACCTCGCCAAGCTCGGTCATCAACGCATTGCCATCATCCGGGGTCAGGCCTTCAGTTCGGATTCGGAAGCGCGATGGAAAGCGATTCGTAGCGAGAGCGCGCGCCTGGGCCTACGACTGGAACCCGAGCTCGTCGTGCAACTGAAAGGCGACGACCCTTCGCCGGAGCTGGGTTATAGAACGACAAGAACGCTATTGGCGCGGACGCGTGACTTCACCGCGCTGTTCGCCTTCAACGACATTTCCGCCATAGGCGCGGTGCGAGCACTGCGCGAGCACGGGTTGCGCGTGCCCGATGATGTTTCGGTGGTCGGCTTTGATGATATACAGAGCGCCGCCTACCAAACGCCAGCGCTCACTACCGTCAGGCAGCCGCTGCGTCGCATGGGCGAGATCGCAGCCGAGGTGCTGCTGAACCGCATCGCGCATCCGCAGTCGCGCTCGCCGCGGGAAATAAAGGTGGCACCCGAGCTGGTCGTTCGCGAATCGACAAGGGAAGTTGTGCAGCACCTCCAGTCGATGGCAGCCAAGGACGGATATTGAACACGATTGTGAACCCAGGTGGCGGGCTGCTTTCTGGCCACCATGACAAGCCCGAACATTCAGAGGACGCTCCGAGCGAGTGCCGGACGCTGTTGACCCGTCGTCGCCTACTAAGTGGCTTGGGCGCGACCCTAGCCGTCTCCCCGCTTACGCCGTGGCTAAGGTTCCAGTCATCAGCAGGCAGCAGCTATACCCCGCCGCCAGCCCGCCCCTACCCCGGAAGCGATGAGCAATTGCTGGATGAGATTGAGCGCGCCGCGTTTGACTTTTTCTGGACTGAAGTTAGCCCGATCACAGGACAAATAAAAGACCGCGCTCTTGCCGGAGGCGGAGACCAACGGCTGATGGCCAGCATCGCTGCCACCGGATTCGGCCTGGCGGGATTGTGCATCGGCGATGCTCGTGGCTACCGAACGACAAAAGAAATTGCCGAACGGGTTCGCACGACATTGCGTTTCACCTGGGAAAAGCTTCCGAACGTCCACGGGTTCTTCTATCACTTTGTGAATATGAATACCGGCGAGCGCTGGGAGAAATGTGA
>Ga0126381_100005727_pt1 | contig 13718 bp, 24 predicted proteins | sample PanSoiMetPlot_28_FD_96465 | JGI IMG/M metagenome (GOLD analysis project Ga0126381, IMG submission 96465) | Tropical forest soil microbial communities from Panama - MetaG Plot_28 | ecosystem: Environmental > Terrestrial > Soil > Tropical forest > Bulk soil | place: Panama | collected 2016-02-17
CGAGGGGGCCACGCACGATCAGGACTTCGTCTCCGCACCGAAATCTATCCGGGGTGCGAAAGTAACCGTTCTGGTCCTCACAACTTCTCAAGTAGGATAATACCCGAGGTGGAACGATCCTCGGCATATCACCTTCCATCAACAGCTTAACGATCCCGAAGGTAGATTTCAAGGCCCGCCAAGCTTCATCAATGAGGATGAACAGGTATCGAGGGAAGAGGAACTTCTCGTCCCTCCGGTCGTTGAGATAGATAGGCGTATAGGTGGAAAATCCGAGACGTTGGGCGTTCACGGCGGCATGGAGCTCGCCGGAAGGTTTGGTGTATGCGCAGACCCAGTGTCCCATCGTTCCTGTCCCTCGACCAGGGGTTCGACGGGGGCGCATAATGCGCCCATACGCGGGCAAAGTCAAATCCGACCCCCAAACTCACGTTAAACCATTGAAAAATAAGGGTTGTTAAGCCGACCCAAGGTGTGTTACAATGCAACACGAATGGCAAATCAACCATTCGAAACCAACGGAGAACCCGAATGAAAGTTAGGATGATAATCACCTGTGACGCCAAGGATGTTGGGCGCATTTTGGAGACTTTGCCCCAACGGGCGACGTTCACCGCGGTCAAGGCGAACGAGGAACCCAAGCTTGGTCCGGTAGGCCAACAGATCGCATCGGAGATTGGAGGTCATCGCCGGAAGGTGAAGCTCCAACCGGCCAGGAACCCATCCGGCAAGAAGATGAAGGATGTCATCCTGGAAGAGTTGGCCAAGGGGCCGAAGAGCCCATCCGAATTGACCCGACTGCTCGTCGGTGCTGGATTTAAGAAAGACAGCACGTCGGGGCGATTGTGGGAATTGATCCACAGGGACCAAACCATCAGAAGGGAGGGCGGCATGTATTATCTGATCGCCAACACCGAAACCCATGCCCACTGATCGGATCCTGACATGACACCGAACCTCGAAAACATCTTCACCTACAAATCCGTCTGGGCGTTGTGTGTCATCAACAAGGACGGTCGCCTGCGGGCCACGCATTACGCGTCGTGTTACGTCGCCGGCCGAGCTCCAGTGTGGGGCTTATGGACAATCAACGGCAAGTTCGTAAGGTTGTTCAACGGGCGCGAGTCGATCATTCAGTCATACCCCGGACATGTGTGGCGACGGTGGATGATGAAGTGGGGATTGAAGGACGACGCCGACACCTCCGCCGCCGAGCGACGGCACATTCTGCCACTCCAATTGAACACGCCATTGCCGGAACCTCCCAATGAAAGTAACGTTCAAGGTAACCCTAACAAAGCCCCCGAACGCGACCCTAACCGACGTGAGAAACTACATTAAGGAATGGGTGCAAACGGGGCGCGGTAGCCTGTATCCAGGTGGATTGGACGCGGGCATCACCCCAAACGACGAACCAGATCCCATGTGGGATCTGGACCCCGACACTGTGAAAGTGACGCATATCAAGGAGGTCAAGTGATCACCGTTGAAAAACTTCGAGAACTGGTGAATTACCATCCTCACACCGGCATGATGATCCGAAAGATGATCGGAAAAGGAAACCTCCGTGCAAATCTCGGGACCATGAATGTCCATGGTCGTCGCATCGCGCAGGTGGGGATGTGGAGAGGATGGGTGGCGAAGCTGGCGTGGTACTACATGACCGGAGACATGCCGGACGTGATCCATGTTCCCAGTAGATACGATGAAGGCTGGTCCAACTTCAAATGGAACAGGATGAAAAACGAAAAGGGAGAAACGTTGAAGGAGGTTGTCGAAGCAATGGAGAGAAAACGTGGGAAAAGAAGAGTTCAAGGCAATGGTCGATCTGATCGAAAAATTGATCATGGTTCGAAGTCAAATCGATGCAGCGCCAAACGATCGACCGAAATGCGAGGCGTTAGAAAAAATCCGCCACGCAGCGATCATCGACGCGGCGCGGGAGATCATCGATGAGCCTTACAAAGAAAAAGAAATTATCGAACGATGAGCGCATCAACGCCATCGTTCGCCGGATGAAGCCCCGCACCCAGATCGATGATCTGGAAGATTACATGGACGAGTACGGGGCCGCCGCCATCGTGCATGACATGATGATCATCGCAATTGCCAAGGCCGAGAACGATCGGCCTTGGTTAGAGTCGGCACTTGCATTAACCCAATGTCTGGTCCAATTGGAGAGAGTGGCACATCATGACGCCATCACAAGCAAAAGAGCTAATCGAAAAGGTCGCTAAGGTCACCGAGCAGGCATTCCGAACCTGCGACGGCATCGATCCGGTGTTCCACTTCGAAGGAGACCGTGGGTTCACGTCCTTGTTATGTCCGATGGAGTATACCCCAGAAACCAAGGACCTGGTGGCCGCCGTCATCCGCCGGGCGTTAGAGATCGACAACGCCAAGTGGGTCATGATGGTCAGCGAGGCATGGTCGCTAGAACAAAGTGCTCTGGAGGGATTCCCCAAAGATCTCGAACATGCTCCCGGTCGAAGAGAAATCATCTTCTACCGATTGGAGGATACTGACATTCCAGAAATGGCGGCGGAACAAGAAATATTCCGACCGGAAGGAAAACCCAGATACTTGGGTGAACTAATCATAAAAGAACCACCCATAAGTGGCACTTCAGAAGGGCGCATGGTGGGGTTGTTGCCGAAAGGAAAGATGTCATCATGAGGAATATCGCATGCTTCATTGCCGGAATGGCCGCCATGGCGGCGATCTCCACAGGGGTGGCGGAGGCCCGCCGACACTACCATCACGGGCATTCCTGCCGACTGGGACAAATCTTGGTCAGGCACACCGGCCAGTGCATCTCTCGCGCGAGCGCCATGCGCGGCGGAATTATCGAACCAGCGCAACCGGCGCGGCGCGGGCGTGGTCGCAGGCAATTGACCCAGTACGCCACGATCGAGGAGTCGATCCCGCCGGAACCACCGCGTAGACCTGTGGACAAACCCGAGGTCAAATGTCCGCAGGATGAAGAATTGAGTTCTGTGGGATGGCCGGGGAGCTGGGTGTATAATCTCGGGTTCCCCCAGTATCGGGATTGGAGGAAACGATGAAACCCATCTGGTGGCTTTCATTCGCCGATCCCGACAAACCCAAAGGGAGTCAATTCCTTGGAGTGTGCGTGGTGAGGTCGGACGACATGATACTGGCTGTTCAAAAAACTTGGGAGTTGAACATCAACCCAGGTGGTGAAATCCATGGGGTGGCAATCGAAGACGAGAAGACTATCCCGATCGATTGCTTTAACAGATTGATGCAAAAGACGGAACTCATCGAACGGGGATTGGCCAGGCCAGTAGGGTCCTGATGCGACAATATGTCGCATACCTTTTAAGACACCAGGTGTGCGACAATGTGCGATCGATACAACCGACAACCGGAGAAACCGATGAAACACCGCCGCGAGAAATACCTTCGTGACGCCCAAGGAAAACGCAGTTCAGTGGAGTGTTATGCGCAGATGGACGAGGTGATGAATGCGTGGATGCGAGATTTCCGCGACATGGACGATGACAATGACGAAATCATCCAGGCGATTTGTGATTTGAGCCACGCATACTATTACGCGGCGGATGAGCAGAGACCCAAGAAATTTAAGGAGGCATACGACCAATGGCGGAAAGACAACGCTCACTTATTGAAGAAAAATGGTTCCGCGAAGGACAACGCGACGCCGTTGACCGGATCGTCCCCGCAATCCTCGACGCTGCCATACCCACCAGCGCCCGAGACGCCATAATCCGCGAAGTCCTCGCAATCATCAGGAGGGACCATGACTGTTCGCAACGAACATCTATTCGAGGATTACCAAGCGGCGAAGGGTAAACTCAGCCACAAGGCCATCTACGCCACACTTGCCGACCAGTACAAGGTGAGTGTGACCCGCGTGCGGCGGATCATTCATGCCGAGTATCGCCGCCGCCAGTACGGGCATCCGAGCACACTCCCGGACGTGCCGAAACCGAAGCCACCGCCGAAACCTTATGTCAAGAGGTTCAGGGGGCCGATGCGATGAGATGGACCGTCATGTCCAAGAACAGGGATCAGGCGAAATCATATCTCACCAGTTTTACGGACAAGGATGAGGCACAGTCCTTGTTCGACGATTTGTGCCATCAACAGGAGACGAACCCAGATATTGAGTTCGTGAGTTTATGGAGTCTCAACTATGAGCGAAATCCACGACCGGATCATGGTGGCCTTGGCGAACACGCCGGGAACCCAGCGGACGGTGCTTGAAATCACCAGGTATGTCAACGAGCATTTCATTCGGTCCCCCTACACACCAAGGGAGATCAAAAGTGCCTTGACGGATTTGGCAGATGAGAAATCTGCCATCCAACATGCTAGCGGTCGTTGGTCCGTGGCCGACGGTCGTCGACGAGGATCGGAGGGTAAGCGGCATCCCGAGAAAGAATTGCCGTTGGTCAAGCGGGTGAACCGCGCATGAGAACAAATCAAGGGGCTGGTGGGAAATGGTCAAGATCTTGTCAACGAGATCAATGTTCGCGGAGGTGCTCCATCGTGCATTAGCTAGCAAACTCAATGGTCAGGAAGTGACCATCGTCGACCACGACTCAATCCAGTTGTCGAAATTCGACACGACCGTCGTGGTCATCTCGGATCATCCGAGAACCCCAGGTGAAATCATCCAGGCTTTCTCACATGGGGTCAAGGCGTATCTGATTTCACCGAGCATCAACGTGCTGGTGAAAACCATCGAACTGGTGTCATCCGAGGATTGCAACGTCCTCATCGGCCTACGCGTTCCAGACAGTGAAGGAGAAATCGAGGCAAAACCAATCATCAATGGTAAACCCTCCCCATTGAGTCCAAAGGAACTTCTCGTCGTAAAATATCTCGCGGAGGGATGCAGCAACAAAGTCTTGGCGAGGAAATTGAACATCGCCGAGTCGACCGTCAAGGTCCATGTCAAATCCGTGTTGCGTAAATTACGTCTGGGGAACCGCACCCAAGCCGCCATGTGGTGGTCGGAACAGAAGATCGTCAACGGTGTTTGAAAGAGGAAACCATGAACGACGAACTCGATGCAGAAACCCGAAGGAAGATCGACGCCGGCATCGCCGCAGGCATATCGGCCGATCGACGCCCGGTCATGTCGACCAAGAGTGCCGAGGATCCCCGCGAAAGGGTCCGGTTGCGATGCGAGGCGATCGTCCAGATGGCGTTCAACGTCTGGATGAGGGAAGTCCGCGGTGAGGCCCCATTCGTGGGTCCATCGGATATGTGGAAGTTCAACGAGATGAAAAATCTCCTGTTCAGCATCGGCGAAGACAATGGTGAGTTCAAGGAGTAATATCCCAGAAGAGAAGACCGAAGGGTTAACCTTCCAAGACTGCAACTTCGTAGTGGAGATGATGTTGTATGACACGATGCCGCCTCCACTCAAAAAGATCTACGACGCGGCTCCAATCAAATTGTCGGTATCTCAATTCTACGAGCTCTACCATCAGTATGGTCTGGCCGGTTGCTACAATATCCTCATCGCCTCATTGGAGAAGTTGTTTCCAGGATGGACGTTGGATAAGTCAACTTATAGAGGTCCAAGATGCGCAATGTCAAAACGCCTAACCCGCGAAGCACGATTGTTAGAAAGGAAAAAGAAATGCCACGAGGAGTTGCTCGCAAAGGACAAGGTAAGGGCAAGAAGAAGATCGCCGACACCGCCCGCGACCGCGCGCCGCCCGTGAAGGACGTGACCGCAGGTCCCACGATCAACGTCACCACAGGGGGAGTGGCGTTCCCACCTGTGGAAGAGCTCATCGCCCCCATGCGCAACGGCTCCGTCGCCAACGAAGGCGACTGGATGACGGTCAAATCATCCAACGTCATGAGGATCAGGTGGCAGCGATGCCTGTCCATCGAATTCCACAACGGCAAGGTCTACGATTACGTCGCAGTGCCCGCCGAGGTGTGGCGGGCCCTGATGCGGGCGCAATCGCACGGATCATTTCTGCAAACCGCCATCATCAACAAGTATAGGGTGAAGAAAGATGTCCCATGAGACCATCACCAGAGAACGCTTCATCGCGGCGACCGGGCACGAGCCTCGTCAGGACGATCTCGAACGATGCAACTGCCCCAACGCCGGCAGACCGGCGCATTGGTACTGCGGGTGGTGCGCCGAATGCGACAAGCCCCGCTTCGTCTGCGGCCACCCCTCGCCGATGCATGTCAAGCGGGAGTAAAGTGATGATCACTATCTTGAGTTGGGTGGTTATCGTCATCAACCTTGCATGTCTTGTCTGCCTCCAGATCTCGATCGCCCACGTCAAGCGTTTGCGCAATAAGATGCTGGAGGAGATCAACAACCTGCAAATGGCCAAGGCCGAATGCATCGCCACCTCGGAAGCGTTGCAAGAGGTCATTCGCATGGTGCGCGCCCAGTACCGCAGCAACGTGGTCGAGTTTCCAGGTGGGAAGAAATGAGTCTCGCCGACGCCATCAACGTGTGGAGCTACCAGCACAAATGCCAGGGCATCGGCATCACCGATGCCGCATACCAGGTGCAGGTGAAGTACCGAACCAAGCTTCGTGTGGCCGAGAGGTTCGTCCTCTCGGACGACAGCGTGAGACTCATATGTCACCTCGCACACCAGACGAATCGATTGGAGGGATGGTCATTCCTGGCACGACTCCCATTCTCCCCAATCTTCTTCGAACTCGACCTCCACGTCAAGGTGAGAGAGTTTGAGAAGATGGGATCGCTGCGCCACCCATTCGACCCGTCACTGGTATCCCCACGCATCGGATACCTCATGTGGAGGGATACTACGAACGATGAAAATCCCAGGTGGGTATGCCACGGGTTCTCGGAGCTGGACGGCGGGGCAATCCCCGAGATGATCTCATACGTCTTCGACCCCGAAGGGAACCCCATGTTCCCCACCCGAGGGTCAGATTACTGGCAAGCGCCCACCATGTCGCTCATCCCCGGATTTCCCAAGGTTCCCATCAGAGCCTACCATCAAGAGAAGGAAATAGACTCCCAGGTGGACCCAGAGCTCATATTGGGCGGAGTACTCGACCCCGGAGACAGACCCGCATCCGCCAAGGTGATCGGCCTCAAATACGTGGTCGATGAAGGTCTGGTCAAGGGTCCATCATGGCTGATCCACAGGATGGCGGTCATTCTCGATCCGTGGTGGAACCTCCACATAGACAACGACCCCAGAAAATTTAAGCTCGTTCTAAACCAGATAATGGAGAACGCCGGGCACCTGCGATGGATCATCACCATGCTGGCCGCCATCAACGGCATCCCCAAGTCGATCAGGCCTCTGCCCGTGAGGACGGATCGACGCACTCTGGGGATGCACCGTCTGAAATATTTCACCTCTTCCGTAGTGGAGCTAACGATACCCGCCGAAGACAAGTTGGCATACGCCCGGTCCAAATTGAACAAGGCCAGTTCCAACGTCCACAGGCCATGGCACAAGGTCCGTGGCCACTGGCGCGTCGTCGAGTACGGAAAAGCTCAGTACTTCTGCCGTCACGATCCGGTGATGGTGGAGCACGGTCTGGGAATCTGCACCAAGTGTGAACTCTTGGTCAGATGGATCAACGACTTCGTCCAGGGAACCCCGGAGGAAGGAATACATCAACACGATCACTACGAGGTGAAGACATGAAGATACGCCCATTGATCATCGGCCCCGAGGACGAGCAGCGCATACGTCGCGCCATCGAACTCGCCAGACAGCGGATAGTCCCGCCGGACGTAGTCACTGCACTGGCCATGAAGGACAAGTTCCACGTAAGTCTCAGCGATCGGCCCGAAGGCGCGGCACGGACGATCGTCTCTGAGCTCGTGGTCTTGCCTATAGGCTACCACGTCGCCGTGTCGTTCGAACAACAGCCTGCGGGGTTGTGCAAGCATTTGTCAGTGAGCGTGGACGAGGTGGGCAAGCTTCCCAACATCCACTCGGTCCAGATGATCGCCTGGGCCTACGGCATGAAGTTCACCCCCGAGACAACCAAGATGTGGACGGAAGAGTTCAGCCCCGGCCACGACGCCATCAACATAGTCGAGCTGGAGTCGACGACATGAACACCTCAAATGAGATGATGGCGAGAGTACAAGTGATCGTGGACACAATGTCTGCCTTGCTAGGTGGGGAGGAACCACAGGTCCAGGGAGCAGTGATCGGCGAATTGCTGTCGATCCTGATGCTTGGATACATCGTGCCGGACGACCCAGCGGAGACCCGTCGAGTGCGCCAGGGAGTATTTGACGCGACCGTGAAGCTGGCATGGAAGATGGTCGAGGTCGGCGACGCCGAACGCATGATCAGCGAAGCGATCGCGACCCGTCAGTGACAATGTGTCGCATCCTCGTGGAGTATACGAGGCGATGCGAGACGTGCGACAATTGCAACGGTTGAAATGAATTGAACGGAGAATTCCACATGAAAAGGTATTGGGCAGTGATGCCGCGATCGTCGGGTGCGCCAGGCTGGACATTGACCAACCTACGCATCGAAAAGTCGGAAACGGCGGCGGGCGCAACCCGCCTCGCATTCGGCCGCGAAACTTGGTCGGACGGTCACAAGTACTCATGTCGCGAATGCGGCACATGGTTGTGCAAGGACCTAGGTCCACGCATCGCGGTGGTGCAATCATCAGCGAAGAAGATGGCGTTGCTGAACGACCGCAACGGCTGGGTCGATCCCTACGCATACAGATTGACGTCAGCCGCGGCGCGGGATGACGTGAAACAATGGTTGCGCATGGCGGCCACAGGGGACCCTGAAGGAGTGAGGATCATCCGGTCGATGATGGGCACCGCTTGCGGGGAGACCGACGCCGACGTGACCGCATTCGCCGCCGAACTGGAAAAAGGAGAATGATAAGATGACCGCCATCGTCCTGCTGGCCGGGTTCGCCATGATTGTCGAAATCACATGCCCATGGCTCAAGTACGTCCTACTCAAGCTCGTAATCGTCATCGTAGTCATCGGCGTAGTCGTCGTGATCATGGCCCCTGATCATCCACGCGTCGTCGCGTCTCACCCGTCGCGCTCTCGGGGAGGTGGCGTGTCCAGCGACGACATCCTCCGGGCGATGGAAGCCCAACGATCGAAGCTGGAAAGATGCGCGGCGTGGAACCGAGCCAACACGTGGCAGCCCGTCCCATGGTCAGAGTGCGAATAAAGGAGACGAACATTGATGACCGAAGAAGAACACGCCAAGCGCATCATCGTGCGGGCGCTGCGCCGCGATGCACGGTTGAATGAAAACGGTCGGGGCAATGTCTGGAAACGAAGGATCTCCATCATCGCCGACCAGGTCGAGGACGGAGGGATAGAACTCGTGATCAAAAGGCATGGACAGGAATATTACCCAGGGAGATTAATAGGGTGATCAGCAAATTCATCGAGGCGAACAATGGGCCACTGAACTGGGGCAAGTTCGCTCTTCTGCGGTGGAACGAGAGAGAGCTGAGAGCTCGATCCGCGGTCGATGGGCGGTTCCTGGTTCTCGGGCGCGGGTGGACGCCGGCGCATGTGTGGGTCCTAGACCTGCAAACCGGCGAAGGCGTATGTGTGCGGCCTGGGGGCAATGCTCGAGTAGATCTGACGAAGCATCAGATCTGGTGTTGCCCATTGTTCGAACCTTTTTTGGAGTGGCTCTACCACCAAGATCTCTCGGATCTATGTTCATTGCCCGAGCGGGTCGATTTGCCTCGGGCGCCATTCGAATACTTCGGTTGGCGACGAGATCGAGGCGCTACGTTGGAAGCGAAGTCGATGATCTCTGCGGGGTATGGGCCATGGACACCGAGCGTTCACGACTAGACCTTCAGTACCGAATAGGTTTCCACAGGGGACTGTGGCTGGGGTTGATCCTAGGAACTTGCGGTGCGACAGTGCTGGCGGTGGTCGGACTCGTTGCGGGGATCCTGTTGTGGGAGTATAGACACCTTCCCGGCGGCTAACCCGGCACGGTCCAAGTCCGTGATAAAGCGTAGCCACATGTGGAACAACTGGCCCACCCTCATGGTGGGATTGTGCCCCTGCTCCTTGGGGCACATTTTTTTGAAGACAAGGTAAGACTAGGCAAATTCGTAAAAATCCTGCGAGGGAGTAGCTCCCAGGAGCCCCCCCCCCCATCGCCCCACCCCAAACGAAAACGCGCCCCGGGTTGGGGCGCGTCAGTTGGTCGCGGTCGAGGTGGGGCGCGTCAGGCGTCATCGTCACAGTCATCGCCCATGTCGCGCATGGCACGCGTCGCGGCCATGGCACGATGATAGGCGCGCAATGCGCCGTCAATGGTCCGCGCGTTGGTCGCGGACCATTCGGAGATGTGAGCGGCGATCAGGTCGCGTTCAGTCGCGATGCATCGCGTCGGGCGGATTTCGCGATGCATCGATTTGGAGACGTGAATGGTGAGCATGATGTCGGTCCGATCAGTGTGTGTTGCGGTGGGGCGCGACGATTGCCGCGCCCCGTTGGATGTCACGCCGCGCGGCGTTTGCGGGACGATGGCGCGGATTTGGCCGCACCGCGAAACGTGGCGCGATGAGCCGCGACATCGATGTCCCATTGCGTCGGATCGAAGTCGCGACCCATGGTCGCGAAAACGCCGTCGGCGAATTTACGCGCGGCAGGTGTCGCGTCATTGCCAAGACGCGCGACGGCCGTTGCAATGCAATGACGATGCAGGTCGGTCACGTAATTGTGTGGACCCCATTGCGTCGTGCCGTTCACCCATTTGCCAGCCGCGCGCAGGCGATTGCGGAACATTTCGCGCATTGGCAGTCCGTCGCCAGACCCCGATTTGGGCAACACGCCCATTTCGCCGCACATGACGATATACGCGGACCGCGCGGCAATGGTGACGGGCGCAGGCGCAGATTTGGTCGCAGCGGGTTTGGCAACATTGCGCGCGACAGTTTTGGCGATTTTCGTTGACTTGGTCATGTGGAACAATTCCCATTTAGGTTCGGGGTCGCGGCGGATGTGCGGCGCCCCGCGTCGGGACATCCGACGCAACACATATATGCGCGATCGCAACACATATTGCAATGGACAATTTGTCGCATCAGCGAAATTTATTTCTCGATTGCCACGTCGACTTGGCACGCTCATTGCTTTACGCTTTCTCGGCGTGCACACGCTCGTTTGCCTTGTTTTACGTCAACTTCTCCTTGTAACGGCACTTTTGCCTTGTAACGCGACTTCTCCGTTACTCGCTCCGCTCCGTGACTTGTTTGCAACTGTGACTTATCTGCACTGTTGCTCCGCTGTCACTGTTGCTCCGCTGCACGTCACACTGTGTCTTTTGCTGCACAGTGACTTTTTTGCACTGTGCTAACTATATCTCACTGTGCTAAACTTGTTTGCAACACTGTGCTAACTATGTCTCACTACCGCTTATCCCTCGCTTTTGCTCGCTCGGCGAGCAAAAAGTGAGCAAAAGCGAGCTTCTCACTTGCTTTGCTGGCAAAGTAGCTCAGCAGGAGCTACTGCCTCCACAGGGGGAGTGCAGAAGTGTGCAGGAGTGAGTGAGCTACTGCCTGCGCTGCGCTAGGCTCGCGCGTAGTATAAGTATATATACGCACGGGCGCGCAGACTGCGCGCGCTGCGCTCACGCGCGCGTGCTGAGTAGCCGAAAGCGAGTGAGGAAGCTGCTCTTTTTGCGATTTCCCCGAGGGATTCACGATCCCCGCATCAGGAGTTACTACCTGTCTTAGTTCAGCCCCAGAGAAATTTTCGATGGGGCATTTCAAGAACTTAACAATTTAAGCTTTAAAGTCTCCCCCATCCATAACCATAACCATAAGGCTCGGGAGCTACATCTCACCATATCCATAACCATAAGACGTCCAGCTACTGCCTACCATAACCATAACCATAAGTCAAGTTCTCCAAATACACCGGGGCGCGAAACTGAACTTTCCCATTCCGCTTTCCCCACACACCCCGTAGGGGTGGTGGGAAAGTGGGAAAGGATCATTTTCGACGCCGGTTTCAATGCAGATGATGTGGGGAGACGGAGTAGTATGCGCCGTCGCGGCGGATGGTGCCGGCGGAGAGGAGACGGTCGATGGAGCGATAAAGAGAAGACTGAGAGACACCCGCCGCTTGGCGCCATTGGCGGGCGGTGGCCCGGCCTAGCTCGTTCAATGCGTCGATCAGGGAGTCACTCTCGGGTTTATCCAGGTCATAGCCCCAGGACATCTTGCCGTCGGACAGCTTGACCTTCCATCCAGACTTTCGCTCGATGACGCCCCACTCGTCGCCGTTGGCCAGGGTCACTTCGTTGATGAAGTAGTCCTCGGACGCGTCCGACCTGGCGATGTCGTTCACCTTGCCACGCAGGACGCGCACCCAGCCCTCCTCGTCGCCAGGCTGGGCCACGCGGTTGAGGCGACACTCATTCTGGAACGATGATGCTCCCCTGGAGTCATCCGAGGTTTTGCGTTCGCCGGGTTGTCCCTTGCGCGTGTGGTGGGCCAGCATGATAGAGATATTCAGATCGTAGGCGATGTCGGCCCATTGCGACGTGACTTCTTCCACGGCCAAGTTGTCGTTCTCGTTCACCCCGTGAGTCTTGATGAAAGGATCCACCATCAAGCAGGTTATGCGGTTGATCCTCACTTCCCTGTGGATGGCGTCGACCATCGGAGAGACTATTTTCACGCCCAGTCTCTCCGCCACGGCGATGCGTGGCTTGGCGTCGCGCATGCTGGTGATGAACAGGCGTCCGCCGAGGTCGTAGGGGGTCAGGCCATAGTGTTTCATCACGGCGTAGACGTGTCGATAGATATTGTCCTCGTCCTCCTCGCCTATATACCAGACGGGCATGGCCGATTGCGGTTTCACCCACAGGATAGGCTTCCCCGACGCCATCGCTATCGCCTCGGCCACGAGTAGTCGAGTCTTGCCGGTGCCACCGCTGGCTACCGTGGACGACAGCACGCCACGGGCATAGTACTGGCCGTAGACGAAGTCTTTGCGGGGAATGTCCCTCATGACGAATGGCTTGGCGACGATGCTCGACTCGATCACCTCGTCAGCATATACTCGACCTACTTCGTCCCACAGGCGATCGTCATCGAACTTGTTCCACCGCACCTCAGTGCGCACCACCGCGTAACATTCCTCCCGGCTGCATCCGACTTCTTTCAACGATCGCTCGATGAACCATTGATCTTCACTACGATCTCCTCCTGGTGCTTTCTTGCTGGTGATCCAGTCCACCACGGATGGCAACAACAACGATCGAACTCGTTTCCATGCGCGTTGGGCCAGCAGGCCGAGGTCGCCCCCATTAGGTTTATCCACCTCGGCCGCCGTGCCCACCTCGGGCAACCCGTCGAACACGTCGACCTCATACACGTCTCCGTCCATCCACAACAGCCGACCCGCTACGCCGTCATCGTACTTGTAGTTAACAGATCCAGGAATGCGCAGGACTTGCGTCAGGTCCCACCCTCCTCGGTCGGCACCTATAGAGTATGTCAGACGTTGGTTGACTTCCCAGTCCGCGGGAGCTTTGGTCAACAGCCAGATGCATTGATATCTGCCTGGCGACGATTGCCAGGCGATGGTTGGCCGTGGGTGGACTTTCCTCGGATCTACCTCGTCCAGGTCAGCATAGAGCATGCGTGGGAGCACGCTGTGCCCAGCGGTGCGCGACGCCGCGTCGAAGCCGTGCGGGCAGAAGTATAGGTCAGAGGA
>Ga0126381_100005729_pt1 | contig 13715 bp, 16 predicted proteins | sample PanSoiMetPlot_28_FD_96465 | JGI IMG/M metagenome (GOLD analysis project Ga0126381, IMG submission 96465) | Tropical forest soil microbial communities from Panama - MetaG Plot_28 | ecosystem: Environmental > Terrestrial > Soil > Tropical forest > Bulk soil | place: Panama | collected 2016-02-17
AGGCGGTCACTTCGCGCGCGGCTCGCTGCAGGTCCTGCTGCTGCACGCCGCGTTCGATGTTTTTCGCGAGGTGCTCCTCGAGAACGTAATCCTTCGCAAGCTCCACGAGCCCCTCGATATCGGCTCCTGAGAAGTGCGGGGTCATTGCCGCGATGGCCCGAGGATCGATGCCCTCGTGGGGCACGCCGGCCAGTTTCAGCTCAACGATGTGACCACGTGCCGCCTCGTCCGGCGGCGGCACGAACACCTGACGGCTGAATCGACCTGGGCGCTTGAGGGCCGAATCCACGTCCCAAGGCATGTTGGTGGCCGCCAGAATGAGCACCTCGTGGTTGTCGGTTCCAAATCCGTCGAGCTGGGCGAGAAACTCGTTGACGATTTGGCGAGTGTGCTCGGAATGAGCCTTCGAGCGCGCAAAGCCGAGCGCATCGATTTCGTCGAAGAACAATACGCAGGGGCGGCTGTGTCGCGCTTTCTCAAACATGGCCGCCAGGTTGCGCTCGCTTTCCCCGATGTAGAGATTCAGGACGTCGGAGATGCCAACCGGGATAAACTCCGCCTTGCACTCCGTCGCAACGGCTCGTGCAATCATCGTCTTGCCGCAGCCCGGCGGTCCGTAGAGCAAAACACCGCCGCCGGCGCGCTTCTTGAATTTCGCGAACAAGCCGGGTCTCAGGAATGGCTCGATGATCTGCAAGCGGATGGTGCGCTTGAGATCGTCGAGACCCGCAATGTCATCGAAGCGGGTGCGCTCTTGCGTGGCTACGGCCAGCTCGACGACGTTGTCACTGCGCCCGCCGACGACGGAAAGCTTGGGTGCGTGAGTACGTGCCGTAGCGGCCAGGTGCGCTTCCAATTGCTCATGCGGCATGAAGCCGTTGAGCTGTCGTGCACGGGCATAGTATTTGGCAGCCTCAGCCGGTTTCCCGAGCGCCAGCAGCGCGCGTGAGGCGCCGACGTGTGGGGGAGCCGCTTCGGGGGATTGACGCATCAGGATTTCGTACTGCGCCAGGGCGGCGGCGTGTTCAGCTGACGCCAGCAGCCATTCGGCGTAGCGGCTGCGCAGTTCGCCATTGAATGGGTCGCTCAACAGGGCGTGCTCAAGCTCTTCCCGCGATTCGCTCATGGTTCCTTCGAATATCGTGTTTCAACACGCCGTTCACAATATACGGTGTAGCAGCCTTGGCCATGTCCAGCTGTAGATGACGTACCCCAACCAGAGCCACGTCAATGTCTCGAAAACAGGGGGTGGCAAGGTTCGCTCACCGAGACGCAGGCCGATGATTCCCAGGAGTGTGATGGCGATCGCAGCGCTCCAGCCCCAGCGCCTCATGGGATACAGCGGTAGCATGGTCCAGTGGGTCCGCGTCTTGAGCTCACGAACGAATCCCACGAGATTCTGGGAGTCCGGCTGGTGACGCAACAGCTCCTGTGCGATCCGAAGTGCCCCGCGATCATTGCCGTTCGCGGATAGCGCAACGGCTAACGCAATCGCGGAACGAGCCTGCTCGGGGTGCTCGCGGAGGAGCCGCTGAAGATGCTCGCTCTGGGCGCCCCTGCGGTTGCGAATCAGGTCGATCATGGCGGCCAGGTAGAGACAACCGGGATGCTCTGGCGATTGACGCAAACCCTCCTGAGCCAGGCGCTGCGCCTTGTCGAGATTCAGCGTCTTGAGCATCAATTCGCCATAGCCTGCAAAGCAGTCTGCGCTCTGCGGATAGTCCCGCAAGAGATCGATCCAAACGCGTTCTGCCTCCGCCAAGTGCTTGGCGTCATCCAGGAGGTGCGCATACAGCGTGCGAGCGCCGTAGTGCTGCGGTGCCTGCGAGAGCAGCGTCTTGATGCCCTGCATCGCAGAATCCTGCCGCCCCGAGGCGTAGTCAATGAAGGCTGCAAGGTATTGCAGCTCGACACTCTCGGGAAACTCTTTGAGTCCGCGACTGACGGTGAATTGAGCCTGCGAGTATCGGTGCCGCTCGATGAGCGCGCGCGCCTCGTGTTCGATGGTCGCGAGGTCCCTTCTCACGCCCGAATCGCTACTCACGAGAGCACCGCCGCAAGACCGAAGTTGACCGCGAGGCTTCCGACCACTGCCGCGACTCCGAGGGGCCAACCCGAAGGAGGCGTGATGCCAAGAAAAGTCATGTTACGGTAGTACTGCCGGTGCAACCCATATACGAGAGCGAAGAATCCCAGTCCGAGGACGCGGAATGCGAGCTGTTGCATGCCATTGCCCACGTGGGCGATGACCCACTGCGCGCCACCCCTGAACCACCACCACAGAGGCCCAAGGGTCGCCGCCAAGGCGAGCACACCCAGGGGCCAGTCGGTCCCCAGTCGCCTGAGGCGGTGCGCGTTCACCAACGCGATTACGGCTCCTGCCAGGGGGCCGCCGAAGAAGGACACGAGATATCCGGTTCGTGCGGAGTAGATCGATGTCGCTGTACTGTCTCGATGCCCGAGGGTCGGTTGGAGCAGGGAGTCCCGAGGTTGCATCTATTGGCTTCTACCGTACAGGAACGGCAAAGGATACTGGAAACACGATCATTCCGTGTGATCCTCGTCATTTCAGTGAATTACTTCAAAGGCCCACCTCGAGGAGGCCGAAGGCACTTGGGTGCATCGAGGGATTTCGGCTACATTGTGCCTCAGCGACCCGGACGTCGGCCGCCTCGGTAGCGGCACAAGAACGTTGGGTACGCGGGGGGCTAACTACGCGGCCTGCAGGTGAGCTTGCGGCTGACAGCCCCAGGAGAGGGAGGGACAATGAACACCTGGGTCGCGGTTTCCGAAGGCCTGCTGGCCGCACTGTTCCTCATGCACGCGGCGGCGCGGCTCTGGCCAAAAAGTGCCGGCTACCACTATCTCAGATATAACCTTTCAAGACGGGGCATCACGCAGATTCCCCCTGAGTGCATTCGCGAGTTCGTTGATGATGCGCACGACTACGCCTGCGCAGTGTGCACCTCGCGCGGTATCCCCGGCCGGATCCCTCATTTTGAATTCGAGCGAATGTTGCGTGTCCATTCCTTCGTGATTCATGCGCTCCTGACGGGCAGGACAGCCGCCGAGATGCACGCCGCAGAGAAGGGTTCGACAAGCGAAGGCATCCAGACTTCAGACCCTCGCTCACCATCGAAGAGCGGGCCCAGTTCAAGCGAGGCGATGCTGATGCGAGAACTGATTCGCTGCGAGATGCTTCGCGCCGGAGTCGATCCTGTCGTCGACGCCGCGGAGGGTCAAAGGATCGTTAAAGAGGTTCGCAGGGGCACGAGCTGGGACCGCCATCGAGCCATTCTTTTCCGCCATCAGCTATTGACGCCGATTGCGGGGGACGCGATCGGAGAGCTGAGTCAGTAGGCTGCGGCTGATTCGATCGTCGTCACCCGAGCGGCAAGATCTGAGGAGAACAGCGCAAGGTATTGAATTGCTTCAACGGTGAGCTACTCTTTGAACTCACCCGTATTCACGAATCCTATCTTCTGCATCCGATTGCGCTGTGCTGACGCGAGTACCTGGGCGACAACGTCATACTTCGCTCCACGATCGGGACGCAGGTGAATCTCCGGCTGAACATCCTGTCGCGCTTCCGTGCGGAAGTAGCCGTCCAGCTGCTGCAAGCTCGTGACCGTGCCGTTCCACGTTATGGTCCCATCGAGCTCGATATCCACAGAGATGACCTCGGGTCGTGGACCGCTCGTAGGTGTAGGGGCCTGAGGCAGATCCAGTTTCACCGCGTGAGTCATGATTGGAAGCGCAACAATGAGCGTAACCAATAGCACGAGCATGACGTCGATGAGGGGAGTGGTGTTTATCTCACACACGACGGCGCTGTTTGCGTCGGTCGCCGGCTTCCGTGAGAAGAGCTGCATTGCGTGGTAGGCATGCGCTGTCATCGTCTCACTCCCTCTCAAGGCGCGCGTGGTGGTGGGGGCCTCGGCCGCACCGCCTTCTCGGCCGATGGCCACGGCGGCCCAGTAGCAGCCCAATGCGAGGCTCAAGCGCCGAATGCGGCCCGTGCGCTCAGCCAGGTGAGCTAACCACTCTTCTTCCAACCGCTCTCTGAGGGGCTCAGGGGCGTTGTGCGCGGCGATTCTTATCATTCGACGAGCGACCTCATCGATCCAGGCAAGCCATCCGTCGGAGGTGCCGGCTTGCTGCGTCGCGATGTCGTGTCTGTTCATGCTGGAACTCCTCGTCGGAAGCTCGCGAACACTTCACTCGCACGTGCCAGTCCGTTGGGCGTCAATCGGTACAGTCTGCGCCGCGGGCGCCCGGCGACGACGGGATCTACGGTTTCCCATCGGCTCACGAACCACCCGGCCGATTCGAGTCGCAGGAGGATAGGGTAGAGGGTGCCGGACGCCAGACTGATGCGCTTCTGGACGTCAGCACCGGAGAGCTCGAGAGTGGGGTTCTCAAGGAAGGCTTCCAGGACCCGTAAGGTCTGGAGCGACATGCGAACGTCGCGATCCGGCCTACCCATGGTTGTAAGTCTACATAGGGTACGGGCTTGGATGCAAGAGGCCCCTCTACGCAGGCTGACGGTCGCCCTAGAATCCGCGGCATTGGACGATCACCGAGCGGAGACGCCAGTCGCAACGGCTGCGCGGAGATCTAATGGCAGGAACGAAGCTGGCGACAGCGTGCGCGCTGTGTTTTGCATTCAACGCCTGCAGCTCTAACAGCCCTGACAGCCCCAACGGTCCCGGCCCCGCGGCAGTGGATGTACGCCAGAACACTACGACGGTCGATGGCATCCAGCCCAGTGCCTTGATCCAAGGGTGAGACGGCGCTTTTTACGGGACAACGCTGACGGGTGGCGCGTTTAACGATCTCACGCAACCCACGCAGCCCGTCACCCTCATCCTGGGGTCGGACGGTAACTTTTACGGCATTTCTTCATCAGGCGGCGCGCAGCAGCACGGCGCAATCTTTCGGCTCACCTTGCTGTCTGGCTCGGCATCTGTCGTGTATTCGTTCGGGCCCTCTGACTTTCCCTCCGCTTTCCTGATTGAGGGCAGCGACGGAACCTTCTATGGGCCAGATGAACTGCGCCAGGGGGTGCGGATTAGTGTTCAGTCTCTCGATGGGCGGTGTCGAGACGCTCTTTTATCAATTCACCGGCGACGTCTCTGAGGGAGGCGCACTGAGCCCCATCCTCATAGTCGGTACCGACGGCAACATCTACGGAGTTACGGCTGCTGGAGGTGACTACCAGCATACGACCGGTAACGGTGTGTTCGGCGACGGAACTCTCTTTAGACTGACACCTGATGGGGTTGAGACGACGTTGCATTCTTTCGGCGGTACGGTTAACTGACCCGTGTGCCGAGGAGGGGTCAGGCTGAAGCCGGAGTCCAGAGTTGGGTGATCAGCGCGCGCAAGCCGTTCCACATGATCTGCACCCCGATGCAAAACAGGATGAACGCCGAGAGCCTAATGAGCACGTTCGTGCCCGACGTCCCCAGCTTTCGCAGTATTCGTTCCGCGTACCGGTAGCACAGGAAAATCGAGATGGCGATCACCAGAACGCCCAGCACGTGCGCCAGCATCGTGGTGAATAGAGATCGCAGACCGCGAGGGGGATTGGCTCCGAGGGTGACGGCAACCGAGATCGATCCTGGGCCGACGGTCAAGGGCATCGTCAGCGGATAGAACGCCCGCTGACTGACCAAATCCGTGCCCGGCGCGGGCGGACGTTCGGACACCGCTGGGGCGCTGGGGCTGGTCAGGAATGACCAGCCGATCGCGCAGACGAGAAACCCGCCCCCGACTTGCACGGCGGGAATGGAGACACCGAAGAAGTCCAGGACATACGCACCGACCAGGATTGAGACCAGCAGCAGAAAGAAGCTGTTGATCGCGACCAGCGTTGCCGTGCGTGCACGTTCGGGGGGAGTCAGGCTCGCGATCATGGCCAGGTATATGGGTGCACCCCCGAGGGGGTCGACGATCGGCAGGAGCGCGGCAACGGCCAGAAATGCGATCTCAAGGATGTGACGTGCACTGTCAAAAAGCATTGGGATCCCCTGTCGGCAAGGGCATCTGACGATGCGGATTGCGCGTCAGACTACCATTGCAGGGGGCGAGTCGGGGGCACGTTGACAGAGACCAAAAAGAGAGTGAATTTCTTGGCTGCGGACTCCAAGTAATAGGACTAAATCGAGTGACTGCAAAAACCCGTCAGCTATGATTGGGTAAACAAGTCCACGAGGACGAATGCGGCGGCGATGGCGATGCCCGCGATAACGGCCAAGATCGGACGAGAGAACGAGAACATTGGGTGTGCCTCCCTTGAAGCTCCAGGAGAGTTCACCGAAGCGCGCCCACGGAACGATCAAGTCACAATGAGAGCTGCGCGACACTTCGTGCGGAGGAATATAGGCTTGGGTGAACGGCTCTGCCGCTACTGGATTACCGGAAAGATTGATCCAAAAACCGCGCTGCTGAGAGCTGGATTCAACGGGTATGGATGGGTTGTCTGAACTGCTTCGTGCGATTCGCCTGACGGCTACGGCGTACATCGAAGCCGAGCTTTACGCCCCGTGGGCGGTTGAGACACCGCCGCCGTCTGCGATCGCCGCTCGCTTAGCTGCGACGGGCGGGCGGATCATCCCGTATCACGTGGTCACGCAGGGATCCTGCTTCGTGGAGCTGAAGGGACAGCCACCCATCCGCCTCGCGACAAATGATGCCGTCTTATTCCCGTACGGTGACGTGCACGTACTCGGGAGCCGCACCGGGATCAGGGTCTTGAAGATCACCACCGACTCGGTTCTCAAGCTGACACAACCGGATTCGATCGCGAAGGTCCGATACGGCGGTACCGGCGATATGACTCGGCTTGTCTGCGGATTCTTTGCCTGCGACGAGCATCTGTCAGCTCGATTGATCGAGCGGCTGCCGCACATCATCCGACACAGGAGTGGAGCGTACAGCGTTGGCGCGCTGCTGCCACCATCGACCCAGCCGGGGGAAGCCGTGCACCCGGGCTTTGGAGCGTTGCTTGCCAAGCTTTCTGAGCTCGTATTCGTCGATGCCGTCCGTGCTTATATTGAGTCGCATCCGGAGCAGGAAGGCTGGCTGGCAGGTTTGCGGGACCGACACGTGAGCCGGGGACTTGCCCTGATCTATCGGAGTCCCGGCGCACCTTGGACGCTTGAGTCGCTAGCGAGCGCTGTAGGATGCTCGCGGACCGTCCTGACAGACCACTTTGACCGCTGTGTTGGCGCAGCTCCGATGCATTTCCTCTCCCAGTGGCGTTTGCAGGTCGCGGCCGACCTCCTTGGCAATACCGACCGAGCGATGAAATTCATCTCCGAATCGGCGGGCTTCAGTACGACAGCGGCATTTACTCGCGCCTTCAAGCGCGAGTTTGGGGTGCCACCCGCCAGGTGGCGGCAGAATCATCAAAATGCCAAACGCTCCTCAATCCGTCCGAGTCGTGCGCCGGCGGCCGCCTCTGTCGAGCCGTGAGGACGGCTGCTGTGCCGCTCGGCTCCCACTCAGTGAGGGCTCTATGCATCGTACGCTTCTCCTTGCGCTCCTTATTCTAGTCCCCACCGCCGCGGGTTGGGCGGGCCCACTTGCCGAACCGGCGTCGCGAGAGATCGCATTCGTGTCCAATGGGGAGGACGGGACGGTCAGCCTGGTCGACGTCGCCGCGCGCAGGGTAGTGGGTGTGCTCGACATCAATCCCGAACACGCACGAGGCGACCATACTGGCGCCGACAACTACGCCCAGGACGCCGAGGTTTCGCCGGACGGACGCATGTTGTACGTATCGCGGGGCTACCTGGATGATGTCGCCGCCTTCGATATTGCGACGGGCCGCCTCCTTTGGAAGGCTCCGTTGCACACGGGGCGCGCCGACCACATGGCTGTCAGCAGCGATGGCCGCGTGATCTTCGTATCGGCGCTGACCGACAACGCCGTGTACCGGATCTCAACGCGGGACGGAGCGATCACCGGCCACTTCGCGACCGGCGTGTGGGCGCACGACACCAAGTTCTCCTCGGACGGACGGCGGGTCTACAACTCCAGCACCGGCCTGATCCGCGCGCTCGGCGTGCCTGGCGGCCCGCCGCCGACGGAACAGCCCGCCTATCCGTACCAGTTGACCGTCGCCGATCCGGTCAGTCTGAAGGTCCTGGACCGGATCAGACTGGAGACGCCGTTTCGCCCCTGGACGTTCGCGCCGGACGGCAGGCGCGTCTACGCCGAACTCTCCAGGCAGCGCGTCGTCGTGGCCTACGACCTCGACAAGCGCAAGGTGGTGCGTCGCTTGGAGCTACCGTTCCCGCCCGGCCAGCCTATTGCCGATTGGCTACTCGATGCACCCTATCACGGCTTGGCGCTCACTCCGGACGGTCACACCCTTTGCCTGGCGGGCCGCGAGCTGAGTTCAGTCATGCTCGTCCGAGCGCCGGAGCTCTCGCTGATCGCCTCGATCAAGGTGGGCTCCGCACCGGGCTGGGCGGAGATCGCCGAAGGCGGTCGCGTCTGCCTGCTCCCCAACGGGCGCAGCAATGACCTCTCGATCATCTCAATCCCGGACCGGACAGAGGTCGTCCGCGTGCCGGTTGGCCGAGGGCCAAGGCATGTGCAGGTGGCAAACATCCCCGGCACGGTGATGGCGGCTGTCGAAGCGAAGGTGAAGCCTTCGCCCCCACGGTGACGGGCACAGATCGGCATTGCACAACGACCGTCGCGTTCATCTCGAGGGTCAGATCCGGACGTTACCAACATTCGTCGGGACGCCGGCGGTAGCACCTTGCGCGCCAAGGCCGGATTGACGGCCTTCCGAACTCGCCCCTATCCTGCACGCCTCAGAACCGGCGACAGATCGGACAAGTGGGAGGACCGGATGAAGACAGGGCTCATTGCCGCCGCGTGCGGCTTTGCGGTGCTCGCCACAGCGAGCAGCGCCCAGGTTCCCGTCAACATCGCCGAGAAGGTCCGCGCCGCTGGCCAGGCCATGGATCCTACGATCGGCCAGCTGTACGCGCCGATGTTCCCAAAGGAGGCCTGGGTTGGCGTCAGCATCCAGCGGGACATCGCCTATGGCTCCGATCCTCTGCAGAAGCTCGACGTGTTCACGCCGGACGGGGCCAAGGGCAAGAAGCTGCCAGTGCTGCTGTTCGTGCACGGCGGCGGCTTCACGCGTGGCGACAAGCACGGGGAGTTCTATCCCGACAACATCACCCTGTGGGCGGCCAAGAACGGCATGGTCGGGGTCAACATCGACTATCGCCTGGCGCCGAAGGACCCCTGGCCGGCAGGCGTCAAGGACCTGGCCTCGGCGATCGCCTGGACCAAGGCCAATATCGCGCGCTACGGCGGTGATCCCAACCGCATCTTGCTGTTCGGCCATTCGGCCGGCGCCAACCACGTCGCCGACTACGCCGCCCATCCCGAGGTGCGGGGCGCGGAGGCGTCGTCGGTCAAGGGCGTGATAATGCTCTCGCCGGCCTACTCCACCGCCCCCGGCGCCCGCGCGAACCCCTACTATGGCTCCGACGCCGATCTTGGCTCGGCGTCGGGGCAGATCACACGCCTGACCGCCAGTCCGTACCCGCTGTTTTATGGCTATGCGGAGTTCGATCCGCAGCCGATGAAGGCCACGGCCACCGCTCTGATCGAGGGCGTATGCCAGACCAAGAGCCGCTGCCCCAGGTCTGTGGAGCTGAAGGACTCCAACCATTTCTCCGAGGGCATGGCGGTCGGCACGTCTGATCAGCAGCTGACTGGGCCGCTGCTCCAATGGATCAAGGGGCTGCCAGCGAAGGGCTAGGCTGCGACCGCCCTATGGTCGAACCGCTCGGGTCCCACGCGGGATCGCCGAGCGCCACTGGGCCGCCGCTATCGCTGGCGACCCAGGTAACACTGCATCGGTTATGCTCGCGCCCGCGCATCACCGGACTTCCACGCCGCCAGGTCTTCCAGCGAGTACAGCGGACGAATGTCGATATCGGAATCCGTCAGCATCGGATTGGGGCACTTCTTCACCCACTCGACGGCTTCTTCGATGGACTTGACCTCCCACAACCAGAAACCTGCGACCAATTCCTTCGTTTCCGCAAACGGGCCGTCGATGACCGTGCGGTTCTTACCCGAGAAATGCACGCGCTTCGCAAAGCGGGTGGCTTTGAGTCCGCCGAGTATGGGTTCCTTCATGATGCCGGCAGCGATGAGTGCCTCGTTAAACTTGCCCATGGCCGCCATCATCTCTGGATCGGGCGGAGCACTGGCTTCGCTGTCGTTCGTCGCTTTAACAAACACCATGACCTTCATTGGAAGTCTCCTGGTTGAGGGGGATTCTGCTCCAAGGACGCCCGAGGGCTCCCCCTGCCGACAATGCTAAGCAAAAAAGGGCATTCTGTCGGTTTGGAGGATAGCTGATCGTCCTTGACAGCAGATGCACGAACCCGCGCACATCGATTTGGCGATCTTAGGGGCTCGCCCGAAGGCCATTGCCGCGCTTCTGCGGTACTTTCGCGATCTCGACACAGCTGAAGAGGCTTTCCAGGAGGCCTGTCTTCGGGCGCTACAGACCTGGCCCCAAAAAGGACCGCCCCGAGACCCGACGGCCTGGCTCGTCATGGTCGGGCGCAATGCCGCCTTGGACTCCCAGCGTCGCAACCGCTCCACCGGACCCTTACCTGACGCTGATACCCTGGGGGACACGCGCGACGAGCTGACTCCTGAACGTCTCGATGAGAGTCACTATCGAGATGACATCCTGCGCCTATTGTTCGTGTGCGGGCACCCCATCTTGCCCGCAACTCAGCAAATTGCACTCGCGCTTCGCATCGTGTCCGGAGTGACTGTCGAGCAGATTGCAAAAGCATTCTTGGTGACTCCCGCCGCGATGGAGCAGCGGATTACCCGCGCCAAGCGGGCCATCGCGGAGGTCGGTGTCGAATTCGACACACCTGGCACCGCCGAGCGGCGCACACGACTCGCAGCGGTCTCGACGATGATCTATCTCATCTTTAACGAGGGGTACGGTAGCACCCCAGACACCGCCGCAGCGCGCGAAACGCTTGCGGACGAAGCCATTCGACTAGGGCGCCTGCTGTTGAGTCTTTTTCCCACCGACCCGGAAGTGTTTGGGCTTCTGGCCCTAATGCTCCTGCAGCACTCGCGCGCGCCAGCGCGCTTCGATACGAACGGGGAGCTCGTGCTGCTCGACGATCAAGATCGGAGCCGCTGGAATCGGACTCTCATTGATGAAGGGCGCTTACTCCTGGAGCGGGCCGCCACCTACCAAGCCCCCGGTCCCTACCAGCTCCAGGCTGCCATTGCCGCCCTCCATGCCCGCGCGACCCGACCCGAGGACACGTCGTGGAAAGAGATCGACCTTCTTTATCAGTCACTCGAAGCGCTGCAGCCCTCACCCGTGGTGAGACTCAATCGAGCCGTCGCGGTGTGGAAGCTACGAGGTCCCGAGGCCGCGCTGGAGATGATCGAGCCATTGAAGAGCGACCTGGGTGGTTACTTCTATTTTCACGGTTTGCGTGGGGTGTTACTCAAGCACCTGAACAGGTCAGATGACGCCCGCGAAGCCTTGAACCATGCCATCGCACTCGCAACCTCCGTCGCGGAAGCCAATCACATCCGCCGTGAACTGGATCGTCTAACGGTCGTGTGAGTGTCGGTGTCTCCTGCCGATCCCTTTTTTGTGCTCCCCGTCTCACTGCGCATTCAACATAAGAGGGGCGGCGGTGCCCAGGACTGTGGTGCACTGCCCAATCTGGACCTGTGCGTGTCAAGTATTCTCCAGAGGCGCCGACGCTAAGAGGGCGAGAGAGCGGGCATATTCCGGAGACGTTCATGACACTGCAGAGATTCGCTTCGCGCTGGATCAGATCAGCCATTCTGCTCGGAGTCGCTCTTTGCACCGGTGATTTGTTGGCAGTGGCCGTTGCGGGGGAACCCGATGCCGCCCACGTTGAGCTGAGGGTGACAGCCTCGGGGATCAATCTGGGCACGGCGGAGGGAGCCGCGATGTTCTTGGAGCGTTTGACCATGGCAGCCAAGGAGGCTTGCGGTGGCAAAAGTGATCTCAATCAAATGGCGCTCTACAAGCGTTGCTACAGCCAGGCAATCTTCGATGCGGTCCGTACGGTCAATCAGCCGCTCCTAATCCAGGCCTACATTACCCGATTTCCGGATGAGGCTGCCCAGTTCGGCATGAGGGACGATCACGTAGCCGGAAGGTAGGGCGCTCGCTACCGCTGCTCAACGTAGAGCTTGACCAGGCGGTAGAGAAATTCGCGACCCTCGAGCAGAGACTGCACACCGACGTACTCATTCAGTCCGTGGATGTTGGCGAGATCGGGACCTACGAATATCGGCCCGATCCCGTAGGTCGGAATGCCCGCGGCGTTCAGGAACTGTCCATCCGTCGCGCCCGGCTGCAGGATCGGCAGGACCGGGACCCCGGGCCAGAATTGCGCTGCCAGCTTCTGGATCGGCGCCAACACCGCAGGGGTTAGCGGCGGAGGTGGCGAGCTCGGTCCGCGAATCTCGAGAGTCGTGACCTTTACGGCCGGATCGGCTATGAGTTCCTCGAGCTTGCTGCGCACGGCTTCTTGATTGACGCCGGGGAAGATCCGGCAGTTGATGTTGGCCCGCGCACGCTGCGGGAGCGCGTTCGTCGCGTGCCCCGCATCGAGCATCGTCGCGACACAAGTGGTCCGCAGCGTTGCGTTCCAGGTCGGATCCCTGCTCGAGACGAACGCGATCGCCTTCGTGTCGTTCGGGTTGCTTACGAGCGCGTTCATCGCCTCTGCGACCTCTGCCTCGCCTTTGGCCGCCTCGATCTTCGCCATGCCGGCAAAGTACGCGCGGTTCGCATCCGTAAACTGCGGTGCGAACTCGTACGCCTCGATTCGTTTCAGCGCGCCCGCGAGGTGGTAGATGGCATTGTCTTTGACGGGTCGGGAGCTATGGCCGCCCCGGTTTGTGACCTCAAGAAGATAATTCTGCGACGCCTTCTCGCCCGCCTGTATTTCCAGCGCAACGCGGCGACCGTTCGCGTCGAGCTCGCCGATCGCCCCCTCGTTGAGTGCGATCTCTGCATCGATGAGGTCGCGCTGGTGTTTGATTAGCCATTCCGCACCGTTGAAAGCGCCGCTCGTTTCCTCGCCGCAGGTAAGTGCGAGCTTCAGCGTGCGCCGCGGCCGCAAGTTTTCCTCGCGGAAGCGAATCAGTGTGTCCAGCCAGATTGCCGCTTCGGCCTTGTCATCGAGGGTGCCACGCGCGTAGAAGTACCCATTTTCCTCAACGAGTTTGAAAGGATCTCGCGTCCAGTCCTCGCGCTTCGCCTCGACGACGTCGAGATGCGCGAGCAACAGAATCGCCTTGAGCTTTGGATCGCGTCCCGGATACACCACGACCAAGGTGCCCTCTAGCGGGTGGTCGGGTGCGACGAACGGATGGAGCTCTGTGTCACTAAACCCAGCCGCTTTGAGGCGGGTCGCCATACGCTCGGCGGCGAGCGTGCAGCTTCCGGCAGAAAGAGTCGTATTCGTCTCGATGAGTTCCTTGTAGAGCTCGCGGAAGCGCTCCTCACCGGGCCCGGTCTCGGCATTGACGACCGATCCCGCGGCGAGCACTCCGATGAGGCTCAGAATTGACAGGTTTTTCTTCATCGTGACACTCCCGAATCCCCTCCGCGCTCTGGCCGCAGTGTACGCCATGGTGGC
>Ga0126381_100005730_pt1 | contig 13715 bp, 8 predicted proteins | sample PanSoiMetPlot_28_FD_96465 | JGI IMG/M metagenome (GOLD analysis project Ga0126381, IMG submission 96465) | Tropical forest soil microbial communities from Panama - MetaG Plot_28 | ecosystem: Environmental > Terrestrial > Soil > Tropical forest > Bulk soil | place: Panama | collected 2016-02-17
AAAATTCCGATTCAGCGTAATTTCATGGCTTTCAAATTTTCTCTTATTTTCCTGCGTTCCTGCGTTCTTGAATTTGTCTGCTTCAGGTTTTGCCCAGCCAGTTGTAATCGGTTCAAAAAAGTTTACGGAATCCTATGTGCTGGGTGAAATTGGCCGGCTTGCACTGGTTCACGCTGGAATTTCCGCGGAACACCGGCAAGGCATGGGCGGCACGATCATTCTTTGGCAAGCACTGCGCGACGGCCAGATCGATGTTTATCCTGAATACACGGGAACAATCGCGCAAGAGATTATAAAAACCGACCGACAATTATCGTTGCCCGAGATCCAGGCGGCGCTAAAGAAATTCGACGTCGGGATAACCGAATCACTCGGGTTCGATAACACTTATGCGCTGGTCACCCGCCGCAGTGAAGCGGAGCGACTCGGCTTGCGGACAATCAGTGATCTGCAAAATCATCGCGAGCTGAAGATTGGATTGACCCACGAATTTCTTGACCGACGCGATGGCTGGCAACCATTGCGCGCACGTTACGGACTTCCACAACAAAATGTAATTGGCATCGACCACGCACTTGGTTATGCCGCGCTCAAGAACGGCGTGATTGACGTCAAAGACGCTTATTCGACAGATGCAAAGATTGTCGAGTACGATCTCGTCGCGCTTAAAGACGATCGAGGGTTTTTTCCGCGCTACAACGCAGTATTTTTATATCGACTTCTGTTGCCAGCACCGGCCATCACCGTGCTCCGCAAGCTCGAAGGAAAGTTGGATGAGGCGCGCATGATCCGTTTGAACGCGGAAGCGGAACGGACGAAAGATTACACCCGCGCGGCAAATCTGTTTTTTGAAAACCGCAGCCCGACAACAGAAACTGACGACACTTTCCTTCATAAACTGTGTCGCTGGACCCAGCGCCATCTTGAGCTTGTTGGAATCTCATTGTTGTTGTCAGTGCTTATCGGAGTTCCTCTTGGCATTTTTGCCAGCCGCGGTGGTGCAATCGGCCAGGTGATTCTAGGTTTTACTGGAGTTGTGCAAACGATTCCGTCGCTCGCATTGCTTGCGCTACTTGTGCCCGTTCCTTTTTTTGGAATCAGCGCCCGCACTGCGATTGCCGCGCTTTTTCTTTATGGATTGCTCCCGATCGTCCGCAACACCGCAAGCGGCTTGCAGGATATTCCGCGCGGTTTGCGCGAGTCCGCTATCGTGCTGGGGTTGGGACCGATGGCACGCCTCTGTCAGATTTATCTTCCCATGGCATCACGCTCCATCCTGGCGGGAATTAAAACCAGTGCTGTAATCAACGTTGGGACAGCGACTCTTGCCGCACTGATCGGCGCAGGCGGGCTGGGCGAACCAATCTTGAGCGGCCTGAACCTGAACGATCACGCCACAATTTTGCAAGGCGCTATCCCGGCGGCATTGCTGGCCCTACTCGTTCAATGGTTATTCGATCTGCTCGATCACATTTTAATTCCAAAAGGTTTGCAGTTATAGCGCGCGATGCGGCACGATTGCAGGGCGTGCTGTCAAGGGAGGACTCGGCGAGCCGACCTTGCAAATTCCATCAATCCGAAAAGCGATATAGAGTACGCAATGACAATTGCGTCGATCAACCCAGCGACGGGCGAAAAGCTCAAGGAGTTTCCTGCGCTAGATGACGGAGAAATCGAGAAACGTCTTGAACGAGCCGAACGAGCATTTGTGCACTATCGACGACGATCGTTCGCCGAACGTGCTGAGCTACTGACAGCAGCAGCGTCATTACTCGAGCAGGAGAAAGACAAGCTGGCGCGCACGATAACGCTGGAAATGGGAAAGTTGTTCCGCGCCGCGCAGGACGAGATCGCGAAATGCGCGCGCGTCTGCCATTTTTATGCCGAGAACGCAGAGCGCTTTTTGGAAGATGAGGCCGCACAGACTAATGCTGCACGCAGCTACGTGCGCTACCAGGCACTCGGACCCGTCCTCGCGATTATGCCGTGGAATTTCCCGTTCTGGCAGGTGTTTCGGTTTGCAGCGCCAGCGCTAATGGCAGGAAATGTCGGGCTGCTCAAACATGCTGCGAATGTTCCACAATGCGCACTTGCAATTGAAAACGTGCTCTGCCGCGCAGGATTTGGCGAAGGCGTTTTTCAGACGCTGCTGATCGAAGCGAAACGGGTGGAAAAGTTGATTGTTGATCCGCGAATTAAAGCGGTCACGCTTACAGGAAGCGAACGAGCGGGAAGCGAAGTCGGCAGCATTGCCGCGCGGCATATCAAAAAGAGCGTGCTCGAACTCGGTGGCAGCGATGCGTTTATCGTTATGCCAAGCGCAGATTTCAAAGAAGCTCTGAGCACCGCGATCAAAGCACGCACGATCAACACTGGTCAGTCATGCATCGCAGCAAAGCGATTCTTTGTCGCGGACAAAGTTTACGACAAATTTCTTCAGCAGTTTGTCGAGCGCATGCGCGCCTTAAAAATTGGCGACCCATTCGATGAAACAACCGAGATTGGGCCACTGGCGACGGAACAAATTCTCAAGGGGGTGGATGAACAGGTTCAGAAATCGATCGCAGCCGGCGCGAAACTATTGACGGGTGGAAATCGAATCCATGGTTCCGGGTTCTTTTACGAGCCAACGGTTCTCGTCGATGTACCAAATGAGTCGCCCGCTTATCGAGACGAGGTCTTCGGGCCAGTCGCTTCCGTGTTTCGCGTCGACGACGCCGACCAGGCGATTGAGCTTGCGAACAACACCACATTCGGCCTTGGCGCCAGTGCTTGGACCAACGATCTCGCGGAACAAAAACTCTTCGCGTCTGAGCTAGAGGTTGGAATGGTCTTTGTCAACGCGATGGTCGCCTCCGATCCGCGTCTGCCGTTCGGCGGTGTGAAACATTCTGGTTTTGGCCGGGAGCTGGGTGCCGCGGGGATTCGTGAGTTTGTGAACACGAAAACGATCTGGATTGCGTAGCGCAGCACGCACGTCTCGGGTGTTGGTTTCGGCGTCACGCCGAAACAGCCTTTTCTCAGGCCTTCATTGATCAGAAGATGTAAAAGCCGGAGGAAAAGTTGGCGGCCGCAAGGACGCGTTCCAACACACGGGATGTGTGCGCTGCCCAGATCGTTTGACATTGCGCTGATTCGCGGCCCTGGGACATCCTGCAGCCGTGCCTAAATCCGCGGATGTCCCCATTTTAATCCCCCACCCGCTTGGATTTCGTCCACGACGCGGATTGAACTGGGTATTGATCGGACTGCTCTACACTTCTTTCTACATGTGCCGGTATAATTTGCCGCTGGCGAGCAGTGAGATCAGCCGCAGGCTCGGATTCAGTAAAGCCCAAATTGGCACCATCATCACAACTGCCCTCCTTGCTTACGCTTGTGGTCTGATTGTAAACGGCCTCCTCGCAGATCGCCTCGGTGGGAAATGCGCCATGCTTATCGGCGCAGCCGGCACGATCGTTATGAACATTGCTTTCGGCGTTGCCTCGTTCTGGGGCCTGCTCTGGCTGTTTGTCGTCATTCGCGGAATCGATGGTTATCTCCAGGCGTTCGGCGCACCCGGAATGGTGAAGATTAACGCAGCATGGTTCCGACATACCGAGCGCGGAGGGTTTGCCGGTATCTTCGGTTTTATGATCAACTTAGGTCGGTTCGCGATTTTTAAGCTTGGACCGGCGTTGCTAGCCGGGTTTACATTTCTCGGTCTGATCCGAATTCCGCCGTTGCACTGGCGCTGGCTGTTTTGGATTCCAGCAGGTATCACACTGTTAGTTGGCACCTGCATGGCACTCATTGCAAAAGAAACGCCTGAAGAGGCGAATTTTCCGCCTGTAAATCCTCACGAGCAGACCGGCCGAGAGGTGCCGACTAGAATCTTTGATGTGTTCAGGCTTATCGCCACGAATCCTGTGATCTGGATCATCGCGTGCGCGTACGCCTGCACGGGTTCGGTGCGTCAGGGGATCGACCAGTGGTTCCCGCGCTTCATGCTGGAAGTGCATCACGTCGATTACGAGTCCGCGCAGTTTCAACTCGTTGCGTTTTCAATTCCATTCGTTGCCTCGGCCGGATCGCTCGTGTCGGGCTTCATTTCCGATAAAGTTTTTCGCGGTCGTCGCGCACCCGTGGCAGCGGCCCTCTACTTTACTGAAGCGGCCATCATTCTTCTCGCTGCTCAATTTGATTCGGCCAACGCGGCGGTGGTCTTTCTCATTCTGATTTCCTTTACCGCAAATTCCACGCACTCCATTCTGGGGACAGCTGCTGCGATGGACATCGGCGGCGCAAGGATGGCTGGCTCGGTGGCGGGCATAATCGACTCGTTCCAATATTTCGGTGGAAGTCTGGCAGGCTACTTTCTCGGCGCGCTGCTTGACCGGAGCTGGGGAAGTTATTTTTATTTCATGGCGCCGTTCAGCATCATCGGCGGTATCTTGATGCTGTCGATCCTCGGCCGCATCACGCTAACCAAGCACGAAGGTTGAATGTTTGAGTGAGATTCTGTCTTGATTCGAAAATCACTCGGACAGCCGGTTATTTCTTAATCGACCGGGGGCTACTCCAAATACGAGGATCTGAAAAAAGCGGTCCTGACTTTAACGAGATCGTTCACGCACCAGGCAAAATCCGCGCCGCTACTTCGCCGAAGCCTATGCGATAGCCATCGCCCTGGCAAAAGCCGGTGATGGTCAACCTGTCGCCGTCCTCCAGCCATTTGCGCGTTTCGCCATTTGGCAACTTAAGCGGATTTGCGCCGCGCCAGGTCAACTCCAGCATGCAACCGCGTGATTCTTCGGTTGCTCCACTGATGGTGCCGCTGGCTAGCAAATCACCCGGTTCCAAGTTGCAGCCGTTCACAGTGTGATGGGCCAGCTGCTGGGCGAAGCTCCAGTAAAGATTTTGGGAATTTGTGCGGGTGATAACGTGCGGCGCGTTCATCGACGAGGTTTGCAAGTGCGCTTCGAGATGGATGTCGAACGTAATATCCTTCTCCCAGCGCAAGTACGGGAGCGGCTCGGGATCTTGCTGCGGGAGTGGTTTCCTGAACGGTTTAAGCGCTTCCAGTGTGACGACCCAGGGCGAAATGCTGGTGCAAAAGTTTTTGGCTAGGAACGGGCCCAGCGGCTGATATTCCCACGCTTGAATGTCGCGCGCGCTCCAATCGTTCATTAAAACGAAACCGAAAATGTGATCGATCGCTCGATCGATCAGTACCGGTTTGCCGAGCGAGTTGCCCGATCCGATGAGGAACGCGATTTCCAGTTCGTAATCGAGGCTTTTGGTGGGACCGAAAGTTGGAACCGATGCGTCCGGTGACTTGATTTGGCCCTGCGGCCGGCGCACGTCGGTCCCGCTGATAACAACCGAGCTTGCGCGTCCGTGATACGCCACGGGCAACCATTTCCAGTTTGGCATCAGCGCGTTCTCGGGACCCCGTAATATCGTGCCGACGTTATGCGCGTGGTGATATGACGAATAGAAATCGGTGTAGCCGTGGATCCGGGCTGGCAGTTTCATTGCCACGTCTTTTTGTGCGTGAAAGATCTTTTCACGCAGCCGCGGATCATCGCGAAGTATTGGCGTTTCAGCCGAGAGAAGATGTTGGAGGATCTCGCGCGTCTTTCGCCATGCCGGCCGGCCCAAAGCTAGAAATGCATTGAGTGAATCTTCGGAAAAGATCTTTCGGCCGCCGAATTCCGGCGAGCGGAAGTGACCGAGTTTCTCGAGAACGGAAAGATCGACGATCAAATCCCCAATCGGAACACCAACACGAGACTTGCCCTGTTTCGGTTGAAAGACGCCAAACGGAAGGTTCTCCAGTGGAAAATGCGAATCACTCGGGACTTCGATGAAGGATCTGAGCGGCATGATTGTAGGGGCGATTGACCTCAATCGCCGGCCGCGCCTGGGTCCACGCGTCGCGGGCGGTTCAGGTGAACCGCCCCTACCTTACAGGAATCCGAGCGCTCGCAAATCCTCACACGGCTCATCGAAGCTACAACTGCCAAATGACGCAACGAATTTCCTGCGATATTTCAGTCGTTCGATGTCGACCGTCCATTCGCGCCACGCAAAGAAGTCCGAGGCGAACGAAAAGGAATCCGGGTTTTCATTTTCCAACATGATAATGGCTTGGCGTGCATCCCATCGGTGTTCTGCCGCAAGAACCGCGGCGCCAAGCACATTAAGAAATCCATGCATCTTTGCTTTCACTTCATCGCGAAATTGCCGGATCGGGTGATGGAGACCCGCTGTAAACTTAATCGGGACTTGATGTGTCGCGGGCGTCACAAGCGCCGCAGCGATCTGCGCCGAAGTTGGAAATGCATCAGCCGTTACTCCGCCGCTGCGCAACTTGTAACCAAAAGTCGTTGTGTTTTCGTCGGAATTGTGCTCGGCGAGTAACGCAATTGTTTCCTCCGCTCGTTCCGGAGGTGCTTCCCAGAAGACGGGTAGATCACCAACGATTGATTTCGCTTCTCTCAGCACTGCAAGGTTTACTCCGTGCGGTAAAAACATCTCCAGGTGACTGAACGCTACGAGATCGACATTGTATCTAGACAACGAACGGATCGCTTCGTCCGCTTCTTCGAGCGCTTGAATAAATGCGCCTGCATTGTCGGTCTTGGGCCCGAGCGCGGCAACGCGGAGCGGATGCAAAGGATCGAACTGCGAAAGGAGTTGCCTGGTCACGCCAAATTTGTCAACGGGAAGAACGAACGCACCGAGCATCCAGTTCTCGGGCGACCGAACATATTTCGCCTGGTTCTGCAAGGCTGGCTCAAGCGCAAGACTGCACGGCGGGAACATCCCCGCATAGTCAATCGAGTGTGCTAGCAAAGCCTGAAGTGAAGCAGTTGACATAATGCGAACTGAACCGTGCGATCGCACCCTTGGTCAAATCGCTATCCTTTCACCAAACAACAAGCATTTTCAGCATTTTACGGGGGCTTTGGACACGTTTAAATGATCGGCTCGACATTATTCCCAAAACGATGTAGAAACCTCAGTTCAATGCCGAGCACAGAGTCAGTTTCACGCGGCGATCTAGTCGTATGCGCATGCGGAGGACAGGAGTATACAGCCCAGGACGCGATCGACGCCGCGATCTTCAGAGGCGAGGTGGAGCCTAAATGGAAGGATTTTCTCCGCAACGTAGCGGCCGAAGACCGCGCAGACGAGCTAGATGTGGATCCGGATGAAGCCGCCGTCTCTGCCGCAGCCGAAGCGTTTCGTTACGAACACGATTTGATCACCGCAGAAGAGACGGAAGCATGGCTGGTCAATCGAGGGCTGACCTTTGATGACTTTACGGACTATTTTACCCGCCAATGCTATGCCGACGCACTCCAGGAGAACCTTGTTCCGGATGACGTAGAATATAATTCCGCGTCGTCTGACCTCCGCGAAATGTTCCTGGCTGAACTAATTCTTTCCGGAGAATTAGACCAATTGACGAATGAACTAATGTGCCGCCTCGCCGCTCGCTGTGCTGACAAGGAGTTAGCTCCCGATGCGATTGCGAACGAGGAACGGCTGTTTTTCGATCGTAATCACCTGAACCGGAAGCAGCTTACGAATTGGATGGGGAAACTGGGGCGCAATTCAGAGTGGTTCAGCGAAATGTTAGCGATCGAGGCAACATATCGACGGCGTTGCGACACACTGCTTGTCCCGCAGGCACGTCAGCGTGAATTGGTAACATTGAGATTGCCTCTAACGCGATTCGAAACCGAGGTGATAGAACTAGAGTCGCGCGACGCTGCAAAAGAAGCGTTGTTTTGTGTGCGTGAAGACGGTATGTCCATGGAAGAAGTTGCCTTGGAAGGAAGGTACCCTTACCGCCAGATGGATTTCCTTCTGGGAGATATTCCTGCAGATGTTCAGCAGAACTTTCTAAGCGTTTCAGCTGGTGACGTTCTCGAACCCATTGAGCACGGGGATGGGTTCCAGCTCTGCCGCGTCATTAAAAAAATCGAGCCGCAGCCCGATGATCCAACCGTCAAATCGCGGATTGATCAACGACTCCTGGATCGGCACTTTTCCGAATTGATCAGCAAGTACGTAGAGCGACGGCTCGGAGCTTCGACCCCGGCAGAATGAAAACTCAAGACAGCGAGATTCTTCGGCGTTCCTCGGCGTTCCGGTTTCTCTCGGATGAACACTTCGGCGCGCTTGAGCCACTCTTGCAGGAGGAACACTACGATTTTGGGGACATCATCGTAAAACAGGATGAACCAGCTGATTCATTTTTTGTCCTGACTCGAGGAAGGGCACGTGCCCTGAAAATCAAGTCGGACGGCGAGGAAATCCCTCTGGGCGTATTGAAACCCGGCGACTCGTTTGGTGAGGCCGCCCTGTCTGAGGGGGGGACCCGGAGTGCTACTGTGCGCTGCAGTACCGCGGTCGATGTCTTACGGATCGATCGTGAGGACTTTCTGCAACTAGTCCGGCGGGTGCCCGAGTTGAAACAATATGTCGAGACGACGGGCCGCAATCGGGCTCTTCAAAGTTTCCTCTATCAGTTCAGCAATTTTGGCCGCTTGCCGATGCCTGTATTACGCAATGTGATCGATAAGTTAAAGCTCGTTATATTTGAGAAAGGTAATCTGATTATCCGTGAAGGAGACGACGCTGGACCTCTTTATATCCTCCAGAAAGGGCGTGCGCGCGCGTTCGCCGGGCTTGACGGGCAGCAACGCAATCTGGCGTTTTATCGCGAGGGCGATTTCTTCGGGGAATTGTCGATCCTAAATGGATCGCCGCGCGCGGCTTCCGTGGAAGCGTACACGGACTGTGAGCTACTCTCTCTTGAGCCCACGGCGGTGCGCGACCTGCGGCGCCGGTTTCCCGAATTCGACAAGCTACTGAGCGAGCGCCTTTCGCTCTACCAGGCGAAAACGGAAGCGCGCATTCCCCTTGACTTCATGACAGAACTGCTGCCTGCGGAAACGCAGGTACACGACAAAGTCGAGCTGGACGGCGAACAAGTACCAACAGAGACCGAAGAAAAAGAAGAGCCGTTCGCCGACGAGCGCGGGTTGTTTCGGAAACGGGAGAAGCGAATCCGCAAAATCGATCATATCACCCAGATCGATGAGATGGACTGCGGCGCGGCAAGTCTCGGAATGATTTGCCGCTATTTCGGACGCAAGGTAAGCCTGGCGCGGATTCGGCAGCTCTGCCACACAGCAACCGACGGGACCAGTTTGAAGGCGATTTCACGCGCAGCGACTGAACTGGGGCTCGCGGCGCGCGCATTGAAAGTCTCGCAACGCAACCTCTCGCTCATGCCGCTGCCTGCCATAGTGCATTGGGAGGGCAATCATTGGATCGTGCTCTACGATGTGGATGACCAGAGTGTGCGTGTAGCCGACCCGGCACGCGGATTCCGGAAACTCCCGCGTCATGAATTTGAAGCGAATTGGACAGGATATACGGCGCTGTTCGATTACACGCCGGCATTTGAGCAAACCCCTGAAGGCAAGTCGTCGCTGGCCTGGGTTCTTCCATTTCTCGCGCGTTTTAAGGGGATCCTGCTTCAAGCGCTAGGGCTGGCCATCACTGTTAGTTTTCTTCAACTGCTCTTCCCGGTATTTACGCAGATGGTCGTGGATAAGGTCATTGTCGAAAATGACATCGGCCTGTTGAAAACAATCCTGCTCGGCTTATTCGCGGCCGTCGTCTTCGTGCAACTCTCCACTCTCGCCCAGGAGTATTTGCTGGCCTTTGCCGCCGTACGGCTCGATACGGTAATTCTCGATTTCTTGAGCCGGAAACTTCTTTCCCTGCCGATGACCTATTTTACAAGTCGCCGGACGGGCGACATTCAGCGCCGGCTCGAGGGTGCGAGGCAGGTTCGAGAATTCGCCGTGCAACACGGAATTGCCGCGCTGTTGGCGGTAATTTTTCTGGTCGGCGCGGTCATTTTGATGGCGATATATAGTCCACTGCTCACGATCGCGTTTCTGGCCACGACGCCTCTTTACGTGGGGCTAATGATTGTTTCGGTTAAGGTACTTCGGCCGCTATACCAAGGCGTGGAAGAAAGCATGGGCAAATATAGTTCGCATCAAATCGATGCGATTAAAGGCATAGAGGCAGTAAAAGCGGCGTCCGCCGAGAGCGCATTTCGTGACGGCATGTTGAACGAGTTTCTCTCCGTCTCGCAAAAACTCTTCAAATCGACCTTTATCGTCATGTCGTGGGACAGTGTCCTGCAGAGCATCGGCCTCCTTTCGACTGCGATTTTCTTGTGGGTAGGCGCACTTCAGGTCATTCACGGACATTTGAGTGTCGGCGGATTCGTTGCGTTTAGCTCACTGACAGCAATGGCGTACGCCGGAATCCTGAAGGCTCTTGGGGTTTGGGACACTCTGCAACAAGCCACTGTACTTATGAATCGGCTGAACGACGTTTTTGAGGAGGAGCCGGAGCAAGGCCATGACCGCTCTCGGCTCATCCCTGTGCGCAGCCTCGAAGGGCGCATCGAACTGCGCGGCGTCAGTTTCAAATACGGGGGACCTGAATCGCCCGATATTTTGAAAAATATTACACTCGACCTAGCGCCAGCCCGAATGGTCGCGTTCGTGGGCCGAAGCGGGTGCGGCAAAACAACGCTCATCAAATTAATCGCTGGCCTCCTCGAACCAACCGAAGGAGCCATCTTTTTTGATAATGTCGATCTTAAGACTCTGAATTATCGCGACGTACGTCGGAACATCGGCATAGTGCTTCAGGAGAACCACATGTTTAATGAAACGATCGCGCGAAATATTTCCTTCGGCGATCCCGAACCAGACGTCGATCGTGTCCTTGCCGCTGCCCAGGCTGCAGCGGCTCATGATTTCATAATGCGCCTGCCGCTTGGTTATGAAACGAAGATTGGAGAATCAGGTCTCTCTCTGTCTGGCGGACAAAAGCAGCGAGTCGCGATAGCGCGAGCAATCTACAATAATCCGCCAGTCCTGATCTTTGATGAGGCAACGAGCGCGCTCGATACAGAATCGGAGCGGGCGATTCAGGAAAACATCGGTCGCGTGATGGCAGGCCGGACGACAATTGTAATCGCGCATCGGCTCAGCACGATCCGCGAAGCACATTCGATCGTGGTGCTCGAGAAAGGGAGCGTTGCAGAGATCGGCACGCATGATGAGTTAATGGCCCAACGCGGCTTGTATTATTATCTTTCCAGCCAGCAGCTGGGAATCTGAGTTCGTTCTGTCATGCCTTCCCAATTAACTCAGCGTGCCTCAATGGATGCGGAATCCGAGATGCTGCCGCAGCAGCCGCCTTCATGGATCGTACGTTGGACGGGCTGGCTGTTGCTGGCCGCGTTCCTGTTTGCGCTGATTATCGCTATCGTGGTCCGCTTGCCCGAAACGGTACAGTGCCAGTTTATTTTGATTCCTGCAACGGGCGCTGATCCGGTCCAATCACCTCGCCAGGCGATCATCAGCCATGTCGCCGTGGACGAGGGCGAGCCTGTAAAGAGCGGTCAGGAATTGTTTGTCTTGCGCTCGGACGAGATCCGCGGCTGGGACACGCAGTTCCGGACACTTACCGAGGATTTACACACGAAGGAACAAAGCCTCATTGACTATCAGAAGGCTTATGTCGCGCAACTCGGGATCAAGAACGCTGAGATCGAGCAAGCCAAAAGTGAGGTAAAATTTCGCGAGAATCATGCAAGCGCGAGCCGCGACCTAGTCACGCGTATGGAGAAGCTAGCTAAGCTGGGTGGCGAATCGGAAATCGACCTCGTAAAACTGAAGCTTGACTTAGCTGGTTCCGAAAAAGACTTGAGCGTAGCCCAGAGAACCCTGCAACAGGTAAATTTTGATCGTGAGCGAATGGAAAGAGACCACGCACGTGAGTCCGGGGAACAGCAAGCTGAAATCGAAAAACTTAAAATGCGTATCGGCGCTTTGAAGACAGACTTGGAAAATACTCAGCAGAACCTCCTGACAGTTCGCAGTCCATACGAGGGTGTCGTTATCTCCGTGGATCAGCGAACCGTGGGTAGCTTTGTTCAGCAGGGTCAGGTGCTTTGCCAGCTCGCACCGAAGGATGCGAAACCAAGGGCTCGGATGGCCCTAAATGAAGCCGGTGTTCCGAAGCTCACGGTCGCTCAACGCGTGCGGTACTTTTTCGAAGCATTTCCGTACCAACGCTACGGGACGATAACTGGGAAACTCGACTGGATCAGTCCTTCGGCCGTTACTACCGCTGATGGCTCGCACTTCGTTGCCTTGGGATCACTCGATAGCTATGAGATTTCTCCAGGCCCAGGTCAGGTGCTGCCTCTACGCGTCGGGATGAGGGGACAAGCCCACATTATTGTTGGCGGACGCACACTGATTGAATACGCCTTCGAACCCATCCGGCAGCTCCGTGAGAGCATGAAGCAATAGCAATCCCCGCGGGATAAGAATGAAAGAGCAGCCCTCCAGGTTGAGAATCGAACACCTCACCACAAGCAATGAGGCCATGGCGCGCTGTCTGCAGTTGGCAGCGCTCGCCGCGAAGTCTGACGTGCCGGTCGTGCTCCTCGGAGAAACCGGTACAGGAAAAACTCTGCTTGCTCATGCGATTCACAACTCGTCGGCGCGAGCAGGTCAAGCGTTCATTGCATTTAACGCCTCAGCAATTAGCGATACGTTGCTGGAAAGCCAACTGTTCGGTCACGAACGTGGGGCCTTTACCGGTGCGCAACAAAACGTTAAAGGAAAATTCGAACTCGCCAACGGTGGCACGCTCTTTCTGGACGAGATCTCGGAAATGAGTCCCCTTGCCCAGGTAAAAATCCTGCGAGTGCTGGAATACGGCGAATTCGAGCGACTCGGCTCCGAACGAATGCTTACTTCCAATGCGCGCATCATTTGCGCTTCAAACTGCTCGCTACGGGAGCGGGTCCGACTGGGCAAGTTCAGGGAAGATCTTTTTCAACGTTTGAATGGCCTCACCTTACTGATCCCTCCGCTTCGGGAACGGTTAGAAGAATTGCCGGCGCTGATTGCCGCCGAGTTGAAGACCGCCGCTTTGAAAGAGGGCAAAAGCATCACAGCGATTCATCCAGAAGCGATGGAGAAATTGCTTCATCACGGGTGGCGCGGAAATCTTCGCGAACTAAGCCATACAGTGCACACAATGACTCTGTTCTGCGATGGTTCAGTGATCATGCCAGAGCATGTGATCTTTCCGCCTGACTTAGAACCACGCCATCACACGGAACTAGGTGACGTCCAACCTGTTTCGGTGCTCCCTGGAAACAGCAAAGAACCTCAGGCACGCGACCTCTCGTTGGAGAGCGCAGTCAAAAGGCATGTTCGATTCGTTTATGACCAGGCAAATCGAAACCAGCGGCGAGCGGCAAAGTTGCTGGGAATTTCTCGCTCGACGCTCGCTCGTCACCTGCGAGAGTTGACTCAAAGCTAGGCCAGAAGTGGTCTAAAATAGAGTCGAAAAGGCTTCAGAACGAGGCCGCTGTTCTCTGTATTATATAACAGCCTGTCATTCAATTGCAAAAAAGAGATGTCACCTAAGCGCCTCCTGTTGAGGAACAAATGAACGAGTAATTTCTTATCTCGCTTGCTCCACGCCGTAGTTGGCATGGATGTTGATAACAAGAAGCCGAAGTGAGTGCACCGAAGAACAAAAAGAATGCGCCCGCCGGAGAATCAGCAAATCAAAGGCCTCAGCGCAGAAAAGGTAAA
>Ga0126381_100005731_pt1 | contig 13714 bp, 34 predicted proteins | sample PanSoiMetPlot_28_FD_96465 | JGI IMG/M metagenome (GOLD analysis project Ga0126381, IMG submission 96465) | Tropical forest soil microbial communities from Panama - MetaG Plot_28 | ecosystem: Environmental > Terrestrial > Soil > Tropical forest > Bulk soil | place: Panama | collected 2016-02-17
CCATCAGTGCAGCGCCGGCGCGTGGAACACCTGGCCGATGATGTTGATCACGTTAAAGGCCACCGCAAAGCCGACGCCGAAGCACAGCCCAAACAGAAAATCCTCGATCGCCTTGTGCATGGTCATGCCCCAATCTTCGGCATGAACGGCAACCACGGCCGCGGCGGCTCGATCAGCCTGGCGCCGGGCGGGATGCCAAGGTCGAGCATCTTCTGGCAGTGATTTAAGATGTTGCGCCGGTCGCGCTCGCGATAGGCCGCAACCTCGACCCACCGCTTGCCGCGCTTGGCAACGAGCTTAACGGCAATGAGCTCGGCGCCTTGCTCCTCGTCCGGCGACCAATCCGAATAGAAGCCCTCGCGCAGCACGATCGATTTGACCGGCCCGATCTTTTTGAAATTTTTGGCCCAGGCAGCGAGCTCAAGGAAATAGCGCGCCACAAAATAATCCGGTACGTCGAACTGCCAACAGCCCATGCGCACCATCGGCCGTCCTCACTTTTTCCGTTTCGTCGCCGCCCGCTCGTCGGCCTCGAGCTCGGCCGCCGCCAGGCCCGGCGGTTGCGTCGGCTCGGCATGCTCGAGCTCCTGAAACACCCGGACCCATTCATTCTGCCGCGCGGTGTTCTCCGCAGTCGCCGGCATCAACTCGCGCACAAACTCAAACAAACTCCAAATCAGCTTCTCGCCTTTGGTCATTGCCCTAACCTCTGATGATCTTGCCGTTGCCATTGCCGCCAGGCGGCCGGATCACGGTCTGCCCAGGATCGGAAAAAATCACTTCGACGCCGGCAAAGCGCAAAATCTGCCGCGCCATTTCCACCGCCAGTGCCGGCGGGATCACCATCACCGGCGGACACTCAATGCGCACCGCCCCGGACAGTTCGCGCCGCACATGAAAGCGGCCCTGCGACACCTGCATCGGTTCGGTCATTCGCCCTCGCGCTCGCGCTCGGCCGCACTCTCATGCTCACGGATATGATGCTCGGCGCCATGCTTACTACCGTGCGACACATGGCCGTCGCCCTGATGCAGCCGGTGGGTCTCGTGCAAGATCTTTTCGTGATCCTGCTGGCCGCGCCCGGCATGGGCGTTGCGCATCGCCTCGACATTGGCGTGGTGCTCATGCGTGCGCGCCATGTCGTAGGTGTGGCCGCCATGATTGGTCGGCTCGCTCATGTGCCGATGCTTGCCCCCGCCCGGCGCCATCGCGCCCTGGCCGGACCCGCCCTTCTCAAAATTCTCCTGGCGCGGATGATGAAAACCGCGACTGTTCTCCGCCATGACCGTTGCTCCTATGCCGCCGCCGTCGGCGTGTACGTGAACGAATGCGATAACCCGTTGCGATCCAGCACCGCGCCACTCGCTTGCGTCGCCATGATCGCCTGCTCAATCCGCTGCAATACATCAATCACGTTCTGACACTCCGAACGCCGCGTCTCGCCGTCGTTCTTGTTGTTGCCAGTGTTGATCGTCACCGTGAACCGTGTCGCCACATAAGCCTCCCTACGACTTGCGACAGATACAGAAACTCAAACTCGTCAGGCTCGTCCTCAACCTCGATCTCGTCTTGCCACTCGCCGTCATACCAAAACCAAAGTGCATCCATTTGCCCAATCCCCAAATTATTTTCAGGATCCAATTTTTTCGGCCCCAACAATTTCCACGCCAGTTGTGTGCGCATCGGATAGGAGGCCGCGCGGAAACTCGGATTTTTCCCCCCCGGTCGCCGCGGCGAGCTCGAGCGGGATGGTCATCGCGAACGCCGCGCACGAGTAGGCAAACACGAACGCTGCGCACGACGCGGCGCATGCTGTTACCATCAGCAACGTCATTTGCTCCCGAATGTCTCGCATTCATCAGCCTTTGCATCGATCGTCGTTTGCGCGTGTTGCACCGGTGTTGCACCGACGTTGACAATGCGGATCGTGACGCCAGGTGACGGTGCATTCGGTTTGTTTGTTTGCTCGTCGCCAAGTTGCTCGAGCGCCTTGATTGCATTCACCGCCGGCATGTTGTCCTCGGCGTCGCGGATCTCGCACAAGCGGCGAATGTTGCGAGCGGTCGTCGAAGCTCTCAAGACCTGACACTGCGCTCGGTAGTAAGCCTGCACGTGCGGCTTGCTCAACTGCAAGCGCATGTGACGTGTGCTCAATCCGGCTTCCTGGCCGGCTTCCTGATAGTCGAGGCCGCGCTCCACCATGATGTCGATTGCTTCACGGATGCGTCGTGTGATGCGCGCTGGCGGTTGTTTGTTGCGCGCCAGGCGCGAGTTATCGGCGAATGCGACTTCGTTTGGCATGGGTTGCGAGGATGCTACGGCTTGAGCTCGCCGGCAACGCACGTTTAACGCGGTTGTGCAGGGAAGCGACCTTGCCGCCGGCTCACTGCCGGCGAAGCAAGGTGAAGTGATACGACGCGGTTTTTGTTTCGCTTGCAACGCACATTGCGATTACGGCTGTGATTTGCGGCGTTTTGCAATCGCCGGGCGCTTGACGCGATTGTGGCGCAACCGCCGTTTTGATTTTCACTAGCGCTAGTGTCGGTTTCAACCGCAGGGGGGTGGCGGTTCAACGGCGTTAAACTACATTGAGGATGCAGGGCGATGCCCGCTCTGCAGAACCGCGAGGATCCGACGATGACCAAGACCGAGAGAGCCTTCCGGGCTGGCTACCGGATGGCGGTGGCGCACCGGCTCGATGGCATGTGCGCGCCCGAGTTGGAATGGGGCTGGTGGGAGTGGGCTGGTGTGGCGGCGGTGGTTGCCGGCGCGGCCTGGTTCGGATGGGGGATGGTGTGATGGACCGTTTCACCATCCCGGCTGATCTGACCATCCCCGAGTTTCTCAAACGCGATCCGGCAGACGCCAAGGCGCTGCCGGCTGTCAGGCGCCGGCGGGCTCGCAAGATCGACTATCCGAAGGATGGTTACGCCTGCAGGGGCATGCGCGAGCCGGCTCGCGCAGCACACCGCGCCAGGCTGCGCCGGCGCGCGGAACGCATGAGGATGCGACGCCGATGAAAAAACGCACGATCCACGGATTGCCGATCACGCCGCGGGCCAAGATCGAAGGGCTCGGCGGCGGATCGTTCTGTGTGTCTTACGCGACCTGTTCCAAGCGCACCGTCGACGATGCGATCCGCCTGGTCGGCGCCGACGGCATAGTGATGCTGGATAACGGCGCCTACACCCACTGGAAAAAGGGCAAGGGCAAGATCGACATCGATAAATTCGAGGCCTGGGCGAACGCCATCATGGCCCGGTGCGACAACGCGATCGCGGTGATCCCCGATGTGATCGGCGGCACCGAACTCGACAACGACGATCTGATCAACGAGTGCTGGCTTGATTGGGACCGCTGCATGGTGGTTTGGCACATGCACGAAGGCCTCGAGCGGTTGCTGCGGCTTTGCGAAAATTTCAACTACGTGGCGATCGGCTCGAGCGGCGATTATGCGGTGCCCGGCACCGCGGCCTGGCACGGCCGGATGCGCGAGATCTTCGCCGCGATCGACGCCTGGGAGCGAGGCTGCGAAGGCGCCTATTGCCGGCCGCGGCTGCACCTGATGCGGGCGATGAACGAGGCCGACAAATACCCCTTCGACAGCGCCGACGCCTGCACGGTTGCCATGAACCACTGGCGCCGCGACAAGCGCGGCGGGCCTGTTGCCAAGATCGCCGGCCGGATCGACGGCAAGATCAAGGCGAGCGTCGACGGTATCGAGCGCGGCCACGAGCTCAAGCGGCCGTTGCTCTACCACGTCGAGGCCCGCGAGGCTGATGCGCGGTTCTGGCTCGGCCTGGCGCATGAGCGGGTGATGGCCGCGGTGCGCGCTGCCGAGCTCGCCAACGACAACGAATTGCCGCTAATGGTGGCGGCATAAACCGCGAGGAAAGCAAATGTTCAAAAACCCAAATGAGTTTGCCGAAAAGCTGTTGGATTGCTTCTTTGGCAGCGTTGCCGAAACGCAACGCGAAATGTTCAACCAAGCGCGCAGCTACAGCAACGTGCCGTGCGCGTTTTGGCGCGATGCTTACAACGCACTGCCGGCGATCGCGCTGCGCAAATATGGGCCGGGCGGCAGCAGCGTCGAAACCAAACACCGAGCCGATAAAATCTTCAACCGCGAGGAGGACTGACATGGCATTCCATCGAGGCTCAATGGTGCGGTGCCGGCACAACACCCGGCACCTGGGCATCATCCTGACGATCGCCAGGATGAAAGACCGCGCGGTGGCGACCGTGCGCTGGTCGAACGGCTGGCGCGAAACGCTGCCGATAGCCGAGCTCGAACGGGCCGAATACGAGCCGCCGGCTTTTAACGAAATTGAAAACCTGAAACGGAGGATGAAATGAAATTCTTTGATCTCAAAATCACTTGCGACAATGCCGCATTTGAGGATTGGCAAAGCGAGGTTTCGCGGATCCTGCGCAATCTCGCCGATCGGCTCGATCGCGACGATGGCCGCAAGGACGAGCTTGGCGGCTATCTGCTGGACATCAACGGCAACCGGGTCGGCGATTGGGGTTTCGATCCCGCCTATCAACCCGAATGAGGGCAAATGATCAAGATCGTTCACATGAAAATTTTGGGCGGCTGGTTCGTGGTGCGCGGTGCGCATTGGTTCCCGCTGGCCGGGCCTTTTGCCACGCGGGCCGAAGCAAAAGCGTGGCTCAACCGCGAGGACTGAAACATGAAAATGCTCACAGGTCACACATCGTTCGAAACCGCGTTCGTGGTCGACGACTACCCTTACGGTTTTCGGCTGCGCTGCAAGATCGCGTACTGGCTCGAGCGCAAACCGAAGCACGGCTATCGCCTGGTGAGCCGCACCACCAATCCGAAGCGGCCGGGCGAGGTTTGGAACAAGCCGAAGGCCTCGACCTACTGCGACTATGCGGTGATGTTGCTCAATGAGGAAAACGGGCACGTCACTTGGACCGGCACGAGCGCCGGCTTTAGCGAAACCGAGCACCTTGCGGCCTGGCTCGACAATTGGGGCGCGGGCCTGGTCGGCGACGATGCGAAGGCCTTGGCGGTGATTGTCAAGGCGCGGCGCGCTTATGACGCCAAGCGCAAGGAGGCCGCCGGCGATGCGCCGAGCTACACGCTGCCGCTCGATGTTGGGCTCGAAGAGGCGCACGCGGCGATCGCCGACGATCTGATCGCCGAGGTTGTCGACATGGCGGATCCAAAGACCATGCACGATGCGATCAAAAAGGCCGTCGGCGAATGATCTAACTGGCGTCTAACTAGAAACCTTCTGGCCCGCAGCAATGCGGGCCTTTTTTGTGTTTTTTTGTTTGGCTTCGCCGTAGCTTTCGGCAGCGAGCACGGCGCCGGCCAATGTCGAATGCGTCGACACCACCAGGCCGTCGGGCGCGCGCACCGAATAGACTTTGCCGATCTTGTCGTATTCGACGCGATAATTGTGCATCATTTTGGGAAATAATCCTCGCGGTTAGCGGGACCAGGGTATGCCTACCCTGGTCCCTATCACGCGTTGGCGGTCCCACAGCACCGCGAGGCAACCGCGGAGCTCGCCCGAGCGTGATCGATTATCCTACAAGCAACATCGGCGGCAGCAAATCGTCATGGCTTGGATGCCGCCACAGATGCAGGCAATACGGATGCCGGTTGACATAACGCGATTTCGGCGGGTGATATTGCACGACGGTTTCCTCGGCATCCCAAAACAAATCTTTGACGAACGTCATTTCCTGCCAGTTTGGCGGCCGGCGCCGGTTCGAAACACTGACATGCTGCCAATTGCGGCCGATGTCGTCGGCCTTGCCGTCAGTGGCAATGATCAAGAGCTCGGCGGCACACGGCCCGGCGATTTTGAAAGCGCCGAACGGATCGCCGGTTTGGCTGGCGTAATCACCGTCGCGGATCCGGCCGGCTTCGAGCTTGTCACAAAATTTTTGTTTCATCAGCCATGCCCGCCGTAGTCTTTGGCAATGTCGAGCATGATGGCGATGCGATAGCCGGCATCGTCCATTTTCATTTTTCCGGCCTTGACCCATTTTGGATAGAGGTTGCGCCGGAACGCAATTTCCCTGGCGATTTCGACGAGTTTTTCCTCGCGCGAGAAACCAGGCGCATGATCTCGCTGCGCGCTGTCTTGGGCAGTTTTTGCCATCGTGCCACTCTCCCGAGTTTTTGGATCCGCAACCATTGCCGGTCAGTAACCACGCGCATCGTGTAAGTTGCACGACGATAGGAATTGTTGCGCGGCGCGACGCGATTTTTTAAGCGGGTGCTGGCGCCTGGTGCTTCGAACACCACGCAATAAATTCCGAGCGCATCAAACAACGGCCCCATCGAGACCATGCCGATGCGCCGGATTGGTCGCGCCCCGGTGAGCTTGGAGAGATAGCCGCGCGGCAACCCGGCATATTCGTCGAACCGCTCGCCATTGGGCTCGAGCTCGCTCACCCGCTTGCGCACCACCGCCAGCATGCCGGCGTAATCGGCAAACTCGCCCAGGACGCGCGGCGCCCCGCTCACAGCGTCCAGCCCTTCGCCTTGGCGATCGCCTCGAGCTCGGTGGAAACCGGGATCGCCGGATCCTTACCGGCGGTTGAGGGCTTGACCACCACGCCAAAGTTTTCCCCATCGTCCACCCCTTCCTGATTTTGCTCTGCCTCTACGCTAGTAGAAGTATCTTTCTTATTCTTAGTTTTAGAGGCATTGCGCGCACGCATCGCCGGCTCGTTGATTTCATGGGCTTTTCGGTAATTTGTCCAGCGAACATCAGCCGCATGTTTGGCTGATGTTGACCGGATCTTCGCCAGAAGTAGGCGGTTAGTTACGCCGTTGGCCTCGAGCATGCCGGCGGTTGTGACGCGGATTTTGCCCTTGGACATGAGCTCGGCTTTGAGCCGGCGCCACAGCCGCGGATCCAGATGCAGCGCGCGGGCGAGCTCGGCATCGTTGTCGGGTAACACGCCATCGAGCGCATAAAGCCGGTCGAGGACGAGCGTATAGGCGCCGATCTGTTCGAGCGTCATTCCGGCCATGCCGGCAAACGCTGCATCAGGATCGCGCCAGTAAAATTTCATGGCCGCGGCACCCGCGGCGTCGCGCCGGGTTTGACATAGGCAAGCGCGCAATGGTGCGCGCAATACGGATAGCCATCGAGCGCCGGCGCCGCGCAAAATCGCAAATTCGGATCCGCTGGATCGTCCGCGCTAGGCCAGCGGCAATCGCGCGCGGCGAGCTCTACGAGGCGCTTGGGGTTTTTGAAATCAGACGGTTCCTCGACCATGATTTTTCCCGAATAGTCGCCGGCGATGCGGCGACGCAGATTGATGCCGTTTTTGCTCGAGCGCCGGCGCCGCTTTTTTGGTGCTGCCGGCTGGCCGGGCTGACGCGCGCCGGTGGCGCCGAGCCCGAGCCGGTGCAGCTTGCCGATCACCGCATTGCGCGTGCGCAACATGGCGCGCCCGATTTCGCTGCAAGTTTCGCCGGCGGTCCAGCGCGCTTTGAGATCTTCGACCTGTGGCTCGGTCCAATTCATTGCTGCACCCCTTTTATGCTGACGCGGCACGCCAGCGAGGCCTCGCCCCACTCGACCACCAGGCGGCGCAGATAACGCTTGCTGTCGTCGGGAATGACATCGCGGGAAATCAGGTAATCGATCAGCGACTTGCAATGATTGTCGAGATCGATGCCGCTCAATGTCTCGGGAATTTGAATGGTGATTTCAAAGGCGCCGGTGATGACGCCGGCCGGGAATGGATGCGGGCCGTGCGCGGTCAGAAACAGATCCGCGCGCAAATAAAATTCGCGGCGTTTTTTTTCGCCGCGCCAATCAATGCGCCGGGTGGCATTGACCGAGGGGGGAATTGGCAAATCGAGCGTTATATGTGTGCTGTCCGACGTTTGCGGTTCCGAGCAAGCACGAGCGACCATCGGCGCGGATCCTCGACGTTTTTCGACGCAACCAAAATTCAATTGACGGATTGCAATAGTTTGACAGTATTAAACCGGGCTGGAAGGCATTTACGGAAAAAAGGGGATGGCCTCATGCCTGAAATGATCGAGACAACTGCGATCAGCGATACGTTTGTGACCAGGCTCGCCAAAATGGAATGGGTGTCGCGGGATTGCTTGCGATTTTATTTTTGTGCCGACCAGGGCGACGACGAGAGCATTCTGGTCGCCAAATTCGTCGTGCCGCTCGATTGCGTTCGCGAGATTTCGGCAACCCGGCTGCGCTTGATGCGCGAGCTCGGCGCAACTGAGGGCGTGGTTGTTCGCGGCTCGGCGGCGTAACAAACTCATTCGGCGGCCTCGCGCGGCACTGATCGGCGCGGCCGGCGCACGAAATCCGATGCCGTCACTTCGTTGTTTGAGGCCCGCGCGATCTTGGCCCCGGTATCGCGCGACAGCCACACCAGGCCGCGCACGAGAAGCGACACGGTTGCGGTCGACAAACCGGCGCGCGCAGCAAATTGTTTCTGGCTGATGCCTTCGCGGGCGAGATAATCGGCGAGCTTCATAGCCGCATCGTTTAGCACGCCTAAACCATCGCCGCCAGGGGTGGTTCGATTGGACTGTTGTATATCTGATTTAACGCTATTAAATTAGCGGCATGGTCAAACGCCGCAAACCCCTCCTGCGACCACGCAAAAAGCCGCAACGGATCTGGCGCTCGCAGCTTTATATCCGCCAGCACCGCCAGGCCGCCGGCATGAGCCTGGCCGAGCTCGCCAAGGCGATCGACAAAACCAAAGGCTTGCTGTCACAGATCGAGAACGGCCGTTCGGCGGCCAGCCCCGAGACCCTCGAGGATTTGGCTGATTTCTTTGGCCTGCAGCACGTCGGCAAGCTCTTCGAGCCGCCCAATGAGATCAAGGTGCCGCTCGGCTACCGGCGCATTATCTCGCTGGTGCCAAAATAACGCTGCCCTGACCTAGCCGCGCCCGCCCATTCGTTTCCTATGCCGGCCGCCCCCTGACACCGGGGCGGCCGTTCGCTTACCAGCGGCTTTCTGTGCAGACCGTGGATAGCGGGGATTGCGTTCGCCTTCCGTTTCATGTGAAACAACCCGAGGGGGTTTAACAGCGTAAAACATTCCACTTGCGTCGGGGGTTTAACAAGCCTAAACGAGAGAACCCAAAATGGACCCCGCATGGCTACGCGAACTCGAGGAAAGCAACCAACGACTGTCGCGGATCCTGCAGCGATTGCGCGCCCGCGAGCTCGCCTGGCGCAACATGACGCCGGCCGAACGCACCGCGTACGACCAGCTTGAGCGTGAAATGGAGAAGGATCTCGCGGACGAGCGCATGGGAGATTGGACCCGGTGAGGTACGACTACGTGACCGAGGACGGTAAGACTATCAGCCAGGACACCCAGGACACGCGCGAGGTCTATCTCGGCGATGGCCTTTATGCGCGTTATGACGGTTTTGCGCTGTGGCTGCGGGCGCCGCGCGAGCACGGTGATCACGTCGTCGCGCTCGAGCCGCAAGTGCTGCGCGAATTTTTGCGCTTTGCCTATTCGACAAACCGCGGCGGCGCTGTCATTCGCACCTTCATCAAAGAATTCGGCTTGAACGCACTCGGCGACGCACTCGAGGACGGCGACGCATGATCACTAAAACCAAAACCAAACCGCCGGTCGAGGAAACGGTGATCGCCGAGGCGCCGGCGCCGCAATTGCCGGCCGTGGTCGTGCAACAGGAACGCAAGCCGCGCATGCCGGCACAGCCGCGGCCGGCAACCTATCCGCCCAAGATCGCCAAGGCGATCGTCGCCATCACCAAAGCGATCGGGCGGATCCAAAAAGAGGGCTACAACGATTTTCAAAAATATCGCTACACGCGATGGGAGGACATCGCCGAGAAATTGTCGCCGCTTCTCGCCGAGCATGGCCTGATCATTATCCAGAACGAACAGACGCGGCATCTGATCGAGGAAAACGACAAGGGCTCGACGCTTTCGATCGTCTACGATTTTACCCTGGTCAACGAGGACGGCGACGTGTGGCCGTCGAGCGATTGGACCGCGCTCGCCCGCTTGCGCGATCAGAAAGGCGTCACCGACGACAAGGCGGCGAGCAAGTGCCACACCCAGGCCGAGAAAAATTTTGTCATCAAACTGTTCAAGATCGTTTCGGATGAAGGCTACGACGACGGCGACCATCATGCCACCGCGCCGAAAAAGGATCTGCGCCCGGTCTATCAAGCGTTTCAGGATGAAATGGATGCCGTCGCCAAGGAAGCGATCGAGCACGGCGAGCCGTCGTCGTTTTACGATTGGGCCAATCGCAACAAAGACCGGCTGAAAACCTACCCGAAGGATTGGCAAGGCATTATCACCGATCGCTACAACGATTGGAAAGTGCGGATCGCCGCCGCCCTCGAGCAAACCGTCGAGGACGAACCCCAACAGAACGAACCCGAATTTGCCGACGCCGCGCGTAGCGCACCGGGCTCGGCAGCGGCCGCCGCCAAGGAAACAAGCCCTCCTGCAGCGGCGGCCGCACCTTCGCTCGAGGACATGGCGCGCGCCGAGGCAAAGCGCGGCCCCGATGCGCTGCGGGCGTTTTTCAACAAACGTAATGCCCAGGAAAAAGCGCAGCTGCGCAAAATCGAAGCCGATCTCGTCGCACTTTACCCACAACCGGAGGGACGATAATGGCGACCGTGACCGCGACAACTGACAGACCGGCCGAGCTCCCGAGCCGGCCGAAGATGATCATTGTGATCGAGCACCTGGACAGCGCGCAAGCGCACATGCACCAGGCGACGCGGGTGTTGAGCTCGATGATCTTGGATCTCGAGAAGGGCGCCGATTTCATCGGCCGTTACCGTGACAGCCTGATCAAGACGATCGAGGAAACCGGCGGCGACGTAGAGCAAGCCGTCGAGCATCAGATCCGCGATTTCATCCCCAAGATCCTGCGCCCGAGGGACGACAATGCTGGCCCCGATCGAGAAGGTAACTAAACAACCCTGGTACTACACACGCACAGGCTGGCTCGAGCTCGTGGTATTTGCCGTCGTGTTCGCTGTCGTGGTGTGGGCGCTGTCGTGATCGGCAAAAAATTCAAAACAACGCGGCAACAACGCGAGGCGGCGAAACGGTGGCGCGCAAAGAACCATGACCGCGTACAAGAATATCGCCGCCTTGCACACAAGAAACTTGGCAAGCGCAAATGCGTGTCGTGCAAGAAGGTGTTTGAATGGCGCGGCGGGCAGCGCACATGCTCACGAGCATGTCAGCTTAAAAGGCGGCATGAGGCTGGCGCACGATGGCGCGCAAAAAGATCTGGCTATTTAACAACCAAAGCAAAGAAACGCTGGCGCGCGCATGTCGATACTTTGCCACTAAAAAAATGCTTGGTTTGTGGTGTGTTGTTCCGGCAGCACGGCGCGTGGAAAACCTGTTCACCAAAATGCAGCCAGATAAATCATCGACGATTATGGCTCGAAGAATATCACCGCGGCCCAATCACCCCGAAAGGAGACAAACAATGGCTCAGAAAAAATCGCGCGCAATACCGAATGGTGAAAAGATTAGTTCGAAACCTATGGCGCGGGTCTATGCCATCGCAAACCGACCTATCAACCTTGGGCCTGAGTTTGCGGAATACATGAGCGCGCTAATGAGTGATGTTGTGCTCGGCGACATCACGCCGGACATTTGCAATGCCGGCTGCAATGCCGGCGGCAAGCTACTCAAATATGCCGAGCTCTGTATGAAATATGGAAAAGGCAAACCGTTTCGTTTGCCCGCACCGGAATGAGGCTCACCGTTAAAGAAGCCGCCGCCTATGTGTGCCTCGCCAAAGGCACGCTCGATCACATGCGAACCGCGGGCAACGGCCCGCGGTTCATCAAGCTCGGCAGAAAAGTGATTTACGACACGCGCGATCTGGATCAGTGGCTCGACGACAACAAGCGTATCTCAACCAGCGACGATCCGCAGGCGCGAACGCGGCGCCGCCGGCGTCGGGCTCACAATGCCGTTAACGTGGCCGGCTAGTTTGGTCAGGGCGTCGGCTTTCTCGTCGAGATATTTGAACCGATCGTAAGTTTCCTCGACCGCGCCGAACCGATGGCCGAGCACGCGCTCGGCATCGTCCCTGGCAACCTTCATCGCCGCCATGATCGTTCGCGCGGTGCGGCGCAAATCATGCAGCGACCAGGGCGCCATCGGCCCGCGGTTCTCTTTGCGCCGGATCTCGGCGATCTTGGCTTTGACCTCGAGCAGTGGCGTATGAAACCCTTTGATCGGGGTTTTGCCGCCGTCGCACGAGAACACAAAACCATTCTTGCGCTCGGGCAGATATTTTTTGATCGCCTCGATCAGCGGCAGCATGTGGTCGCGCTCGGTCTTGTAGCGCGCCGCCGGGATCGTCCACAGCGTGGCATCCTTGGTGCTGGTGCCGCCGACCGCCGCCACCCGTTTGCTGCCGCGCTCGAGCTCGCGAGTGTGCATGCCGGCAACATCGCCGCGCCTGCAGGCGGTGAGCAGCAGCACCCGCACCAGCGCCTTGAAGGCGTCGGAGATATTGTCAACCTCGTCGAGCGCGCGCCACAAATCGGCGAGCTCGTCGTCTGCCAGCACGCGAGCGCGCGCCTCGCCTTCGCGCGGGTTCATGCCCTTGACGATCGGCGAGTTGAAATCCTCGTCATTGATTGCCCACCAATTGAAGGCCTCGCTTAAATGCGACACCACGATTTCGGCCATGCGCGGATATTTGGCCGCAATTTTTTTTCGCATGATGGCGATGTCTTTGCGCTTGAGTTTGTAGATCACGAGTTTGCCGATCGCCGGCCGGACGTGATTTTTGAACCCCGCGGCAATGGCGGCGCCGGCGCGCAGTTTTTTGAACCGCGAGCTCTCGATGTATTCGTTCAGCAGATGATTGACGGTGTTGGCGGCGTTGACCGCCGCGGCTCGGAGCTTGGCGGCGGGATCCTCGCCGGCGCGGCGCACACCGACATGGATCTCGGCGCGCTCGCGCGCCGCGTCGGCGTTCATTTCGCCGAGCAAGCCGATGGTGATCCAGCCGCGGTTGCCGCGCGGGCCGAACCGATAGCCGAACCGCACCCGGCCGCTCGGCAGGCGCTCGGCAACAAAGCCGGCGATGTGCTCGTCGGTGATGCTCTTAACCGGCTTGCTGGTTTTGGGATCGATAATCTTGCGGGCCTCGAGCGCCGCAACCGATCTGGCGGTGATTTCCTTTCGCATCTGAACCCCCTCTCGTGTGGCACCGGTGTTGCACCGGATCATCATTTTGGTGCAACACCAGGCTATTGCCTGCAACCTCAATATATGCAAATTATGCCTGCGAAACAAGGCTTTCTGGCATTTCTAGAGCAATGACATGCTGTTACACAATCCCCCTGACTGCTATGGCATGTCAAAATATACCTCGAAAGTGGAGCGTAAAAAGCCGCTATAAATGGGCATAACTTGCGTGTTGCACAATTTGACCACGTTTCGTGTTGCACCTGTGTTGCACCGGATTGCAGGAGTGATGCAATGAAAGACCCACTCGAGGCCAAGATCGTCGAAGCCCTCGTGAAAGCGATCAGCGCGGAATTGGCCGGCCACCCGCCCGAGATCCAGGGCGTCGTGCTCGCGGATCTGTTGGCGATGTTCCTGGTCGGCCATGTCGGGCGGGATGCGCCGGCTGCGCGCGAGAAAATCTTGCGGTTGCATATCGCAACGGTGCGTAAGCTAATCCCG
>Ga0126381_100005732_pt1 | contig 13712 bp, 11 predicted proteins | sample PanSoiMetPlot_28_FD_96465 | JGI IMG/M metagenome (GOLD analysis project Ga0126381, IMG submission 96465) | Tropical forest soil microbial communities from Panama - MetaG Plot_28 | ecosystem: Environmental > Terrestrial > Soil > Tropical forest > Bulk soil | place: Panama | collected 2016-02-17
CCTGCTTCGCCTGCGGAGTTCTAGGGATCAGCCAGATGGCAAGAACTCCGATGAGCCCGAACAGGAACCCCAGGGTCACCCCGAGCTTGGGGCGTCCCCTTTCCCTGCCGACTCGGAAACCGAGGATGGTCCCGATGATCGTCCCAGTGATAATCGGTGCCCAGGCCATGTTCCGCCTCCCAGAAGCGCCGTTGGTCAATTCATTGCCTGTATCGAATAGATAATCAATTGCCGTTATCTCTGCTGGATGAGTTCTTCAGTCTCGGAGCGGCGTGTCCTATGCTCGACCGAGGGATGCAACCGAACCAACGGTTCGGTGCCAAAGTGTTCGGTCTGCTCGTGGCGGCCGGCAGCGCGGCGGCTAGCGAGAGGGCGGCTCGTGAACGAGAAAACGGATACGGGGCAAGATCATGCCCGGGACCGCCTTCGGGCTGCGCGTGATGACATCCGCCGTGAGCGCGGCGACGTGATGGCCAGGATGGGCCGGGAGTTGTATGCGTGGCGGGAACGCAGCGGGATCCTGCAGCAGGATCTGGCTGCGGAAGGCTGCGTCAGCGCGACCGTGGTGCGCCGCATCGAAAAGGGCGACTACGAGTCGGCTCCGCCTAGTTCGCTTATCGCCGCCGTAGCGCGCCATCACGGGCCGTCTGGTGAGCTCCAGGAGCTCATTGAGGCCTTCCGGGCCCTGCAGGCCCGGCAACGGCGGATCGACAAGCTGCTCGCGCGCAAGATAGTGCCTGACAGCGACGGATGGGCCGGCGACGATGACGAAGCCAGGCTTGCGGCGGAACTGCGGCCGGCGGTATTGCCCCGCTCGCCGGCGCTGTTCGTGGGCCGCCGAGAGGAACTGAGTACGCTGGCGCGGCAGCTGGACCGGCACAGGCTGGTCACTGTGGTAGGGCCCGGCGGAATCGGCAAGACCGCGTTGTGCCTGAGTTTCGCCGAGTCGCGGCCGGCTGCGCCGGCAGGTCCGTGGTTCGCCGACCTGTCCCGCGTTCGTGCCGGTGAATCGGTGATACAGGAGCTTGCCAGGCTGATTCTGGACGAGGCCGGTGGTGCCGGGGACGACGGCGAGGTCCTGGCCAGACTCGGCGCCGTGCTCGCCGGCACGCCGGCGCTCATCATCCTCGACAACTGTGAGCATGTAGTGAAGCCCGCCGCCGCGGCGGTCACCCAGGTGCTGAGCGCCTGTTCGGGGGTCCGCGTCCTTGCGACCAGCCGGGAGCCCTTGCACCTGCCGGACGAATCGGTCATGACCGTCGGGCCGCTGCCGGTCCCAGACCCTGACCCGGCGGACAGCCACGTGGAATTTCAGCCGGGCGGCGCGGTCGAATTGTTCACCGGTCTGCTCAGTCAGGCCCGCGGCCGTGAGATCGAGTTGAGCCCTGGCCAGGCTGCCGCGGTGGTGGAGTTGTGCCGTGCGGTCGATGGCATTCCGCTGTGTGTCGAGCTTGCCGCGGCGCGGGCACGGACGCTTTCGGTGAGCGACATAGCGGCCAGCGTCGGACGAGACCTGGCCATCTTGAGTGGTGGCCACCGCGAAGTTCCCCGCCATCAGACCATCGAGGCAACCATCAGCTGGAGCTGGAACCTGCTCGAACCAGACGAGCAGCGGGCCCTGAGCCGGCTCGCCATCCTGACCGCACCGTTCACCTTCCCGTGCGGCGCCACGGTGGCGCATGAGGAACCGGACACAGGTAAACGCCTGGTCGCGACGCTGGCAGACAAGTCGCTGGTCTCCCGGGAGACGCGCACAGCAGGCGATGCCCGGTACAAGGTCCTGGCAGTCGTGCGAAACTTCGCCATCAGGCAGCTAAGCCCGGTAGATCGCCGGCAGGCGGTCCGGCAGCTCATGTCCTGGGCTCTTGACATAGCCCAGCAGAGCCAGACCGACTTTCCGCAGGCCGAAGCGATCGAACGCCTCGATGTGGAATTCCCGCTGATGCGCATTGCGCTCGAGGCGAGTGAAGAGTCGCCGGCTGACCAGGTGCGCCTGGCCACCGCGATCTGGCAGTACTGGCATATCCGATCGCTATCGGCCTATGGCTGCCAGTTCCTGGCCAGGGCAGCCGGCGAATCCGCCCCGCTGACTCTGGCCGAACGCGGGCGGGCTCTTGGCACCCTGGCGAATCTCCTCGCCTACCAAGGGCACTACGCCGCGTCGATTGACGCCGCGCAGCGCAGCGTCGAAGTGCGACGAGACCTCGGTGATCCCGCGCAACTGCGCCATAGCCTGCTGATTCTCGCGGGCTGCCTGATCGAGACCCGCAGGTTCGATGAGGCCGCCTCGTGCCTGGCCGAGATAGCCGCGATTCCAGGTCACATCGACCTGCCGGCCCGCGGCGACCTGAACGTTCGCCAAGGCGTCCTGCACCTGCAGCGCGGAGATCCGCATCGGGCGATCGAGCTGCTGACCAAGGCAGCCGGGTGTTTCAGCATCGAACGGATGACCCTGGCGCACGGTTTTTGCCTGGGGTACCTGTCGGTGGCACACCGTCGGGCGGGCGACCTCGACGCATCGCTGCAGATCGCGCTCGAGGCCAGGGAAATCGTCGGCAGCAGGTTCGGGCCCGGCTGCGAAGCCGAGGTAATCGTGGGCCTGGCGGCCGCGTACCTGGCGCTCGGCAGGCAGGAGGATGCTCTGGTCGAACTGGACGCCATGTCCCCGGACGACCGGATCCGGCCGCAGACCCGGGTCCACGCCCTGGTCCTGCGCGCCATGGCCGCCAGCGCGGCGGCACCGTCCGCCGCCGCCTTCCTGCTCCTGTCCCGGGCCGGCGAGTTCGCAGGCGGTCCTGAAGAGCAGACAACGCTGCTCATCCGCGCCACTCAGGAGATCGCCTTCCGGTCCGGCGACTATGACACATCCGCTGTCCTGCTGGGAGTTCTTGCCGGACTGGGCTCAGGCACCCACGAGATCGAAGTCGGACTGCCGGCCTTTCAGTCCTCGCGCCTCCAGCGCCACCTGCCGCGGTCGAGGGTGGAGGAGCTGATCGCCGGCGCGTCCAACGTCGACCCCAGCACTGCCTTCGGCCTCGCCGTCACCACGCTTGCCGAACTCGCGGCGCAGACGCGCCTCCCGCTCTCACCCGGGCAGGCTCCGGACACCTCGGTGGTTACATTCGGGACCCGGCTCATGCTGATCGCGCCACATTCTCCCGCGCCATCGGACCTGATCCCCGAGCCAGACCAGAGCCTGCCACGATGGGCGTACCTGAATTCACCGCCGATGTGATCCAGAACGAGTACCTGCCTGCCGGGGGACGCGAAGTCAGCGCCGTCCTGACGGTCACGTCCAGCCCTGCCTGGGGATGCCGAACGCCTGCGTCATCGTGATGCAGGATCTGTCCGGTCGGCTGCCACGATGAAATGCTGGCACTGTGGCATTCACTCCCATGTCTACCGCCCGGACCGTAAAGGCCGTGTTGTTCGACGTGTTCGGCACTGTGGTCGACTGGCGGACCGGGGTCGCCACGGCCGTCCGCCGCTTCGCTGGCGAGCACGGCCTCGAGCTCGACGCCGACGCGTTCGCCGACGCCTGGCGGTCGCGGTACGTGCCAGGGATGCGACGGGTCAGTACCGGAGAGCGGCCCTTTGTCCCGCTGGACGTGCTGCACCGCGAGAACCTCGACGGCGTGCTCGAGGACCTCGGTCTCGATCCTGGGCGTTTCGGTCCGGAGGCGCTCGACGAACTCAACCGCGCCTGGCACTTCCTCCCGCCCTGGCCCGACAGCGTCCCGGGGATCACTGCGCTGAAGCGGGATTACATTGTGGGACCGCTGTCGAACGGGAATACTTCCCTGCTGCTCGACATGGCGAAGGCCGCCGGGCTGCCCTGGGACCTGATCCTCGGCTCGGACGTGACAAAAGCGTACAAGCCGACCACGGAAGCTTATCTGCGGCCGGCCGCCATGCTCGGGCTTGAGCCCGGGGAAATCATGCTGGCCGCAGCGCACGAGGGCGACCTGGCGGCCGCCCGCAGGGCGGGCCTGGCGGCGGCGTTCATCTCCAGGCCCCTGGAGCGAGGGCCCGGGATCGCCGGGGCCGGCATTGCCACCGAGTCGTGGGACCTGTCCGTATCGGCCATCACCGAACTCGCTGACCTGTTGTAATCCAGGAGGGATACCTAGACAAGCCGATGGCGATGATCGGTGTTCGCCGCCGCGTCCGCTTCTGCTGAGGGCGCCGCGGGCGTGCTCAGCTAGTCAGCGAGGCTGGATCTCGCCCATGGGGCCGAAGCCGTCATGCGGGGTGTCGATGTAGATAATCTGCGGCTGCGTGGCCACCAGGCCGGGTGTGATGTCGAAGAACTTCTGCACGTAGGGCTGCCTGACGTGCGCGGCGCCCGCGTCGGCGTCCTTGAAGCCCTCGATGCAGACGAACTCGCTGTCGTCGGTAAGACTGCGGGCGAACTGGAAGAACAAGCAGCCGTCCTCGGAGTTGACGTCCTTGGCGTAGGAGTCGGCCAGCGCCAGCCACTCGTCGATCTTTTCGGGCCGGATCTGCATCTTGATGTTGATCAGGATCACGGGTTTCCCCATGCCCAGGCGACGGTCGTCATAATCGTGGTGCGGTCACCAGCGACCGTCAGCTAAGCGATCGTCCGCTCGGTCCCGCCATCGCCGGGATCACCGGCAGGTATCCCGCGGCAACCAGGGTCTCGCCTTGCCGGAGGACGCCGAACCCACGCGCTCATGGCGGCAGCCTGGGGAACGGGTCCTAGCGGAGGACGGGTGTTGACGGTTCCCCTAGGGAGGCGCAGAATGACCCCCTTGGTCGTTGCGAGCGAGCGAGGGGGACGCACAGGCCAGAGCCCAGAACCATATCCGAATGATGCCCGCCGACCTCGTCCATGTCCATGCGCACTGGGCCCGTTAGGGCCAGCAAGGAAGCATAAACAGTGGGGGGAGTGCCATGCAGGACTTCAACAGGGGAACGGTGCGGGCCAACGAGCTAACCTTCGAATACCTGACGCGCGGAGACGGCCCTCTCGCGCTGTGCATACACGGCTTTCCTGACTCGCCATTCAGCTACCGCTACCTGCTCCCGGCGCTCGCCGACGCCGGATACCGGGCGGTGGCCCCGTTCAACCGCGGCTTCGCGCCCACCGAACTGCCCGACGACCGCCACCACATCCACTCCAGCACGATGGTCGCCGATCAGATCGCCCTGCACGAGGCGCTCAACGGCGACGACAACGCAGTCCTCATCTCGCACGACTGGGGCGCGGTCGGAACCTGGGGAGCAGCCGGGAAGGAACCCGGTCGGTGGCGGCGCGTAGTGGTCCTCAACATCCCGCCGTTCGCGATCTTCGGCGAGAACATCGTTACGTACGACCAGATCAAGCGCTCGTTCTACTTCTGGTACTTCCAGAATCAGCGGGTGGCCGAGGATGTCATCAGGGCCGATGACTTCGCGTTCATCGACAGGATCTGGGCGGACTGGTCCCCCGGCTACGACGCCTCCGAGGACCTGCCCAAGGTCAAGGAGTGCATCCGCGATCCTGCGCATTTCAAGGCTGCCCTGGGCTACTACTGGGGACAGTTCGACCCTAACCGCTTCGGTTCGGAGGAATGGGCAGCCGAGCAGGCGGCGGCCTGGGGCAAGGACATTACCCAGCCCACCCTGTACCTGCATGGCACCCAGGACGGGTGCCACGGCATGACCCAGGAGCAGGTGGACCGGGTACCGCAGCACTGCGGTCCCGGCTCGCAGTCCGAGCTGATTGACGGGGTCGGGCACTTCCTGATGGTGCAGCGGCCCACCGACATCAACAAGCGGATCGTGGACTTCCTGGCCACATAACGCTGCGACCTGTGACCATGTAGTGAGCTGCGCGAGAAGGCCAGACAGCTACTGTGTGACGGCCGCGCGGTGCTGTTTCGGGCTTACTCCCCGGACGCGTTTGAAAGCGGTACTGAGCGCGAACGGGCTCTGGTAGCCGACTTGCTGTGCCACCGCGCTGATCGTGCTTCCGGGCTCGCGTAGCAGGTCAGCAGCAAGCGCCAGGCGCCAGGCAGTGAGGAAGGCCATCGGTGGCTCGCCTACCAGGTCGGCAAATCTGCGGGCTAGCGCGGCGCGCGATACGCCGGTCTCGCGAGCTAGGTTCGCGACGGTCCACGGGTGCGCTGGGTTGTTCTGGAGCACCCGGAGCGCCTTGCCCACCACCGGGTCACCCTGAGCGCGGTACCACCCCGGCGCTTCGGCCTGGTGGCCGGAGAACCATGCGCGCAGGACGGCGACGAGCAGCAGGTCAAGCAGTCGGTCGAGGACCGCTTCTTGTCCCGGCTCATCCCTGACGATCTCCATGCCGAGCATTGAGATAAGCGGCGAGTCCCATGCGTCCGCCGGCATGACCACGAGCCGGGGCAGGACCGCTAGCAGTTGGCGGCCGATCTCGCTGTGTCGTTCGTAGGTCCCGATCAGCATGGAGGTCGAGCCTGCCGAGCTGTTTCCCCAGCTGCGCACGCCGAGATCCATCGCCTGAGCGAGGTCCTGGCCGTCTGGGGTGGCGCAGTGCTGTCCAGGGTGGATCACCACCTGAGCCGGCGTGCCGGGGTCATCGGCGAAGATGTACGGCTCTGGACCGCGCATGACCGCGACGCTGCCCGCGCCGAGCCGGACGGGCGCATCGCCATCGGGGATCACCCACGCATGTCCGCTTACCACCGACACAAGCGATAGGGGTGCCCGGTCCTCGATCCGCACTGACCACGGCGGATCCATGATCACCCGCAGCGCGAACGCTCCCCGGGCCCGCGGACCGTCGAGAAGACCGCCGAACACATCCACAGTCGCCAGTTTAGACGAACGCGTATGAATCTGCGCGTGTGAACCATGGCCAGTCTCATTGATCGCAGGTTGACTGATCGGTATGACTCACATGAACACGACTCACACGAAGACACAGACCACTTTGGTACTCGGCGGGACCGGCAAGACCGGCCGGCGGGTCGCGCAGCGCCTGGCCGTCCTTGGCCGCCCCGTGCGGGTGGGCTCACGGGCCGGCCGGCCGCGCTTTGACTGGCAGGACCGGACAACCTGGGCGCCTGCCTTGGAGGGCGTCGCGGCGGTGTACGTCTCGTACTACCCGGACATCGCGGTTCCGGGTGCGGTGGAGGCGGTTGGCTCGTTCGCCGAGCTAGCCGTTCGCAGCGGGGTGCCGCGGCTGCTCCTGCTGTCCGGCCGGGGCGAGCCACAGGCCGAGCTCGCCGAACAGGCGGTGCGGGCCTCTGGCGCCGAGCTGACTATCCTGCGCTCATCCTGGTTCGCGCAGAACTTCAGCGAGGACTACCTGCTCGGGCCCGTGCTCGCCGGCGAGGTTGCCCTCCCGGCGACCGACACGCCCGAGCCTTTCGTTGACGCCGACGACATCGCCGACGTCGCCGTCGCCGCCCTGACCCGGCACGGGCACGCGGGCCAGGTCTACGAGCTCACCGGTCCGCAGCCGCTGACCTTCGCCGAGGCGGTCGGCGAGATCGCCACGGCAACCGGCCGCCAGATCCGCTACGTACCGGTCCCGATCGATGAATACGCCGCGGCAGCCGCCGCGCAAGGGGTTCCGGCCGAGGCAGTGGAGGTGATCACCTACCTGTTCGGCGAGGTCCTTGACGGCCGCAACGCGGGGACTGCCGATGGTGTCCGGCGCGCCCTGAGGCGAGAGCCGCGCGATTTCGCAAGCTATGCTCGCCAGACTGCTGCCAGCGGCAGGTGGGGCATCCCGGTGGCAAGCGGGGCGGACCGATGATCGACGGTTACCTTCGGGTGCTCACCATCATCACGGCGATCGGGGCGGGCGTGTCCGCCGGGGTGTTCTTCGCCTTCTCCACCTTCGTGATGAAGGCCCTGGGCCGCCTGCCCGCCGCTGAGGGCATCTCTTCCATGCACGCCATCAACAAGGCGGCGCCGACCCCACTGTTCATGCTCGCGCTGTTCGGAACCGGGGCCGTCAGCATCGTACTGTCCGTCGTAGCGCTGCGTCATCTGGACCAGCGTTGGGCCACCTATGTGCTGATCGGGACCGCGCTGTACCTGGCCTGCCTCGTGTTGACGATGGCCTACCACGTACCGCGCAACAATGCCCTGGCCCTCGTCGACCCCACCGGTTCGGGCGCGGCGCACGCCTGGGCGCAATACTTTTCGTCCTGGACGGCGTGGAACCACGTGCGCACTGTTACGGCGCTGGCGGGTAGCACGGCGTTCATCATGGCCCTGCGCGCCGTCTGAGCAGTGCTAGACGACCGATGTCATGCCGCCGTCGACGTAGATGACCTGTCCGGTGACGAAATCAGACGCAGGCGACGCCAGCCATACGGCCGGCCCGGCCAGGTCATCTGGACGGCCCCATCGGCGCGCGGGTGTCCGGTTCCGCACCCATGTGTCGAACTCAGGATCCTCGGCGAGCGGCTGGGTCATTTCCGTCAGGATGTAGCCGGGCGCGAGACCGTTTACCTGGAGGCCTGCCGAGCTCCATTCGGCCGCCATAGCCCGCGTGAGGTTGCGCAGACCGCCCTTGGCGGCGGTGTAGGCGCCGATGCCGGGGCGCGCGAGCTCGGATTGAACCGAACAGATGTTGATGATCTTGCCGCGCCCGCGTTGAATCATCCGCCGCGCGACGGTTCGCCCGACAAGGAAAGCGCTTGTCAGATCGGTGTCGATCACGGAGCGCCAGTTCTCCAGGGAGATCTCGGTAAGCGGCGTGCGCAGCTGCATCCCGGCGTTGTTCACCAGGATGTCGATGGGGCCGATCGCGGACTCGCACTGCGCGACGGCTCGCTCGATCGCTGCCTCGTCCGTGACGTCGAAGGCGCAGGTGCTCCATCCTGCCCCTGGTATGCGGCGGCATGCGGATTCGAGCGCTTGCGCGAGCCGGGACTCGTCCCGGCCGTTGATGATGACCACCGCGCCGCTGCGCGCTAGGCCGTCGGCGATCGCCGAGCCGATGCCGCGAGAGGATCCGGTGACAAGTGCGATCCGCCCAGACAGATCGAAAGGTGAGGTCACGATGTGCTCCCTGCCCGACTTGGAGCTGTTCGAACTGTTGCCGAGTGCACCACACGCGGTGCTCCCGGGGCGCACGCTTGTCGGCGTGACACAGCGGCCCGGAGAGCAGGCATTGATCGCTTCATATCTCGACGCGTGCTTAGGTGGAGCATGCCGATGGATCACGAGACCGCGCTGGCCTATCTGAACCGCATCGACGTCACCGCGCCGATTGGCTGTGACGCGGCGGGTCTGCGCACGCTGCACCGTGCGCACCAGATGACTGTGCCGTTCGAGAACCTCAGCATCCACCTGGGCGAGCCGATATCGCTTGACGAGCGCGACCTGATCGACAAGATCGTGCGCAGTCGCCGCGGCGGCTTCTGCTATGAGCTGAACGGGGCATTCGCGCTGCTTCTTGAGGCGCTCGGCGCGCAGGTGAGCCGGGTCGCTGCCCGGGTATACGGGGAGGCCGGACTGGGGCCGCCGTTCGACCATCTGGCCCTCATCGTGCGACTGGCCGACGGCAGCGGTCCATGGCTGGCCGACGTGGGTTTCGGCAGTCACAGCGACTATCCGCTGCTTGTGGAGGCCAGAGATGAGCAGGATGATCCGGCCGGCCGGTTCCGGCTCGCCGACGCCGAGGCTGCAGACATCGACGTGCTCAAGGACGGCAGGCCGCAGTATCGTCTCGAGACGCGCGAGCGGTCGCTCGCTGATTGCGTCCCGACGTGCTGGTGGCAGCAGACCTCGCCGCTGTCCCACTTCACCCGCAGCACGATCTGCTCCAGGCTGACTGCACGAGGCCGGGTTTCCATCAGCGGCCGGATGCTTATCCAGACCCAGGGCGGCACCCGGACCGAGCAGCGGCTGGACACAGATGACGTGTTGCTGGCGGCGTATCGAGACCACTTCGGCATCGCGCTGCGCCGGGTGCCTGACGACCCGGCAGCGTAGTCGCGGAGCCGGCCTACTTGTACAGTTCCCGCACCCGGGCCCAGGCCGACAGGCCCAGGGCCGCGACGCCTGCCAACTCGACCGCGGTGACTACCGCGAGGCCGGCCCCGAGCGCGGCGAGGGTGCCGAAAGCCAGCCCAGCCACGATCGCGGCGGCGAGGAACGCCAGTGTCAAGAGCGCCAGTCCGATGAGGACACCAGGAACCGGGCGGGAACGCAGCAGCCCCCGTGACCGGGCGGCAGCAACCGACATGGCCAGTGCCGCTACCCCGATCGCTTCGAGCAGGCCCGCTGCGACGCCCGTTCCTCCGCTGCCGGGGAAAGAGTTAAGGCCGTACCCGATGGCCAGGACGAACAAGCCGACGGCGGCCGCCAGCCACAGGTCCGCCTGGTGCGTGCGGCCGCCCTCGCCCTCTGGGACAGTTGCCGACGCGGCTTGCGCGGCGCTATGCGCCGCTCGCTGCTCGGCCAGGGAGGCAAGTGCGGCACGGCTCAGCACTAGCAGCGCCCATATCCCGATGCCGACCGCGCCGATCACCGGGCCCGCCGAGCTTGACCCGTTCGAGGCGGCGGTGGCGACCAGACCGATCATGAGCAGCAGGGTGCCCAGCGCCGCGGCGGCGATCTCCGCTCCTGCGGCCCAGTCGCTGCGCTGGACCAGTTCCCAGCCCACGGTGCACACCGCACCCAGGGCACAAACCGCGGCCAGGAACTGCAGCCAGCGCCCGGCCTGCGCCAGGTCGCTGGACGGGCCGAGGGAGGACGATGACAGCGCCGCGTCCGAGGCGATCAGGAAGGCGGTACCAAGGACGAATACGACGGCGCCCGCCACAAGGAGGGCCACCGGTTTCAGCGACTTGATGATGTGTTGCAAGACGTTTCCCTTGTCGCATGCTCCCCACGCGGCAATACAAGACTGCCACGTGACTACCCGCCACCCGGCCGATTAGCCAGGAAACGTAGTAAAACGGAGGAAATGGGCTCGTTCCGTAAAGCGGCGAGACGGACAGAGCCGTTACGGGTCATGGATCGTGGCTTATTCCGTGCGCAGGGCGGTGGCCGTACGCGAGTTCGCCGCCCAGCTCGCCGGGAGCAGAGCGCCGGCGATCGCGATGACCAGGCCCGCCAGGGCGAGGATTGTCATTTCCGGTGCCGAGTAGACGGAGAGCACCGAGGGCGGCAAGCCGGAGTTGGCGGCGTGGGCCATTGCCGGGAGCACGTTGTGGTGCAGCAGGATGCCTGCCGGGACCGCGACGATGCCAGCGACGATGCCAGTGATGCCAACCGAGCAGACGACCATGGTCAGGGTCTGCCTGGGGGTCATGCCGAGGGCCTTGAAGATGCCGATGTCGTGGGCGCGCTCGCGGATCTGCAGCGCGACCGTGTTCAGCACGCCGAGGCCCGCGACAGCGATGATCAGCAGGGTGAGCATGGCGACGAGGGTGACGATGGCGATCAGCTGCTTGCCGTCGCCGCTGTGTGCGTTGACGAGGTAGCTGTCGCCGAGCTTGTTCTGCAGCGCGCTGCCGTATGCGTCGGCGTTCACGCCCGGCTTGAGGGAGATGTCGTAGGAGCCGGGGCCGGTCACCGTCGGGTCGATCGCGGTGAGCGTGGCGGGCGACATGTAGAGGTTCACCTGGTCGCCCGCCGCGAAGACCTCGCCGACGATCTTGGCCGCGACTTTGTGCGAGCCGTTGACCAGGGTGTACATATCGCCGACCGCGGTGTTGGTGTCGGTCAGGAAGAGGGTGTTGACGTCGATCTCGGGAGTGCTCGCGGACTGGGAGTACCACGTGCCGGAGATCAGCGCCAGGCCGGACCAGGACGGATCGTCGCCGAATGCGGTGACCCGCGCCCCGCCGTTGGCGTTTCCGAGGCCGGGCAGCGAGAGGCTGTCGCCGGTCTCCGATAGCGAGTGCAGCGTGCCGGGCGTGGCGGCGACGGCCGTAGCGATCGCGTGCTGCTGCGCAGTGGTCAGGGATTGTCCGCCGATCCCATTGGGGCCCTTGCCCGGGCCGGCGATCCCCTTGGAGCCCTTGCCGGGTCCGCCGCCGATTGGACCAGCGGGCTGTGCCGGGGGCAGCGGCATGACTTGCACCGGCAGCCTCGCCGCCTCGGATATGTCGTTGTAGACGCGGTTCAGCGAGGATGCCAGGCCCACCCCGAACGTCACCGCCGCCGCGCCGAACACCACCGCGACCACCGTGACGAACGTCCGGCCCGGCCGGGCAGCTGGCGAGGCGAAGCCGAGGGTGACGGCGCGAGGCACGCCCGTCAGCCTGGCGAGGAGGCGCTGAGCGAAGAACCCGTGCTTCGGCCTCGGAGCACGGCCGGTGGCGATCGCCTGCACCGGGGACATTGCCCCCGCCCGCGACGCCGGCCCGACCGCCGCCGCGACTGTCAGCACGAGCACCACGAGTGGCACGGCCAGGTCCACCCAGAACGGCACGCCGAGCACGCCGACCTGGTACACCTGCGCGTTCTGCCGGTAGAGCGGCGCCGCCAGCAGGTTGCCGCAGACCACGCCGACGACAGCGCCGGTCACCGCGGGCACCGCGACGAGCAGCACGTAACAGGCCATGACCTGCAGCGGCGTGAAACCTATGGACTTGAGCACGCCGATCCGCGTGGTGCCAGCGACGACCGCGCCGGCGACTACGTTGACGACGATCAGCACCGAAATGACCAGAGCGATCACGCCGAACGCGATGATGAACGGCACCCAGGGCGCGACTTCCGAATGCTCGGAGGCGCGGATGTCGAGATAGGAGATCGGGTCTTGCACCGCGCCTGACGGCAGCGCGGCCTCGATCTCGCTGATGTCGCTCGTGATGTCGGCGCTGGTCGCGTTCGATGCGAACCGGTAAAGCAACTGGGCCTGGCCGGTGCCTGCGGACCCCGCGATCGCGCTCATCTCGGCCGGCAGCACCCAGGCGTCGGCGGTGTTGGTGACCGAGTTGGCGACGCCGACGACAGTCATCACCTGCTTGTCCACGGTAATGGTCGAGCCCAGCTGGCCCGGCGCGTTCGAGGAGATCACGACCTGCTTGTCGCTGGTCGCCCAGTGGCCTTGCTGCAGGGTTAGGTCGTCCACCGGGCCGCCGGGCGAGGGCCGGCCGACGAAATTCATCGAGCTGGTGAGCGTGCCGCCGAGGTCGGGCATCGACACCTGCGCGTCCACGTTCGCCGCGGCGAACGGGCCGGCGACGGCGGTGACGCCGTTGACCTGGGTCGCGAGCGTGATCTGGGCCGCGGACGCGGCGGACGTGTCCACGGTGACCGCAACGTCCGCGCCGTTCTGGGACGCGAACGCGTCGTCGAACGGGGAATGCGCGTCGGCGAGCATGCCGAGAGCGAGGGTAGAGGCGGCGGTCGCGACGAGCACCACGAGGCCGATGATGACGGCTTGCAGTTTCCGCCCGCCAAGGCCACCGCGCGCGGCGCGGACGACAGCGCTCATGAGCTTGTCCCTGTGGGGGTAGCTATGGGTCCGTTAGCTATGGACGTGTCGGAGGCGATCCGCCCGTCGGCGATCTGGACGACCCGCCGCGCGTACCGGTGCGCGAGCTCGGGGCTGTGCGTGACCAGGATCAGCGTCTGACCACGGGCGTTGAGGTCGAGGAGGAGCCGCCCGATCTCGTCGCCGGTGGCCGTGTCGACCGCGCCGGTCGGCTCGTCCGCAAGCAGCAGCGACGGCTTGTTGATCAGCGCGCGGGCGATCGCGACACGCTGCCGCTCGCCGCCGGACAGCCGGGCGGGGTAGGCGTCACGCC
>Ga0126381_100005733_pt1 | contig 13711 bp, 14 predicted proteins | sample PanSoiMetPlot_28_FD_96465 | JGI IMG/M metagenome (GOLD analysis project Ga0126381, IMG submission 96465) | Tropical forest soil microbial communities from Panama - MetaG Plot_28 | ecosystem: Environmental > Terrestrial > Soil > Tropical forest > Bulk soil | place: Panama | collected 2016-02-17
CACCGAATGGGCAGTCCCATGCAGCCTGTTGTACAGGCCCACGTATTGCTCCGCGCAGTGCTTGGCTGTCCCGTAGGGGGACTCGGGCAGCGGCAGCACGTCCTCCATCGACGGTATCGGCGCGTCCCGGCCGTAGAGCGCCCCGCCAGTCGAGCAGAACAGCACCCTGGCCCCCACCGTCCTGGCAGCCTCAAGGACGTTGATCGTACCTACGACGTTCGTCTGTGCGTCGTTGGCGGGGCGCGCGACCGAGGCTCGGACGTCGATCTGGGCGGCAAGGTGGCAGATCAGCTCGGGCCTGACCGACTTGACCACCTGCCCGAGCAGGTACGCATCGATGACATTCAGCTTGTGCAGCGTCACACGCTCGTCCAGCCGGGCTGGCCGACCGGTCGAGAGGTCGTCGATGACCGTGACCTCGTCCCCTTGCGCAACGAACGCGTCGGTCAGATGTGATCCGATGAAGCCGGCTCCGCCGGTGACGATGACACGCATGTCACGGCAGTCTATTCATGTCCTGGTCATGCACCATGGCGTTGGACCGGCTCGGCGCGTGCGCTGAGCCGCTTACAGCACCTTGCCAGGTTCGGCAAGCGACACGCTCCCGTGGAATGCCGCTGCGGCCTGGGCGAGCGCGCGCTCCCGGTCGTTCCACGGCATCAGGTGGGTAAGCACCAGGCCGCCGACTCTCGCCCTAGCCCCGTGCTCGCCAGCTTGGCGCGGAGTCAGGTGCAGATCGGGAGGCAAACCTGGCCGGTCGGCAAACGTCGCCTCGCAGAGCAGGACGTCCGCCCCGTCGGCGAGGCCAACGAGCTGGTCTGACGGGCCGGTGTCGGCCGAGTACGCGATTACCCGCCCGGCATGCTCGAGTCGGTAGCCAAATGTCTGGACCGGATGGTTCATCAGCCCGGCGGTGACGGTGACCGGGCCGATCTCGAATGTGCCGGGCTCAACCGCTACGAACTGGAACCTTTCCGACATCTCCCGCCCTGAGTCTGCTCCGGAAGCGCGGCCGAGCCGCTCAGCGGTGCCGGCCGGGCCGTAGACCGGGATCTGCGGTAGCTCGCCCGATGGATGGAAAGTGCGGAACACGTGGTATGAGCACATGTCAAGGCAGTGGTCCGAGTGCAGGTGGCTGATGAGCACGGCATCGATGCCCGCAGGATCGGCGAACCTCTGCAGAGTGCCGAAGGCGCCGTTTCCCAGGTCGACGATCAGGCTGAAGTCGCCGACCGTGACCAGGTAGCACGACGCCGCGCTCGCGCGGCCGGGGAAGCTGCCCGAGCAACCTACAACCGTCAGGTCCATGACGTCCGAGGTTACGCCTGCCGGTCCCGAAGTCCCCGACCCGAACATCTACCAGGAACACCCAAAAGACGGCATGATCCCTGCAAGCGGCGAAGACGCCATGGCGGCGGTCCCCCGCCGAGCCGGCCGACGAACGGGAGGATGTCGATGGCCGAGCAGGCGACAGGTTCGCCGCGCATGCTGCCGAGGGCACTCGCCGAGCCGACGGAACCCGTCACCAAGACCTGGATAGGGTCGCTCGGCCTGGCCAGCCTGGTGATGTGGATGGCGTCCATCACGCCGCTGCAGGTTCTCATCCCGGCGCAACTCCAGACCATCGACCGCCACGGCAAGATACTCGCGCTCGGGCTCGTATCTGCCTTCGGCGCGGTCGCATCGCTGCTCGCTACGCCGATCGCCGGCGCTCTCTCGGACCGGACGACCCATGCCTACGCCGTAGGCCATATGCGGGGACGGCGGCACCGGTGGACCCTGGCCATGGCTGTCCTGAGCGCTGTCAGCCTGGCGCTGATCGCGTGGCAGACTTCCGTGATCGGCGTCGGAATCCTGTGGGTCCTGTTCAGCGCGTTCCAGAACGGCGAGTACGCCAGCCTGAGCGCGGCCGTGCCCGACCACGTCCCTGTCAACCAGCGCGCGACCGTCGCCGGCTGGGTCGGCATGCCGCAAGCGCTCGGGCTGGTCGTGGGAACCGGTCTCGTGGTCTACGTATTCAAAGGCCAGGTGGGCGGGTACCTCGCACTGGCCATCCCCTTGGTGCTGCTCACGCTGCCTTTCGTGCTTACCACGCCCGATTACCCGCTCGAGCCAGGGCACCGGGCTCCGTTGTCGGTCCGCGACGTGATCGGCTCGTATTGGGTGGACCCGCGTCGCTATCCGGACTTCGGCTGGGCCTGGATCACCAGGTTCCTCGCATCGCTTGCGATCGGCATGGGGACGCTCTACCTGCTGTACTTCTTGCAGGACCAGGTGCACAAAGCCAACCTGCCTGGCCACGACGCAAAGCAGGCCTTGTTCATACTGATCGTGATCTACACGGGTTTCGTGGTCGTCACGGCCATCGTCGGCGGGGTCATCTCGGACCGGATCGGCAAGCGCAAGATGATCGTCACGATCTCGGGCAGCCTGATGGGTGCGGCGGCGCTCTTGCTGACGTTCGTGGAGACCTGGCAGGCCGCGATGGGCGCCGCGGTGCTGTTCGGCGCCGGATTCGGCGCGTATCTGGCCGTCGACCAGGCGCTGATTACCCAGGTCCTGCCTGCCGCCAGGGACCGGGCCAAGGACCTGGGAATCATCAACATCGCGATCGTTGGCCCTGCTGCTATCGCCGGAGCGATCTCGGCGCTGCTCGTCAGCCTGGGCGGCTACCCGACGCTATTCGGCGCGACCGCGGTCGTCGCGGCCGTCGGATCTGTACTCGTCTGGAAGATCAAGAGCGTCCCATAGTCCGCGCCCCCGTTCCGACCGGTGCGGCAAGCGGCGAGCAGTGCCGTCAGGCCCACAGCTCCCCTTCGAGCCTGGCCTCGGCCTCGGCGAGGGTCCCGGTGTACGCGCCGGTCGACAAGTACTTCCAGCCGCCGTCCGCGATCAGGACGACGATGTCGGCTCGCTCGCCAAGCGCCTGGGCCCGAGTCGCCAGGGCGAGCCCGGCATGCAGCACGCAGCCGGCCGAGATCCCCGCGAATATGCCCTCTCGGGCGACCAGCTCGCGGGTCCGGCGCAGTGCGTCCGCCGCGGATACCGAGAACCTGGAAGTCAGTACCGAGTCGTCGTAGAGCTCAGGAACGAATCCCTCGTCCATGTTCCGCAGCCCGTAGACGAGCTCACCGTACCGCGGTTCCGCGGCCACGATCTGCACGCCAGGCACCCGCTCGCGCAGGAACCGCCCAGTGCCCATGAGCGTGCCCGTCGTCCCAAGGCCAGCGACGAAGTGGGTGATCTCCGGTAGATCCGCCAGGATCTCCGGGCCGGTCGACTCATAGTGCGCCCGGGAGTTGGCCTCGTTGCCGTACTGGTAGAGCATGATCCACGCGGGATTTTCCGCTGCCATCCGCTTCGCGACCCGAACCGCCTCGTTGGAACCGCCGGCCGCTGGCGAGTAGACGATCGACGCGCCGTACATGTGCAGCAGCTCAGTTCGTTCCGCCGAGGTGTTCTCAGGCATCACGCAGATCAGCTTGTAGCCGCGCAGGCCGCAGATCATGGCCAGGGAGATGCCCGTGTTTCCCGAGGTCGGCTCGATTATCGTGCACCCCGGTCGCAGCAGGCCGTCCTTCTCGGCAGCCTGGACCATCCAAAGCGCCGCCCGGTCCTTGACCGAGCCGGTCGGGTTTCTGTCCTCAAGCTTGGCCCAAAGCCGCGCGTCAGGGCCCGGCGAAAGCTGGGGCAGCCCAACAAGCGGGGTCTTGCCTACCGCGTCGAGCAGCGAGTCATAGCGCATGTGTGTACCTGCCTAGCGCGACCGAGGCCACCCGCCCCCGCGGGTCTAGCTCAGCGCATCCCGCCGGCCACCGCGGGAAGCACGGTGACTGTGTCGCCGTCCTTGACCGGTGCCGACAGGCCGCCGATGAACCGTACGTCCTCGTCATTGAGATAAACGTTGACGAACCGGCGAAGTCCCGAGTCGTCGACTAGCCGGTCCCGCAGGCCGGTGTGCCGCGAATCCAGGTCGGCGATCAGCGCGTCGAGCGTGTCGCCCGAGCCCTCAACCGACTTGGCGCCGCCGGTGACCGTGCGCAGGATCGTCGGGATGCGGACCTCGATGGCCATCAGAAACTCTCCAGATGTAACGGGGCGGAAGCCAGTCCGCTGGCTCTGCGGGCGGAGCTCGGCGGGGCGGCCGGCCGTCAATCGCGGGCTTGCGCCCGTCCTGCACTGGGCAGCCGTCGCCGATGGGACAACCCGCCTCAGGTCTCGATCATTCCATCCGTGCCGTCGACCACCCGAACCTGCTCCTCGCTGACGACGCCGTCGACGATCAGGAACGAGCGGATCTCCGTGCTTACTTGGTCCGCGGTGGAGACGAGGAGGTAATGAGCCGTCGGCTCCATCGCGTACGAAATGTCCGTCCTCGACGGATAGGCCTCGGTCGACGTGTGCGAGTGGTAGATAACGACTGGCTCCTCGTCACGATCGTCCATCTCCCGCCACACCCGCAGTTGCTCCATCGAGTCGAACCGGTAGAAGGTCGGCGAGCGCTCTGCGTTGGTCATCGCGATGAAACGCGCAGGCCGGTCACTTCCCGCTGGACCGGCGATCACTCCGCAGGCTTCGTCGGGATGATCGGCCCTGGCGTGCGCGATCACCAGGTCGACCAGGGCTCGCGAGATAGTCAGCATGGCCGGGATCGTAACGGCCGGTCATGAGCATGCGGCCGTCAGGCTCGGCCTGGCAGGCGGGCATCTGCCAGGTCACGACAGTGCGGCAACCAGGCTGCCCTGCAAGAACGCCAGCCATTGATAAACCTGGATGTAGGCGTAACGAGGGTCATCGGGCAGGACGTCCTCGCTGAGCCCGTCGAAGTCATCGGTAACCCCGAGGCGAACGCCGAGAGCCAGTCGCACGTCATTGAGGGAACGCAGCCAGGCCTCGGCCTCGTCGGCGCTCAGCCTGACCCGGCCGCCGCCCGCTGGCAGGGTCTGCAACAAGAGCTTCGCCGACTCGACCTTGGCCGACCGCAGCCCCGATTCTGTGAACCTGCGGAACTCACGTGCCGCCTCGGGATCATCGCGGTAGCCGTCGGGAAGCAGCCTGGCGAGCACCGGGTCATCGGGCAGTTCGGCCGCGTCGCTGATCCCGACCATCGCCGCGAGGTCATCCGCGCCTGGCGCGGGTATGTCAGCCACGACGAGTTCGACGACCTGCCCCACCAGGTCCCTGATTATCGCGGCCTCGGGCTTCGCGAAGCGGGCGGTAATCCCACGCGATGTCGCGCGAAAACCCGCCATCGGCTCCTCCTCCGGCAGTGCCAGATCGTCAGGATCCAGCGGCTCGGGCGGCGGACCGGCCACGCTCATGTGTCGTGGCTGACGGTGGCCCATAGGCCGTAGCCGTGCAGAGTCTCGGCATTGCGCTCCATCGCTTCCCTGGCCCCGGCGGCGACGACGGCCTTGCCCTTGTGGTGCACGTCGAGCATCAGTTTCTCCGCCTTCGGCTTTGGATAACCGAAGACCCGCTGGAAAACGTACGTCACATAGTCCATCAGGTTCACTGGGTCATTCCAGACGATGGTGAGCCAGGGCTTGTCGACGAGCGCCTCCTCGTCCGCCTCTTCCCTGGTGACTTCGACAGGTGCGACGCTCACTGGTTGCCACCTCCCTCCCACTAGTGTTCCACTGCCCCGCTCCCGGCTGGAACCACATGTCCGCTCGGCCGAATCCGCGGCGAGCCGGTGATCATCTCAAGCGACTTTGGGTCAGGAATGTGACTTATCTGTATGATCCCCCTCATCGCACGCCTGGCCGGGCATCGCCCGGTCATCACCCGGCCGACTGCGAGGCAAACGATCATGCCTGTCACCGAGCACAGCTCGCGCCGGCGCCGACTGGCCGCATTCCTCGTCGGCGCGGCGCTCGTGCTGCCGGTCGCTGTGGATGTGACCTCGGCACGCGCCAGCCTGACCCCAGGCACCGGGTGGACTGCCGTTACCCTGCCGACGAACTACGCGATCGCCGACGGCTCGAACGGCCCGGCGCTGTCCCCCGCGTCATGCGCGCCAGGCAAGCACTTCTGCGTGGTCATAGCCGCGGACTCGGCAGTCAAGGGCCCGGGCGGCACGACCGGCCAAGGCGACCTGGTCACCTCCGATGAGCACACCTGGAAGCACTACCAGGGGCTGCCGTCGTCGTCCATGCTCGTGACGGCGATCTCGTGCCCGACGACCAAGGTGTGCTACGTATCCGGCCCCGGGCCGCAGGATCAGCCGAGGGTGGCCGAGAGCACGGACGGCGGGGCCACCTGGAAGCGCCTTAAGCCGCCAGGCTGGGGAACCGCATGGAGCTGGTGGCCCAACTCGATAGATTGCGTCACCACCTCTGCCTGCTGGCTGGCGGGCATGACGGCGGGCAGCACGCCGAGTCCTGTGGTCGTGGCTACGACCGATCATGGAGCGACGTGGACGACGTTCTCGGACCTGCCGAGCAGCCCGAACGGCGGCTACCAGCTGAATGGGATCTCCTGCACGTCGGCCCTGACCTGCGTCGCGGTCGGCGGGCTCGATCAGGTAACAGGCACCGCCACGGTCATCTCCACCACGGACGGAGGCGTGACCTGGTCGCGCTCGATCGATCCGACGCTCGAAGGAGTGCAGCAACTCTTCAGCGTGTCCTGCTCGGCGGGCGGCTCGCTGACGGACTGCCGCGCGGCCGGGCAGGCCCTGCAGGCCGCCGGACCGGTCGAGCTGAGGTCAGCGGACAACGGGACCACCTGGAAAGGGGCGGAGACGCTGGACGGCACTGGCCGGCTCAACGCCATCTCCTGCTCGGATGCTCACCATTGCTAAGCGGCTGGTTCGCAGACATCGCTCGCTTTGCTCGGTACCGCGAACGGCGGCAGTTCCTGGTCCGCGCAGACTGCCGACACGTCGGTCGAAGACGGCAGCGTGTCGTGCGCCTCCGTCGACGTTTGCATCGCCACCACCGACAACGCCTTGTGGGTCACGCTGAGCGCGGGCGGGCTCGCTGTCGCTCCCGCCGCATCCGGCCACCTCGGCGTCGGCCGGCCGAACGCCGCCCCGCAGGTCACGTCGTCGCTGACCCGGCCGCTGCCGAAGTTCAGCCCGAGCACTGTTTGGGCACGTTCGGGCAGCGCCATCACGGTCACGGGCCAGTACCGGGGAACGAGCGCCGCGACGTCAGCCTCCGTGACGATCACCCCGCAGTCCGGCCCGCCCACCACGACCACGGTCCCGATCGGGCTCAACAACTACTACTCGGTGCCGATTACCGCAGTTGCGCAGGGCACGACACAGGTCGCTTTCACCGCTGGCACTCCCGCGACCACCCACGTCGTTCTCGTGAACGGCCACTCGGCTGCCGCGCCGACAGTTCGCGACCTGTCGACTCACGCCGGGCCGACCAAGGGGGGCAACACGGTCACTATCAGCGGGTCCGGCTTCAGCCACGTCACCAGCGTGGTTTTCGGATCTGTCCGTGGCACCAGCGTCAAGGTCGCGTCCTCAAGCAAGCTCGCGGTTCGGGCGCCGGCGGGCGCTAGCGCGCATTACGTCGTGGTGACCACGGCTGGCGGCGGGCCGAACGCGCTCACCGGACGCTCGCTCTACAACTACCTGCCTGCCCCGCTGCTGACGAGCATCAATCCGAGGTCCGGCCCGGCTGGCGGCGGGACCAGTGTCACGATCACTGGAGCGAATTTCGCCTTCGTCAGGTCCGTGTACTTTGGGCCTAGTCGCGGGTCACACCTGGTCGTGATCTCCTCGCACACGCTGACCATCGTCTCGCCCGCTGGAACGGGCACACGGGACATTTTCGTTCGGACCGCAGGCGGCGTTACGAAACGGCATCCCGCCGACAAGTTCACCTACTAGCCACGTCCGCCGGCAGGCCGGGAGCGCTCACATGCCGCAGGACCGGCGTCCGTAGGCTTCCTACGTGACAAGTAACGCCGGCCAAGCCAGACCGCGCGGTGCGGGCCGCTGCCCCTCCGAAGAAACTGGTGGGAGCGGCACGGGACTGCTGACCGATCATTACGAGCTCACGATGCTCCGGGCAGCGCTCGGCAGCGGAGTCGCCAGCCGCCGTGCGGTGTTCGAGATGTTCGCCAGGCAACTGCCCGGCGGCCGAAGGTACGGCGTCGTGGCCGGAACCGGCCGATTCCTTGATGCCCTGGCCGACTTCCGGTTCTCCGCCGAGGAGATCGACCACCTCAACGGCGCGGGGGTCATCGACGAGCACACGGCGGACTTTCTCGCGTCCTACCGGTTCAGCGGCAGCGTCTGGGGCTATGCCGAAGGCGACTGCTACTTCCCCGGCTCTCCGATCCTGGTCGTCGACGCCGCTTTCGCCGACGCGGTCGTGCTCGAGACGCTTGCCCTGTCCATCTTCAACCACGACTGCGCGGTGGCGTCGGCCGGCTCACGGATGATCACGGCCGCCGGGCAGCGGCCCGTGATCGAGATGGGATCCCGGCGCACGCACGAGCTCGCGGCAGTGGCCGCGGCGCGCGCGGCGTACGTCGCCGGGTTCGCCTCGACGTCGAACCTGCGGGCCGGGTTCGACTACGGCGTGCCGACCGCCGGGACCAGCGCGCACGCCTTCACGCTGGTGCACGATGATGAGCGGCAAGCGTTTACGGCGCAGGTCAGGACCCTCGGGACGGGTACGACGCTGCTGGTCGACACCTACGATGTCGCCAGGGCGGTCAGGGCGGCCGTGGAGCTGGCGGGTCAGAACCTCGGCGCGGTCAGGATCGACAGCGGCGACGTCGCCGCCGTCGCGAAAGCGGTACGAGCCGAGCTCGACTCGCTCGGCGCGACTGGCACCAGGATCATCGCCACAGGCGACCTCGACGAGCGCTCCATCGCTCGGCTGGCTTCCGCGCCGGTTGACGGGTACGGTGTCGGCACGGCGCTGGTGACCGGCTCGGGCGAGCCGACGGCGGCCTTGGTGTACAAGCTCGCTGCCCGCGCCGATGGATCAGGCGAGCTGCAAGCTGTCGCCAAGAACTCGACGGGCAAGCCGACGATCGGCGGCCGCAAGTGGGCAGCGCGCCGATTCGACCCGAGCGGTATCGCATCTGCCGAGGTGGTCACCACTACCCCGCCTGGCGACCGTGAGCGAGCGGTGCCGGGCCAGCGAGCGCTGCTGCGCCGGCTTGTCGCCGAAGGCGAGATCGTCGGGCGCGAGCCGCTCGCGGCGGCGCGGGAACGACACAGGCGGGTGCTCGCCGAGCTGCCGCCGGCAGCGCTGCGCCTGGCGGCCGGCAGGCCGGCCATTCCCACCGTTATGCATGCGGAGGGACACGAACGGCACGACCGCACCGGACGGTAGCCTTTCTGCCATGCATCCGAGCGCCCGCCACGTGGCCGATGTCCTTCGTGCCTTCGGCGCGAAGGGACAGGTCAGGGAACTGCCAGAGCCGGCGCCGACCGCGGCATCCGCAGCTGCCCAGCTGGGCTGCGAAGCGGGAGCGATCGCCAACAGCTTGATCTTCAACGCCGATGGCCAGCCGCTGCTGATCCTCACCAGCGGCGCCCACCGGGTCGAGGTCGGCGCCATCGCCGCGCGGTACGGCTTCTCGTCGGTCAAGCGCGCTGATCCAGAATTCGTGCGGTCGTCGACGGGTCAGGTGATCGGCGGCGTGGCGCCCGTCGGCCATCCAGCGCCGATCCGAACGCTGGTCGACGTGTGGCTCGACAAATACGACGTTGTCTGGGCCGCGGGCGGCCATCAGCACGTGGTGTTCCCGACGTCGTATGCCGAGCTGCTCCAGATCACCTCTGGCGAGCCCGCCGATGTCGCGGGCTAGGCCGGCCACTGACGTCGGCCGGTCACCGCACGGGCCTAGCTGTCGCCCTCCGGCAGCGATTCGTAGATTTCCTTGCACTCGGGGCAGATCGGAAAGCGGCTCGGGTCCCGGCTCGGCACCCAGACCTTGCCGCACAGCGCGACCATCGGGGTACCGTTCACCGCGCTGTCCATGATCTTGTCCTTGAGGACATAGTGCGCGAACCGCTCGTGGTCGCCATCGCCGGTTGACAGGTCCGGCCTGGTGTCTGAGTCGACCCTGGTGTCGGAGTCGACCCTGGTGTCTGCGGCCGAAAGAACGTCACTCACCTGAACTAGCTTACGCGCGTTCAGTTCAGCACAGGGTCATCCGGGTAAGTGGCCAACAGCGCCATCTCCCCTCCCTGCCGCCGCAGAACAGCCGGGTAGAGCCGGCCAGGGTCGTCAGCGAAGGCGTCCTCCGGCAGGCCGTCAAGCACCAGCCAGGCGCCGACGTCAATCTCGGCTTCAAGCTGGCCGGCCCCCCACCCGGCATACCCGGCGAACACCCGCAGCGAGGCGAGGCCATCGGCGAGCAGTTCAGGCGGCGCGCCCAGGTCAAGGAGCCCGATCCTGGACATCAGCTTCGATCCGGACAGCGAGCGCCAGCCAATCGGCTCGCTGTCGCCGCGCGGCAGCGCAAGCGCGAGCGCGCTGTCAGGAGATACCGGGCCGCCCTGGAAGAGCACTGAGGGGCCGGTGACCAGCTCGGTCCACGGTTCAAGCACCTGCTTGACAGGAATCTGGCTCGGCCGGTTGAGCACGACGCCGAGCGTTCCCTCCTCCGGGTCGTCCTCAACGATCAGGACGATGGTGCGCCTGAAATTCACGTCACCGAGCATCGGGGTCGCCGCGAGCAACTGACCCGTGCGGGATTGCTCCTGCATGTTTCTATGATGCTCCACACGCCCAGGAGGTTGCCCGCCCGGGCAAGATCAGTTCAGAACAACAGGCTGGACAGCCTGGCCCGCGCCTTGGCGACCCGCGGATCGCGCGGCGGCAGCACGTCGAACAGGGTGAGGAGATGCTGCCGCACGCGATCCCTATCCTCGCCAGCGGTCCGCTGGAACGCCCCGAGCAGCCGGTCGAAGCTCGCGTCGATCTGCCCGGTGGCCAGATCGACGTCCGCCGCCTGAATCTGGGCTTCCGGGTCGTCGGGCTTCTCCTGCGCCGCTCGCCGCACCTTGGCGCGGTCGTACGAGTTCACCCGCCTGATCAAGTCGACCTGCGCGAGCCATGCCCTGGCGACCGGATGGTCGGGTGAGTCGGCAAGCACCTGGCTGAGCGCCGTCGCCGCCGCGTCGAGGTCGCCTGAGTCCATCGCCTGCTGCGCTGCCTCGAATCTCGGGTCGCCGAGCAGTTCGCCTGGCCCGGCCGGGCCCCTGACCGCGGGGCCGGAACCGCCGGGACCCGGGCCGGGGCCGCCAGGCCAAGCGCCGCGCTCCGCTTCGCCGACCGACCCTGGCGGCGCCTGCGCTGCCACGCCAGCTTCCCCATGGCCTGGCGCGCCAGCCCCCGGTGCTTCGTCGCGGACCCTGGCGGGCATCCCGAGCTGATCGGCGACCTGGAGTATCTGGTTGATCCACTGGCGTACCGCCGGCTCGGGCAGCGCGCCGAGGAAGCCGTCAACGATCTGGCCGCCGATTACCGCGACCACCATCGGGATCGACTGCACCTGCAGCGCGGCACTCAGCTGCGGGTTGGCATCGACGTCGACCTTGGCGAGCACCCAGTCGCCACCCGCCTCGTTGGCCAGCTTCTCGAGCACCGGGCTGAGCTGCTTGCAGGGCTCGCACCATTCGGCCCAGAGGTCAACGATGACCGGCACCGCTTGCGACCTGGCCACCACGTCGGTGTTGAACGTGGCCTCGGTGGTGTCGAAGACGTAGCCGGACTCCGGGCCGTTCCCCGGCGCCTCCGCCGCCTGCTGCCGGCGTTGGGCGGCCGCCTGCCGGGCGCCGAGGTCGACGGCCCCCGCCATCGAAAAATTACGCGGCTGTTGCATGACTCCATCCTGCCGCATCAAGGTCAGCGGTCTGGCACGCAGCGGCAGCAGCCTTACCGCGCGTCAGCCGCGGCACCCCCGGGACCCGGACATCGCGGAACCTCGCATTGCGGTCTCAGAACGCCGGCGTCTCGGAGTATCCGCCCCATACCTCGCGGAGCGTCTCGCAGATCTCGCCCAACGTTGCCTCGGCCAGCGCCGCCTCGATCATCGGCGGGATCAGATTGGTGCTTGACCTGGCCGCCGTGAGGATGTCCGCCAGCGCCGCCTCGACCGCGCCCTGATCGCGAGCGGCCCTGCGCACGGCCAGATCACGTACCTGAGCACGCTCGACCTCGTGACTGACCCGCATGATCTCCACCGGCGTTTCGACCGTGTCGGTGTGGCAGTTCACGCCGACGACCTTCTTCTCGCCCTTCTCGAGCTGGCGCTGGTATGCGAACGATGCCTCGGCGATCTCTGCCATGAACCAGCCTTCCTCGATCCCGCGCAGTATCCCGCCGGTCATCGGCCCGTCCGGGCTCATTGCCTTGATCCTGGCGAAGATCTCCTCGGCCTCGGCCTCGAGCCGGTCGGTCAGCGCCTCCAGGTACCACGATCCGCCAAGCGGGTCGGCGACGTTCACCACCCCGGTCTCTTCCATGATCACCTGCTGGGTCCGCAACGCGATCTCGGCCGCCTTCTCGCTAGGCAGCGCGAGCACCTCGTCGAGTGCGTTTGTGTGCAGCGAGTTCGTCCCGCCGAGCACGGCCGCGAGCGCCTCGATCGCGGTCCGCACGACGTTGTTGTCCGGCTGCTGCGCGGTCAGCGAGACCCCGGCCGTCTGAGTGTGGAAACGGCACCACTGCGCCCGCTCGGTGCTCGCGCCGTAGCCGTCTCGCATCCAGCGCGCCCAGATCCGGCGGGCGGCGCGGAACTTAGCGATCTCCTCGAAGAAGTCGATATGCGCGTCGAAGAAGAAGGAAAGGCCCGGGGCGAACACGTCAATGTCCAGGCCGCGCGAGAGCCCTAGCTCGACGTAGCCGAAGCCGTCCGCGAGCGTGAAAGCCAGTTCCTGTGCCGCCGTTGCCCCCGCCTCCCTGATGTGGTACCCGGAGACCGACAGCGGCTTGTAGTCGGGGATCTCCGCCGCGCAGTACTCCATCAAGTCGCCGATCAGACGCAAGTGCGGCTGCGGCGGGAACAGCCACTCCTTCTGCGCGATGTACTCCTTGAAGATATCGGTCTGCAAGGTGCCGTTGAGCGTCCTGATATCGGCGCCCTGCCGCTTGGCCGCGGCCAGATACATGCAGAACACGGGCGCGGCAGGGCCGCTGATGGTCATCGACGTTGTGATATCGGCCAGCGGGATGCCCGAGAACAGCACGTCCATGTCGGCGGCCGAGTCGATGGCCACGCCGCAATGACCAACCTCGCCGAGCGAGCGGGGGTCGTCAGAGTCCCTGCCCATGAGCGTGGGCATGTCGAAGGCGACGGAAAGGCCGCCGCCTCCGGCTTGCAGCAGCATCTTGTATCGGTGGTTGGTCTGGATCGCGTTCCCGAATCCGGAGAACTGCCTGATCGTCCACGTCCTGCCGCGGTAGCCGGCCGGATACAACCCGCGGGTGAACGGGAATTCGCCAGGCCAGCCGATCCGGTCGAATCCAGGAACGACCGCGCCGTCGGGCGGGCCGTAGACCGGTTCGACCGCCAGGCCGGACAGCGTAGTGAAGTCCGCATTACGCAGCCGGGAGCTCTCATACCGTTGCTGCCAGCGCGCCCTGCCATCGTCGCTCATGATCAATCCTCCGGCGGCTGAGCGGGAACCCGCGGCCATTTAGTAGGACGTCCTACTAAAGCTGGCTCCAGTGTATGCCGCCAACGCGGCCCAACCATCTGCTGGCCTGCGCCGTCCCAACAA
>Ga0126381_100005734_pt1 | contig 13711 bp, 12 predicted proteins | sample PanSoiMetPlot_28_FD_96465 | JGI IMG/M metagenome (GOLD analysis project Ga0126381, IMG submission 96465) | Tropical forest soil microbial communities from Panama - MetaG Plot_28 | ecosystem: Environmental > Terrestrial > Soil > Tropical forest > Bulk soil | place: Panama | collected 2016-02-17
GACCTGCGGGTGCTCGCCGATCACGACGAGCCGTACGAAGTGATCAGCGGCTACCGCTCACCCCTCACCAACGCCGCGCTGCACCGCCACTCGAGCGGCGTCGCCGAGCACAGCCTGCACCTGCAGGGGCGCGCCATCGACGTGCGGCTGCCGGGATTCCCGACACACAAGCTCCGCGAGCTTGCGCTCGGCATGGGCCGCGGCGGGGTCGGATTCTATGCGCAGTCCGATTTCGTCCACCTCGACAACGGCCGCGTGCGCTACTGGTAGGGGTCCTAGCGCGCAGGCGCGAGACCCAGCTGGCGCTCGAGTTTCTGATCCAGGCCGTAGAGATCATCGAAGAAGTCGACCGGTCCCGCCTCCGTCGCCAACGCCGTGCCGTAGAGAATCAGCACCCTGATCGGATGCTGCAGGTTCACCCGCACGGTCTTGGCCCCGTTCATGGTTGCGTCGATCTTCTCGCGCGTCCAGTCGCCGGGCTCGTCCCTCATCACGTGCGTGGCGAGAGCGAGCGGATCGCTGACGCGGATGCAGCCATGGCTGAAGGCACGCACCGATTCCTTGAACAGCCGGTGGGCGGGGGTCGAGTGCAGGTAGACGTTATAGACGTTCGGAAACATGAACTTCACCAGTCCGAGCGCGTTGTCCTCGCCCGGCATCTGCCGCAGCCGCAGCTTGCCGGCCGCGAGAGCCTCGATGGCCGCGGGTGAGGGCGGCACTACCGGCGAATCATCGCTCTGTCCCCCCACGATCTGCAGACGCTGCGCCGCGATGTAACCGGGATTGGCGCGGATCTTCGGCAGCATCTCGTTGCGCAGGATGGAAGGCGGTATGTCCCAATAGGGACGAAACACCACGTAGCGCATGTCGGACTCGAATACCGGAGTCTGCGTGCGCGGATAGGTTTTTCCGACGATGACGTCCATTTGCAGAATGTCAGCCACCCGGTCTTCAGTAGTGCGAAAGGCGAACAGGCGGAACTGCGGGATGTTGACGATGATGGGCGGCGTCTCGAACGGCGGGAGCCACCGCCAGCGCTCGAGCGTCAGGTCGATCTGGCGCACGCGCTTGGTGAAGGGAGCCGTCAGCACTGCGAACGTGCCCTTGCCGAGCACTCCGTCGGGTGCGATGCCATGGCGCTGCTGAAAGGCGCGCACGCCCTCGCTCAGCTCGGGACTGAAGGTCGTCTCATCGGCGGGCGCCGCACCGGCCGGCACATCGCCGAGGACCACGAGCAGGCGCCGCAGCGCGGGCGCGCCGGCGTAGGCATCGCCCGGTTTCAGCGAGCCGCTGATCGGGGGAAGTTGCTTCAGCTCCGGGTGTTGTACGAGATCCAGGTACTTTGCGAGTGCGCCCTTGAGGAGCGCGTAATGGTGAAATGGGGGCTCGATGGCAGCGATCGCCTGTACGACGTCCGTCGCGCCGGCGAGCCCGGTGAGAGCTGCGCCGAGGTCGAGCGGCTGGTGCATCTGCTGCAGATTGAAGCCGACTGATGTGGGCTTGACGCGTCCATAGTGCAGGTCGCTCATGAAACGCAGCGCCGCCGCTGACAGCTGCACGTCGAAGCGGCCCCAGCGTCCCGCCTCCGCAGCGGCACTGCCTGTTGGTTTCTCCGCGAGCTGTGCGATGGCATTCCCGGCGTAGTCCTCCTCCTGCAGTCCGTAGGTGCCGGCGCGTTGCAGCTCGCGGAGCAGCGCCTGCGCCTGCCCCGTCGCGTGTCCGTCGCGGCTCCACAGCGGCGCGTTGGCGCGCTGCGCATACACAGCGCGCAGTGCCTGTGCGGCACCGTAATCGACCGCTGAGCTGCGCGTCGGCGCGCGATAGGCGGTGAGCGCGGTGGCGATCTGCGCCGGCACGCTGTCGGCAGCCTGCGCCGGCTGCTGCGCGGGCAGTCCCGGCGCATGGACAGCAGCGAGGATCGCAAGCAACAGAGTGCCGGCCCGGCGGCGCTGCAGCATCTCCATCACCGTCCGCTGTAGCTCAGGGCAATGGAGTTGACGACCCGTGCCACTCCCGGAACCTTCCCGGCGACGCTCTCCGCGGTGTCGCGCTGCAAATCGGTAGTCACCTGGCCGGTGAGGTACACGACTCCATCGCGCGTCTGAACGTAGACTATGTTGGGGCCACCGAGCTCGCGATATTCTTTCAACTTCGCCTTCACGTCAGCGGTAATCTTTGCATCATTCTTGCATTCCTCGGATACGCACTGGGGCGAGGACACGCAGCCCTGCACGGAGAGCGTACCGGTGCAGAGAAGGATGAACGCCAGCGCTACGGGATTTCCGTTTCTCATTAGTCGTCCAGCCTCCGCGGAAGATCGGCGGATTCTAGCCGAAGCTTCCCGATTTCCCCTAGGCCGCCGCGATTGTCACTGCGTTCCGCGGCTGGTGCGGCGGATGAAGTCAGCGACGTTGTCGTGCAGTTGCTGCAGCGATGCGTCCTTGGCGTAGACCATGTGTCCCGACTCGTAGAAGCGGTACTCGATGTTGGCCTGCAGGTTCTGCGGGATGGGCAGATGGTGCATCTCATAGACGCCCTGGTAGAAGGGCGTCGCCAGGTCGAAGTAGCCGGCGTGCAGCTGCACCTTGAGGTTGGGATTGAGCTTCATGGCATTGGCGAGATCCGGCATGACATTCGTGCCCTGGCGGGCGGAGAACGGCTGACTCTGCCCCGGCAGCTGGTGCGAGTAGTTCCAGGTGCGGAACAGCTGCACGCTCGGCCGGAACACCTTGCCCTCGCCATAGCGCAGGTCCTTGCGCACGTACTCGTTGAAGGCGGTGACGTATGCGGAGCTCAACGCCGCGGCCTGCGGATCGTAGTCGGCGCGTTGACTCAAGGGATCGAGGTCGGGGCCGGAAAAGCGCGTGTCGAGCCGACCGGTGGTGAGGCCCCCGTCGCCCTGCAGATTCTGGCGAAACTCCCCGCCATCGATGCGCAGGTCGGCCTTGAGAATGTAGTCCACTGGCAGCCCCGTGTACTGGTGAAGCTTCTCGGCAACGGCGCCACGCTCATTGGCCGGCAAGTCTGAGCCCGCGGCGAGCGCGCGCGCGTACTCCCCCATGGCGAACTGCTCGACCTCGGCGAGCAGAGCATCGAGGCTGGCATGCTCGGCCGGGAGCTTGTGGTGATACCAGGCGGTCGCCGCATAGGTCGGCAACACTGTCTCGTAGGGAAGGTCGATACCGGGGTTGCTGGTCGGCCGGTCGGGACTCAGATCGAAGCTGAGAATCTGCGACAACAGGATGATGCCATTCAGATCGACCGAACGGTCGGCTTCGAGCTCATTGACCACCACCGCCGAGCGCGGTGTGCCGTAACTCTCGCCGAACAGATACTTGGCCGAATTCCAGCGACCGTATTTCGACAGGAACTGTGAGATGAACTCCGCGAACGCGTAGGCGTCCGGGTCGACGCCGAAGAAGGACTTCTCCTTGTCCTTGCCGGCGATGCGGCTGAAGCCGGTGCCCGGCGCATCGATGAACACCATGTCGGTGGCATCGAGCAGGCTCGAGGCATTGTTGATGAGCGAGTAGGGTGCGGCAGGAGTGTGCACGCCGCTCGCTGTGACGATACGCCGCGGGCCGAAGGCGCCCATGTGCAGCCACATGGTCGAGGAGCCGGGGCCGCCGTTATAGAAGAACGTCAACGGTCGCGGGCCGGCGCCGCTGCGGAAGTAAGCGACATAAAACATCGAGGCCTCGGCGCCCGGATTAGCGCCCTCGGCGCCCTCGGCGCCAGCTGCTGCGGCTGCGACGGCGGCTTTGTCGGCGTTCGGATCGCGCGGCACATCATCCCAGCCCTTGGGGTGAACGATCAGTGTCCCGGCGATGGCCTGGTAGGTGATCGCGCGCCCGCCGATGGTGACGCTGCCGTTCGTCGTGACCGACTCGGGCTTGAAGGGCTCGAAGCGGTGACCGTCGGTTTTGTCCGCCTCGGTGTCCATCTTGTGTTCCGGCGCCTTCGGCGCATCGAGCGTCGCACCGAGAGCGCCGCCGGCGAGGAAGGTAATGAGCACGGCGAGGCACGAGGTGCCACTCAATCGACTCATGAGGCGCTCCTTGGAGCTTGCGGGAAACAAAGTCGCGCCAGTCTAGCCGAGGCGCTAGGCTTGTCGCGATGATGAGCAGCGGCGATGCGGCGCGCGTAACGGTTCTGATCACCGGGGCCTCCGGTGGCATCGGCACGGCGATCTGTCAGCTCATGGCGCGGCGCGGTGCGCGTGTCATCCTGCATTACCGCTCAGACCGCGCAGCTGCCGAGTCAACGCAGCGCGCGTTGCCGGGCGATGGACATAGCCTCGTCCAAGCTGACCTCGCTGAGCCTGCGCAGGTGCAGCGGCTGTGGCAGGAGATTTCCTCACGCGAGCGTATCGATGTGCTGGTCAACAACGCCGGCATCTTCCCGGACCATCCGCCACTCACCACCGAGTACGCGGACTGGACCGCGGCCTGGCACGAGACGCTCTCGACCAATCTGCTGGGGCCGGCGCACCTGTCTTTCTGTGCCGCACGAGTCATGGCACAGCAGGCGGGCGGGCGGATCGTCAGTGTCTCTTCGCGCGGCGCTTTCCGCGGTGAGCCCGGCGCGCCGGCCTACGCAGCCAGCAAGGCGGGTCTCAACGCTCTCAGCCAGTCGCTCGCCAAGGCGCTGGCACCGCGAGGCGTGTACGTGTTCGCCGTGGCCCCGGGTTGGGTGGCGACGACGCGGGTCGCCCGAGCAATTCAGGATAAGACGCTGCTCGCTGACCAGCCGCTCGGCCGCGTCGCGACACCCGAGGAAGTCGCACAGGTCGTGAGCTACTGTGCGCTCGACGCGCCGGCCAGCATGACGGGTGCCATCCTCGATGTGAACGGCGCCTCGTATCTGCGGACTTGAGGGCCGACCCGCAGTCGATACACCTTTTGCGGATAGTTCGGCAAACACCGAACTGTCCGTGCGGAACTCCTCACCGGTCTCGGCTCGCGCGCTCCAATGCCGCGACCGTGACCTTCGCGAACCAGATCGCCTGCCAGCGGCTCCTCTTCGCGTCCGCTGACAGCGTCCGTGGCGACACCGGCTTCGTGTCGGCGAACGCCGCGCGCTGCGCGAGGACGTTGGCGTTCACCACGCCGTAGAGGCGCTGCTCCTGCCACAGCGCACACACCAGCACGCCGCAGTTCCGGCACAGCAGCATCTCGGCGACACGATCGCCCTGCGCGTAGCGGCCGGTGTCGCGCTCATCGCGGAGCTCGATCGACAGTGATCCGCGCGGATCGGATACCCAAACGGCGCCGTGCTTGCGACAGAATTCGCAGTCGCAGGCCCGCGGTGCATACGCAGCGGGCTCGCGCTCGAGCTCGACGCGCACCGTGATGTTGCCGCAGTGGCATCCGCCCTCGAGTCGCGGCATGGCTCAGGCCCGATCGAGCGGCGTCGTGCCGCCGCTGAAGCGCGTGCGCGCCTGCGCCAGCCGATCGCTGCGCCCTGCGCGCCAGCGGCGCCAGTCGCGCAGGCAGCCTACCGCGTACACCAGCCGGAACATCTGCAGCCGTCGCAACACCCGTGGGGCATCGAACAGGTCGCCGGCCAGCATGGAGATCATGCTCTGCTCGATCTGCAGGCGGTTGCTCGGCTCACGGAACAGCCGGCGCATGACGGGGTCGTTGAAGCGGTAGATGAAAAAGGAGAAGCGTCGGATGCCGCTGCGCTGCCGCCGCTCGAGCCTGCGCAACAGCGCTTTTTCCGCAGCGGGCTCACGCAGCGCCGTATCCACCGCGTGCGCGGCCTGTTCGGCACTGCACATCGCCAGATACACGCCCGAGGAGAACACCGGATCGATGAAGGCAAACGCGTCTCCGATCAGCACCCAGCCCGGCCCACCGATCTGCCGCGAATCGTAGGAATAGTTGCCGGTGACGTGTACCTCGTTGCCGATGAGCTCGGCGTGCTCGAGGCGCCGCCAGAGTGCCGCATTGCGCTGTAGCGTCGCGCGCAGGAACTCCACGGTGCGGCCGCGGCGCTGCTTGAGGTAATCCGGACGGCAGACGGCACCGACGCTCATGACGCCTGCTGGCAGCGGAATCATCCACATCCAGCCGTGCTCGAATCGGTAGATGCTGATGTTGCCCGAATCATCGCCCGGGCGTGCCTCGGCGCCGCGGAAGTGGCCGAAGATCGCGGCACTCTGGTGCTGGTTGTTTCGCCGCCGCAGCTTGCGGCGGGCCGAGAGGAAAGTATCGCGGCCGCTCGCGTCGATGAGATAGCGCGCCTCGATGCGGTAACTGTCACCCGCGTCGGTGCGCACCTCGAGCCGGCTGTCGCGCGGGCCGAGCTGCTCGCACTGCACCACTTCGTGGCCTTCGCGCGCGCTCGCACCGCACGAGCGCGCGTGCTCGAACAGCATGCGGTCGAAGTCGGCACGCCACACCTGATAGGCGTGCGGTGGGCTGTTGCCCAGGGCGCGTCGGAACGCGAAGCTGTTGTAGCCTCGCTCGTTGTCCGCCTCGAAGTCCGCGCCGGGCTTGAGGACACCGAGCGCACGCACCTGCTCGAGCACCCCCAGCCGCTCGAACAGCGGCAAATTCATCGGCAACAGTGACTCGCCGATATGAAAGCGGGGATGATGCGCCTTCTCCAGCACGATCACGCGGTAACCGCGGCGCGCGAGCAGCGCCGCGGCCGTGCTGCCCGCAGGGCCGCCGCCAATCACCGCCACATCACAGCCTTCCGCGCTCATCGCGCTGCAAGCCTAAGGCCACGCCGTGCGCTGCGCCATCCGACCTAAGTGCCGCTCTGCGCGGCGTAGATCGTGCGGACCGCCTCCATCGTGTCTGCCTCGGCGACGCCCTTGTCGGTGCGGTACCGCTTGACGCGCGCCAGGCGCAGCGCAAGACCACCGGGATAACGGTTGCTCGCCTGCAGGTCGCTGAAGGCCACCTCAACGACCAGCTCAGGCTTGAGGTAGACGGTCCAACGATCGCGGTGCGTCTCGCGCGCCAGGAACTCGCGGGTCTGCCACTCGAGCATGGCGTCGGTGAGACCCTTGAAGGTCTTGCCGAGCATCACGTATTGGCCGATCGCCGGATCGAGGGCGCCGAGGTGCAGATTTGAGAGCTTGCCGCTGCGGCGGCCGTGCCCCCACTCGGCGGCGAGGACTACCAGGTCGAGTGTGTGCGCCCGCTTGATCTTGAGCCAACCTGCGCCGCGGTTGCCGGCCTCATAGGGCGCTTCCAGTGATTTCGCCATGAGCCCTTCGTGCCCGGCGGCCAGCGCTGCGTCGTAGAACTGGCGCGCCACGGATTCTTCCGTGGTGATGAGTCGCGGCATCTGTGCGTCGGCGGGCACTGCGCCCGCGAGCGCTGCGATGCGCTCGCTCGTGGCGCGATCGGCAATGCTCTGCTCCTCGATCCGCAGGCAATCGAAAAAGAACGCCTTGAGCGGCAAGCCGCTGCGCATGGCCTCGACATCGAGCCGCCGGCCCACGCGGCGCATGGTGATCTGGAAGGGATGGGGGCGACCTCCACTATCGATCGCAATCGCCTCGCCATCGATGATCAGCGCCTGCGCCGGCAAGGTACGCGCGAACTCGGCGATCTCCGGCAGCGCCGCCGTGACATCGTTCAATCCGCGGGTGTAGATCCGCACCTCGGTGGCGCGCTTGTGCACCTGGATGCGGGCGCCGTCCATTTTCCACTCGAAGGCCGCCTCACCCCCGAGCTCGCGCAGCGCCGTGCCGACATCCGGTGCGGTCTGAGCAAGCATCGGGGCGACCGGCATGAAGAGCTCGAGCTGGAATTGTCCGAGCGCCGCGGCGCCGCCGCGCAGTGCTGCCTGCGCGACCGCGCCGAGATCGCGGGCATACATCGCGGCACGACGCACCTGCGGCAGGTTCACGCGCGCTGCCGCTGCGATCGCCTCCAGCATCACTCCCTGCAGCGCCCCCTGGCGCAGCTCTCCGATGAGCAGCTGCAGCAGCAAGCTCTGCTCGGGGGCGGTCATGAGTGCGAACAGCTCGCGCAACCGTTGCGCGCGGCGTGCTGCGGAGCCGGCCCCAGCGATGGCGGCCAGGGCCGTGAGCCGCGCGTCCACTTCGAGGATCGAAAGCGTCGGCACCTGCGCGGCCGTCGTCGCGGCGGCGCTGCTCACCGCGGCTGGGCCGACGCCGATGCGGCCCTGCGGCAGCTCCCCCGAGAGGTAGTGCACCGCAATTCCGATCTCTTCGGGCTGAACCTGCGTGAGAAGTGCAGCGAGGTCGCGGATCTTCGCGGAGCGGGCCGCGGCGGCGCCCACGCGTTGCGAGGTGTCGGCCAGGGTCGCGAACGGGGTCACGAAGGCGATTGTAGGCCCGCAGCGGTCATCGACTGCGCGTTGGCCGGGCTGGACACACGCAGCCAGCGGTCAGCGTATCTGCTCGGCGAGGCTGAGGAGATTCTGCGCACTCACGCGGATGACCCCGCCGCGCGGGCTGTCGATGTCGGCGATCAGCAGGAAGGCTATCGCGATCAGCAGCGGCAGGATGAGGAGCAGCAGGCTGCGCGGCGTCGCGCCGCTCGTCGCGTAGCCGACCATGACGTTGCACAGCAGGGCGATCAGTGCCATCAGCAGCCACGCCGCCGGCGGGATGCGGTTCCACCACGCCGCCTGGGTGTAACCCTGCGAGTTGAGCACGTCGTTCATGCCGGCCGCCGCGAGTGCCGTGAGAGCGCTGGGCTGTGCGAGCGCTGCATTCTGCGCCACCGACCAGAGCTCCTGCTGCAGCTGAGCGATGCGTTGTCTGATCTCTTTGCGGCGTTCCTCGTCGCCGGAGTGATAAAGAAGGATGCGCTGATCGAGGTAGCTTCGCAGGAGCGTGCGCGCCTGGGCAGCATCTGCGGCTGGCAGGAGTCCGGTGCGGACATATTCCGTACCGATGGCGTTCGCTTCCTCTGCTTCGTAGTTCTTGCGCTGATCGTAGCGGCTGACTGCCATGGAGAAGGTGAACCCGACGATGAGTCCGAGGAGTGTCAGCGATGCGGTGAGTATCAGGGTGAAGGTCGCGGGCGCCTGCCCGCCGTGCGCGTCCTGCTTACGGCGCAGGGCGGCGCCGAGCTGGGCACACAGCCACAACGCGATGAAAGTGACAACGAATACCAGCAAAGGGTTATCTGCGAGTCTCTGCATACGCCGCTCTGCCCCGCCTGGTCGGGTGGTTCTTTTACCGCATTATTGCCGATCGCCCACGAGCGGCGCACGTGCCGCCGGTGCGCTGAAGGGTTGAGACCATGCGGCCGGGCGCTGCGATGACGCTCGCGCGCACCCCGTATCATGCAGCTCCGGGTAAGGGGTGGGGAGCAACGATCATGCGCACAGTTGAAATGGCAGTGACCGTCGGTGTGGCATTGTTTTCGTGGCAGACCGCCGTCACGGCGGTGCCACAAACCATGCGCGCGGCCGCGATCGACAAGGCCGGCGGCCCGGAAGTCATCACGCTGCATACGTTGCCGGTGCCGCACCCGGCCGCGGACGAGGTGCTGATCGCGGTGCATACCGCGGGTGTCGCGGTATGGGATGCGTCGGTGCGCGCGCACCCCGAGGAAATAAAACATTCCCGTTTCCCGCTCGTGCTCGGTACCGACGGCGCAGGGGTCATCGCCGCAGTCGGCTCGCAGGTGAGCGGCTTCAAGCCCGGTGACCAGGTCTATACCTATTCGTGGGACAACCCGCAGGGCGGCTTTTACGCCGAATACGTGGCGGTGCCCGCGAAGCTCGTGGGTCACGTGCCGCCGGGCATGAGCCTGCGCGATGCCGGTGCGATCGGCACGACCGGCCTCACCGCGATCCAGGGGATCGACGATGCGTTGCATCTCAAGTCCGGCGAGACGCTCATCATTCACGGTGCCGCCGGGGGCGTCGGGAGTCTCGCGGTGCAGTTTGCCAAGCTGCGCGGCGCGCGGGTGCTGGCGACCGCTTCCGGAGAGGACGGCGCGAACTTCGTGAAGCGCCTGGGAGCCGATGCCGTCGTCGATGGCCGCCAGGGGGACATCGTCGCTGCCGCGCGTAAGTTCGCCCCGCAGGGAGTCGATGCGGTGTTGGCGTTCGCGGGCGGCGACTCGCTCGAGCGCTGCCTCGATGCGCTGCGAGCGGGCGGCCGTGTGGCCTTTCCGTCGGGCGTCCATCCCGAGCCAAAGCCGCACACCGGAGTCAGCATCGTACGTTATGACGCGATCGCCGGGCCCCAGGAGTTCGAGCGGCTCAACCAGGCGATCATCGCGGCGAAGCTGCAGGTGCCCATTGCGGCCGAGTATCCACTCGCCGATGCCGCCAAGGCACAGGAGCGTGTGGAGGCCGGACACGTGTTCGGCAAGGTGGTGCTGCAGGTCCGCTGAGACTCGCGCACGGCGCGGGTCTGCGCGCCTATCCTGCCGGGGCCGCGCCGCCCTCGCGTCGCCGCCGTTCCATGAAGGCCCCGAGCTCTTCCTGCGCGGCCGCCTCCAGCGCTGGCGGTTGGAACCTCGCGAGCGTATCGCGCCACACACTGGCAGCGCGCTCCGTCGCGGTCTTCGCGCCCGACTCCACCCACGCGCCATAGTTGCGCCAATCGGAGATCAGCGGCGTGTAGAACGCATCGCGGTAGCGCTGCATGGTGTGCGCCGCCGCGAAGAAGTGTCCACCGGGCCCGACTTCGGCGACCGCATCGATGCCGATTTCCTCCGCGGTCGCCGGTACCGGCTGAAAGAGCTCGGCGAACATCTGCAGCATTTCCACATCGAGAATGAATTTCTCGAAGGACGCGGTGAGTCCGCCTTCGAGCCAGCCGGCGGCGTGCAGCACGAAGTGACAGCCCCCGAGCAGTGCACCCCACAGGCTCATCTGCGCCTCGTACGTCGCCTGGGCGTCTGGCGCGTTGGAGGCGGTCGCGCTCGAGCAGCGCCAGGGAGCACCGATGCGCCGCGCCAGCTGCCCGGCGCCGAAAGCCGCCTTGGCGTACTCCGGCGTGCCGAAAGCGGGCGAGCCGGATTTCATGTCGACGTTCGAGGTGAAACTGCCGTACATGACCGGAGCGCCCGGGCGGGCGATCTGCGACAGCGTGATGCCGAACAGCGCCTCGGCATGCGCCAGCGTCAGCGCCCCGGGAATCGTCACCGGTGCCATCGCGCCAGCCAGCGTGAAGGGCGTGACGATCATCAGCTGCCCGTTGAGGGCGAACTCGATGATGCCATCGGTCATCGGCACATCGAGCTGCAGCGGTGAGTTGGTGTTGCAGACACTGAAGCAGCGCGGCGCAGCGCGGAAGGTGGCTTCGTCGATTCCGTGCGCGATGCGCAGCATCGCGAAACAGTCGGCGAGCTGCGCGTCGCCGCGGCTGTAGAAGTTGGGCGGCTTGTCGGCGAGAGTGAGCTGCGCCAGTGCGGTCTCGAGGTGGCGCTCGTTGACCGGCACGTCCTGCGGCTCGGTGACCTGCGCGAGTATGTGCACGACATCGAACGACTGCGCCAGCCGTACGAAATCCTGAAAGTCCGCGATCGAGCCGGTGCGCTTGCCGCGCGTCAGATCGCTCACGCTCGGGGGACCGGCGACGGTGGCGAACACCACGTGCGCGCCGCCGATGGGGCAGGAGCGCGCCGGGTTACGCGCGACGAGGGTGACTTCGGCGGGCAGGCTCGCGAGTGCCTGGCTCACCAGGCCCGGGTCGAGCCGCACCATCTGGCTCGCCTCATCAACGCTCGCGCCGGCCGCCGCGAGCAGCGCGCGCCCTCGTGGCGAGAGCACGCGCATCCCCTGGCGCTCGAGAATACCGAGCGCCGCGAGGTGCATGCTCTCGATGTGATCGTCGGAGAATATTCTCACCGGCGCGAACGGATTGATCAGGTTGCGGTAGCGCAGGGAGCGTTCGGAGTGCCCGCCTGCCGCTCTCTGGTGATCTCGCCTGCGAGGTCTCGTGTTCACTGTTACACCGGCGGCGCCTGCTGGCGGCGGCCGCGGCCGCAATGAGTTCGTGACAGGCAATAGAGCCCGAGGGCCGAAGGGGCGTCAAGCGGGGAAAAGGCATAGCCACCCGCAAAAAGGGCATAGCACACCCCGGGGAGGCCGCGCGGTGTTCGGGCGCTGCGGAGCGCCCGAACAGCCGGGTTCAGCGGTGATGGTTGGCGGTCTCGGCGGCTTCCTTCAGCTCGCGATTGACCTGGTCGAGCAATTCCTTGGCTTTCGCCGCGTGTCCACCCATGTCCCACTCATTGGCCTGCTGGGCCTGGGAGATTTTCTCGTAGGCCTGCGTCGAGAGCCGCTGGGCGGCGGCGAGATTCGGGTGCTTCTGGCTGCTGATGTTGTCGACCGGCGCCCCCGCCAGTGCAAGCGACATCGTCAACGCGAGTGCAGCCGAGCCAAACAGCAGTTTTCCAGTCATGACATCCTCGTGATGGGGCCATACCAGCGACCGGCCGTTTGGCCGGGCGGGCGAGTGTCAGGCGCGTGTCGCACGCCGCGCAAGGCGCGCGACGCCAGAGTGCGACCGGTGTCTCAGCCGGAAGTTGATGGTGTCGCCACCGTCCGACGGCCCATCGGCAATCTCAGCCGCGGCGCGCGCGGCCGGAGCGCCGCCGTGGTAACTTTGTGACCTGTAGAGCCCCATTGAAGGAGTCAGCAGCGGATGCCGAGCAAGGTTCCGGAGGGTCAGTCGCGGGGTTGGATCATCCCGATCGGTGGCGCAGAGAACAAGGAAAACGACCGCCGCATCCTCGAGCGCTTCGTGCGTGTCTCGGGCGGTGAGGACGCCGATATCGTGGTGATTCCCACCGCCAGCCGCGTGCACGAGACCGGCCCACGCTACGAGCGGATTTTCCGGGCACTCGGCGCAGCACGCGTCACGGCGATGGACTTCGATACGCGACGCGACTGCCGTGAGCCTGGACGGCTGACGCGGCTCGAGAAAGCGAGCGGCATCTTTTTCACTGGCGGCAACCAGCTGCGACTCACGACGCTGCTCGGTGGCACCCCCGTCGCCAAACTGATCCGTCTGCGCAACGCGCGCGGCGTCGCCGTCGGCGGCACCAGCGCCGGCGCCAGCATTCTCTGCGAGCACATGATCGCCGGCGGCGATGAGGGCTCGGCCATCGTAGCCGGCAGCGTGCGGCTCGCGCCGGGCCTGGGGCTGACCAACCGTTTCATCATCGATCAGCATTTCCGTGAGCGCGATCGCCTCGGGAGGCTGCTCACCGCGCTTGCCTACAACCCCTTCGCCGTCGGGATCGGGCTCGACGAGGACACGGCAGCCTTCATCGGGCCGGACGAGGTGGTGGAGGTCGAGGGCACGGGCAGCGTGACCCTGGTCGACCCGTCGGAGGTGAGTTTCTCCTCGATCGGCACGGTCGAGGACGGCCAGCCCGCATGCATGCTCGGCCTGCGATTGCATATGCTTGTGGCCGGTGCGACCTTCAATCTGAAGACGCGTGTCGCGAGTGCGACGGCGCTCATTCAGCCGAAGGAGTGACTGACAAAAGCACCCCGTAAAATTTCGCTTGGCGCATCTTATGAGTAGCCATCGACTACCAAGACGCGAAATTTGGCGGGGGCCCCGCTAAAGCACCCCGCAAAATTTCGCTCGACGCATCTTATGAGTATCCATCGACTACCAAGACGCGAAATTTGGCGGGGGCCCCGCTGCTAGCCCGATCACGCGCTGCCGGTTGCCTGAATAACTACTACGACGAGCAACACCCATGCGCATCATCGATCGTTCCGTGTACGTCGGCCCGTC